>ENA-OQNC01000135-OQNC01000135.1-human-gut-metagenome-genome-assembly--contig:-NODE-135-length-11268-cov-3.389732_pt1 | contig 11268 bp, 13 predicted proteins | sample MGYA00242626_ERZ504874 | MGnify/ENA primary metagenome ERZ504874 (study PRJEB26092, sample SAMD00036411) | human gut metagenome | host: Homo sapiens | study: EMG produced TPA metagenomics assembly of...
ATCTAGTTAAACGTATAACATTGGATTTTGTTCCATTTATTTTTGCTGTATGTCATATTAAAATCCTTAGCTTGATATTTTTCAAGAGGAGAAAATTTTACATACTAATCTATTATACTACAATTAGCAGTTTTTTGGGATAAAGAATAGTAGAAAATTTGTTATAATAAGGTAAGAATCTTAGAAGTAGCTATGAAGAAAGGACTAGGACATTGGTAAAAAGTGAACCTATCGGATGAAGGATCATCAAGATAGGTTATTCATTTTGCTGATGAATAGATTATGCAAGATAAATTAATTATTCGTGGGGCACGTGCCCACAATTTAAAAAATATCAATGTTGACATTCCGCGGGATAAGTTGGTTGTTGTGACTGGTTTGTCTGGTTCGGGAAAGTCAAGTTTGGCATTTGATACGATTTACGCAGAAGGGCAACGTCGTTATGTAGAAAGTTTGTCAGCTTATGCGCGTATGTTTCTTGGTAATATGGAAAAACCAGATGTTGATTCGATTGAAGGTCTCAGCCCTGCTATTTCCATTGACCAAAAAACAACTAGTAAAAATCCTCGCTCTACGGTAGGGACAACGACAGAAATTAACGATTATCTGCGTCTTTTATATGCTCGCGTGGGGACGCCGTATTGTATCAATGGGCATGGTGCCATTACGGCATCATCTGTTGAGCAAATTGTTGACCAAGTTTTGGAATTGCCAGAACGGACGCGAATGCAGATTTTAGCGCCAGTTGTGCGTCGTAAAAAAGGACAACACAAGACGTATTTTGACCGTATTACAAAAAGATGGTTATGTGCGTGTGCGCGTGGATGGCGAGATTTTCGATATTTCAGAAGTTCCTAAGTTATCTAAGAGCAAAATGCACAATATCGAAATCGTTGTTGACCGTTTGATTAATAAAGACGGTATCCGTTCGCGCTTGTTTGATTCGGTGGAAGCTGCGCTTCGATTGGCTGATGGTTATGTGATTATTGATACTATGGATGGTAATGAATTGCTCTTTTCAGAGCATTATTCATGTCCTGTTTGTGGTTTTACCGTTCCAGAATTGGAACCACGTCTTTTTTCATTTAACGCACCGTTTGGTTCATGCCCAACCTGTGATGGCTTGGGAAGCAAATTGGAAGTCGATTTGGATTTGGTGATTCCTGACCGTAGTAAAACGCTTCGTGAAGGGGCTTTAGCACCGTGGAATCCAATCTCATCTAACTATTACCCAGCCATGCTAGAACAAGCCATGACTTCTTTTGGTATTGATATGGATACACCATTTGAAAATTTGACAGAAGAAGAACAAAACTTGGTCTTGTATGGCTCAGGCGAGCGTGAATTCCATTTCCACTATATCAATGACTTTGGTGGTGAACGTAATATCGACCTTCCGTTTGAGGGAGTTGTCAATAATATTGACCGCCGTTATCATGAAACAAATAGTGACTTTACACGTAATGTTATGCGTGGTTACATGAATGAATTGCCATGTGCAACTTGTCATGGTTATCGTTTAAATAATCAAGCACTTTGTGTTCGTGTTGGTGGCGAAAATGGCTTAAATATTGGGCAAGTGTCTGATTTGTCAGTTGCTGACCACTTGGAACTTTTAACTCACCTAGAACTCTCTGAAAATGAAAAGACGATTGCAACGCCGATTGTTAAGGAAATCAAAGACCGTCTGACCTTCTTAAATAATGTTGGCTTGAATTATTTGACCTTGTCGCGTTCTGCGGGGACTTTATCTGGTGGTGAAAGTCAGCGTATTCGCTTGGCAACGCAAATTGGTTCAAACCTATCAGGTGTCCTTTATATTTTGGATGAACCTTCGATTGGGCTTCATCAACGTGACAATGACCGTTTGATTTCAAGCTTGAAAAAAATGCGTGATTTGGGCAATACCTTGATTGTCGTTGAACACGATGAAGATACCATGCGCCAAGCTGATTGGCTCATTGATGTCGGACCAGGTGCAGGTGATTTTGGTGGGCAAATTGTTGCCTCTGGAACGCCAGAAGATGTTGCCAAAAATAAAAAAATCAATTACAGGGCAATATTTGTCTGGAGCAAAAGAAATTCCTGTGCCACTAGAACGTCGTAAAGGAAATGGGCGCGTGCTTCGTGTCAAAAGGTGCTTCTGAAAATAACCTGCAAAATATTGATGTGACTTCCCACTTGGTAAATTCATTGCGGTGACAGGTGTTTCGGGTTCTAGGAAAAATCAACCTTGGTTAACAGTATTTTGAAAAAAGCTGTTGCTCAAAAATTAAACATTCGTACACCATCTTTATATAATCACATAGAAAGTTTAGATAATCTTCTTTTAGAAGTTGCTCATAATGGTATGCGTGACATGAATGAAAGAATGATGAAAATTGCCGTTGGAAAATAGGAAAGAAGCAATTAAGTTAGTTTCTATCGAATACCTAAACTATATGATTGAACACCCCGGAGTTTATGAAACAATTCAATGGGCTGTGTGGCACGGAACAGAGGAAACAGCAACCATTTTTAACAACTATCTTTCATTATTAACTACTCTTATCCAATCGTGCAGTCTTAACAAAGACAAAACACTTGAAATATTAAATATGCTTACTGGAATAATTCACGGTTATACAACTTTGCAATTAGGAAACGCTTTTTCTGCCTCAGATAAAGTTAGATTTGAATTAGCTGAAGCGATAGATACTTTATTAGTCGGGATTTTCCAGAAGTATAAATAATATATTTAGGCTTGCAAATCAATACAGAACTGCAAGCCTTTTTCTTTTATCCTACAATCTTCCAGTTGCTATCCTTATGTAATACAAGCTCATACTGCGATACTTGCGTCGCTTTTGTCTGATTATCAAGGAACTTCACGGCAACCTTGACTTTTACATTGTCGCCGTCCTTTATAAAGATAGGGTTTACCAGTTCAGAATAAAGGTAGTCCCTGCCGATAGGTTCAATCACATTTCCCAATACATAGTAAGTAAGCTCTTTTTCCGTCGCTGTTGGGTACAGCTTAAAGAATGTTTCCAGAAATGCGGTAGCGTCGTTTACAGTATCAGCGTCTACACTTGCGTCTGCTTCTGGTGTCTTAGGCTCATAGTCTGATTTTTCGATTGCTGGTGCAAGGGTAGGGTTCTGAACGATTACCATATCCCCGTCAGCGTCCACATGGACTTTTACGGTATAGGTTGCTTTCACATTGCTTGTCTTTTCTCCCTCTTTTATCTGCTGATCTACTTCGTAGGTAGCAGAAAAAGTGTCCGTTCCCGACTGTTCGATACTCCATACAATCACTTCTGTAACTGTGGAGCTGGTCGGTATATCCGTTCTGATTGTATCAACATTCAAGTCCTGCAATTCCTTTGTCAGATAACCGCTGATTGCCTGCATCCTTGATTCAATCGCTTCTTTGCTGTTATTCCATGTGTAATAGGACTTCGCAAAATTCTTCACGAAATTTTCTATCCCGTTGGTGTCCTGCAAGCGAAGTTCAATGATTTCTTTTTCGTGGGTCGTGTGCTGGTCGATAGCCGTAAAATTCTTATACACCCCAAAGCTCACGCTTGCGATAAGCACCACCCACAACGCAATCACGGTTTTCTTATGTGTGCCTACCTTGACAGTACGCACCTTTTTTTCTTTGACATTTTCTGTCTGTTTCTTATTCTTCTTAAACATAATGTTATCCTCACTTTCTATTGTTTTACTCGTCCTGCACCGATTAAGTGCTGTTGCCAGTAACTATTATTTAGGTCTGCATATCCTATCGGATTTCCTGCGTGGTACATCTGCGTCGGCGAAACAAGAATACCGACATGTGTTACATAACTTCCAGCGTTATAGGTAGAATGGAAAAATACCAAGTCCCCAGCCTTTGCCTGCGAGAGTGGAAGATGTTGGGTGGCGTCATACTGTGCTTGTGCTGTTCTCGGTAAGGAAACACCAGCTTTTCCATAGCACCATTGCGTCAGCCCCGAACAGTCAAAGGAAGTGTTAGGATTGCTACCGCCATATACATACTTCCAGCCTTGATACTTCAATGCTTCATTCATTACTTTTTGTGCCAGTTCTCCCGATACCTGCGGAACAGTTAAATACTGATTGACTAATTCGACGTAAAATTGATTGCCATACTGATACCGCCAGCCCCCGTTCTTCGCAACGGCTATCGGGTTGGTGTAGGTTACTTTCTTTCCACCCGATTTTTCACGGGCGAAGCTCTCTGCAAGATTAAAGGTGTGTTTCTTTCCTTTTCCTGCCACATATCCCACATAGCCACCGCCATAGTTATAAGACTGTATCGCTACATTCAAATCGTCGATACCTTGATTTTTGCAGGAAGAAAGCAGGGACGCAAAATACTTACACCCCTGCTTGATTGAGCTTTCCGTATCTAAAGAGTTGGGCGGTAAACCAAGACTTTCTGAACTCTGCATAACATCTTCTGCCGTACCGCCACTTTCTACTTGAATGATAGCCAGTAGCACGTTGACATACTCGGAGATACCGTTTTCTCTGGCGTATTTTTCCACCATAGGCTGATGTTTCAAGACTTCTGCGGATAAATTCATACCCGTAATGCCAGAAGAAAAGTTGCTGTTCTCGTCGTCGCTGTCCGCACTAATGAGGACACCAAAGAAAAGGACTATGGAAAAGAGGATAGGAAACAGAGTGCCAATGATAGCGATATGTTTCTAGTTTCTATTTTTTCTTCTGTCCTTTCTTCATCACAAGGTTACGAGTTTTCTCTGTTGTCTGCTGGTTCTTTTGGACGGTTTGCGTCTGCTGAACCTTTGTCCTGCGGTCTTTTGTGTAATTCTGGCGTGTTTCCTGCGATACCACTTTTTCTACATTCTGCCTATGTACTGGCTGTGCCGACTGGGTCGCTTTCTTATCAGAAGCACCAGAAGATAACGGACGCTCTTTGATAACATTTGTCTTGACTGGCTCACTTGCTTTTGAAGTGGTCGCTGTGGCAGGACGTTTGACTTCCTGCATTTTTTCCGCACTCGGCTTTGAAGCTGTGGCTGGTCGCTCATGGGGACGGGTAGCTCCCGTTGTCGCTGATCCGTCAGCCTTTCGCTGTGCCTGCCTTGCTTCTTGTGCCTTTTGAAGCTCCATACGCTTGTCAGCGATATTCTGTCTATGCTGTTCCTGCTTTTCCAAACGTCCCGACTGTCTGGACTGCTGTTCCTGCACCATGCCACGCTTGAAGTCAGACACGCTGGACTTTGCCTTTTCTTTTGCGGAATACACCGCATAAGCGGTCTGTGTCGGCATATCCTTGATGTTTTCTTTGACAGCATTTGCCTTGTCTTTCACTTTATTTTTCGTATCTAAGACAGCACCCACCTTTGAGCCTGCACGCTGTCCCATGCTGGAAGTGGTATTGCCCCGACTGTCTTTTGTAGCTGTGTTCCTTGTCGGTTTTCTGTTTGAAATCGTGCTACCTGCCACCGCACCAGCAACACCGCCAGCCGTAACCGCACCAGCAAGCCGTCTTTCCATACGCCTAGTCCTATGTGCCAAGTATAGATATGGTCTGCGGAAAATTCTTCGTCCCATGCTTTGACTGTCGTTAGCGTTCAAAGAGAACATACTCATTAAATCGCCCAGCTTCATGTAGATACCAGCGAAACATACTATCTGCAAGAACGCCACCATGAAAAAACGGATAATCTGTGGAAATGTTATAAAACATACTGGAAATGCTGAACGCCACCGTTACAATGAGCGTTATTCCTGCCCGTGTCATTATGGTATTAAACACCCTTACGATTGCCTGCTTCGCCATGCTTTCATAGCTCGGTATCATGGAAAGTAAAAAGCTGATAGGTAAAAACATTGCAAAGATAATAAAAAGTATCTGGCTAAATAACATCATGCCCGTAAGCAGAATACAAATATCGTTATCCCTAAATTGAAGAACAGTAGGAAGAACACCATGCCTAAACGGTTCACGACCTAGCGGTATCGTCAGATTTGTTGTTGTCGTTATCTTCGATTTCTGTTTTCACGACTTCCTCTCTGGTTTTCCCGTCCTCGTCCTCTGGACTTGCCGATACAAGAGCTTCGACACGGTCTGCCCCGATTTCTTCTGTGTTGCTGTTACCGAATTGCAGAAGTAGCCACGGCTGTTCCACTTGAATAGAAAATAGGCTGTCCCGTATCAAGTCCACGCTGTCCTTGCCCTCGCTGTCAGAGTTGGGGAGCATGATTTTTGTTCCCAAGTCCAAAGAAGCGGTACTGATGTCTGATGAAAATTCATTTATCTTCTTGATGTAGTCGGGAGCGTAGGCAATAAACGAAGCGGACAGCACGAACACCACCACAAAGTTGATAACAGCGTGAAGTGCCTTGCTGGTTTCCCGTTTGATAAGTCCCGTATAGGCAACATAAAGTCCCACTATTAAGATAATGAGAAGCAGGAAACCAACATAGAAGCCCGTAGAAGAAAAGCCGTTCTCGGTAACGCCTGCAAGGGTCTGTATGCTCTTTCCGATACTGTCTGCCATATCGTTAATAAAATCAAGTTTGTATGCTTCCTGCACCACATAGCCCGTAGCATTGCTTAAAATAAAGGCTTATCGTCCAGACAAAATTGGTAATGCAGTAAAGTCCGTACTGCACCGATTTTCCGATACCGTCCAGCCAGTTCCATGGCAACCACGACCAGCTATTATCCACATAAAAATCAAGCTGGTAATTCGACAGCGGATATTTTGAGTAAAGATTTTCTGCGTTTATGGTATCGTCCACAAGCCCCGTCGCATGAGCCACCGTCCCCAAAAGTGAAAGCAGGATAAGGGAGAGTGCCACCACGAACAGAGCCATTTTGAGAAAGTGAAGTATCTTCCTTTTTGTGAACGCACCTTTTATCCTTTCTTTCATCACTCCACCTCATTTCTCTGTACGGGCGGTCTGGTATCAAAGGCGTGTAGCAGTTCTTCAAAAACTGGGTGTATCTGTACCACACCGACACGCCCGTATAAGTCCTGCAATAAGCATTGTCCGTTCTCCAAATCACGAAGCCGTTTCTGGTTGTTTTCATCGTCCTTGTCGATACCGAAAAATTCTAAGGTCTGTTTTATCTCGTTGATGTCAGTAGAACGGAAAGCGAATTTTAAGCCGATATTGTTTTTCAGACTTTCCTTTGCCACGTCCCCAGAAGATTGTGTAACGAAATAAACACCTGCCTGCATAGCTCGTCCAGCACGAACCAGCTTGTTAGAGAGCGTTTCTCCTTGTGCCACATTTAAGAACGCCCACGCTTCGTCCAAATCGACAATCTTAAAAATGCTTCTGTCCGAATGGATAAAATCAAGAGCAAAGGTACTAATCACAATCAGCATAGACACCGACAATAATTCAATGGTCGTGTATTCCTCAAAGGTCGTGTCCTTATCTGGCAGTACAAGGTCGGCTACTTGAATGATATTGAGCTGGTTATCAAGGCTGATTGCATTTTCCACCGTACCGTCTGAAACAGCAGGTGTGCAAAGTCGTAGTCCGTGAAGCTGTCGATATGGTCTGCGATATTTCTTGCTATGGGCGTATCTTCACGGCGTAGCTCGTCTATCACATGGAGCAAGCCCCGACTGTCGCTCTGGGTAACGGAACGAACCGCTTTTCGTAACACGGGGAATTTTTCGCCGTCCCTAGAGGAAATACCCGTAAGGAATGTCAAGATGTCGATTGCCAGACTTTCAGCGTCTTTTACATTCTTCATAATCACGAATGGGTCAAGAAGTCCTGCATTGTCTTTATCGCTGGTAAGATTTACGATATTGATTTCATGGGCGATTTCTGGAAGTGTTTCTCTCCAGTTGCCACGCTCGGCTTTGGGGTCTAAAATGACTGCTTGACCGCCAAACAACACCGAATAATACACCAGAAGATTGTTGCAGAACGACTTTCCACCGCCAAGCGAACCGACAAAAGCAGACGCTAAAGCGTTGGTAACTGTACCTTTTACGCCCTGCGAAGCTAAAGACGGTTGCAGGTACACATTTCTTCCCGTATCAACGGAATAGCCCATATAGATACCCGTAGTTTCCCCTAACTGCTGGGTCGCTCCAAAGCCAAGCCCTGCCAAGAAGTCTGATTTTACATACTGCACATAGTCATTGATATATCGCTTGCTGGCAGGTAAAAATTCAGAATGAAGCCCCAGCATATCCCCAGCAGGACGCACCAGCTTTACATTGAGGTCGTCGTAAAAATCTTTGACTTCATCACAACGGCGTTTTAATTCGTCCAAATCATCAGCCGATACACGCACTACATAAGAGAGCTTATACATACTTTCTTTGTCTGGTCTAAGTCCGTTTCCAGCTCGTCCACGCTGTCTAATGCGTCCACCACATTTGAGCTGGTTTCACTTCCTGCTTGATAAGCGTGATTGTCAAGGTCTTTCAATTCCTTTTTCTTGTTGCGGACGGTTGTTAATGCTTTACGGTTCTCCACGATTTCTACATTCATAGAAGTATCAACGGGGAATGTGAATTGCTGTTGCTGGAAATAGAAGATTTCAGACGACGGAAAATCAAGCTCGCCGACAATCGCATTGACGGTAAAGTAGGACACATAGCTTTCCCTGTCCTCATGTTCCAATCGCAAATACCGCTGGCTTTCCTCAATCACACACCTTGTCGGACGGATAAGGTCGTAGTATTTTATCAGCGTTTCTTTCTGTAATTTCTTCTTTGGTAGCTGGTACTCATAATCTTCATAGGCGATACCGTCCCTGCCGTAAAGATGTTCCATGAGATACCCAAAATCATTGATTTCCAAGCGACGCACCTTAAAGCGACGGGAGATTTTATTTTCCAGTAACTTTTCCATTTTCATGTAACGGTTGATTTCATCATTCGGCATGGAAACAAAATCATTCATCAGCGTATGGTTTACTTCATGGAGAAACTCTTTGAATGTCAGCCACGCCGATTTTTTGATGTTCTTCAGATTGAGCTGTTCTTCCGTAACCATGAGCTTAAAGCCAAGAAAAAAGCGGTAGTCCACTTGATTGTCCCCAATCATAGATACTAACGCTTCGGTCTGTTCGTCTATCTTCTGATAGGCAACTTCCTTTAATTTTCCCGTTACCAGTTTCTTTGACTGCTCCTGCATACTTCGTATGGAGCTTTCTGTGGCAATCTGCAACGCATGAATTTTACCCTCACGGGACTGTGCGATTAGCTGTCGGAAACTGTCATGCACGATAAATTTCTGCTCTGCGGATAGAAAAGAATAGTTGTATGGTACCAGCTCATAATAGGCAAACACTTCATTGTCCTTGTTCCAGACAAGGTTATTGTCAATATATTTTATCGGGAACATAGTTCACACTCCTTACTGCCGTGATTGTTTCATTTAATATCTGCTTATGCAGTTTTACGGCTTTTCCTGCATAAGTGATTTTTGGTCGCAGGGCATAGGTTATCTGTGATTTCAAAAAGCTGTACGGCTTCTTTCCGTCAAAGGTTTTCTGCGACATGAACCAAGTGAGAGCAACGGGAATACCAAAGTATTTGAGAAATGCTCCCTCAATCATGGAAAGTGGGGGAATATCCCCAAACAGAATAATGAGAAATTCCGTAATCACAAACCATGTAATCTGTGTAAAGGTAACGGGAAAGGGTAAGTTAAAGTCATTGATTGCATACAAGACTTTTTCCACGTTCCAGATACCCGTGTAGCTTTTAATCTTTTTCAAGTTCTTTCAGCTCCTTTCAAAATAGAAAAGGACAGCCATTTTCAGACTGTCCCTTAAAAGAGAAATACGCTGTCAGTAGCAACAATGCTTGTCGCTGATCTTCCAGCGTTAATATGGTATCTCGCACATACCTCGGCTTGTTTCAATAAAGCAACCGCCCATATCCAAATCTCGCCCGTAGGCTTCATAGTCAATGTAGTTCTGTAAGCTGGGTGGAATGTCGCCAAGTGCCTGCAATTCGTCTATGTAGTAGTAGGCAACGTCTGTCATGGTTTCACAGTCGGGATAATAATAAATATCGTCCTTGTGTTCCACGACTTCTTCCAGCGTCCCGTAGTGGCTGATAAATTCGTCCAGACACTCTACGATATAGTCGGGAAGTTCCTCTATCATTTCATACATCTCATTGAGTTCTTCAATGGAAACATACTCGCCAATCGCAATGGGAAAGTTGTCGGTATCATGGATAGCGTATTCCTCATACTGTTCATTCAAGCCGATTTTTTCTTTCACATCTTCCTCGTCAATAGGAAACGTGAACCAAGCACCGACTAAATAGCCCTCATTGTATTTGCCAAGATTAGCAATGTAAACCGCCATATCATCAATCATAAGCACCACCTCATTTCCTACTCTGGCAGTTCAAAGATACCGTGTTCTGTTACTAAAAATTTCCCGTGTTCCTGCAAGTGAGAAGCGTAGGCTTCAAAGTCAAAGTAATATTCTTGACAGTCCTCGGATAAATGTTTGAACGTCGGGTCGTTCATCAGCTTTTGCCTTGCAACATCTATCATGCTTTTGCAGTCGGGATAAACCGTAATCACGTTCCTGCAAAGATAAAGTGTTTCTAAATTCTCAAACACCGTAAGTAGTGATACATATTCTTCCTGCATATCACTTGAAAGCTGGCGGTACATAAAATCTAATTCGTTGAGCTGATACACGCTTGTATGTTCGTGGACTTCATCAGCAAAGGGCAGTACCTTTTCGATAATGCGGTAATCCCCACTTTCTGCACCGACACCTAACTTTTCTTCAAACTCGGCAACATCTATCGGCAGGTCGAACCAGTATGATATTGTTTCTTCGCCAGTTGTTCCTTTCGTTTCCACCAGCACCCTTGTTTCCTGCATTGTTCCTCACGTCCTTTCTGTTGTTTCATCACATCTTTTAAGGTCTGGTACGACATACCAAACACATACTTTGAAAAATCTTCTAACTGTCTTTCTTCATAGTCGGCAGGGTTCAGTCGTTTCATTTCATGCCACACCTTACGCTTGTAAGAGGGCAGGTCGGAAATGTATTCACAGCCGACTTTTGCCTGCATATCCTTAAAAATATCGTTCATTTCATCACTCCAATCTGAAATTTAGGTATGAAAAAAAGCAGTCAATCCTAAGACTAACTGCTTTGTGTGTATGGATATGAAATTGTTTATCAGACATATTGTTTGAAAAATACATTTAACTTTTGCCCTAGTAGTGTTGGGTTATCTGTATTTACTTCATGTCCTGCTATTTTCAATAATAGCTATTTCTGCGTTTTCTATC
>ENA-OQNC01000136-OQNC01000136.1-human-gut-metagenome-genome-assembly--contig:-NODE-136-length-11261-cov-1.632118_pt1 | contig 11261 bp, 11 predicted proteins | sample MGYA00242626_ERZ504874 | MGnify/ENA primary metagenome ERZ504874 (study PRJEB26092, sample SAMD00036411) | human gut metagenome | host: Homo sapiens | study: EMG produced TPA metagenomics assembly of...
AGTTAAAAGATGTAGACTGCGTGGCAACAAGAACATTGGTGACATTGAATGTGAATCTTGGCAAAGTGCAGGAGGGAATATTGGAAGTCATCGGAGTGAATCCGAGAGAATATATGGAGGACACCAGAGAGGACAAAAATGGTCGTAACAGTGTACTTGCACAGTACAGTACAGATTTGACGGCGCAGGCAGAAGAAGGAAAATTAGATCCGGTAATTGGAAGAGAGTCTTGAGATAGAAAGACTGATGCAGATTTTAAGCAGACGGACAAAAAATAATCCGTGTCTAGTAGGGAGAACCTGGTGTTGGAAAGAACCAGCAATTATCGAAGGGCTGGCGAACCAGATTGTCAACGGGAATTGTGACCGGATGGTATGAAAGATAAACGGAATTGTGACGCTGGATTTATCAGGAATGATAGCGGGATCCAAATACCGTGGAGAGTTTGAGGAACGGATGAAACGATTGATCCGGGGAAGTGAAATCTGCCGGAAATATTATTTATTTTTTAGATGAGGTGCACACGATGATTGGTGCAGGAGGCGCCGAAGGTGCGATTGATGCATCAAATATTCTGAAGCCATCTCTTGCAAGAGGAGAACTGCAGCTGATCGGGGCGACGACAATTGTGGAATATCGGAAATATATTGAGAAAGATGCTGCTTTGGAGAGACGCTTTCAGCCGATCACAGTGGAAGAACCGACAAATGATCAGTGTGAACGTATTTTAGAAGGGAATCAAGGGAAAATACGAGAGTCATCATCATGTGACAATTGAGGAAGGCACGTTAAAAGCGGCGGTGACTTTGTCAAGCCGTTATATCAATGATCGTCATCTTCCGGATAAGGCGATTGATGTGCTTGACGAGGCGTGTTCGAAGGTAAAGTCTTGCCGGATTTAAAGTACCGGACAGCCTGACAAGACTGGAACAGACATTGCAGGAAATCTCACTGGAAAAGAAGAAAAGATTAAAAATGGAGATTTTGCAGAAGCATCATTGCTGCACAAAGAACAGGAGAGTGTGGAAAAAAAATTAGAGAGTGTGAAAAGACGTTTTCATTCGAACAATGCAAAGCGGAACCTGGTTGTCACTGAGGCGGATATCGAATCTGTTGTATCTTCCTGGACGAAAATTCCAGTGCAGAAGCTGGCGGAGACAGAAAGCGCAAGATTGAAAAAGCTGGAGCAGACGCTGCATAAAGAGTAATCGGACAGGAGGAAGCGGTGAGTGCGGTTGCAAGAGCGGTGAAACGTGGGCGTGTCGGACTAAAAGATCCAAAGCGCCCGATAGGTTCGTTCTTGTTTTTAGGTCCGACAGGAGTCGGAAAGACAGAACTTTCCAAGGCACTGGCAGAAGCTTTGTTCGGCGATGAAAATGCGATGATTCGCGTAGATATGTCAGAATATATGGAAAAACACAGTGTATCGAAGATGATTGGCTCACCACCGGGGTATGTAGGTCACGACGATGGCGGACAATTGAGTGAGAAAGTTCGCCGAAATCCGTACTCAGTGGTACTGTTTGATGAGATTGAAAAGGCACATCCGGATGTATTTAACATTCTTCTTCAGGTATTGGATGATGGCCATATCACAGATGCACAGGGTAGAAAGGTAGACTTTAAACAGACGATTATTATCATGACATCTAATGCAGGTGCGCAGGCAATCATGGAGCCGAAACGTCTGGGATTCATGTCAAATAATGATGAGAAGAAGGACTATGAACGGATGAAAGGCGGTGTAATGGAAGAAGTACGCCGTATCTTCAAACCAGAATTCCTCAACCGAATTGATGATATCATGGTATTCCATGTATTAAATAAAGAAGATATCCGTAAGATCGTAACTCTGCTTCTTAAGACATTGGAGAAACGATGCGCAGAGCAGATGGATATTCAGCTTACTGTAACAAATGCAGTGAAAGATTTTATTGCAGATAAAGGTTCTGACAACAAATACGGTGCCCGTCCGCTTCGCCGCGCAATCCAGAGCAGAATCGAGGATGCACTTGCGAATGAGATTCTGGAAGGCAAAGTTAAACACGGAGACCACGTACAGGTGAAACTTCATAAGAATGAGATTATGTTTGAAGTGAAGTAGTACGATACTTACGAATTGCTCCGCTGCGAGGCAGCTTTCGCAATTCTGCAAACATTCGGAATCCGCGGATTTACTGCGTAAATCAGCTACTTCCTTCTAGCACTTTTTTTGTAACAAAAATGTCCTGTTCTATGCAGGGCATTTTTTTATTTTTCTAAAATGTCTTGTTTCTTGCCAACCATGTCCAGATTGCCCTGTGCTATAGTAACATCATCAAGAAAACGTGAGAAACGTAAAAAGAAATGGAGGTATTTTTACAATGAGAAAGAAAGTCGTATCTGCAATTCTTTGTGCATCAATGGTAGCTGGAATGGTAGTTATCCCGGGAGTAGCTGTTAAAGCGGATGACAAGAAACTGATCGGTGTTACAATGCCTACAAAAGATCTTCAGAGATGGAATCAGGATGGCGAGAACATGAAGAAAGAGCTGGAAGCAGCCGGCTATGAAGTAGACCTTCAGTATGCATCCAACGATGTAAGCACACAGGTTTCACAGCTTGAGAATCAGGTTGCAAACGGATGTGATCTTCTGGTTGTGGCATCTATCGACGGAAGCAGTCTTGGTGAGCCGCTGAAACAGGCAAAAGAAGCAGGAATCCCGGTTATCTCCTATGACCGTCTGCTTATGAACTCAGATGCAGTTACTTATTATGCAACATTTTGATAATTACAAGGTAGGTCAGAAACAGGGCGAATATTTAGTAGATGCACTTGATCTCGACAATCAGGACGGACCGTTTAATATTGAGCTGTTCACAGGTGATCCTGGTGACAATAACTGTAACTTCTTCTTCGGCGGAGCAATGGATGTACTTCAGAAATATATTGACGAAGGTAAGCTGGTAGTTAAATCCGGACAGACAGAATTTGAGCAGGTTGCAACTGCTAACTGGGACAGTGCAAAGGCTCAGGACAGAATGGATACAATTATCGCAGGTAACTACTCAGATGGCTCCAACCTTGACGCAGTTCTCTGCTCCAACGACTCTACAGCACTTGGTGTAGAAAATGCTCTTGCAGCTTCCTACACAGGAGAATATCCGATCATCACAGGTCAGGACTGTGATACACCAAATGTTAAGAACCTTGTAGCAGGAAAACAGGCTATGTCCGTATTCAAGGATACACGTGCTCTTGCAACAGCAGTTGTTGGAATGGTTGATTCCATCATGAAAGGTGAAGAACCGGAAGTTAATGATACAGAATCCTATGATAATGGCACAGGTGTTATCCCGACATACCTTTGTGATCCGGCTGTTGTCACGGTTGACAATTACAAAGAAATCCTGATCGATTCCGGATACTATACAGAAGATCAGATTAAGTAATAAAAATTGATCATACAGGACGGGAATACCACCCGCCTGTGTTAATCTATAGCAATCCCAAGAAAATAATGTAATTCAGTATTTCCTGGGATTGCTATAGGGCTGCCCGTCGCAGGCATGATTTATAAAAGGGAGGGAAACAAAATTGGCTAAGATACTTCTGGAAATGAAAAATATTACCAAAACTTTCCCAGGTGTAAAAGCACTGGATAACGTTAATCTTCAGGTGGAAGAGGGCGAGATCCACGCTCTGGTCGGTGAAAATGGAGCCGGTAAATCTACCCTGATGAATGTATTAAGTGGTATTTATCCGTATGGAACATACGATGGTAATATTATTTATAACGGTGAAATCTGTAAATTCAATACAATTAAAGACAGTGAAGAAAAAGGAATTGTAATCATTCACCAGGAACTGGCGCTGATCCCATATATGACGATCGGTGAAAATATGTATCTGGGCAATGAAAGAGGAAGTTCATTATCTATTAACTGGAATGAAACCTACGGAGAAGCAGATAAATATCTGAAAATAGTAGGACTTGAAGAATCCTCCAGAACTTTGATCAAGGATATTGGTGTAGGTAAACAGCAGCTGGTAGAAATCGCCAAGGCACTGGCAAAAAATGCCAAGCTTCTGATCCTGGACGAGCCGACAGCATCTTTAAATGAGGATGATTCTCAGGCTCTGCTGGAATTGCTTCTGAAGTTCAAAAAACAGGGAATGACATCTATTATCATTTCCCATAAACTAAATGAAATTTCCTATGTTGCGGATAAGATTACAGTTATCCGTGATGGATCTACTATCGAGACTTTGGATAAGAAGAAAGATGACTTTTCCGAGCAGCGTATTATCCAGGGTATGGTAGGCCGTGAGATGACAGACCGATTCCCGAAACGTCCAGGTGTAAAGATTGGAGATGTTTCCATGGAGGTTAAGAACTGGAATGTCTATCATCCGCTGTACTCAGAACGTAAAGTAGTGGATAATGTATCATTTAAGGTGCATAAAGGGGAAGTTGTAGGTATCTCCGGACTTATGGGTGCAGGACGTACAGAACTTGCCATGAGTATTTTCGGAAAAAGCTATGGAACTAAGATTTCCGGTCAGGTATTTATAAACGGAAAAGAAGTAAAGCTGAATACTGTACAGGAAGCAATCGATAACAAGCTTGCTTATGTCACAGAGGACAGAAAAGGAAATGGTCTGATCCTTTCCAAATCCATTAAGATGAATACTTCCCTTGCAAACATGAAGGGAATCAGTAATGGAAAGGTTATTGACGCAGATAAAGAGTATGCAATAGCAGAGGAATACAGAAAGAAACTGAAAACAAAATGTCCGTCTGTGGAGCAAAATGTAGGTAATTTGAGCGGTGGTAACCAACAGAAAGTCCTTCTTGCAAAATGGATGTTTGCAGAACCGGATATTCTGATTCTTGATGAGCCTACCCGTGGTATTGACGTAGGTGCGAAATACGAAATTTACTGTATTATTAACGATCTGGTAGCAGCAGGAAAATCTGTTATCATGATTTCTTCTGAACTTCCGGAAGTACTTGGAATGTCAGACAGAATCTATATCATGAATGAGGGTAGGTTCGTAGGTGAGGTCGGCAAAGAAGAGGCCACATCAGAACTGATCATGTCCAAGATCGTAAAATCAGGAAAAGGAGCGTAAAGAAGATGGAAAAAAGATTAGTTTTTCAGAGATATTAAAGAAATATACCATGGTGCTTGTACTTGTTCTGGTAGTCATCATGTTTACAGCAAACACCAAAGGTGTTATGCTTCTGCCGCAGACGTAAATAACCTTGTAGCTCAGAACGCATATGTATTTATCCTTGCAACAGGTATGTTGTTCTGTATTCTGACTGGTGGTAATATTGACCTTTCTGTTGGTTCTGTTGTATGTTTTGTAGCAGCAGTTGGCGGTAAGATGATGGTTCTCAACAGTATGAACCCATATCTTACAATGCTGGTTATGTTGATTACAGGTATTGCCATCGGTGCATGGCAGGGATTCTGGATTGCATATGTAAGAATCCCACCGTTTATTGTAACTCTGGCTGGTATGCTTGCGTTCCGTGGTCTTTCAAACGTAGTTTTACAGGGACAGACACTGGCACCAATGCCTGATTCTTACCTGGCACTGTTTAACAATTATATTCCGGATCCATTTGGGAAAGAGGGATTTAATCTTATCTGTTTTGTAGTTGGTATTATTGTCTGTATTGTATATGTGTTGCTTGTTCTGAAGAATCGTGCAGATCGTGTGAAGAAAGGGTACAGTGTAGATGCTTTTGGTGGCGTTGCAGTTAAGATGATTCTGATCTGTGTAGTTGTTCTTGCTTTTATGTTCCGTCTGGCTCAGTATAAAGGTATTCCGAATTCTCTGATCTGGGTAGCTGTGATTATTGCAATCTATACATATATTGCTTCCAAGACAACTACAGGACGTTATTTCTATGCAGTTGGCGGTAATGAGAAGGCTACAAAGCTTTCCGGTATTAATACAAATAAGGTTTATTTCCTTGCTTATCTGAATATGGGTCGTTCTGGCGTGCTATCGCAGGTATGGTTACTATGGCTCGTCTGAATTCTGCTAACCCTCAGGCTGGTACGAACTTCGAGATGGATGCGATTGGTTCCTGTTTCATTGGTGGTGCTTCTGCTTATGGCGGAACCGGTACAGTTCCGGGGGTTATCATTGGTGCATTGCTGATGGGTGTTCTGAATTTAGGTATGAGTATCATGGGTATTGACCAGAACCTGCAGAAGGTTGTTAAAGGTCTGGTTCTGCTGGCAGCGGTTATCTTTGATGTTGTTAGTAAGAGAAAATCTTTTAATCGTAAAATAAAAATTGTATATTCATTCTTAAATGGTAAATTTTTTGCAGGGCTTGACAGGGTGCAGGCCCTGTTTTTTTACCGAATCAAGTAAGTCTCCTGCTTTAATTGCGAATATCTGTTTGACTTGACAGGGGACGCGCAGAAAAATAGTGTGTTTGATGTGCGGTTTCGGCATCTAAGATATTCTAAGGCCAAGAAAATCTGCTAAAGGCATGAGCCGGCTTCTCAAACTCGCTCCGTCGCAGACTCCGCTCAGACAGTGATACAGCCGGCTCATAACGCAGATTTTTTTGACCTAAGAATATCTAAGATACCTGCAAATGCACATCAAACACACTATTTTTCTGCGCTGGCTGCTGGCGATTTTTGGGGTGTTGGATTGAGTAAAAATGGACGATAAAAATGGGTGGACGGAAAATTTGCTTGTGGAGGTAGAAGGATGGTCGTATAATGAGGGGGAATATTGTACGAAGTGAGGAGTGGGTTGTTATGAGATATAGTTCTGTGTTGGATCTGCATACACATACTTTGGTGAGTGGTCATGCATATTGTTCTCTGAGGGAGATGGCGAAAGCGGCCGCAGATAAGGGACTGGAGGTTCTGGGGATTACGGAGCATGCGCCTGCTATGCCGGGGACCTGTCATAAGTATTATTTTGAGAATCTGAAAATTGTGCCTAGGGAGATGTATGGGATTCAGTTGCTTCTGGGGTCTGAGGTGAATATTCTGGATGCACAGGGGACTGTGGATCTGGTGCAGCGGACGTTGGAGAGGATGGATGTGGTGATCGCCAGTCTGCATATGCCATGCATGAAGCCGGGATCTAAGCTGGAGAATACAGAAAGCTATCTGAATGTAATGAAGAATCCGTATGTAAATATTATCGGGCATCCGGATGATGGGAGATATGAAATCGATTATGAGGCACTGGTTCAGGGAGCGAAGGAATACGGGAAGGTTCTGGAACTGAATAATCATTCTATGGATCCGGAATGTACCCGTGAGAATGCTGTGGAGAATGATACGGTGATGTTGGAACTGTGTAAGAAATATCAGGTTCCGGTGGTGATGGACAGTGATGCTCATTTTGATCTTCTGATCGGGGAGTTTGATCTGGCGAGAGATTTGCTGGAGAAACTGGATTTTCCGGAAGAGCTGGTTCTTAATCGGTCTGTGGATGCAATAAGGAAGTATGTGAATCGTAAATTCTGATAAACTGAGAAGCAGTTATTTGGTGTAGAGCCGAGTTGCAAAGAGGATGATTTTATCTGCCTTACTCTTCGAAAGAGGTTTTTGTGAGAAAATTAAAAAATCTGTAATTTCTTTTAGGTTAAAGGCTTGCTTCCTATAATTTAACGTGGTAAAATATCACTGTTAGAAATATAACACGGACATTTTAAAGACAAATGTCCGTCCAGTGAAGTACAGAGTTCTAAAAGGAGCATGAAAATGAGTAAAAAAATCAGAACAGAGGCTGTAGATCAGCTTTTTGAAGCGATTTTATGCCTGAAGGATAAAGAAGAGTGCTATACTTTTTTTGAGGATGTATGCACGATCAATGAACTTCTTTCCTTATCACAGCGTTTTGAGGTTGCCAAGATGCTGATGGACAAGAGAACCTATCTTGATATTTCGGAGAAAACCGGAGCTTCCACAGCAACGATCAGTCGTGTGAATCGTTCATTGAATTATGGAAATGACGGATATGAGATGGTGTTTTCAAGAATGGCAGAGAAGGAAACTAAAGGGGAATAAGATAGCGGAAGGCTGAATAAATGCAGTGCTATTGTGGGGCAGGTGAAGATCACCTGCCTTTTTTGTATAGGGAGTTTTCGGATAAAAGAGAAGTCCGATTATTCCTCTTCTGGGAGAGTGTTGTGCAGACTGAGAAAATGCTGCGAAGGATCAATCTATAAAAGTCGAAAATGAATATTATATAGTCAAATATGCAAACTATGCGGATTGGTATAATGTTATAATTTTGCTTATGAAGGATAACTGGCTGTTGGCAATATCGTATAAGATATTTTTATGAAAAAAAGTCATATATAAAGTATTTTGCTGGAAGTGTTTTACGGATGTATGGCGAAATATAATATTGCAGGCAGAGAGAAAAGTTATAAAACAACAAATCATGAGGAGAACATAAGAGTATGAAGGCATTTGATTATTCACTGGTAAAAGATCCACAGTATTTCTGCGATAACCGAATGGAAGCTCATTCAGATCATGTATATTATAGAGATGGGAATGAAATGCAGACTGCTGTGCAGGATGGGACGGAAACTTCTTTTCGCTATAGTCTGAACGGTTTATGGAAGTTTCATTATGCGCGCAATTACAAAAGTGCAGTTCAGGGATTTGAGAAAGAGGACTACTGCTGTTATGACTGGGATGACATTCATGTACCTGCACATATCCAGATGGAAGGATATGATGCACCCCAGTATGCTAATGTCCAGTATCCATGGGAAGGACATGAGGAAATTTATCCGGGTCAGATACCGGAGAGATTTAATCCGGTTGCAAGCTATGTGAAATATTTTACAGTGCCGGAACATATGAAGGGAAAGAGGTTGTTTATTTCTTTCCAGGGAGCAGAGAGCGGACTTGCACTGTGGCTGAACGGAGCCTTTGTTGGCTACAGTGAGGATTCTTTCACCCCATCTGAATTTGAACTGACAGATTATCTTAAAGATGGACAGAATAAGCTGGCAGCACAGGTGTTCAAATGGACCTCCAGCAGTTGGTGCGAAGATCAGGACTTCTTCCGTTTCTCCGGAATTTACAGAGATGTGTATCTTTATACAGTTCCGGATACTCACGCATATGATCTCCAGATCCGTGCAATCCCGGAAGAGAATCTGGATGTAGCAGATCTTGAAATTAAGGTAAAGACATGGGGAAAAGGAAGCATTGCTTTCAGACTTGAGCAAGATGGAGAATATGTGCTGGAAGAGAAAAAATCTCTTACAGAAGCTGGAAATGAAGAAGCAAATGCAGAGCCATTTTATATTCAGAAAACAAATAGCAGCAAGACTGTACAGAACAGTTTTGTATGGAAAATCAATAATCCAAAATTATGGAGTGCAGAAGATCCGCAGCTCTATGATCTTACAATTGAACTTTATGACGAAGCAGGAAATATTCAGGAAGTGATTCCTCAGAAGGTTGGATTCCGCCGTTTCGAGATGAAGAACGGCATTATGACTCTGAACGGAAAGCGTATCGTGTTTAAGGGCGTAAACCGTCATGAATTCAGTTCTGTCAGCGGCAGACATGTATCAGAGGAAGAACTCCGCAAGGATCTTCGCATTATGAAGCAGAATAATATCAATGCCATCCGTACCTGCCATTATCCGGATACATCACTGATCTATCAGCTTTGTGATGAATATGGTATTTATATGATCGATGAGACAAACCTGGAATCCCATGGTTCCTGGGATGTGGCGGAATTTACAAAGGATTATACGCATGTTGTTCCTCACAACAAACCGGAATGGCTGGATATGATGCTTGACCGTGCCAACTCCATGTATCAGAGAGACAAGAATCATCCGGCAATCCTGATCTGGTCCTGTGGAAATGAATCTTTTGGCGGAAAAGATATCTATGAAATGTCTCAGCTTTTCCGTAAGAATGACCCTACCCGTCTGGTACATTATGAGGGACTTTTCCATGACCGCAGTTATAATGATACCAGTGATATGGAAAGCCAGATGTATCCATCTGTAGAAGCAATCAAAGAGTTCCTGGCAAAGGATGACAGCAAACCGTTTATCTGCTGTGAATACACACATGCCATGGGAAATTCCTGCGGTGCCATGCACAAATATACTGACCTGACAGATACAGAGCCCAAATATCAGGGTGGATTTATCTGGGATTACATTGACCAGTCTATTTATAAGAAAGATCGCTATGGAAAGAGTTCCAGGCATATGGCGGCGATTTCGGAGAACGTCCTACAGACTACAATTTCAGTGGTAACGGAATCGCATATGGCGGTGACAGAGAACCATCTCCGAAGATGCAGGAAGTGAAATTCAATTATCAGAATATTACTGCAGAAGTAACTGCGGATACAGTAAAAGTGATTAACAAGAATCTGTTTGTAAACACAAATACTTTTGACTGTAAGGTAACACTTGCAAAGAATGGAAAAGTGATTCGTACAGAAGCATTGGAAACAGCAGTTGAGCCATTGAGTGAGGAAGAATATAAACTGCCTTTTGGAAAGGCTGAAGCAGCCGGAGAATATACAGTCACTGTTTCCTTCCATCTGAAAGAGGAAAAAGTGTGGGCATCTGCAGGCCATGAGATTGCGTTTGGACAGTATGTATATCAGGTGAAAGAGGATGTTCCGAATGGAAAATCAGATTCAGCAGAAACAGCGATTACAGCGGAAAAAGATGTATGTGTATCAGATGCGTTTGTAAAGAAGCCACAGATCATCCGAAGCACACACAATATTGGTGTCCGCGGCGAGCACTTTGAAGTAATGTTCTCCGTCCTCAATGGTGGTCTGGTTTCTTACAAATATGCGGGCAAAGAGATGATCGAGGCAATCCCGAAACCAAACTTCTGGCGTGCACCAACAGATAATGACTGTGGAAATCTTATGCAGATGCGCTACGCACAGTGGAAAATTGCCAGCATGTATTTAAGCCACAAAGAATACAGAAAAGGTGCATACGGTCCATCCAATTCACCACAGACAGAAGAAACAGACCACTCTGTAAAAGTAACATTTACCTATCTGATGCCAACCACACCAGCCAGTGAGTGTCAGCTCACCTACGAAGTATTCGGCGATGGAAAAGTGAAGACAACTTTAACTTATGATCCTGTAAAAGAACTTGGTGATATGCCGGAATTTGGGGTGATTTTCAAATTCAATGCAGATTACGACAATGTTCAGTGGTATGGACTGGGCGAAGCTGAGACCTATGCAGATCGCAAAAAAGGTGC
>ENA-OQNC01000141-OQNC01000141.1-human-gut-metagenome-genome-assembly--contig:-NODE-141-length-11099-cov-2.563434_pt1 | contig 11099 bp, 7 predicted proteins | sample MGYA00242626_ERZ504874 | MGnify/ENA primary metagenome ERZ504874 (study PRJEB26092, sample SAMD00036411) | human gut metagenome | host: Homo sapiens | study: EMG produced TPA metagenomics assembly of...
CGGTGTCCGTGCGGGCCGGCTCCGGGCCGACCTACCTAATGAACGCCAAATCGACCTAATGAATGCAGATATTGCCGGACGACACCACCGTTTTGTGCGATTATGTTCGTGTGATATACTCAAATTGTTTCAAAAGGTAACAAAGCGGACCAAAAGTAGAACAGCCGCTGAACTCCCCACGGCCGACACTTGCAACCCGCACAAGGAAAGGTCAACTATGACAGTTCTCGTCACCGGCGGCTGCGGCTACATCGGCGCTCATGTCGTTCACGCACTCCATCAGGCCGGCGAAAAGGTACGTTGTCGTCGACGATCTGAGCTACGGCAAGCCCACTCGCATCGAAGGCTCCCGCCTGTACGGCATGGATATCGCCGCCCCGGGCGCCGGTGAGCGTTTGGCCGAAATCCTCGATGCCGAAGGCGTCGACTCCGTGATCCACTTTGCCGCTCGCAAGCAGGTCGGCGAATCCGTGGAGAAGCCGCTGTGGTACTACCAGCAGAACATCAACGGCATGCTCAACGTGCTCACCGGCATGACCCAGTCCAAGAACGCCAAGAAGCTCGTCTTCTCCTCTTCCGCCGCCACCTATGGTGTGCCGCCGGTCGATGTGGTGCCTGAGGACGTCGTCCCGATGCTGCCGATCAACCCGTACGGCCAGACCAAGCTGTTCGGCGAGTGGATGGCACGCGCCTGCGAGCAGCCGTTCGGCATCCGCTTCTGCGCGCTGCGCTACTTCAACGTGGCCGGCTGCGGTCCGGTGGAGCTTGAGGATCCGGCCATCCTGAACCTCATCCCGATGCTGTTCAATCGCCTCAAGCAGGGCAAGGCTCCCGCCATCTTCGGCGACGACTACCCGACTCCGGACGGCACCTGCGTGCGCGACTACATCCACGTCTCCGACTTGGCCGACGCCCACATCGCCGCCCTCAAGTACCTCGACCGTGACGAGCGCAAGTACGACGCCTTCAACGTCGGCACCGGCGAAGGCACCTCCGTGCGCCAGATCGTCGACGAAGTCAAGAAGGTCACCGGTCTGCCGTTCACCGAGGCTGTCATGGCCCGCCGCGCCGGCGACCCGCCGCACCTGATCGGCTCCCCGAAGCGCATCAACGAGGAGATGGGCTGGCATGCCAAGTACGACGTGGAAGACATCGTCAAGTCCGCGTGGGATGCCTGGCAGGCCAACCCCGAACACCACATCGACGTCGACACCTGGAAGCAGGCTGACTGAGATTGACGGTCACTTTGCGGTGGATGCCGCGAAGCGTTTCCGTCCATAAGGGCGTGGCCGGGGTTCCGGTCGCGCCCTTCGTCGTTTTGTGGATGTTTGTGACAGACGTGTTCGCGTGCTGGTGATAGCAAAAACCTTGAAATTATGCGGAACACGCCGAAGTTTGCATGACTGGCGAATTTCAGTAATATATACATCTGTTGCCTCACGCAAGTGAGAACAATGGCCCCGTAGCTCAGTTGGTTAGAGCGCCGCCCTGTCACGGCGGAGGTCACCGGTTCAAGTCCGGCCGGGGTCGCTGGAATGGTTATGAAGCCCGGATTATCCGGGTTTTTGACTGTTCATGGCTCTGTAGCTCAGTTGGTAGAGCGAGCGACTGAAAATCGCTAGGTCAACGGATCGACGCCGTTCGGAGCCACCACAATGAAGCCCCGCCTTGTGCGGGGCTTTTGCATATCCGTCACGTATCTACTCCGGCGGGCTGGCCGGTCAATGCAAAGGCTCGCGTTCGCCAACAACTGTCTTCCTCGCCGCAACTATGCACGCCAACAGCACCAATGCGAACATCGGGTTAGGGTTAAATAAAGAAACGTGGGTCTTATCCGCGCGTGTCATGGTCGGTGCGATCGTCCGCCCCAGCCGTTTCTGGGGCTGTGGCGCTCATAGAGTCAGTATTGCAGAAAAAGCACCTGCGAAATGCGCGTGCGAAGGGAATCGTGTGGGACGGCACGTGATTTTGCCGATTTTCGACGTGCCGTCCCACAGCGTTCGAAGAACGCCCTCAGAGCTGAGGGCAAAGAACGGCTCTATTCTGCGGTTCTCGGCTTATGTCATGCGGGATAGCAGATACGTCAAACGATTGATGTATCTGCTATCCCACACTTCTGTGGGACGGCAGATGAACAATGGTAAAAACCGCGTGCCGTCCCACAAAAAGGAATCAGGCCTGCCACCATTGGCGCAGGGGGTACCACTTGCCGTCCGGGTGGGCCACGCGATCCGGCTTGACGGCCAAGAACTGGTGAATCTGGATGCCGTCGAGCTCGAAGTTCAGAGCGCAGGCGGCCATGTACATACCCCATACCTTGGCGCGTTCAAAGCCGACCTGCTTGACCGCGTCGTCCCAATGCTCGGAGAGGTTCTGGTTCCAGTGATGCAGGGTGAGCGCGTAGTGCTGGCGCAGGTTCTCCTGATGCACCACGTTGAAGCCGGCGTCATGGATGCACGATTCGATGAAGCCGGGCGCGCCGAGATCACCGTCCGGGAAGATGTAACGGTCGAGGAATTCGTCGGTACCGGGCTTGCCGTGAGGCTTGTCATGGCTGATGGTGATCTGGTGGTTCAGCAGTCGGCCCATCGGCTTCAGAAGGCGGAACATCTCTTCGAAGTAGCTCTGGTAGTTCTTGACGCCTACGTGCTCCATCATGCCGATCGAGCAGATACCGTCGAAGTCGTGCTCAGGCACCTCGCGGTAGTCCTGCACACGCACTTCGGCCAGATCCTGCAGCCCTTCACAGGCGATCCATTCGTTGGCGTACGCGGCCTGTTCCTTGGAAAGGGTGACGCCGAGCGCCTTGATGCCGCGACGGGCGGCGGTGATGACCATCGAACCCCAGCCGCAGCCGATGTCCAGTAAGCGCTGGCCGGGCTGCAAGTCCAGTTTGTCGAGAATCAGGCGCAGTTTGTTGGCCTGTGCGTCTTCAAGGCTCATGTGTTCGTTGTCGAATACCGCGCAAGTGTAGGTCATGGAGGATCCAAGGAAGTCGGCGTAGAACTCGTTGGACATGTCGTAGTGGAAGCTGACGGTTTCCGAATCGGCCTTTTCGGTGTGCGGCATCAGGCCACGCTTGATACGGGCGAACTTGCTCGGGCCCTCGGTGGCGGGCACCGGCGGCTTCTTGAAGCCATGGCTCAGGATGCCGGCAGATACGCGGGCAATTGATGTGGGAGTGAGTGGGCGAACGTATTTGGACAGCGACACCAGCTTGCGCATCGCCGGATACGGGTCGGCGTAGTCAATGCCGTCCACGTCGAAATCGCCCAGAATGTATGAGCGCACGATGCCGATTTCATTCGGGTGCGCGAGTAGCTGGTACATGCAGTTCGGCGTGGCGATTTTGACCTTCAAATCCGCGTCTGCCGGGCCGAAATGCGAGCCGTCGAAAGCGTCGATACGAACGGGAGTGGCGGGGTCGAGAAACAGGGACGCCATCTCGCCGACCGTCATAGCCTTGCCATTTGCCATTATCTACCTCATTCTCTTATGATGATCACCCCAACTGTCGAGGTATCTTAGTCCTCTTCAGGAGACTGAAACCGTTGAATACACCATCTGGTGAACCAGTTCGCGTTCGGCTGATGAAGCACGAATGGAATTAGGCATCTCGCATATTGATTGCGCTACGCGCGAAGTAGGCGGATGAGAGACGAGTTTCTCGGAGAGCGTCAGATGACTCCGGAAAATGGTCTTATCGTTGAGATTTCGGGCGATGGAACTGGTTTGGTCAATGGACAATAATTCGACAAGTGCGGAATTCCGCCATTTCTTGCCATTATTTTCAGTGTTGTTCTTTCAGCGTGTTTTCAGGTGAATGCTCATGCGCGGAGTAGACTGGGGAACCGTTGTACCACTCAAAGACAGAGTGGACCACCAGTTAAGACACTAGCTCAAAAGGAGAGCCCCTATGGTGTACCGCATGATTTTCAACCAGACTGCATACTTCGGACGTGGCGCGATCAAGGAGATTCCGGCCGTCGCCAAGCAGCACGGCTTCACCAAGGCATTTATCGTCACCGACCCGGTGCTGCTGGAGACCGGCACCGCCGAGAAGGTCACCAAGGTTCTGGATGAGGCCGGCCTGCCGTACGAGGTGTTCTCCAACGTCAAGCCGAACCCGCCGGTCGAGTGCATCAAGGACGGCGTCGCCAAGTTCGCCGAGTCCGGTGCGGACTTCCTGATCGGCCTGGGCGGTGGCTCCCCGCAAGACACCTGCAAGGGCATCGGCATCATCACCGCCAACCCGGAGTTCGCCGACGTGCTTTCTCTGGAAGGCGTCGCGGATACCAAGAACCCGTCCGTCCCGATCTTCGGCGTGCCGACCACCGCCGGCACCGCCTCGGAGACGACCATCAACTACGTGGTCACCGACACGGCCAACAAGCGCAAGTTCGTGGCTGTCGACCCGCACGACATCCCGATCGTCGCTTTCGTGGACCCGGATCTGACCGACTCGATGCCGCGCGGCCTGAAGGTCGCCACCGGACTTGACGCCCTGACCCACGCCATCGAGGGTTACATTACCCCGGGTGCCTGGAGCCTGTCCGACTGCCTGTCCATGCAGACCATCCGCATGATTGCCAAGAACCTGGCCAAGTCCGCCGACGGCGACATTCCGGCCGGCGAGCAGATGGCCTACGCGTCCTACATCACCGGTATGGCCTACTCCAACGTGGGCCTCGGTCTGGTGCACGGCATGGCTCACCCGCTGGGCGGCCGTCTGGGCGTGGCCCACGGTGTGGCCAACGGTATTCTGCTGGCCCCGGTCATGGAATACAACAAGGACTTCACCGGTGAGAAGTACCGCGACATCGCCGATGCGTTCGGTGTTGAGGACGCCTACACCGGCGACCTGGAGAAGGTGCGCGAAGAGGCCGTGCAGGCCGTCCACAAGCTGACCGTGGATCTGAAGAACCCGACCACGATTTCCGAAGTGGGCGCCACCGAGGCCGACCTTGAGCCGCTGGCTCACGATGCCTTCAACGACGTGTGCACCCCCGGCAACCCGCGTCAGGCAACCGAAGAGGACATCCTCGCGATTTACAAGTCGCTGATGTGATCAGTCAATGACAGTAAACATTAGCTCCCTCTGATGAGGGAGCTGTCAGCGTAGCTGACTGAGGGAGAGAAGTTGCGGCGTAGCCGCTGAATAATAGGTATCGGCCTGCGTCCGATTCAATGTTTTAGCGACTGCGTCGCAGTCTCTTCCTCAGTCTCACTTCATTCGACAGCTCCCTTATCAGAGGGAGCTTGCATAAGCAGAGGGGGCTCGTATATCTAGCTACTTTTCGTGCTTTTCGTCGTAGACTTCGTCGGTGGGGGTCTCGTCGTACAGCTGCTTGCCTTGCGCCTCCGCCAGTTCCATCTGCTCGTTGATCCACGCGGCTTCAGCCGGATTGATATCCGCGGAATTCAGCACTTTCTGCCACACCGGGTAGAACATGTGCATCGCCGGATACATGGCGGTGAACAACACCTCCGGCTTATGCGTGCGCGTATGTTGCGGATGCGCATCAAACGTATTCTTAAAACGTCGCATGTAGCTCAGGAACGAACTCAACGACGTATCCATCCGTCGCGCACTCATCGCGGCGATCATGCGCGGCGAGTACACGGTTTTCAGATCCTTGCCCATCAGATGCAGGGAAATATCGATATCCTCATGCATCACATCGGCCTTATCCCGGCAGACCTCATTCGCAATCTGATGCCAGGCCGAAGCGCGCAAGGCCATATTCGAGCCGAACAGCAGCGGCTGGCCGCCATCGGCGCGGTAGATTCGCTTGCGCAAGGAATTGTCGCCTTTCAACCCGAAATGGCGTGAGGGCATGTCGTAATACATCACCGGACCAGTGGCACCCATCGCGGCCGGGTCTTCGGTGAAGATGCCGGAGACCACCTCCACCCAGTCAGGCCGGATCATACAGTCGGCGTCAAAACGGCCCAGCACATCGCCGGTCGCGGCGTTCAGGCCAAAGTTGCGGGTGGGAATCAGCCCCTGTTCATCGTTCTGGTGCAACAGTTTGACCGGGGCCTCAGGATGTTCGGCAATGAACTGTTCGACAACCGCACAGGTGTTGTCCGTAGAACGATTGTCCACCACCAGCACCTCATGCGGCATGATGGTCTGACGGGTGGCGTTCAGCAGGCAGTCGCGGATGCGTTCGGCTTCGTTCCACGCTGGGATGATGATCGAAACGTTGAGCATAACATCAACAATAGAAAAGCGGGTGTACGCCGCCGGCGTATCCGAGCTTCCAAACCCCTCGCTACAATGGGGAGCCATGAGCGAACGCGTGCGAAACGTAAACAGCACCGACACGTTGAGAACCGGTGCCGCAGAGGCCGGGGCAGACCCGGACGACGAGAATCGTATCGACTTTGGTACTTTGTTCCCCGCCAAGGGAGATTCCCGTAGGCCACCGGAATGGTTCGGCCGCGCGCTGCTGTATGTGGCCCTTGCCGTCATCGTATTCATGTTCTGCTGGCGCTCGTGGGGCGACATCTCCTATCTAGTGCTCGACATCATCATCTCGCTGTTCCTGGCGCTGGCCGTCGAACCGTTGGTGGTGGCGCTGGTGGCTCATGGCTGGAAGCGTGGCGTGGCTTCCGCCGTCAGCTTGGTGGGCGTGGCCGTGGTCGTGGGTGTGCTGCTCACGCTATTTGGCAACATGTTCGTACAGCAGATGATTGCCATGGTCCGCGGTTTGCCGGCCATGTATGAGCAGATTCGTGAGTTCGTGGACCAGTATGCCACGTTCAAGATGCCGGAAATCAGCAATCTCGGCATGGAAATCTTCAACAATATCCAGACCTCGTGGGTCACCGATTTTGCCGGTACCGCCATGAGTACGGTGGGCGGCCTGTTCTCCTTCCTGCTGAACCTCATGACCGTGGTCATGACCACGTATTACATCTCCGCCGCCGGCCCCAAACTGCGCCGCTCCTTCTGCCAGTGGCTGGCCCCCAACACGCAGCGCCGATTCCTGCTGGTGTGGACCGTGGCCCAAGGCCAGATTTCGTCCTTCCTGTTCTCCCGTTCGATTCTGGCGTTGATCAACGCCACCTGCACTGCCATCTTCTTAGAGATTCTGCATGTGCCCTACTGGCTGCCGTTGGCCCTGTTCTGCGGCGTGGTATCCCAGTTCATCCCCACGGTCGGCACCTATATCGGCGGCGCGCTGCCGGTGCTGTTCGCTTGGGGCAACCGCGGATGGACGTACGCCGTGGCGGTGCTGGTGTTCATCATCGTCTACCAGCAGATCGAGAACCTGATTCTCTCGCCGAGGATTTCGCAGCGCACGATGGATATCAACGCGGCCGTCGCCTTCCTCGCGGTGCTGGCGTTCGGCTCGCTGTTCGGCGCGTTTGGCGCGTTCCTGGCGCTGCCGGTCACCGCATCGCTGCAGGCCATCTTCCGTGCGTACACCAAGCGCTATGAGCTGATTGACTCACCACTGATGAACGATCCGACTCCGGAGAAGAAGTCCAAGATCGTCGAGGCGTCCGAAGCGTTCGGCGAGCATGTGCTGCAGCCGATCGGCGAGCACATGCCGCGTGCGGCCAAGGGGTCCACCAGCCGTGTGCCGATGAATGAGGAACTGCGTTTGCTGCAGGAACAGATCTATGCGATTCCGCCACACGAGACGAAAGAATCCGATTTGGACGATTCCGCCACCGTGGCGATTCCGCAGCGTGGTGCCGCGGATACGCAGCAGTCTGAGCAGCCCAAGCAACGCAAGCAAACCAAGCAGTCTGATCAATCTGCCTCCAGCAATCCTAGGGCGGGGTGGCGCTGATGACCCTGCTTTCCGTACTCGATATTCTTCTGGTAATCGTCGGTGGTGCCGGCATGATATATCAGGGACTGTGCATCGTGATGTCCCTGTTCGCCAAGCCCGTGCGCTTCCCCGACGCCCCGATGACCAACCGGTATGCCGTACTGATCTCCGCGCGCAACGAAGAAAACGTGATCGGCAACCTTATTGGGTCGATTCGCGATCAGACCTACCCGTCCGACCTCATCGACATCTGGCTGGTGGCCGACAACTGCACCGACAACACCGCCGACGTGGTGCGGTCTTTGGGCTGCCATGTGGTGGAACGCCACAATCTTGAACTGGTTGGCAAGGGATATGCGCTGACGTATCTGTTGGGGCATATGCTCGACATCGGTGTGGCCGATGATTATGAGGCCTACTTCGTGTTCGATGCCGATAACAAGCTGGACAAGCACTACTTCGAGGAAATGAACAAGGCGTTCTGCTCCGGATTCAAGATTCTGACCAGCTACCGTAATTCGGTGAATCTGGCGGATAACTGGGTGTCTTCTGGTTCTGCGCTGTGGTTCATCCGTGAATCGCGATTCCTGTCTAACTCGCGTATGATTCTCGGTTCCTCTTGCCATGTGGGCGGTACGGGATTCATGTTCTCCCGCGAGGTGATGAAGCGGAACAAGGGATGGAAGTTCCATCTGCTCACTGAAGATCTTGAATTCACTATGGATTCGATTCTGCATGGCGACCGCATCGGCTATTGCGGTACTGCGATCCTCTACGACGAGCAGCCGGTTACCTTCTCGCAAAGTTGGCGTCAGCGTTTGCGTTGGAGCAAGGGATTCCTGCAGGTATTCCGTTATTATGGCTCGGCATTGCTGAAACGCGCGGTTCGCGAACGTGATTTCTCCTGCATCGACTTCACATTGATGCTGTGTCCGTTTACCGTGTTGGGCGCGATTCGCGCGGTGATGGGCTTGCTGTTCGCCGCGTGTGGCTTCGTGAGTTGGCCGAGCCAGCTGCAATCGCTGGCCGATTGGTCCAGCGGCATCATCATATCGGTGTTGGGCCTGATGGCATTGGCTGCATTGACCATCATTGTCGAGCGCGACCAGATCGGTGCCACGAACAAGGAGCTGCTCGCCTATGTGCTCAGCTTCCCGATTTACATACTCAGCTACGTGCCGATCTCCTTCCAGGCCATCTTCGCCAAAGCCCAGTGGAAGCCCATCGCGCATAAGGGCTGACCGAGTCCGCTAGTCCGGAGCTGCTCAGCGGGGCAATCCAACAGCAACCCGGGGGTTTGCTTCGCTGAGGGTTGACTGGTGGGGTAGAGTGGATGTATGAGCTTAGACAATACTCAAAGGAATGTCGGATTTCAGCCGCCGATGATGCCAGCCGCCGCCCCCGCGCCTGCACAGCCGTCGCAACCGCAGCCACAAGCATGGCCGCCGAATCCGAATGCGGCGGTGTCCATTCGTGGCCTGTTCAAGCACTTCGACCGGAAGATCGCCGTCAACGGACTCGTGCTCGATATTCCGGTCGGCTCGTTCTATGGACTTGTAGGCCCCAACGGCGCCGGCAAAACCACCACGCTCAATATGGTGACCGGTCTATTGGTACCGGACGCCGGCACCGCCATGATTTTGGGCCATGACGTGTGGAGCGACGTGAACACGGCCAAGCGCATGATCGGCGTCATGCCCCAGCCCGACCAGATCTTCGACCGACTGACCGGTTTGCAATTGCTCGTCTACTCCGGCATGCTGCGCGGCATGAGCCGCGATGAGACCACGCGTCGCGCCCAGGACCTGCTCAATGCTTTCGACTTGGCCGGGGCCGCCAACACGATGGTCACCGATTATTCGGCCGGCATGACCAAGAAGATCTGCCTGGCCTCCGCGATGATTCATAGCCCGCGCATTCTGGTCCTGGACGAGCCGTTTGAATCCGTGGACCCGGTGTCCAGCGCCAACCTCAAAGACATTCTCATCGAATACGCGAAGACTGGCGGCACGGTGATCATCTCCTCACACGTGATGGCATTGGTCGAAAAGATGTGTACGCATGTGGCCGTAATCAACGACGGTCTGGTATGCGCGGCCGGCACGGTGGACGAGGTCGCTGCTGGCGAAGAACTCGAAGACCGCTTCCTGCAACTAGTCGGTGGCCGCCACGAAGCCGCCCATCTCGCGTGGCTCGATGGCGGGCAGGCCCAAGCCCAAGCACCAACTTCGGCCCAGACGATTCAGCCGATTCTGCCTACGCCCGCCACACCCACCGATGAGGCCCGCCAATGATCAAGACCGCCATCACCCTGGTCCGCCTGCGCTGGACGCTCACGCTCGCCACCCTGCGAAAATCGGCGTGGCAGACCGTCGCCTATGTCTTTTCCGCTGTACTCGCGGCCGGCACCATCATCGGCACCGGCGTGCTCGCATGGTTCATCGGCATACTGCCGCCCTTCACCGTGAACGCGGATGGCTTTCCGCTGAACATCCTTGGTCCCGGAGGCATCGTCAACATAGTCGTCGTGCTGGTCGGCGCGACCATGACCATCTTCATCGGCTTCATCCAGCTCATGATGCTTGGCGAAGGCTCCACCATGAACCCACGCAAATTCGCGATCTACGGCATCGCCGACCGCAACCTGCAATTCGGCTTGCTGCTTTCCGGCCTGTCCGGCATCCCCTCCCTTACTGGCGTGGCCTCACTGATGCTCTGGACACTGGCCTATCGGCATATGGGACCAGCCGTAATCATCAGTTCCCTCCTCGCCGCAGTGCTGGCCGTCATCACCATGATGAGCATCTCCAAACTGGTCATCGCCCTATCCACCACGCTGGTGACCAGCAAACGCGGCAAAGGCGCGTTCTACATCTTCATCGTGCTGACTTTCGTCATCATCTGCCAGTTGCCGAACATTCTGGTCAACTCCGGCATAGCCTTCAGCCTCAACACCGAGACCTGGGGCGCGGCGACCGCCATCGCCGCATGGACGCCGTTCGGCGCGGCCTTCCAACTGCCGTTCGACGCGCTTACCGGAGCCTGGGCGGTGCTGATCGCCCGCATCGCCATCCTTGCCGTCACATGGATCGTCTGCTTCGCCGTATGCACCTGGTGTCTGAGGCATGAACGGCTCACCATCGGCGCAAACAGTCCGTCCGAGACCGCCAAAGGCATCGGCGCATTCGCATGGATGCCCGATTCGGCATCCGGCGCGGTGTCCGCACGCCTGATCACCTATCTCAAACGAGACCCCCGCCAAGCCATGACCTTCGCCATGCCGGTCCTGTTCCTGATCATCTTCGCCTT
>ENA-OQNC01000142-OQNC01000142.1-human-gut-metagenome-genome-assembly--contig:-NODE-142-length-11077-cov-4.041735_pt1 | contig 11077 bp, 13 predicted proteins | sample MGYA00242626_ERZ504874 | MGnify/ENA primary metagenome ERZ504874 (study PRJEB26092, sample SAMD00036411) | human gut metagenome | host: Homo sapiens | study: EMG produced TPA metagenomics assembly of...
TTAAGTTAAGTAGTGTAGAGTTATTTTTTTTGATTGTGGGAAATGATAGAAACAAAGGAAGTGGAGTCATTATGAAGATTGAGGGAACAAAGGAAGAAATCGCCTGGGTGAAAGAGGCAATCAAAAATAGTTGCAGCCGTTGTCCGTTTCTGGAATCCTGCAATAAACAGGCTAAAGAAGAAGGTGCAAATGCAAGCCTAAAATCATGTGAAGAATTTTTACGGTCACAAGATAGAGTATGTTGTAGAGAATGAATAACTATATATAGGATTATATAAATTGACAATCACTATATCTTGTGCTAGTATACTGATATAGTTTATTTTTATGCATACCCGTTATGGGGAGTTTGTGGATTTGTCAGAATCCCAAAACTCAAGGACGGCTGAAAAAGCTGTCTGCATAAGTTGTTTATGTTTGTATAAAGTGTCACTATCTGTCTGTTATGGACAATAGCGGCACTTTTGTTTTTTGGTAAGAATACCAGTAAATCAGGAATGACCAGAGAATATCAGGTTCTCTTTTCATTCCTTTTTTTGTGCCTAAATATAGGGCGTTTTAGAAAATGCCAGATACAGCATGGGCTGTTTATGGAATAAAACATATTTTAAGAAAGGTGGTACACACAAATGAATGAAACAAGAATCTATGCAGATGCGTTTGAAACGACATTTGCAAACACAAAGGAAATGCTGGAATTTCTGGCAGAACGGGCGAAGGCTTCCCAATGGATCCGTAAGCCAACCAGAATGCTGCGGCTGGTTCCCCTTGAGAAAGAGGCGGAAACGATTGAGAAAGCCTGTACAAAGCAACTGGAAGGAATTGTAGAGGATACGGAGAAGAATACCCAGTTGGTATTAAAAATCAATGGGGAAGTGTATCCTGTTCGGGATTGTGCTATGCACACGATCTTGAAAAGAGCCGGTGTCAGCGGCACAGGTTTACGGAAGCTTGAAAAGGCTACCTATGCGAAAGTAATCAATTATTGTCTGAAAGTCGCAAGAGGAGATGCACTGATTAAAATAGCCGATGGGAAGGTATCTGCTGTACATGGAGGGGATGAGCATGATTATTGCGTCCTTGATATGGAGGCAGTATTTTCTATGACCTGTGATTATCTGAAGGCACATTTCAGCGGCAGCGCTTATCTGGAAGGTTCCGGAACCTATGACCATTCTATTGCATCCGCTATGTGGACATTGGAAGGAAATCAGGAACTTTTGGATACCTACCGACAGGCATTAAAGGATCATGACCTGGAAGATAAGGCTCTTGCACCGGCACTCAGGCTTACTACTTCAGATGTGGCAGCCAGTGGTGCAAATCTGTATCCGATGATGACATCAAAAACCAACAACCGCACGATTAGTCTAGGGAGTCCGATTAAACTGTCTCATGACAAGGGAGCAACACTTCAGGATTTCCGGAAGAATCTGGACAAGATTTTTTCCAGGTATCAGGAGGCAATGAATGGAATTTCTTCTTTGATGGATATTGAAATTGAAAATCCGGTAAATTGTCTGCATCTGGTAATGAAGGAAATTAAGATCAGCCAGAAGATTCGCAACGAAGTAGTAGAACAATATGTTGCCCAGTATGGAGAAGATCCTTGTACGGCTCATGACCTTTACTATGCCATCAATGAGGCATCTTTCTTTGCAGCTTGTGAAGGTTTTTCCGGAAGCCGAATTCTAAAACTGGAAGAAGATATTGCCAGAACATTATCTATGGATTGGAAGGCATTTGACGTTATTGGAGCAATCAAATTATAAGGAGGACAAAGAAATGAGTTTAGCATTGAATTATGAACCGGAAGTTGTTGTGAATATTGAGCCACTTACAAGAGAGGAATGGCTGGATTACCGAAGACTTGGGATCGGTGGAAGTGATGTAGCCGCTATTATGGGAATCTCACCCTTTGCAACCATAAAAGATCTCTATTACGACAAAATTGGTGTAAAACCAATGATTGATGAAGGAGAAAGTAACTGGGTGGCAAAAGAAGTGGGACATCGTTTGGAAGATCTGGTAGCCATGATCTTCTCAAAAAAGACCGGATTAGAAGTTTTTCCTGTCCGGAAGATGTTCCGGCATCCCTTCTATCCGTTCATGCTTGCAGATGTAGATTATTTTATCCGGTTTCCGGATGGAAGTATCGGAATCTTGGAATGTAAAACCTGTAATTACAATGCCAAAGATAAATGGGCAGATGACGGAATCCCAGAAAACTATGTTCTTCAGGTAAGGCATTATATGGCAGTGATGAACATCAAGAAAGCCTATATCGCCTGCTTGTACGGAAATAATGAGAATGAATTTGTTTATCGTTCCCTGGAGCGTGACGAGATGGAAGAACAGGAACTGATTGACCAGGAAGAGTACTTCTGGCATGAGTATGTGGAGAAAAAGGTGGAGCCGCCTTATAACGGGAAAGCAGATCTGGTTTTAGCCAGTATCCGGAGGTACAAAGGTTTTGCGGATAAGACCATTCCCGAAATCACGATTTCCGGGCTGGAGTCAAGAAGCTTGGAGCGCTTTCTGATGTTAGCGGAGGAAAAATCACAGTTGGAACGAAGAAAAAAGGAAATTGATGCAGAGCAAAAAGCATTGAGTGTTCCTTTTGTGGAACTTCTCGGTCAGGGCTGTAAAGCAGTGATGGAGGACGGAAGCTCTCGTTACAAGATCACATACAATCCAACCATCCGTACCCAGATTGGAAAAGAACAGATGGAGAAATTAAAGATCCAGCATCCGGATATTTATGAGGAATATGCCAGTACCTCAGAGAGCCGGACATTTCGGATTAAGAAGGAGGCAGCGTAATGTTAGATGGAAAAAGAGCATATATCTGCTCCCCGCTGTCTGCGACTACAAAAGAAGTAAGACAGCAGAATATGGAAAAAGCGAAGTTTTATCTGATGCAGATCAAACGGCTTTATCATTGTCGTACTTTTGCATCCCATGCACATCTTCCCCTTATGTTGGATGATGAGATTCCAGAAGAACGGGAGGCAGCGTTACAGATTGGTATGATCCTGCTTACGTTGTGTGATGTGTTGGTTGTCTGCGGATCGTATATAAGCGCCGGAATGGCAGGCGAGATAAAGGCTGCATTTGAAAAAGGCAAGGAGGTGTACTGGTACGACGGAATCAAGTATCCCGGTGAATTGATAAAGATAGAAAATTGGAGGGAAATAAACGATGAGGTGCAGATACATACGTAAGATTTTTCAAAATGAGGAGAATGGGTATACCATAGCTGTTTTTTCTACCCAGGATACCAGCGTTCCTTTGTCTGCCAGAGACAAATTCTGGTCTGCAAAGAAAGTCATTGCGTTTACTGCCATCGGTTATGATCTTCCGCTTTCGGATGAAATTGAAGTGGAGATGGAGGGAAACTGGGAATCCAGTACTCATGGACTTCAATATAAGGTGGAAAGCTTTTTGGAAGTTGTACCAAGAACCAGGGAGGGTATCTTAGGATACCTCTCCTGCGGTTCTGTAAAAGGTGTTGGACCGAAAATGGCGGAACGTATTGTCGATCAGTTTGGATTGAATACGTTGGAAATTATGGAAAAGACACCGGAGAAGTTACTGAAGGTACGGGGGATTTCAAAGAAAAAGCTGGATGGCATCATGGAATCCTTTGGGAAGAACCAGGTATTCCGGGAATTGATGACCTTTTTAGCTCCTTTTCATGTGACACCCAAGAAGGTAAATATGATCCTGAAACAATATCAGGACTGTTCGATGGAGATTATCCGCAAACAGCCGTATGCCCTGTTTCATGTCAAAGGCTTTGGCTTTCTTACAGTGGATGCGATTGCAAGACAATGCGGAGCATCGCCCAATGATCCCATGCGGATTTCCGGCTGTATCAGTTATGTGCTGAACGAAGAAATGCGTCAGAACGGACATCTGTACTTGAAACAGGATGCACTGATCAAAAGCGTCTTAAATCTTCTCAATGAAGACCAGACACTAGATCAGATCACAGAGTCGGAAATAAATGGTGTTTTGTATCGGTTAGCGGTACAGCATAGTATTGTTGTAGATGATGACCGGATTTACCGGGTAACACAGTATGAGGAAGAACGAAGGACAGCTATGATGATTGCAAAGAGACTGATGAAACAGATTCCGGCTGAATCCATAGAAAAAGAACTGGAAGAGGCACAGAAGATTCTGGGCATTACGTTATCGGACTGTCAGAAAGAGGCGGTCCGTATGGTGTTTAGAAGTCCTATCAGCATTATTACCGGAGGTCCTGGAACCGGCAAGACAACGGTTTTAAAAGTCATTTTGTATATCCATAAGGAGAAATACAAAACGGAAGTACAACTCATGGCACCGACGGGACGAGCTGCAAGAAGGATGGCAGAAAGTACAGGACATGAAGAGTCCAGCACGATGCACATGGCATTAGGGCTTTATGGCGATGATGAATATGAACCGATGCTGGAGGAATTATCCGCAGAATTTGTAAACGTAGATGAGTTTTCCATGGTGGATATGCACCTCGCTTATGAATTTTTCAGCAAGGTAAAACCAAGTGCCAGAGTGCTTCTGGTAGGAGACATCCATCAGCTTCCTTCTGTTGGAGCCGGAGAAGTATTCCGTCAGTTGATTCTGTGTGGGAAGATCCCGGTAACAACTTTAGATTTAGTATACCGACAGGGGAAAAACAGCAACATTGCTCTTAATGCAAAATTGATGCAGCAAGGACGTACTGACTTGATAGAAGGGGAAGACTTCCAGATGATTGCCTGCAAAGGTGCAGAAGAGGCAGCTCAAATTGTTAAGGAATTGTATGTAAAAGAACTTGCAGTACATGGCATGGATCAGGTGCAGATTTTGTCACCTTATAAGGTGCGAAGTGCCGCAGGGGTAATAGAAATCAATAGAACCATACAGGATTTGGTGAATCCGCCCATCTCTGGGAAAAAGGAACTCCATATCCATGACCATATCTTCCGGGAAGGGGACAAAGTTCTCCAAAATAAGAATACGGAAGTTGCCAGTAATGGGGATATGGGGATTCTTACCGAAATATCTGAAGATGAGGATAGCAACCCACTTGCCAGAATCGTATTTCCGGATGGACGCAGCGTGTTATATGAAGCAGACCAGATGGATATGGTGGAACACGCAAATGCAATCACCATCCATAAGAGTCAGGGAAATGAGTGCCAGGTAGTGATTATTCCCTGGGTGTGGGCATTTTACAAGATGCTGAAACGAAATATCCTGTATACCGGAATCACCAGAGCCAAACAGAAGGTTTATCTTGTAGGAGAGAAAAAGGCGATTACGGTAGCTATCAAACAGGAAAGTACCGGTACGAGGAATACCATACTGGCAGAACGGATCCGATATTATTGTGATATATATCAGAAACCGACGCAGCGTCAGCCGAAAATGGAGCAATTACGACTGGCAGTTTAAAAAATTTTTCTAAAAATGACCAAGATTGAGAATCGGCAGATAATTATTATATAGAGAGATCATTTCTGCCGGTAAAAAGAAAGGAGTAGGAAATGACCGAATTATTATATAACAAATCAAAGGCAGTAGCAGCATTAAACAAGGTAGAAGGGTTCAATCCGCTGGAACTTGCCCGGAGAATTTCCAATGAGGGAGAGGCGGAACAGTTATATCTGGATGTGAAATACCGGAAACTTTGGTTCCGGCTTTTAAATCCGACAGGGAAAATTATCAGTAACATCATTAGTCTGACAGAGAATATGGCAGTTGTGGAGGCAAGAGTTTATCTGGATAAATGTGACCAGAAGGAAGATTGTGTGGGAAATTCCTACGCACAGCGGTTTCGCACCGCGGATCCGAAGTTTGGTGATAAATTTCTGGAACTTGCAGAAACAGCAGCTACCGGACGTGCATTAGCAGATGCCGGATATGGTGTACAGTTTGCCGATGTGGGGGAAGAAAATGATCCCCTGCAAGTGGACGCAGGTATTCCAGTGCCACCGAATCTGGAAACTCCGAAGCCAAATGGAACCATGCAGATGCCGGTAAATTCCGGACAGACACCAAACAATGGGATGGCAGCAAATGTGGCACAGAATATGGGAACCGGACAAGCAGGTGCCTATACGGCAGCTCCGGATCCTTCAGCAGCACCGCCAATACAAGGATCAACACCGATGATGGAACAGTTTTATCAGAACGCTCAGGCGAATGGAAATACTATCGGTGGCATGAATGGTATTCCAACGTTACAAAACCAGGCATTGGATCCTAATCTTCCGGCGGAAGAATTGGTCAACCGTATGACCTATGAACAGGCACTCAGTGTGACGGTTACCTGTGGGAGATTGAAGAATAAGACTATGGGACAAGTTGCAATGGAGAGTCCGTCCAGTTTAGGATGGTATGCCAATGAGTACAGTGGAAAAGACCATCTGATGATAGCTGCAGCAAGGGTGATTCTTCAGCGAGCATTGCCGATGGCTGGTTAATTATGCTTCCCACAGTCTTAACAGGCTGTGGGAGAAAGGAGGAGACAGAGAATGTACGATATGACAGGGTTTGATTACGATATTTCTGATGTAGTCAACTTGTTAAAACTACAGGTAAGACATAAGAATTCTGTCTCTCTGGATGTGAACTGCCCTTTTTGTGGGGAAACAAAAGGAAAGATGAATGTCAACCTGCGAAAAAATGTATTCCGGTGTAATCGATGTGATGTATCCGGCGGTATGTTGGATCTGTACGGAAGGCTTTATGGTGTGAATACTTCAGAGGCAAACCGACAAATACGTGAAGCGCTTGGAAAAGGAGAATATCGGACGGATTATATCGTGGCAGAACAAAAAGAAATAGAACCAGAGATTATTCTTGCGGAACTTGCGGATGCTGAAACGATAGACCGGACTTATTCCCGGATGCTTTCGCTTATGATTTTAAATGAACAGCATAAGGAAGATTTGTTAAAACGAGGACTTACTTTAGAGCAGATCGAAGGACAGAGGTACCGAAGTGTGCCATTGTTTGGAATTAGAAGTCTGGTAAGGAAACTGCAGGATGAAGGGTTGGTTGTTAAGGGTGTCCCAGGATTTTACGAGGGTGAAAACGGAGAATGGACCATCAATTTTTCTCCAAAGAACTCCGGTATCCTGATTCCAATTTTGTCAATGCAGGGAAAAATCCAGGGCTTTCAAATCCGGTTAGATCATGTGGTCGAGGGTAGAAAATATATCTGGCTATCCAGTGTAAAATTCAAAAATGGTGTATCCTCCGGAAGTCCGGTACATGTGATTGGAGATTTGAATGCTTCTGAGGTCTATCTGACTGAGGGCGCATTAAAGGGAACCATTGCACATTTTCTGTCCGGAGATACCTTTGTCTGTGTGGCAGGGGTAAACCAGTATCGTAATGCAAAACCGGTGCTGGAGGCATTTAGACAGCGAAATCTTCAGCATCTGTTTGAAGCCTACGATATGGATAAGAAAATGAAAGTCCTTTGTGATGGGAATTACAGCAAGTGTGAAAGCTGCAGGCAAAAGGGCAGAGACGGTTACTGTCAGCATAAACTGCAGAAACGACAGATTATCCAAAATGGATGTAAGAAGGTGTATGAGATTTGTCAGGAACTATCCATTTCTATGAGCCGTATGGTCTGGGATATGGACGACTCCGGAGAATGGAATGGACAGATTAAAGGAATTGATGATTATTACTATTCAAAAAAGAAATTATAAGAGGACAGTCGGGGCTTTTGCTCCGGCTGGAAAAGGAGAATTTACATGAAACGAAATAAAATCTATATGATGTGTATGATATTAGCCGGAATCCTGTTCTTGGGTTCCGTAGGTGTGATTGTACGTATCTGCATGAGTTACCGAGAAGGAGAACAGGTCTACGAAGAACTTGAAGAATATATCCGGGAGCCTGAAAGTACCAAAGAGCCGGAAGAGGAGAAGTCTTCTGAGGAAAATTCAGCGTTTACATTTCTTCAGGTGGACTTTGAGAGTCTGCAAAGCATCAATCCGGAGGTCATTGCCTGGATACAGATTCCGGCGCTTGACATCAGTTATCCTGTGGCAAAAGGAACGGACAATGCCTACTATCTTCATCACATGATCAATGGAAAAACGAATAAAAGTGGCAGTATATTTATGGATTATCATAACCAGGAGGATTTTACGGATAGGAATACCATCATCTATGGACATAATATGCGGGACGGGAGCATGTTCGGAACTTTGGAAAAATATCAGGATCCAGGAGTTTACGATGTGTATCCGAAGTTTTATGTTTATGTGCCGGGCTATGTATATGAATATCACATTTTTTCTTGTTACGCAGCTCCGGTAAATAATGCAGCGTACACATATTCTTTTCCGGATGTGAAAGACTATCAAGATTTTTTAGGAGTGATACAGGCAAGTTCAGAATATGATACGGGAATATCGGTATCAGAAAAGGACAGGGTAATTACGTTATCTACCTGTGTAAATACGCGGAAAGACTATCGGTATCTGGTACATGGAAGACTGGATCAAAAAAATTGTGTGGAGGAATAATAAAGATGTTAGATTATGAATACATAAATGTGCTGGCAGATATTCTTTTGGATGAAACGTGCAGCGAAAAAGAACGAAAGCTACGGTTTGAACTTGTAAAAAAAATACAAGGAAGAGCGCAATATTATTTAGAAAGGGGCTTCTTACCACAAGTGGTAGAGGCTTTTTTTGTCGGAAAAAATGGAAGGTATATCAAAAGTGTTTACGCAAAAAGATGCGGAACTTTTTCTGAAACCAAGCACTCCGCAAGTGCAGTATGGCGATATTACGACACCGAACCGACCATTTTTATTCTGAAGCGGAAGAACTGATGCTTTGGTCTGAAACATCTTATCGTGGTCCTTTGGTTCCAGCGGGTAATAAGCGGTATCAGGAATTGTTTCAGAAGATAATGCCAAAAGAAGCAGCGTTTTATAAAGTTTGTGTAAGAAAGAAAAGGGTATCCTGTCTGTGGTATGAACTGCAGGCGGGATATTTTTTTGTAATAAGTTGCGTTATACGGAATCTATACGTACAGAATAAGTATTAAGAATAAAGGAGAGATGCTTTTATGATAAGAAAGTTACGAATTGCAGTTGACCATGGAAACAAAAATATGAAGACCTGCAACCAGGTTTTTACTAACCGCACTGATTACACAGGATAAGAAACCTGCCAGGGGAGAGGAATATATTTTCTATGAAGGAAAATATTATCTGCTCAGTAACAGGCGGATTCCTTATCAGAGGGATAAGACAGAAGATGAACGTTTTTTTATTACTTACCCTGTTTGCTATCGTCAAAGAACTGAAGAAATATCCGCAGATTGCTCCGGAAGACGTATTGCAGATCAATTTGCCAATCGGATTACCGCCAAAACATTTTGCGGATTTGTGTGAGAAGTATGAGTGTTACTTTAAAGGGGAAAATAAAGTTCACGAAATTATAACGGAAGGCGGTACATACCATGTAGCAATCCATGATGTGATGGCTTTTCCACAAGATTATGCAGCAATGATGACTGTCATTGATAAGCTGCAGGATATTCCCAAGTCCATTGGCATTGATATAGGTGGATTCACAACGGATTACCTGCTGATGCGAAAAGGAATGCCGGATATGGAATCCTGTGATTCTCTGGAGCGTGGGGTTATTACCATGTATAATCAGGTGATTTCCGGTGTGAATAGTGAGTACGATATTCTACTGGAGGAATGTGATGTTGACAGTATTCTGAAGGGAAATACGGAGTTTTATGAGCCGGCGGTTGTAAAAATGACAGAGGGGATTGCTCAGGATTTTGTAACCGATCTTTTGAGTAGCATCCGGGAGCGCGGTATTGACACAAGGTCTACTTATACCGTATTTATCGGTGGTGGAGCAGCGTTATTGAAAAAACTGATCGAGAAATCAGATCGGTTAGGCAAGTATATGTTTATTGAAGATATTTGTGCCAATGCGAAAGGATATGACAAGCTTTACCAGATGATGACAGCAGAGGAGTGATTGTGTGGAAAAGAAGAATCCATTTAAGTTCACTTTGGGGTTTGATAAAACGAAGGCTTCCCATATACGTGCCGTAGAATTGTTAAATTCGGTAAAAGATAAAGCGGATCTGATTGCAGAAGCGATTGTTGCACATGTGGATGGTATACAGGAAAGCAACACTTTCAGTAATGAGGTATTGCAGGCAATCATTCAGGAAACTGTCAGACAGGAAGTGCATAAAGCAATGCAGTCGAATAGTATGGAAAAGAGCGAAAAAGAACCGGAAATAACGATGACCTTTCCAGAAGAAACTAAGGACACCATTGATCCAAGGGTGGTAGAAAATGTAAGGAACGCAATGAGTGCTTTCCGCAGAAGATAGCATAGAAAAGAAGCAGTTTTCTCACACGACTGCTTCTTTTTGAATTTACAAAATATTATAAGCCACAGGATTAGCACAGGTTCCGCACAGTTTTATCACAGATTGTACTGCTACACTAAAAACTGAGGTATTGTCAGAAATGTGGTTTATTGATTTGGTCTTTTTCTTTAAGTGCTGCAAGTAATTCCCGTAAAGTACGAAGAGCAATCAGACGATCCTCTTCTGAGCAGTTTTGCAGTTCTTCCAGAATTTGATATGTAGTATGGTCTGTTTCTAGTGGAGCTTCGTGAATAATCGCATCCAGGGAAATCTTCAGATATTGGGCAAGAGGAATCAACGTTGCAAGTTCCGGATTGCCGTTACAAGTTTCAATATCTGAGATGGTCCGGATGGAAACACCTGCCTGTTCAGCCAGGGCTGACTGGGATAATCTAAGGTGTTCACGTTCGTTCTTTACCATGTAACCGAGTCTTTTCTTGACGGTATCCTTTAGCATCCGTATCACCTCACTTAAGGCATATTTTACCGTAGTTTTCCTACAAGGAAAATGTGTTAAGACACATAGTATCACGCAATATAACGCATACAACGGAGGTGATGAGGAAGAAACTTCGGAGAAATAAGTCTTGTGAAACAAAAGAAAAGGTGTGGAAATACAGGTAGTTCATTAAAAAAAGTACTTGTC
>ENA-OQNC01000143-OQNC01000143.1-human-gut-metagenome-genome-assembly--contig:-NODE-143-length-11047-cov-2.077198_pt1 | contig 11047 bp, 10 predicted proteins | sample MGYA00242626_ERZ504874 | MGnify/ENA primary metagenome ERZ504874 (study PRJEB26092, sample SAMD00036411) | human gut metagenome | host: Homo sapiens | study: EMG produced TPA metagenomics assembly of...
TAAATTTTATTACCGTTTGTATCGACGACATATTGTTTGAGGGCTTGTTTCTCCTCAGCGCAAGGTCCTTCCACCGGATTGCCGATACCGTTTAAAAGTTCAAATTTACTACCGCATTTCGGACAAATGGCGTATACGGCAGATTCGTCCACATCTACGATGACATTAGCGGATGCCTCATGAGGACAAGCGGCATCGAACGCAAAGAATGCACCGGTTCCGTTACTGGACAATCCATGATAAACCAATACGCCTCCAAACCCTGTTTGCTCGCCAGCTTGGTCTACATCTTTAGAGGTGTAGATCTTATAAGCCTGTATTGCATTCAACGCTTTATCTTGATAAGTCAGATCTAGTTCCAGATAGACCGCACGATAGGGAATGCGAGTCTCTATCGTATCTGCGCAAGATAATAGCGTAAACAAGATCAAAAGTGGAAATATCCGTCTTATCTTATCCATGGATCAATTTCTTTTCAGCCTCGTTCATCCGTTCGAAAGAGAAAGAACCTATCACGCTACGCATCATGGTGGCGATTGGTTCGTTACATAGATTACCGATACTGCCTTCGTGTGTATGGTTAACGCTCTTCGAAGGAACGAATTTACCGGCCTCGATATCCAAACCTACTTGCTTATAAGCGTCACGGAAAGGCATTCCGGCCAAGACACGGCGGTTCACTTCTTCCACGCTAAACAATAGAGAATATTTATCATCGTCCAATATATGCTCGTTCACTTTCACCTCACGCATCATATGAGTTACCATGCGTAAGCAATCCTTCAGCTCGTCGAAAGCCGGTAGGAAGACTTCCTTGATGATCTGGAGATCCCGGAAGTAACCGGAAGGAAGATTATTGCTGATCAAGATGATTTGCTGAGGCAAGCCTTGAAGCTTATTGCATTTGGCACGTGTCAACTCAAATACATCCGGATTCTTCTTATGCGGCATGATACTGGAGCCGGTCGTGAACTGATCCGGCAGTTTGATGAAGCCAAAGTTCTGGCTATTGAACATACAAGCGTCGAACGCTAACTTGGAGAGCGTAGCGGCGATACCCGCCATAGCGAAAGCCACGGTGCGTTCCATCTTGCCACGTCCCATCTGGGCGTATACCACATTGTAGTCCAGCGAGTCGAAACCTAATAAATCCGTAGTCATCTGGCGGTTTAGCGGGAAGGATGAACCATATCCGGCGGCGGAACCCAGCGGGTTACGGTTGCAAATACGGTATGCGGCTTGCATAAGTTGCAAATCATCTACCAAGCTCTCCGCGTAAGCGCCGAACCAAAGTCCGAACGAAGAGGGCATAGCTACCTGTAGATGCGTATATCCGGGAAGCAGTACATCCTTGTACCGGTTACTCTGGGAGATCAAAACGTCGAACAAGCCGGAAACCAACTCAACCAATTCTTGTATTTGCGAACGGGTGAAAAGTTTCAGATCCAATAGAACCTGATCATTGCGGGAACGCCCGCTATGGATCTTCTTGCCCATATCGCCCAAACGGCGTGTAAGCATGAGTTCCACCTGCGAGTGCACATCCTCGATGCCTTCCTCGATGATGAATTCTCCACGATCCGCTACGGCGTATATATTCCGTAATTCTGCTAATAAGACGTTTAGTTCCTCTTTGGTCAATAAACCGATACTTTCCAGCATCGTGATATGCGCCATAGAGCCTAATACGTCATATTTAGCGAGGTAAAGATCCATCTCACGGTCCTTACCTACCGTGAAGATATCTACTTCATGATCTACCTGTACATTTTTTTTCCCAAAGTTTCTGAGCCATAATGAAAAAGGAATTAATAAGGCAAGGAGGCGATAACGGTCGAGATTTTATCCACAGCCTCTTGCAAAGGTTTCGATACCATTGGTTTCAAGAACGGATTCAGATCGGCACGAACCGTGATTTTTAACCGTGTGTCGTCCTCGGCCACCTGTTTCAATTGTATCCACAAGAAAAGGGGAACAGGAGAGTTGGTCGTCGTGAACTTGATTAATTTATTTCGGTCTCTCTTTCTACGATCTGGAAGGTAATCTTACCAACGGGATCGACAGCGAAACTACAGGTATCGCTGTCGAACTCAAAATTTTTATTTTATTCTTGCGGGAGTGCGATCCTTGATACGTTCCAAGTTGGTAAGATCGGACAACATCGTGAAGATACGTTCATCATTGTGTGGGAGTCTGTTTGACCTCACTCACAAATTCTTCAGTCATTGAGTGTCTTTTTGTTTATTACTTATTTCGGGTCCATGTTCGTCGTAGCGGATTGAAAGCCGGTGAAGTTGCCGTAGTTTTAGGGGGTGGTCCAATCGGAGCTTTGGTGGCAATGGTAGCAAAAACAACAGGTGCAAAGATTGTTGTTTCTGAAGTTAATCCTGTAAGAATAAAGCTTCTTAAAGAGATGGGATTTGATGTAATCAGTCCAGCTGAACAAGACCTGTTGGAATATGTCAAGAAAATAAGCAACGGTTCTTTGGCTGATGTCGTCTTTGAGGTTGCCGGTGTTCAGAGTACGGTTAACGCTATGACAGAAATTGCCGGTTTGCGTGCCCGTATAGTAGGTGTTGCTATACATGCTCAACCAAGACCTGTAGACTTGAAGATGATGTTCTGGCGTGAACTTACATTCATGGGAGCTCGTGTTTATGAATATGAAGATTATGAAAAAGCTATTGATTTGGTTAATCAGAAAGTTCTTCCGTTGGAAAACATCATCTCTAATGTTCAGCCTTTGACAAATATACAGTCATTATTCGAAGAAATCGTAAGCAATCCTAGTGGAATGAAATATTTGGTAGACTGCCAAGGGTAAATAATAAATTAACAAGTGACAAATTACATTATTAATGATTTTAAACTAAATAATAATATGGACTTTTTAAATAAATTCAGTTTGAAGGGCAAGACAGCTCTTGTAACAGGTTGTAAAAGAGGAATAGGTAAAGGTATGGCAGTAGCTTTGGCTGCTGCAGGTGCTGATATTATCGGTGTTAGTGCTTCATTGGAGCCAAAAGGTAGCGAAGTTGAAAAAGAAGTTAAGGCTTTGGGTACGTAACTTTAAAGGATACACTTGTGACTTTAGCGACAGAGACGCATTGTATGATTTTATCAATAAAGTTAAGGCTGATTTCCCTGTAATTGATATTTTGATTAATAATGCAGGTACTATATTGCGCAAACCGGCAGCCGAACACCCTGACGAGATGTGGGATAAGGTTATTGCTACAAATGAAACAGCTCAGTTTATTCTGACACGTGAAATCGGAAAGGATATGGTGGCAAGAGGCAATGGTAAAATTGTATTTACAGCTTCTTTGTTGACCTTCCAGGGAGGTATAAATGTACCGGGTTATGCTGCAAGTAAAGGTGCTGTTGGTCAGTTGACTATGGCTTTTGCTAATGAATGGGCTGGTAAAGGTGTAAATGTAAACGCTATTGCTCCTGGTTATATTGCTACCGACAATACAGCTGCTTTGCGTGCAGATTCAGTACGTTCTGAGCAGATTCTTACTCGTATACCTGCCGGACGTTGGGGTACTCCTGAAGATTTCGGTGGTCCGGTGGTATTCCTTTGCTCAGAAGCTTCTGCTTATATGCATGGAACAATCATGCTGGTTGACGGTGGCTGGATGGGTAGATAATATTGTTATAAATACTATTTTTTTGAAATACTTATGAAGACATATCAGCAATATATTAATGGTGCGTGGGTCGCACCATTAAATGGAAAATATACTGAAGTTTATAATCCTTCAGACGACTCAGTTGTCGGAATGGTTGCAAACGGTGATGAGAAAGATGCCGATCTTGCTTTACAGGCAGCACAGGCAGCTCAGAAATCATGGGCAAAACTAACAGCCAGAAGAAGAGCCGAAATTACTTTATGCCTTTATTGAAGAAATAAAGAAAAATAAGGAAGAACTTGCCAGAATGATTTCTACAGAGCAAGGAAAACTGTTCAAGGTTGCTCAGTTTGAAGTTGATGTTTGTTGTTCTTTTATTGCATATGCATGTGAATGGGCAAGAAGGATAGAAGGCGATATTGTCCCTTCAGATAATCCTAATGAACATCTTATGATTCAGAAAATTCCGCGTGGTGTGGTAGTGGCAATTACAGCATGGAATTTCCCATTGGCTTTGGCAGGCAGAAAGATAGGTCCTGCTCTTGTAGCTGGTAATACAATTGTTGTAAAACCTACTACTGAAACCCCTATTGCAACATTGATGTTGGGTGAGATGGCCAAAAAGGCTGGTGTTCCTGATGGCGTTCTCAATATTATTACCGGTTCAGGTAGAGTTATGGGTACAGCTTTGGTTGAAAATCCTATTACCAAAATGGTCACTATGACTGGTAGTACTCCGGCAGGTCAGGCCATTTACCGTTCTGCGGCTAAGAATATTATCCATGTTCAGTTGGAGTTGGGAGGAAAGGCACCTTTCATCGTATTCGATGATGCTGATATTGATGCGGCTGTTGATGCGGCACTTTCTTCTCGTTTTGATAATTGTGGTCAGGTTTGTACATGTAATGAACGCCTGTATCTTCACGAGTCGATATATGATGAATTTATGGCTAAATTCATGGAAAAAGTTAAAGCGATTAAGGTTGGCGACCCATTCGATCCAACATCTGATATGGGACCAAAGGTCAACAAGAATGAGCTTGAACACATGAAACAGCTTGTAGAAATCAGTTTGAAAGAAGGAGCGACACTGGCATGTGGAGGTAAAGTTCCTGAAGGTGAGCAATTCCAGAAAGGTAACTGGTTTGAACCTACAGTTCTTACTGATGTGAAACAAAATATGACAATCGTACACGAAGAGTCTTTCGGACCTATACTCCCTGTTCTGAAATTCTCCGACTATGATGAAGTAATCAATTATGCTAACGATTGCGAATACGGTTTGGCCGCTATGGTATTTACTAATGATCTTAACCGTGTCATGAAGTTAAATACCGATCTTGAGTTCGGAGAAATTTACGTAAACCGTCCTCATGGTGAATTGCATCAGGGATTCCACAATGGCTACAAGCTGAGTGGAGCTGCCGGTGAAGATGGCAAGTATGGTTTCGAACAGTATCTTGAGAAGAAAACATTCTATATCCGTTATAAAGAATAATAAGATGTCACATATTATTAAGTCTGTTAAAACGCAATTGTTTCAAGTACCATTGGATGAGGTACTTGCCGATGCAAAGCATGGAAATCATTTCTATTTTGAGCTAATAACAGCGACAATAAAATTAGAAGACGGAAGTGAAGGCACTGGTTATACCTATACCGGTGGTAAAGGAGGCTATTCAATCAAGGCCATGATTGACAATGACCTGATTCCTGCACTTATAGGAAAGGATGCAGACAATATAGAAGAGCTTTACGACATGATGCAATGGCATATTCATTATGTTGGTAGAGGTGGTATTGCTTCATTCGCAATTTCTGCAGTTGATATAGCTTTATGGGATTTAAGATGTAAGCATGCCGGTCAGCCATTATGGAAGATGGCTGGTGGAGCTTCAAACAAATGTAAGGCATATTGTGGAGGAATAGACCTTCTGTTCCCTTTGGACAAACTTCTGAAGAATATCGATGGCTATCTGAAAGCAGGTTTCAATGGTGTTAAAATAAAGATTGGTCGCGAAAATCCTGATGAAGATGTTGAAAGAATCAAGGCTGTAAGAGAGTTTATCGGACCTGACATTACATTTATGGTTGATGCAAATTATTCCATGACAGTAGAGCAGGCAATTGATATGGCAAACCGTATCAAGCAATACGATATAACCTGGTTTGAAGAGCCTACAATTCCTGACAACTATAAAGGCTACGCTCAAATCACTGATGCAACAGGCATGCCTCTTGCCATGGGTGAGAATCTTCACACCATACACGAGTTTGAATATGCTATGGAACAGTCCAAACTGAAATATGTTCAGCCTGATGCATCAAACTGTGGAGGTATAACAGGATGGCTTCAAGCAGCCAAACTTGCTGAAGAACACAACGTAACTGTATGTTCGCATGGAATGCAGGAACTGCATGTAAGTCTTGTATCATCACAGAGACATGCCGGTTGGATAGAAGTCCATAGTTTTCCGATAGACCGTTATACGCGTCGTCCGCTGGTAGTTCAGGATTGTATGGCTATAGCGTCAGATGAACCGGGTATTGGAGTAGAGTTCAACTGGGAAATGCTTGAACCATACAAGAAGCTTTAATATCTTCTTTTCTCAATGAGGCTATATCAAACATTATATTTGATATAACCTCATTGGTGTTATCAAAAGAATATAACTTAATAACTTTAAAACTATGATATATGAAAATACGAAAAGAGAGATTTGGCTCCGTCGAAGGAATGGAAATCACATTATATACACTTGTTAATGATAATGGTGTAGAAGTCTCTGTAATGAATTATGGAGCAACTGTTACGTCTGTCTTATTGCCTGTTGGTAATGGAAATAAAAGGAATATAGTTGTGGTTTTGACACCCTCGAAGGCTATTTTTCCGATGAGTTTCTTTCTAATGCACCTTATTTCGGAGCTACAATTGGCCGTTATTGCGCCACCATTCAAAATGCGTCCTATGATGACGTGAAACTTTCAGCAAATGTAAACAATACCCATTGCCTTCATGGAGGTGTGCAGGGTTTTGATAAAAAAGTATGGGGTGTTATCGGATGCGATAGCTTTGAAAATGAAAGCTCTATAACATTGAAGTATTTCTCTCCCGATGGTGATCAGGGGTTCCCTGGTAATGTAACAGCGGTTGTTATCATTGCTCTTAATAATAATAACGAATTAAGTTTCAGATATGAAGCGGATACAGATAAGCGTACACCACTATCCATGACTAACCATACATATTTCAATCTTTCGGGATTTATGGAGAATGTAGAAGGCCATAATGCATATGTTGCAGCAAGTAATGTATTGCCAATGAATCCTTCAGGCAGTGTAGAAAAGAATATTATTTACATATCTGGCAGCAGCGTCGACCTTCGTAGTTCAAGGAATATAGGTCAGGTTCATAATGAGATAAATGATGGTTTTGAGCACTTCTATATGTTTGATAAGGGATTTACTGATGTTCCGGAGAAGGTTGCCGAGATTAATTGCCCTTCTAGTAATGTAAGTATGGAAGTTCTGACGACAGAAGAAGGAATGCTCCTGTATACAGCCAAATATACTTCGTCTTCATTACAAAGAAATGAAAGTGAGAAATATGGTAAGTACTGTGCCTTTTGTTGTGAGACACATAGAGTACCTAATGGTCCTAATTTAAAAGATGCAAATAAGGTTTTTACCGACAGGGGTGAGAAATTTGAGAGTCATACAATATTTAAATTTAATTTTTAACAGAATAAGATTATGATAAATGGAATATTATGGGCTGTAGGAGCCGGAATTATGTTGGGCTTGTATGCTTTGCCTGAGAAATATATTAAAGGTTATAAATATGAGAATACCTGGTTTTTGTTTTTTTTCCTTGGCATTGATAGTAATGCCTTTGGTGTCTTCATTTTTATTTGATAGACAATTTTTGTTGATGTTCTCGCATCATTGCCTTCGAATGTACTTTATCTCATGGTACTTACATCTTTTCTTTGGGGAATGGGAGTGCAGCTATGGAGCAAGGCAATAGATTATATAGGAGTTTCATTGGGTTTCTCAATATTTATAGGTTCTGTAATATTGGTAGGTTCTATTTTGCCATTCATTGTCGACGGATTGCCTTCTGAAAATGCTTTATGGTATATAATAATAGGTCTTATAATCATTCTTATAGGAGTAGTATCAAACGGGCGTGCCGGTATACTTCGAAAAGAAAGTTCGGAACATAAAGATTCAATGGAACAACTTTCGTCTGGCAAGACTTTGCGAGGAATATTCATAGCTCTTATAGGTGGTCTTTTAGCTACAGGTTTCAGTCTGGCAAACGCTGTAGGTAATGCTCCTATTACAGAGGCTGTTGTAACACAGGGAAATCCCGAATGGATGAGTGCTATAGCAATAATGTTCATTATATATCTTTCCGGAGCTCTTTATGCTATTCCTTATTTTGTAATTAAATTGTGTAAGAATAAGACGTGGGGTCTGTTTAAGAATGAATACTGTTTGTCTAATTTCTGGATGGCATTTGTAATGGCATTTTTGAATTATACTGCTTCTGCATCTTTTGCGTACGCTGCTTTTTCTTTAGGTTCGGCAGGCAATACAGTTGGTTATGCCATTTATAATACAGTATCTGTCCTTCTGGCGGTGATAGGCGGACTTCTTACTAAAGAGTGGGCTGATGCTACCTAAAAAAGCGAAGGGATTATTGTATTTTGCTCTTGTTGCTATGTTGCTGGGAGTGGTTCTCATTGCAAGTGGGTAATGACGGTAAATGTAGAAATAATAATTATAAATAAGTCTTTATGAATCCGAGAAATTATTTTCTTCCTCTTGTAATGGGATATGCTTCATTAATGTTTATAGGTTGTTCAAGTGGAAATACCAGACCTTCAGAGGAAAATGCCGCAGAAGTACCTGTTTATCTTGACACAAACTATTCATTCCGTGAGCGTGCAGCCGATTTGGTCAGCCGTATGACTCTTGAGGAGAAGGTCTCCCAGATGTGTACCGATGCCGACTCTATTCCCCGTTTAGGTGTTCCGGCCTACCGCTGGTGGAGCGAGTGTCTTCATGGAATAGCCCGTAATGGCAATGCCACAGTATTTCCTATGCCTATAGGACTTGCTGCCACTTTTGATGATGCCCTAGTACACGAAGTTGCTGATGCCATATCAACGGAAGGTCGTGTGCTTTTCGAGATGGCCAGAAAGCGTGGTAATCTTTCTAAATATACCGGTCTTACATACTATTCTCCGAGTATAAACATCTTCCGTGACCCTCGTTGGGGCAGGGGACAGGAAACGTACGGCGAAGATCCTTTCCTGACCTCCACCATGGGAGTGGCTTATGTTAAAGGTCTTCAGGGCGATGACCCGAAATATCTTAAAGTAGCTGCATGCGCCAAGCATTATGCAGCCTATAGCGGTTACAGCCATGATGCAAAATGGTTCTCCAATACTACCGACGTCGATATGTATCAGACATATCTCCCCGCTTTCAAGGCATTGGTAAAAGAAGCTGATGTTGAGAGTGTAATGGGCGCATATAATATAATCAATGATGAGCCTGCATGTGGCAGTCGTAAGTATCTTGTCGATATATTGCGCGGTCAGTGGGGATTTGAAGGATACGTTACGTCCGACTGTGGAGCATTGGGCAGATTCATCAATACTTATAACATTTGTAAGACCCCTGCCGATGCAGCAGCTCTTGCTGCAAATTCCGGCTTGAATCTGAACTGCGGTTGGGTTTATAACAGCGGTCTTGTCAAGGCAGTAGAGAAAGGTCTTGTCAAGGAAAGTACAATCGACAGTCTTCTCACCACTTTGCTCACCACAAGATTCAAGCTTGGACTTTTCGACAATCAGCAAGATGTGGCATATGCTAATATACCATGGGATAAGGTCGACTGTAAGGAACATCGTGATCTGGCTTATGAGGCAGCTGCAAAATCTTTTGTGTTGCTTGAGAATAAGAACAACACCCTTCCTTTGGGTCCTGATGACCATTATGTCTATGTAACTGGTGCTAACGCCAACAATCAGGATGCTCTGATAGGCAACTATTTCGGAATGAACGGTCAGCTTACCACCTTCCTTGAAGGTATTTCAGCACGCATGCCAAAGGGCATGTCTCTCCAGTACCGTCCGGGAGTTCAGCTGACAAAGGAAGCCTATAATAACTGGACAACAAAGGAAGCTCCCGAAGCAGATGTAGTTGTAGCATGTCTTGGTCTGACCAATGCCCTTGAAGGTGAGGGAATGGATGCCATAGCTGCCGATGATCATGGTGAGTTTCCGCGTCTGGCCATACCTGAGGCACAGCTGTCATTCTTGAAGAAGATTCGTCAGACAATAGAGGACCCTAAGAACGGCTATTCCCACAAGAGCAAGCTCGTGGTAGTTCTCACAGGAGGCTGTCCCGTATTGCTCAACGAAATAAGAGAACTTGCCGATGCCCTTATCTATGCATGGTATCCCGGTGAAGAGGGTGGTACAGCCTTTGCCGATCTTCTGTTTGGAAGAATAAGTCCTTCCGGTCATACTCCACTCACTTTTGTTAAGTCTTTGGATCAGCTTCCACCTTTCGATGACTACTCAATGAAGGGCAGAACATACCGCTATATGGATTCTGATGTTTTGTACCCTTTTGGCTACGGACTGTCATACACTACTTTTGACTATTCAAATCTGGTATGTCCTGAGTATGTAAAAGCCGGAGAAGAACTTAAGATAAAGGTTGATGTAAAAAATACCGGAAAGATGCAGTCGGACGAAGTAGTCCAGATGTATATAACAGATATGGAATCTACCGTCGATACCCCGGTAAGACAGCTTTGCGCATTCAAGAGAATAAATCTGAAGCCCGGCGAGACCAAGACAGTAGAACTCTCGGTACAGCCCGTTTCAATGTCAGTAGTCACTCCTTCATTGAGACGAATAATAGAGGAAGGAAAGTTCAGTATATCAGTAGGAAATGGCCAGCCATTGCCTCAGACAGCTAACTATCTTGAGTCTGAATTTGTGGTTGAAGGTAATAAGGAAATAGAACTATAACACTTATAATTTTATCCATGAAATGTTTATAGATGGAGGTGCTATTCTTGAACTTATCAAAAGAAATGACGAACAAGCATTTAAGCAGTTGTTTTATCAGTTTTATCCACGCTTGCTAAGATATGCTTTTCGTTATGTAAACGATAAGGATGTGGCAGAAGATCTCATACAGGATTGTTTCCTTAATTTTTGGGAACGAAGAAATACTTTTGAGTCTTCTTCTGTTTCATCATTGCTTTTCTGTATGGTAAGAAATTCATGTCTGAATTATTTAAAGCACCAATCACTAATAGAAAATATATCTATAGATAGTATTTATGATAATTATGGTGAGGAACGTCTGTATTCATCAGATAT
>ENA-OQNC01000144-OQNC01000144.1-human-gut-metagenome-genome-assembly--contig:-NODE-144-length-11024-cov-3.629164_pt1 | contig 11024 bp, 10 predicted proteins | sample MGYA00242626_ERZ504874 | MGnify/ENA primary metagenome ERZ504874 (study PRJEB26092, sample SAMD00036411) | human gut metagenome | host: Homo sapiens | study: EMG produced TPA metagenomics assembly of...
TCCAGCGATCTGCTCTCGCATCCTGTCCCACAGTGGCCCTTGGGCTTATTCTTTTCATCGGTCTGTCTCAGCGACAAGTGGTATCTTATCACGGGAAAAGTGAATTGTCAATGTTTTTTCTGTTTTTTATTTTTTTCGCACAATTCAGATAATTCACTTTTCTTTTTACTTACAGTATCATGCTGCTCATATGTTGTCCTTTATTTCGCCCAATACAAAACAGCAGCCTTCAAAAACTCTGCACATCCTGACACTTCTTCATCATAAATAACGCAGTGTACGTGTACTCACTCCTGTCATTTCTGCCACTTCCCGAATACTGTATTCCATCTTTCTACCTCCTGCCGGATTTTAGTATACAAGTTGACGCCGTGTCAAAGTCAATACATTTTCCCGCCTATTTGAGAAAGAATTTCACCAGATTCATCTTCCCTTTTGTAAATGGAGGATAACAGACCGGAAGATTCCAGTCAGCCGGTTTATAAAATACACTTTTTTCATGAGTAAATGTATCAAAACTATACTTTCCGTGATATTGTCCCATTCCGGATGCTCCGACTCCCCCAAACGGAAGATCTGGATTGATCAGATGACTGATCGTATCATTGACACACACACCGCCCGAAGACACCCGTTCCAAAACGAACTTTTCTGCAGATCTTTTTTTCGTAAACAGATACAGCGCAAGTGGTTTTGCTCTTTTATTCACAAAACGTACTGCATCTTCCAGCTTGTGGTATGACAGAACCGGCAATATCGGACCGAACAGTTCTTCCTGCATAGACGCCGCATTCTGATCCTTTCCGAGATCCAGAATGGCCGGCTCGATATAACGTTGCAGTGTATCTGCCCCTCCTCCGCAGAACAAATATTTCGCATCCTGCTCCAGTATTTTCTGCAGACGTTCCATATGCCGTTCATTTACAATCCTGCCGAAATCTGGATTCTTTTTTATTTCTTTTCCATATAGATGAGAAAATGCTGTTTTCATCTCTGTTAAGAACTGCTGTTTTCTGCTCTCATCCAGAAGCACATAATCCGGCGCCACACAGGTCTGTCCCGCATTCATGAGTTTTCCCCACGCAATTCTTCTTGCTGCCTCTTTTATATTTGCAGTTTTTTCGATAATAACCGGACTTTTTCCACCTAATTCCAATGTCACCGGCGTCAGATTTTCTGCTGCCGCTTTCATAACGATCCTTCCGACACGTTCACTCCCTGTAAAAAAGATATAATCAAATTTCTGAGAAAGTAATTCCTGATTGACCTCCACTCCACCTTCCACACAGGCAATATATTCTTCTTTAAATGTAGAGTGTACGATCTGATACATTGCTTCTGAAACATGTGGGGTAAGTTCTGATGGTTTGAGTACTGCACAGTTTCCTGCCGCAATCGCTCCAACCAGAGGCTCTGCCAACAACTGTACCGGATAATTATATGGTCCCAGAATAAGCACACTTCCATAAGGTTCTTTTTGAATCTTACTTTTGCCCGGAAATAAATACAGCGGTGTTCTCACACGTTTTGGAGCCGACCATTTCTGAAGATTTTGAATCGTATATCGAATATCAGCAAGTACAAATCCAATCTCTGTGGCGTAAGATTCAAATGCAGATTTTCCAAGATCTTTCTTTAATGCCTCCTCCAAAACCGTTTCATTTTTTCGCATTGCATCTGCCAACAGTTGTAACTGGCAGATACGAAATGCAAGATCCCCGAGTCCGTCCGGTTTCAAAAAAATTGTTTTTGTGCCTCTGTTAACTTTGAAAACATTCTATTTTTCTTCCATATCTTTTTACTACATTAGCTCCTTTCTTCGGATGTTCATTATTTCTCAATTATAACACTGCCGTATCGCCTTCTCAATTCATCTTTGATTCCTTTTCGCACGATCGGCAATTTTATTTTTGACAATTTCTTTCATTTCAGTCGGGATATGATATAATCATTTTGCGAAATGTTGTTCAAAAAAATGATACAGAAAGAAGGACCATATATTTATGAAAACAAATTCAAAGAAATGGTTGAAACGCCTGGGAATCTTCCTCGGAACTCTGATACTGATCGTAGTCGGCTATGTTGTTTATGTATTTTCCAGTTACTATCGTCTGGAAGACAAGCAAAAACTGACGATCACCGGAAAATCTACAGAAAAGGCAAAACCAAAAAAAGTTACCGCATCACATCTGGAAATATCGGTTTCGGCGCATACAGTGACGACTATTCTTTCTTTATGGACGGTGGAAAAGAAAGCCGTGCCCGTTCCAAAGATGCCGTCATTGAAAACGTCAGCAGCTATGCAGAAGCTGTAGCTCAATTAAACCCGGATTTTATGCTGTTCCAGGAAGTGGATATTGACGGAACAAGAAGTTATCATGTGGATGAACGCAAATTATTGCTTTCACAGACACTTTCAACCGATAACACCTCACGAAACTACACATTTGCTCAGAACTATGACAGCCCTTATCTGTTCTATCCGATTCTGGAACCACACGGAAAGAACAAATCCGGTATGCTTACAGTTTCTAACATGAAGATCACGGAATCCATCAGACGCTCTTTACCGATCGAAGATGGATTTATGAAACTGCTGGATCTGGATCGCTGTTATAGCGTCAACCGGATTCCGACAGAAAACGGAAAGGAACTTGTCCTGTACAATCTGCATCTTTCCGCTTATACATCTGATCCGAGCACCGCGGACAATCAGCTGCGGATGCTGTTTGAGGATATGAAAGAAGAATATGACGCTGGAAATTATATTGTTGCGGGCGGTGATTTCAACAAAGATCTGCTTGGAAATTCTGCTGAGATTTTTGGTCACAAGGAATTAGAAGACAACTGGGCAAAGCCGATATCCGAAGAACTGATTCCTGATTTCATGCAGTTGATCGCACCGTTTGATGAGAAAAATCCGGTACCATCCTGCCGAAATGCAGATCAGCCTTACAGCGAATCTGATTTTGTTGTAACAGTAGATGGTTTTCTGGTATCTGATAATGTGACTGTAGAAGATGCACTGGTTCTGGATACCGGTTTTAAATGGAGTGATCATAATCCGGTTTATATGGATTTTATTTTAGAGTAAAAAAAGTACAGGCTGATGTTTTGCAAAGAACACCAGCCTGTATTTCTATTCATAATGTGTTTTTACATACTCATCCATCGCATCTGCGATCATTTTCGAATACTTCACCGCCTCTACCACGGTCTTTGCACCGGTCACTACATCTCCGGATGCGAAAATCCCCGGCATGGTGGTCTCTCCATTTGCATCTGTCTTGAGCAATCCCCGATCATCTACCTGCAGCTCTTTATCCCGGTTCACGATCCGATCCTGCGGTCCCTGAGAAATCGAAATAATGATACTGTCAGCCGGAACAAGCCTGGCAGTCTCTTCTTTTTTCACCAGTTTTCCATCTTCGGTCCATTCCACATCACAGATAATGGCTCCTTCATCCCGGATTTCAATGGCCGTCTGCAGATATTCGAACTCTACTCCGTCCAGTTTTGCATACTCCACCTCTTTTGGGGATGCCGCCGGAATTTCTGTGATGGAATAGACGGTTACATGCCGGGAGCCTTTACGAATTGCCGTTCTTGCCACATCCATTGCCGCATTCCCCGCACCGATGACAAGTACCCGTTCTCCCAGATCATAGACATCCGGATTGTTCAAATAATTGATTCCGTAGTGCACATTTCCAAATGTTTCTCCCGGTATATGCAGCTGATACGGTCTCCAGGTTCCTGTTCCGATAAATACGGCATGATATCCGTCTCTTAAAAGATCTTCCACACCTGTGGAACCACCCAGCGCAAAATTGGGCCTAAATAAGATACCCAGCTCTTTCATTTTTACATAATAGCGGTCTAAAATGGACTTTGGCAGACGAAATTCAGGAATTCCATAACGCATGATTCCTCCGATCTTCTCTTTTACCTCAAAAATCGTCACTTTATATCCTCTGCACGCCATCAAAATAGCGATTGTGATTCCTGCCGGACCCGCGCCGACAACTGCGATCCGTTTGCCGTTTTTCGGTAAGCTGCTCCAGCTTCATCCGGTCAAAGCAGGTATCTGAAATATAATTTTCTAATCGAAGAAATATGCACCGGTTCTCCTTTTATGCCTTTCACACAATGCCCTTCACACTGTTTTTCGTGGTCACAGACCAGAGAACAGATGACAGACAGCGGATTGTTGGCAAACACCATTTCTGCCGCCTCCGGCATCTCTCCTTGCAGCAGCATCTGGATCATCACAGGAATCGGGGTATGGATCGGACACCCTTCCTGACATCTCGGTTTTTTACAGTTTAAACATCTTTTTGCTTCATCAATGACATGCAGTCCCATTGTTATTACAACTCCTTATTTTACGATCTGTTATCCGGATAGATGATTTGTATTTTTATGCACAATAACAATTTATCACACAAAAAAAGAAAGTCAACAATCGTTATTTTGTTTGACTTTCCTTGTTATTTTATTCACTTATTGAAGATCTTATAATCTGCATTTAAAATCTTCATATCCGAACGATTTCACGATCTCACATTCTCCACTTTCGCGTTCCCACACAATGTCCGGAAGACGCATTCCATTGAATGTATTATTTTTTACAGTCGTATAGATCGCCATATCTCCAAATGTGAGTCTGTCTCCTACTTTCAGCGGCTGATCAAAAGAATAACTTCCGATCACATCTCCTGCCAGACAGGTCGGACCGCCAAGCAGATACGTATATTCTTTTTCCTTCGCCTCTCCAGAATCAAACAGAGGCGGGCGATACGGCATCTCGATCACATCCGGCATATGACACGCTGCAGAGACATCCAGTACCGCAATATCATTATGTACAATATCTTCCACTGTTGTGATCAAATGGCCCGCATTTAACGCCACCGCTTCTCCCGGTTCCAGATAGACCTGTACATTGTAGGTGTCCTGAATCCTGCGCACACAGGAGATCAGAAGCTCTCTGTCATAATCCGCTCTTGTAATATGATGACCGCCGCCAAAATTCACCCATTTTAACTGTTTCATCCACTTGCCGAACTTTTCTTCCACTGCTTTCAACGTGATTTCCAGAGCATCTGCATTCTGCTCACAGAGTGTGTGAAAATGCAGTCCCTCTACGTAAGATGGCAGTGTTTCCGGAAATTCGGATACCAGAATCCCAAGACGGGAGCCCGGTGCACAAGGATCATAAATCGCATGCTCTCCCTGCGTGGAACATTCCGGATTTACACGGATCCCCACACTTTTTCCGGCTTTTGCAGCACGTTCTCCGAAACACTCAAGCTGTGAAAACGAATTAAACACGAGATGTTCGCAGCTTTCCAGCACCTCTTCAAATTCATCTTCCCGATATGCCGGAGAAAAAATATGATTTTCTTTGCCCATACATTCTTTCCCGAGCTTTGCTTCATACAAGCCGCTGGCAGTCGTTCCATCCAGATACTCTCCGATGAGAGGATAACAGGAATACATAGAAAATGCTTTCTGTGCCAGCAGGATCTTACATCCGCTCTGCTGTCGGATTTCCTGTAAAATCTGCAGATTCTTTTTCATTTCTGACTCCATGATGACATAGCATGGAGTCCTTAATTCTTCTCTTTTCATTTCTGATGTCCGTTTCTTAATCTACCATCTGAGGGTTTTCTACCACTTTCCATGGAAGTCCAAACTCATTGAGGGCATCCATAAACGGATCCGGATCAAACTCTTCGATATTGTAAACACCGTCTTTGTCCCATGTCTTTGTCATGAGCATCATAGCACCGATCATTGCCGGAACGCCTGTAGTATAGGCAACGGCCTGTGATCCCACTTCTTTATAGCACTCTTCATGATCGCATACATTGTAAATATAGATCGTCTTCTCTTTTCCGTCTTTCTTTCCTGTAAAAATACATCCAATATTTGTCTTTCCTTTTGTTCTCGGTCCAAGAGATGCCGGATCCGGAAGAACAGCTTTCAAAAACTGAAGCGGTACGATTTCTTTTCCTTCGTACATAATCGGCTCAATGGATGTCATTCCTACATTTTCCAGACATTTCAGATGTGTCAGATAGCTCTGTCCAAATGTCATAAAGAAACGGATTCTTTTGATTCCCGGAATATTCAGTGCCAGAGATTCGATTTCTTCATGGTGCAGAAGATACATATCTTTCATTCCCACTTCCGGAAAATCGTATTCTCTCTTGATCTCCATCGGCTCTGTCTCTACCCAGTGTCCGTCTTCCCAGTAAGAACCTTTTGCAGAAACCTCGCGGATGTTGATCTCCGGATTGAAGTTCGTTGCAAACGGATAGCCGTGATCTCCTCCATTGCAGTCCAGAATATCGATATAATTAATCTCGTCAAAATAATGTTTCAGCGCATATGCAGAAAATACTCCTGTTACTCCGGGATCAAATCCACTTCCCAACTAACGCTGTAATTCCTGCTTTTTCAAATTTCTCACGGTATGCCCACTGCCATTTATATTCGAATTTTGCAGTATCTTCCGGCTCATAATTTGCAGTGTCTACATAATCCACTCCTGTCGCAAGGCAGGCATCCATAATTGTAAGATCCTGATATGGAAGTGCCAGATTCAGTACTACGTCCGGTTTTTCCCTTTCGATCAGTGCAATCAGTTCTTCTGGATTATCTGCATCCACCTGTGCAGTTGTAATCGTTCCGTTGTAGGAAGCCTGCAGTTTTTCTTTCAATGCCTCACATTTTGAAACCGTACGGCTGGCAATACAGATCGCATCAAACACTTTACTGTTCTGACAACATTTGTGTACAGCTACACTTGCAACTCCGCCACATCCAACAATCAATACTTTTCCCATTTTTTTATCTCCTTCTTTCTTGTTTTTTCTTCTATTAAACTTGCAGTGCAAGTAAAAATTCTCTGATAATCTTTCCGGCTACTGCTGTGGAAACTCCACTTGGATCATAAACCGGGCTCAGTTCATTCACATCACATCCGACCACGTTGACTCCCTGTGCTGTCTGGATCACAGCATTCATCAGTTCCACAAATGTGACACCGCCCGCCTCCGGAGTTCCTGTTCCCGGAAATACAGACGGATCCAGCACATCCAGATCCAGTGTGATGTATACCGGTTTTCCCTGCAGTTTCTCAATTACTTCTGCCAGTCCGTCAAGATTGAACTTATGCATCTTCACATGCCCTTCTCTTGCCCAGCGAAACTCTTCTCTGTCACCGGATCGGATTCCAAACTGATAGATCCTGTCATCTCCCAAAAGCTCCCAGCATCTTCTCAGTACACAGGCATGAGAATATTGAACGCCCAGATAATCTTCTCTTAAATCTGCATGTGCATCAAAGTGGATGATATGCAGATCCGGATATTTCTCTGCTGCTGCACGGACACTTCCCAGTGTCACCAGATGCTCTCCGCCGATCATAAACGGAATTTTCCCGCTGCTTAAAATAATCTCGGTACAATCCTGAATCTCAGCCAGCACTTTTTCCGTATCTCCGATCGGCAGCTCCAGATCTCCACTGTCAAAAATCTTATAATCTGTCAGATCTTTTCCCTGATACGGACTGTAAGTTTCCAGTCCATAAGACTCATTGCGAATTGCCTGACTTCCAAATCTTGCCCCCGGACGGTAGGAAGTCGTGGAATCAAAAGGTGCACCGAACAACACGATCTCTGATTCATTATACTCCGCATCACATCCGATGAACGTCATTACATTTTTATTCAACATCTTTTACAAGCTCCTCCACATACGCCGGTAATGCAAAGACTCCGTGGTGCACTCTCGGCAGATAATATTTTGTATGAATCCCCCGCAGATTCCAGGAAACTCCATCCAGGTCATTGAGCGGATGGTATTTCTTAGACGCAAATCCGAACAGCCAGTGTCCTGACGGATAGGACGGAATATGCGCCTGATAAATCTTACTGATTGGGAAGGATTCTATAATTCTCTTGTGCATTCTCTGACACTGAAATGCCTCTTCTGTATAAAACGGACTTTCATGCTGGTTGATCATGATCCCGTCTTCATGCAGGGCATTGTAACAATTGCCGTAAAATTCCTTTGTAAACAATCCCTCCGCAGGACCAAACGGATTTGGAGAATCAATCAGGATCAGATCATACACATTGGATCTGGAACGCACAAACCGCAGTCCATCTTCATTATAGATTGTCACGCGATCGTCATCCAGGCTGCTTGCAATCTGCGGAAAATATTTCCGACAGACTTCAACCAGAAGAGGATCTACTTCTACGACGTCTATCTTCTGAATGGTATTATATTTTGCAAGCTCCCGCACACATCCGCCGTCACCTCCGCCGATGACCAGCACATTCTCTACCTTCGGATGTACTGCCATAGGAACATGCGCCATCATCTCATGGTAGATAAATTCATCTTTTTCTGTCAGCATCAGATCTCCGTCCGCTACGAGAATCTTACCAAATTCTTTTGATTCGAGAACATCGATTCGCTGAAACTCGCTCTGCGCACTGAACAGCTGCTTGTCCACACGGATGGACAGTTTCACATTGTCCGTGTGTTCATCTGAAAACCACATTTCCATCACTTTTATCCCCCTTATATCAGAACATTTAAATATTCGATTGCCGCATCTTCAGGTCCCGTCATGGAACACCCCTTTTCTTTGGCATAGAGAATATACTCGATTACATCTTTTGTGATCTTCTCTCCCGGTGCCAGAATCGGAATTCCAGGCGGATAACACATTACGAACTCACTGCAGATTCTGCCTTCTGACTCCCGGATCGGCACTGCCTCTTTTTCCGCATAGAAAGAATCCTGCGGACTCATGATGACCTCTGGTTCAATATATTCCTGGCTGAGCATACCCGTCTTGTCTTTCTGATATCTGCGCTTTACTTCTGCCAGTGCACTTACCAGACGCTCAATCTCCTGGATCCGGTCTCCGATAGACAGATATGCCAGAATATTCCCGATATCTCCAAATTCGATCTGAATATCATACTCATCCCGCAGAATATCATAGACCTCGATTCCCGCAAGACCAATTTCCAGCGTATGGATGGACAGCTTCGTTGTATCAAAATCATAAATACTGTCTCCATTGATCAGCTCTTTTGAAAATGCATAATATCCTCCGATCCGATTGATCTCTTCTCTTGCATAATCCGCCAGCGCCGCCACTCTTGCAAAAGATTCCTTGCCGCGCAACACCAGATTTCTTCTGGAAATATCCAGACTGGACAGTAAAAGATAGGAACCGCTGGTGGTCTGCGTCAGGTTGATGATCTGTCTCACATAACCCGCATGCATAGACGGACCTACAAGCAAAAAGGAACTCTGTGTGAGACTTCCGCCTGATTTGTGCATACTCACAGATGCCATATCTGCCCCTGCCTCCATTGCTGAAACCGGCAGATTCTCTCCAAAATAAAAATGTGTTCCATGGGCTTCATCTACCAGAACCTTCATGCCGTGAGCGTGTGCTTTTTTTACGATAGAACGTAAATCAGAACAAATTCCGTAATACGTCGGATTGTTCACAAATACAGCTACCGCATCCGGATGCTTCTGAATCGCCAGTTCTACCTGAGACACTTTCATACCAAGTGAAATTCCCAGACTGTGCTCCACATCCGGATTGACATAGATCGGAATCGCTCCGCATAACACCAATGCGTTGATCACACTGCGGTGTACATTTCTCGGTAATATGATCTTATCCCCCTTCTTACAGCAGGAAAGTACCATCGCCTGCACCGAGGATGTCGTTCCCCCTACCATCAGAAATGCATGACTTGCATGAAATGCCTCTGCTGCCAGCTGTTCTGCATCTTTGATAACAGAAACCGGATGACACAGATTGTCCAGCGGTTTCATGGAATTGACATCAATACTGACACAGCGTTCTCCCAGTAATTCCACCAGTTCTTTATTTCCTCTTCCGTGCTTATGTCCCGGAACATCAAACGGTACGATCCGCATCCGCCGGAACCGCTCTAATGCTTCATAGATCGGAGCATTCTCCTGTGATAAATTCTTCATCTTTCTTTCACCTCGCCCTTTTTTTGTCAATTCCCCTTTACTTCTGAATGTTTGTGATATAAAAAAAGCGCAGAAAAACGTACGTTACATCTACATTCTTTCTTGCGCTTGCTATGCTTCTTTATATAATGCCAATCTCCTGCTTAAGTACAGGAGCTTTGTCTTTTCTTCTAAGTATAAGCACTACAGATATAAAGGTTTTCGAGTCTATATAGCAAATATTTTACTTTTAATACTCTTATTGACCGTTTCACAAGTTGATGTGCTGTTTACGCACCGGTTATAAAGTAACCAACTTATAAAATTTAAGCTTTTAACTTAATCAATAATGCAGCTTCTGCTGCGTTAAATATTTGCATGGAACTCTCAATATCCGTTCGTTCTCCATACGAATCTATTATACGTGCATAGGTTTCGAATTGCAAGAACTTTTTCCTGAGATTTCTTTCAATCAGATGAGCGCCTGCTACTGTTCACACCAATCCCCACCTATCCATGCGCAATCGTCGTGCTTGCGCACAAACTAAATGAAGGAGATGCATTTAACATCTCCTCTTCTCTGTGATAAAACAATCTCTCTTTTATAAGTTTCCCCGCATACGATAGGTTCTTTGACTCTGTATCGTATGATGTTCTCTGCACTTCCCGCTTCGAATCTCGTGTTTTTCATGATGCTTTCCAAGCCCATTTTGAAGCAGTGTCTTATTCTCTGACTTCAGCACTTCCTGCGGATATTCTCTTGCATCATCAACTGCAAACCAAAAGCGCATCCTCTGTGCTGCAAACCAGCTCGACAACCGCGGGGTATTTAATTTTTCCTCTGCTGAATGTTCATTGTTATAAATCTGATACTCTGAACATACCCAGACAAATATCACTGTCGTAATTGCCAAAATACATGTTCCAATCAATGCTTCCGTCATAACCGTACACTCCTTCCTCTTACTTTATAGTATAATTGTAGCTCTTTTTAA
>ENA-OQNC01000145-OQNC01000145.1-human-gut-metagenome-genome-assembly--contig:-NODE-145-length-10986-cov-2.054793_pt1 | contig 10986 bp, 15 predicted proteins | sample MGYA00242626_ERZ504874 | MGnify/ENA primary metagenome ERZ504874 (study PRJEB26092, sample SAMD00036411) | human gut metagenome | host: Homo sapiens | study: EMG produced TPA metagenomics assembly of...
AAAGATAAATCAATAACTTATCCATCAAATCTATACCGGCAGAGCCGGAAGCGGCAAACCGCACGGATGGGATGGATCGGATAGAGCTGATAGAAGCCTATCGTGAAATCATCAAAAGAAAATATTGAATATGACTTACTGGTCTTACGGTATGCAGGAACGTTTGGATGAAGCCCTTGAACTTATGCTTGAAGTGATTTTGTTCGAAAACGCCCTTACATTCGCATTGCCGGAGATGATTTTCCGAGGGAAATCGTCAAGAGCCGGTTCCTGAAGATCAATTCCGGCCACTTAGAGTATGTCTTTGACTGTATCGACAAGAACACAACGAAGGTCGGAAACATCAAAGCGTATCTGCTGGCGGCGCTGTATAATGCCCCGGCTACAATGGACAGCTATTACCGTGCCGAGGTCAATCACGACCTGTACGGCTGTTAGGCACCTTTGGGTGTCTTTTTTCATTTCATCACAGGAAGGAGGCAAAGCACAATGAAAAGAAACACTGTGCCGGTACTATGCCCGGCGTAACCAAAGAACAGATTCAGGCAGCGCGGGAAGCTGACTTGTTTACTTACCTGCAATTCCATGAACCCGGCGTGCTGAAACAGGATGGACCTAATTTCCGGCATAAGGAGCATGACAGTCTGGTATATGTGACCGGGAAAAGGTACTGGTACTGGAACAGCCGCGGACGGAGTATCAATGCGCTGGACTACCTGATCCAGATTCGGGGATATGGTCTTGTGGATGCGGTTCATGCTCTGGTAGGTGGCGAAATCCCACAGGAACCGGCTTACCGAAGTACGGCAGAAATACAGGTATCAAAAGAGCCGGAAAAGAAAACATTCGCTCTCCCCTGGGCCAGACGTTGCGCGACCGCTGCGGTCTTCTATTTGCAGAAACGGAGGATCAGCTCAGAAGTCATTCGCCAGTGTTTACAAGCCGGGATTTTTTACGAAGCCCGGTATCATGGAGAACCGGTTTGTGTGTTTGTTGGGAAAGATGATTCCGGGAAAGCGAAGTTTGCCTGTATGCGCAGTATCAGCGGCAATCTCAAAAAGGATGTCTATGGCAGCGACAAAGGATATAACTTTTGTTATCCCCGCAAAGTCCGGGCAGCCGGCATGTGGCAGTCTTTGAAGCTCCTATTGATGCGCTTTCCCATGCGACACTTCAAGAGCTGGAGGGATGGAAATGGAATGGTTATCGCTTGTCTTTGGGCGGTACTTCCCATGTGGCGCTGACTTCTTTCCTGGAACGCCACCCGGAGATACGGCGTGTTACCCTTTATATGGACCACGACCTTGCCGGATTTGTCAATGCCCGGAAAATCAAGACCATGCTTCACGAGGATAAACGTTTCCGTCATATCCGGGTAAGTGTCAACCCTCCCCGGATGGGAAAAGATTACAATGAGAAATTGCTACTGGTTCGGGAACAACTGCAAACCAGCCAGCACCAACGCCGCCCAAAAGAGGCGGCTGTTTCAATTTAGGGAGGATTTCAACATGAATGGATCTCAACATATCTGCTTTACAGACAGCGCCGGAAAAGCGCTGTTTTCCATTCCCGACAATGGTTTACTCTGCCTGTTCTATGGAAACGGGGACAGGCACTTTGCTGTTTGTCATCGTCTGGATGACACCCATGCAGAAATTGACGGGGTAAATTATTCGCTGCCGGATTTTGCCAAAAGGATGAAACACAACCAGATCAGCTTTGCCCCGGCATAAGGCTGGAAAACAAATAACAGGAGGATTTGAAAATGATAAAAATTGAAAATAACCGCTTTGCAGATGATTGCCGAGGCTTCCCGGTGTCCAGACTACGGCCCCGATATGGTTAAATCGCTGATGAAAAAGCTGGACATGAACGAAAAGGGCTTTGCTCTTTTGATGAATGTTGCCCCATCCACAGTGCGTCTTTGGACCAGCGGAGCTGCACAGCCCTGCGGCACAGCAAAACGCCTCATGCAGATTTATGAAACCGGTCCGGAGATTGTCGGCAAGATTGCCGGCGGGCAGCTACCGGCAGATGGGAGGGATTGATTAAATGGCGGAGACAGATAGCCAGCCGTTTGCGGAAAATGAGCAGGTCAAAGAGCTGCTTCACATGAAAGGAGGAATTTGATTGAATCAGGAACCACTACGCAGATTCATTTGATCCGTGATACAGACTTATCCGTCTTTGCGTATGAGCTCCATTATTTTTGCCGGAGATTTTCTTAGGGAATGCGAATTTAATATGCGTTCTCTGGCGACAAATACCGGGGCTGATTCCATTGCCATCATGGGAAAAAATCACATATGGCTTTCCGACGCTTTGTTTGCTTATTGTTCTACGGCGGATCTTTATCAAATGATCTCAACAACGGAGTTTATCGGAGCGAGGGCTTTCCTGTTTCATACGGATCGCAGAGAGGGCGGTCACTTGTACGGAGATGTCCTGATGATGGATTTAGACACGCTGCGGCAGGATATAAAAAGAAATATCCTCTATCCTTGCGGCGTCAATATCGAACGCAAAGATGGTTCAGCGGCTACGGTCAGCCTGAAAGAATGGACTGAAATGGAGCTTTACGAAAAAGATGCTCTGAAAAGTTGGGGGTTTTCTTATGCCCCGAATCAAGTTACGGAATGGCAGTACCACTATTCCACGATGTTCAGACAGTGGATGGATCAGGCATTTCGTTATATGCCCCAGGATTTAGAAGAACGCCTGAATATGCAATATATGGAGGCAGCCCAGAACCCGGATATGGATAAGTACCGCATACCACAGGGAACGGCAAAGCAGATGCTTCTTTATGACGAAGCCCCTGTGTATCGCCTTCTTCCATCCGGTTCGGAGAAAATTGCGCCCATCGCGGCAATCTCTACGGGCCTGTGGTATGAAAATTACCGGGAGTTTGCCATTGCACCAGAGGATTTAGGCGCTCTGGACAAACTGATCCGCAGGGAAACTGACCGGCTCACAGGAAACCTCCCACAACTTCACAAAAACGAAGAACGTCGCCCTGCCCCGGAGCGATAAGAATTTTACACTGACTGGAGGTGATGAAGATTGGCAGGAGTGCATGAAGATTTCGGTGAAAAGATCGGCGGTGCGAAAAAAGACCTGTGGAAAGACCGCGGGCTGTATGCGGATGATCTGGAAGCCATGAATGAGCGCGAAGCCGAAAAATTTGTGAAAAAGGATAATGTCTGGAAAAAGCCGGACTATGCAGCCATGCTGGAGGAAGGGATTCCTCTTGGCGTGGTCTATTTTATCAAAAAAGCAAGGGACGGCTTAAACGCCTCTCCTCAGTATTACCGCACGGATGACACCCCGGAAAAACGGACTGCGAGGCAAAAGGAGTATATAAAAACAGTCCGGGAATTGCAGACAGTGCTTTCAGATGTCCGTACTGTGGAGGATGCCATGAGAGCCTATGACCGCTTTTTCGTTGACAATGGATATTTAGAAAAGGTACAGGGCTGGGTAAGCGGAATCCATTACCGGGCAACGAAAAAGGGTCAGGACAATCCCGTGATTACAAACAAATTATCCAATACTATGCTGATCCGCTCGGCTGAATATTTTGAGCGCAACTTTACTCAGAAAGCAAAAAAGGAACAGTTTTGTGTTTCCAAAGAGCAGAAAATACCGAAAGGTTATGCGATCCACTTCAACGACGGGAAACATACCTATTCTAAAAATGAGGACTGGAAACTCGGTACCTACTATGTGACAAAAGGCTATTCGATCCTGCGGACCAATTTTGAAACCAAAGAAGCTGCCCTGAAATGGGTGCAGGAACTTGCCAAAGGCAGGAACAAAAATGGGAAAATCCGGTTTGTCCCTCCCCAGCTCGCCCATGTCAAACGTACCGGCCCGGATTACCGGAATGGTGTGGAGATCACCGGACAGCATTATCTTGATACATTTGGATTCCGCGGCGGCGAGTTTGGAAACTGGATGAACCAGAACGACCGTCAGACCTCCCTTAACATGGGATTTGAAGCACTAAAGGATCTGGCGTCAGCCCTTAAGATCAGCGATAAAGATATTGCTTATCAGGGAACGCTTGCTATCGCTTTTGGTGCAAGAGGCAGCGGCAATGCTGCGGCTCATTATGAACCTTTGCGTACAGTCATCAATCTTACGAAAATGCACGGGGCCGGTTCCCTGGCACATGAATGGTGGCATGGACTTGACGATTATCTTGGTACAAAGATGGGTGCAAAAGGGATGCTGTCAGAACAGCCCCGCCTTTATGCGCCGTTCCAAAAACTCATTGACACTATGAAGTATAAACCGGAAACACCGGAACAGGCAGCAAAGCGCACGGAAGCACAAACAGAACGCACCCGGAAAAATGCGGCAGGCTGGCTGGATTCCTCGGTGCTTGCCTCCCTGAAACGGTATGGCAATGAGGAACAGATGGAAACCTACGCAGTCTTGCGGGAAGCATTTTTGTCCGGCGAACCCGGCTCTGTGGAACAGATCAGCGCATTTAAGAAGAATGTTACCGGACGGGTAATTCCCAAAAGTGAACGGGAAAGACTGGAAATCTTTGAGCGTATGCTTTCCGGGATGCAGGCCCAGGAAGATCCGCAGATTGGACGGACGGAAACGGATTTTTACCGTAATTCGGTACGCATGGGAAAAGAATGTGAAAAAGACGGCGGTTATTGGGACAGCAATGTGGAAATGACAGCCAGAGCCTTTGCCTGTTATATCAAGGACAAACTGCCCTACACATCGGATTATCTGGCAGGCCATGCCGACTGTGCCCTTACCCTGGTTTCCGGTAAAGACGGAGAAATGGAGGTATTGAAAGCCTTCCCTGTGGGGGAAGAACGCCGTGCGATCAACGCCGTTTTTGACGAGATCATTCAGGATTTGAAACGGGAACAGCTATTGACCCATGCTGATGTAACGCTTCCCCTCTCTGTTTCTGAACTTCGTGAGGCAGCGGACGGTCAGCTATCCATGTTCGGCGTCGGCCGTCCTTCCGTGATGGATCAGCTTGCGGCAAACAGACCGACAGATAAAAAATCACCGGCTCAGACGGTTTCCAGAAAAAACCATGAGCCGGAAATATAGCAGGAGGTGAACAGCATTTTGGAAGAAAACAGGGATTACCATGCCTACCGGTATGGCGACCACTTGACGCCGGGATCAGAGCTTAAAATTGAACACAGCGTAGTTTGTGAAAATGTGGATATTTCTACTCTGATCACAATGGGAACCGATAGCCTGGAAGCCATGCGCCAGGGAAGTATTGACGGGGAGCAGAAAGCCTATGAAATCGTGGTGGCTGCTGCAAAACAGTGGGAACAGCAGGCAGCGGCAACACAGACGATCAACCGGGCTATGGAATATCTTCGTACACCGGAGATCGAACATACCGGCAACCAGTGGAAAGACACCGATAACTGGAGGGCGGATCAGAAAATCAGCAACCGGGTCTATCAGATGACCTGCAGTATTTGGGAAGATACGAAATATGACAGAGAAACCAAACAGAGTGTTCCGATTGCCTGGTATGTGACATGGGAAGTCCGTATTCATTCCCCGAAGCAGGGATATGGAGAAAAGATTGCCGGACAAAACCAGAAACGATATACAGATAAGAACGCAGCCATAAAATACCTGGACGGGCGAAAGAAAGCCTATTCCCATTTATTCACGGAAATTTCCCCGCCGATCCCGAAAGAATATGAGCACCATTTTATGGTTCACGGTACTCTTTTACCTGGCTATACGGTTGAAGGACTGGAACAGGCCAAAACGGAACATGCCGCCGCCGAGGTTTCGGAGGGCGGTATTTTTACACCCGAAAACCAGGAGAAGCCTTCCGTCCTGGGGAAGCTCTCTGTGGCAAAAACTCAGGAAAAACGCCAACACTCCCGGTACGGCAATGAAAAAGAAGGAGGATATACAATTATGAAAGTGTTAATGGTAGAGCCGGGCAAGTCCCCTTATGCTGCGGAGATCGAAAGTGGTCTGAAATCCTTGCAGGCGGCAGTGGGCGGAGATATTCAGGCGGTCTATCCGTATGAGGACCCGGTGGCTCTGATCTGCAATGAAGAAGGCAAGCTGATGGGGCTGCCTTTGAACCGAGCTCTCTTTGACGATGACGGCCACATCTATGATATTGTGTCCGGGAATTTTCTGATCGTTGGTCTTGGCGAGGAAGATTTTACAGACCTTTCCCCGGACTTGATGGAGAAATACGGGGAGCAGTTCAAGTACCCTGAAAAATTTGCAAGGATTGCCGGCGAGATCATTGCAGTCAAGCAGCCTGCAACCAATGAACACCGGGAAAAACCGAGGATGCACCATTCCGGCCCGGATTTGTAGAAAGAAAGGAGCCAATTATGTTAATGGCAGTAAATGAACCTTATGCCCTTATGGTGCAGCCGGACGATATTCTGATCTCTCCCCGTGAGGTAGATGAACATTTTGGGACGATGGTATGCTTTCATCCCCGCTATGCGCTGGGCGACCATCACAACCATATGGACAAAGATGACTTCCTGCGGGAAATGTATTTAGATACCGTAGGACATGATGAAGCCGGCATGAAACGCTATGAACGGATGGTAAACATTGTAAGCAGCCGTTTCCGGCATGGACCAAAGACAGAGGAACGGGCGATCGATGAAGCAATGCAGAAAGTAATTTCGGAAAAGTATCTGATGCTCCCCCTCTATCTCTACGACCACTCAGGTCTTGCCATGAGTACAGAAAGTTTCTCAGGCAGGGCTCCTCATGCAGAATGGGACAGCGGACAGGTCGGCTGGATCTATGTTTCCAAAGAAGATGCCCTAAAGGAATTTGACGCTGACAAGATGACCGGCGCCATCCGGCAGAAAGCGGACGCACTGATGCGCAGCGAAGTCGCCGCTTATGATTCCTATCTGCGTGGCGAATGTTATGGGTTTGAGCTTTATAAAAACGGGGAGCTGTCGGATAGCTGCTGGGGCTTTATGGGTAACTTTTCCGATGTGTTGAAAGATATGGCGGCATACCTCCCGGATGAGTGCAAAGGGATGGTCGATCATCTGGAGGAACAGGAACGCCCGGCTACGATCATCAAGACGCTTTTGAAACATGCTAAAATTCAGGTCGATCAGGCAGCAAAAGCCTTTGAACACGCTTCCCGACAGCAGGTTCTTGGGGAAAGCCGGTAAAAAGTTATTTCCATATTATAAATACCGATTTTATCAGAAAGGAGGATGCTCTTGCAGGAAGAACTCGAACAACGAACGGTTTCTGTTTCTATACAGGCAGCAAAACTGTCAGGGCGGGTACTGCGTGCGGCTATTGCTGCGGTACTCCAAAAGATGGAACAGGAACGCACAATGCCAAAAGTCGGCGCAACAGCATGAAGCGGCTGACTTATAAAGACCCCGGAGCCAATACCATTGAAGTTTCAGGGCGAATCCGCTCTTTTGAACGGTATGCCAGAAAACATCAGGTACGCTACCATATAGAAAAGGAACTTGGGACCGATCCCCCAAAATGGACGGTATATTTCAAGGCAAACCAGGCGGATGCACTGACGGCAGCTTTTAAGGAATATACAAAGAAAGACCTTACACGCAGCACCAGACCGTCGCTGCTTACACAGCTTCATAAGTTCAAAGAACTGGCACAGTCGCTTGGCCGTGACCGTGTAAAGAACAAAGAACACGGAGGACCGGAACGATGAAGATTGATGCAGAAACACTGAAAAAACAGGTCATTCTCCATCTGCCTTATATTCTGTTCCTTCTGGTATTGCCAAGCTGGGCGAGGCGGTGCGTCTGGCTCCCGGAGCAGACGCTTCCCAAAAGCTGTTAGGACTGTCCGAAGGCTTTGCCCTTGCGTTTCAGAGTATGTGGCCGGGAGCGGCAATGGACTGGCTGATTGGTTTATGCGGTGCAGCCATTATGCGGCTGGCAGTCTATCTTAGAGGGAAAGACGCTAAGAAATACCGCAAAAATGTGGAATATGGTTCTGCAAGATGGGGAAATAAAGCCGATATTGCCCCGTTTATGGACCCAAATCCGGAAAACAATATCATTCTTACCCAAAGTGAAGGACTGATGTTAAACGGAAGGCCCAAAAATCCGGCCAATGCAAGAAATAAAAATGTACTGGTAGTCGGAGGATCAGGTTCGGGAAAAACGCGCTTTTTCATCAAGCCCAATCTGATGCAAATGCACAGTTCCTACGTCGTCACCGATCCGAAAGGTACAGTCCTTGTGGAATGCGGAAAGATGTTGCAGCGAGGCACACCAAAGCTGGACAAGGACGGAAAGCCTGTGCGTAATGAAAAAGGAAAGATCATCTATGAGTCCTATAAAATACGGGTATTCAATACGATCAATTTCCAGAAAAGTATGCACTTTAACCCGTTCGCCTACATTCATTCCGAGAAAGATATTCTGAAGATCGTCACTACCCTAATCGCCAATACCAAAGGCGAAGGAAAAGCCGGAGACGATTTCTGGGTCAAGGCAGAAACCCTGCTCTATACGGCACTGATCGGATATATCTATTATGAGGCTCCGGCAAACGAACAGAATTTTGCCACACTGGTAGAAATAGCTGAACGCAATGGAAGTCCGTGAGGATGATGAGTCGTTCAAAAATGCCGTTGACCTTCTCTTTGACGCGCTGGAACAGAAAGACCCGGATCATTTTGCCCTGCGTCAATATAAGAAATATAAGCTCGCTGCCGGTGTTGTATGCTCTAAAAGACTTCTTAATCAAGTGGTTGGGAAGTCTCTTAGAACACATAACCTAAAGTCGTAGAAAGGAGCGCAAGCAATGAGAAGAAACGAGAAAATCACCGCTCTTTACGAGCGTTTGAGCCGTGACGATGATTTACAGGGCGAAAGCAATTCCATCTCCAACCAAAAGAAATTGTTGGAGGACTACGCCGCCCAGCATGACTTTCCGAATCCTGTCCACTTTACGGATGATGGTATCAGCGGCACTTGTTTTGACCGCCCCGGATTTTTAGCCATGATGAAAGAGGTTGAAGCCGGGAATGTGGAATACCTCTGTATCAAGGACATGAGCCGTCTGGGGCGTGACTATCTGAAAGTCGGTCAGATTATGGAAATCCTGCGACAGCGTGGTGTGCGCCTTATCGCCATCAATGACGGCGTGGACAGCGCCAGAGGGGATGATGATTTCACCCCTTTCCGCAACATCATGAACGAGTATTACGCCAGAGACACCAGCCGTAAAATCCGTTCCACTTTCCAATCCAAAGGCAAGACAGGCAAGCACCTCACAGGCTTAGTCATTTACGGCTACCTCTGGAACGAGAAACGAGACCAATGGTTGGTTGACCCCGAAGCTGCCGAGGTTGTGAAGCGTATCTTTGCCATGACGATTGACGGTTTCGGTCCGTATCAGATCGCCAATAGGCTGAAAGAAGATAAAGTCCTCATTCCGTCCGCTTACCTTGCACAGCATGGCGAGGGCGTGAACAAGAACAAGACTTTCAAAGATGTGTACGGCTGGGGTTCTTCCACCATCGTCAATATTCTGGAAAAGCGTGAGTATCTGGGACACACCATCAACTTCAAGACCCGAAAGCATTTCAAGGACAAGAAAAGCCATTATGTTCCGGAGGACGAATGGACGATTTTCGAGAATACCCATGAAGCTATCATCGACCAGCAGACCTTTGACCTTGTGCAGAAAATCCGCAGCAAGGTCAGACGCTACCCGGACGGCTGGGGCGAAGTTGCACCCCTCACAGGCTTGCTTTATTGTGCCGATTGCGGCGGCAAGATGTATGTCCACCGCACCAACAATGGCAAGCGCATTTCTCAATATACCTGTTCACAGTACACCAAAGTCCCAGTCGGAACGCTCTGCAAGACACAGCACCGTATCAATGAAGATGTGGTACTTTCTCTTGTCTCCGAAATGCTCAAAGCCATTGCCGAGTATGCCAAGCATGACCGAGCCGAGTTTGTCCGAGTGGTACAGGAAGCGCAGTCAAGCCAGCAGACGGCAGAGGTCAGGAAACAGCGGACACGCCTTGCCGCCGCCAAGCAGAGAGTTTCCGAGCTGGAAGTACTGCTCTGTAAAATCTATGAGGACAACATTTTAGGAAAGCTGTCCGACAGCAGATATGCCACTCTGGACGCTCAATACGAAAAGGAGCAGTCCGAGCTTACCGCTGAAATCTCTGCTCTGGAAAAGGCAGTCAGGAGCTATGAGAAGCACGAAAAGGACGCTGACCGTTTTATCGCTCTGATTGACAAATACGAAAACTTTGACAAGCTGACGATTGCCATGCTCAATGAATTTATCGAGAAAATCCTTGTGCATGAGCGTGACCGCAAAGGCAGTACCCAGACCACACAGGAGGTTGAGATTTACTTCAATTTCGTGGGGCGTTTGTTCCCCCGGCGTTTGGAGAAGCAGAGCTGACCCCGGAGGAATTAGAGGAAATCCGCAAGCGTGAGGAACGCAAGGACAGGCTTCATCAGAACTACTTGAAGCGTAAAGCCAGCGGAGCGCAGAAGCGATACGAGGATAAAATCAAGGAGAGGAAAAAAGCGGAAATCGAAGCCAAGAAAGCCGCCATTCGTGCGGAGGACATTGCAAAGGGCGTGTTCGTCCCGGTCAGCAGTTTACCGCAGAGAGAACCGCAGAAAGGAGCGCAGATTGCATGAATATCACTTACAGACAGAACGGAGATTATCTTATTCCGAACATCGTTATCCACAAGACGAAGCCCATCGGACACTACGGCAGACTTCGCAAGGCGTATCTGGAAATGCACCGCCCGATACTGTTCAATGAGCTGGTGCTATCCGACAAGCTCTTTGAGCATTGTGCCGAGATTGACGAAGCGGCACGAAACCGCATGGAGCTGATCGTGCCGGAGCTGGCAAAGCGAAATGGCGTGACCGAGCAACTGAAAGCCGAAAACCAAATGGAATGGGTACGGCAGATGAACGCTTGCAAGGCACACAGGGGATA
>ENA-OQNC01000146-OQNC01000146.1-human-gut-metagenome-genome-assembly--contig:-NODE-146-length-10935-cov-4.065692_pt1 | contig 10935 bp, 12 predicted proteins | sample MGYA00242626_ERZ504874 | MGnify/ENA primary metagenome ERZ504874 (study PRJEB26092, sample SAMD00036411) | human gut metagenome | host: Homo sapiens | study: EMG produced TPA metagenomics assembly of...
GGAGATGAAGCTGTATTTCCAGAGATTCATTCATCATATTGCAGGACTGCCGGATTTCAGCGCTTTGAAATTCACAAGATACAATCAATATGAATCTCTGATTCTTCCTATGCAGAAATATCTGGAAGCAGCAGGTGTTGATTTTCAGTTTCATACCGAAGTAACGAACGTCGTATTTGAGAGAAAAGACGGAAAGAAGGTAGCTTCGGCCATTGAATGCAAAGTCAATGGTGTGGAGAAAGGAATCCTTCTGACTGAGAAAGATCTGGTATTTGTGACAAACGGAAGCTGTACAGAAGGAACTGTCTACGGAGATCATCATCACGCACCGAACGGAGATGCAGAAGTCCGTACAAGCGGCTGCTGGTCACTCTGGAAAAATATTGCCAGACAGGATCCGGCCTTTGGACATCCGGAGAAGTTCTGTTCTGATATTTCAAAGACTAACTGGGAATCTGCTACGATCACAACGCTGGATGATAAGATTATTCCTTATATTACAAATATCTGCAAACGGGATCCACGCAGTGGAAACGTTGTGACCGGAGGAATTGTAAGCTGTAAAGACTCCAAGTGGCTGATGAGCTGGACGATCAACCGTCAGGGACAGTTCAAACAGCAGGATCCGGAAAAAGTATGCGTCTGGGTTTACGGACTTTTCACGGATGTTCCTGGAGATTATATCAAAAAACCGATGAAAGACTGTACCGGAGAGGAGATTACGGCAGAATGGCTGTATCACATCGGCGTGCCGACAGATGAGATTCCGGAACTCGACAAAAAACAGTGCACTTTGTGTACCGACGATGATGCCTTATATTACAGCATTCTTTATGCCGAGAACAAAAGGAGACCGGCCGGATGTCATTCCGGATGGCTGCATCAATTTCGCATTTCTCGGACAGTTTGCAGATACGCCGAGAGATACCGTATTTACGACAGAATATTCTGTCCGTACAGCAATGGAAGCTGTCTATGGACTGCTCGGTGTAGACCGCGGGGTACCGGAAGTGTGGGGCAGTGTGTATGATGTACGAGAACTTTTAGACAGTTCCGTTAAATTGATGGACGGAAGATCTCCGCTGGAGATTGAACTGCCGGGACCGCTCAATGCATTGAAAAAGCCATTGATACGGATCGTAAAAGGAACTGTGATTGAAAAACTGCTGAGAGATCATGATATTTTAAGGGACAGTATGTTTTAAACAGCAGAAATATGCGATTCTACCGACAGTCGATTGCCAAAAATTCAGGGATTCTTTATACTGAAAATATCAAAACAATAAGGAGTGATGTTTTTCATGTATGAAATTGACAATCAAAAGTTTGGGGGGATTCGTAGCAGCGCTGAGGAAAGAAAAAGGTTACACACAGAAGGAACTGGCAGAAAAACTGTTTCTTTCTAATAAGGCGATATCAAAATGGGAACGTGGTGTTTCCCAAACAAAAAGATATTAAGAAACAGCCCATGTTTACCTGCTTGCAAACAAAAGAATATTGCTACTAGACTAAGAGATACTACATAAGTGTGTTGGTATCTCTTTTTTGTTTGCCGTGAAACAGCAGACTATTTCATTTCTGCTTGATTACCTTAAAACTTATTAGTCTATGGTTTGTCAAGGGCTTGTTGCGTGAGAAATGCTGAATATCACCCTTTACAAAACATAGGCTGATAAGTAACTTTTCAAAAGCAGAAAAGAAATGGCAATGCTTATAACAATATGATATAATGCAGATGAAGACAAAAAAGGAATTTGTCGAGCTGGTTAGTTCGAGATAATTTTGAGTTTGTTAAGATGTGGTGCACTTGATGGAATCACAGGTACGACATCATATTATGGAGGATGAAATAGATGATAGGTTTGATTGTTGCGAGGTCAAAGAATAATGTTATAGGCAAGAATGGTAATATACCATGGAAAATAAAGGGAGAACAAAAGCAATTTAGAGAGTTAACAACGGGTAATGTGGTTATTATGGGGCGAAAGTCTTATGAAGAAATCGGTCATCCGTTGCCTAATAGAATGAATATTGTTGTTTCCACCACAACAGAGTATCAAGGAGATAATTTAGTTTCAGTTAAATCATTAGAAGATGCATTATTATTGGCTAAAGGACGAGATGTATACATATCTGGTGGATATGGACTATTTAAGGAAGCTTTGCAAATAGTAGATAAAATGTATATCACAGAAGTAGATTTAAATATTGAAGATAGGAGATACATTCTTTCCAGAATTTGATATCAATGATTTTGAAGTTTTTGATAGGGGAAACACTTGGTGAGGAAGTGAAATATACGAGAACATTTTATGTAAGGAAAAATGAATTGAGTAGATTTTGGATTTAGGGTGTTTTCTATAAATATAATTGCTTTTTATGCATATATAAATTGTTGTAAGACAAATTCTTTAGGTTAGAATCGATGATGGGGTAAACGAAAAAGCAGTTTTGACATTTCAGTGAACTGCCCCTTCGTTTACTCCATTTTCGATTTGACCTAATTGAACAAAGTGAGCGTCCGAGTAGATACTACCTATGGACTTTTAATCTTTTGTTCTTATCCATGATTATACAGGATTTCCTATGCAGACGCTACAGAAATCAAGGATTTTCAGATAAATAGATACAACAATAAAACCTCAGGATTTTGAGGCTTAAAAAACATATAAAAGATTTGGATTTTAACACCTTTGCGGTATTCTCAGTTGTGGTTTTCCAAGATGTCCACCGCAGGATTTACATACACAGATGTTTATCCTGTATAGCTGTTTCAGTATTTCCGGCATTTCCTTATCCCTGAGCTTTGAAAGATATTTTTTGCATCCGAGAAGATTCCGGCATAAAGTGAGTTTTTTGTGTTTGCTGCGGGAACATAGAAGTCCATAATGCCGGATCCTGACAAAACGTCTGGGGGGCACATGCATCAGAAAACGCCGTATAAATTCAATGCCGGAAATGGTCAGTTCCTTCCATTGTCCTTCTTTCCGGTAATCCTTAACAGAAAAAGTAACATTTTCATCATCCATATGGATGATGCGGTGATTGCTGATAGCGATCCTATGGGTATACTTTCCAAGGTAATCAATCACAGATTGTGCACCGTTAAAAGTTTTCTTACAGTAAGGAACCCATTCTGTGTCGTAACAGGAATCTATAAGTTCTTTGAATTCATAATGATTACGGTATTTTTCTGCTGTTCCATGAAACTCAAGCTGATCTGTATTCCAGAGATTTTTCAGTTCATCCATATATTTCCCACGAAATACTTTGGAGATAGCCCATATAGGGAGAAAAAACTCCGTACCATTATCTTTCCACTCATTTTTCGGTGTCAGTCCACCGCCGAGCAGTATCATATGAATGTGAGGGTGGAAGTTCATTTCAGAGCCCCATGTATGAAGGATGCAGATATAACCAACGGAAGCTCCAAGGTGCTTTGGGTCTGATGTAAGTTCTTGAATGGTAGCAGAGGCTGCATGATAGAGCGTGTCATATAACAGTTTCTGATTACTGTAAATGACTGGGTTCAGAATATCAGGGACTGTAAACACCAGATGGAAATAAGGTGCATCAAGTACATCTTCCCTGCGGGCATCCATCCACATTTCCTTTGGGACTGCCTGACACATGGGACAACAGCGGTTACGGCAGGAATTATAATGGATCTGGACAGCACCACAGTCTTCACATACACTGATATTTGCACCATAAGCTCCTGTTTTACAGTTCAAGATGTTCCGGGCAGTTTTTGCCTGTTCCGGGGATGGAGAATACTTTTCAAGGTATGCTGTATAAAAATGTCGAAAAATATCCTGGACAGTGGGTTTATTCATGGTCAGCACCATCTTTCCTGTCAAAAGGGCTTTGAATGCCCATGAGGGATTTGTTGCTGACATGAAGATAAACTTCCGTAGATTTCGGATCACGGTGTCCAAGCAGTGCTTGAATGTTATGCCGTTCTATGCCCTGTTCCATCAGATGGGTTGCAAAGCTATGGCGGAGACAGTGAGGGGTTGCTGCCTTTGGAAGTTCTGTATCAGCTACTGCCCGTCGCATTACCTGTTCCAGAGTACTGACTGTTAGATAATTACCGGTAAATTTATTCGGAAACAGGATGCCACGGGGACGACCTTTCTCAAACCAGTATTGTGTAAGGATATCCAGACAACGTTTGGAGAGAATGGTATAACGGTCCATTCTATTCTTGGTATCCCGGACATGGATCTGCATATTTGAACGGGAGATATCGTCATAATGAAGATGGATCACTTCAGAAACTCTCATACCTGAGGAATACATGACTGCGAACATAGCCTTATATTTGATATCATCAACAGCATCTAACAGGCGGTCAATCTCAGAGGCAGTCAGTACAGTAGGAAGCTTATGTTCTAGGATCATACGTGGAACTGTGATGTCATCCCAAAGGATATGCAGGACATTTCGATAGAAAAAACGGATGGCAGAATTGTAAAGATTCAGAGTTGTGGCTTTCAGTCCTTCCTCTTTTTTCGCAAGCAAAAAAACCCTGACATCCTGACAGGTAAGTTCTTTGGGATTCTTATTCTGATATTTCAGAAAGTAAGAAACATAGTTTTTATAGCAACTGATGGAACGATCTTTGAGGTTACGGATTTTCCCGGCTTCCTCAAGCTGTTCTAAATATTTTTCATACATAATAAAATCCTCCATATAAAATCAGTAGTTATCAGAAACACTGCTTTATACGGAGGAGCATTGGGGTCATAAAACCGCTTGCCAACCAAGTGGAAGGGTGGTATTCTTTTCATAGGCAGTGGAGAGGTCGATCCTGTTTGATTGTTATTTTGTGGTGATTTAACAATACTACTTTTAGGACTTGCTTTCCACTGTTTTGTTATAGAAAACAGAAAATCGCTATGCCACAGCCTCGGCAGGCCATCGCGTAGCGATTTTGTTTCAATCGGAATTTGTGGAGAGATTTCCTGAACTTTCCTTATTTTACAGGCTTTCCAGCCCCTTAGATAGTGAAATGATATGTATTTTCCCTTATTTTTGCCCTTGTGAGGAATCCGCAAGGGAAATAAGGGAAATTTTTAGTTAAGCATTGCTCACTACTTTATCAAGAAGTCTTGCGGAATCCCGCTTTGCTTTTCTTGTTGAGTGAGCGTAAATATTCATTGTGGTACTGACATCAGAGTGTCCTAACAGTTCCTGTACATCTTTCGGTGCAGCCCCATTGGAAAGCAGATTGCTGGTGTAGGTGTGACGTAACTGGTGGAAATGGAAATCTTCAAATCCTTCCAGTTTTTTTGACACTGATCTGCATACAATGCTGAGTGTACTCGGCAGTTCCAAAGAGCCATCCGGTCTTAAGCAGACAAAGGAGATTTCTTTGTAATCTGCCGGGACTTCCTGTGTTCCGGCAAGATGATAGTATTCATAATAGACTCTGTTTTTCACATGAACTTCTTTGTAGTAATTGCGGTGATATAATTCGCCATACTGCATCCGGTTTTTGAGTTGTTCCTTTCTGGCAGCTTTCAGTATTTCAGTCAGGGTATCGCCAAAATCAACAATCCTTAACTTTTTTCCGCTTCGTTGGTCCAATAATGTTTTTGTGTTTCATGCCGTCGTAGCGGATACTGCGTTTTATGGTCAGGCATTGTTCCTCAAGGTTAATGTCCTGCCATGTAAGACCACAGGTTTCTCCGATACGGAGCCCGGCATAATACGCAATCTGAATCGGCAGAATGGCAGGTGGGTTTTTCTTTTCCAGATACTTGATAAGTCGCTCGTAATCCTCGTGTGAAATCGGCTGTGTGCCTTCTTCCACTTCATCATCGGAAAAGAGGTCAACTTCCTCTGCCTGTCGTTTCAGTTTGATATATTGCATCGGATTGAAACTGATTAGTTGTTTTGGAAATACTGCAAAACGGAATGACTGCTGTAACACTGCGGAAAAAGAATGGATATAATCTTTGCTGTATCCCTTTCTTACTTTCCCGTCTGGAAACTCACCACCGAATGTAAGCAGATCAAGAAATGCCTGTAAATGTTCGGCAGTAACTGTTTTCAGTTTGCGGTCTGCAATCGGGTGTTTTTTGATACAGCGGATTGCACCAAGATAATTTTCCACTGTGCCGTTGCTGAGTGTCCCGGTTTTCAGTTCTTCTTCCGCCCACATATCCAGAAGCTCTCCTACCGTAAGGCTGTCTGCCTTTGCGACAAACTTCTTATTTTCGTAATCTTCCAGTGCTTTGCGGAGAAGTTTTTCCGTCTCACTTTTACTTTCGGTTCCAGCATATTCTTTCTGAACCATTTTACCGCTTGCATCTTCTACATAGAAGCGATAGTACCATTTTTTTCCTTTTTTCTTAACAGATCCTTTTGTCCATAATCGTATGTCTCCTTTCGATATCAGACAATCGGAACTGTTGAAATGCTTCTTGCGTGTAAGTATATCACAACTCCGGTTGTCTTACTATACCGATTCAGAATCCTCATACATAACTTCGGATAAAAGATTTGCAAGCCTTTGTTCTGCCGCTTCCGGTTTCTTTGAATAGAGCCTTACAACATCTGCCATATCGTTAAATGCGTTGACAGTATGCGTGATCTCCCTGAGAAACATAATCTCATTATATTCATCTTTCGATTCAAATCCCATTACTTTAGCAATGTCCGCATCTTTGGTACTGCCTTTGTAATTTTTACAGGCGAACTGAAACGAATCCAGAAACAGTTCATATTGCTTTAACATTAACAGCAGTAAGTCTTTAGAAAAAGCGTCTTCTGTTTTATTAAGATCAAGAGGTAACTGTTTGAGAATATCGCCCATCACATCACGAATCTGCAATTCTTTCTTATCCGTAATATCAGTTTCATATTCATCGGTTTCCCCTTTGAGCCATTCAATCGATACATGAAGTGCTTCCGAAAGACCTTCCAGTACCATCTTTTTGGTATTGTCAATCGAACCATTCTCATAACGCAGGATTGTGGAAGCGGTAACTCCCATCTTCTCTGCGACATAAGGCTGTGTCAGATTTAATTCGAGACGGCGCTGTTTTGCCCTGCTGCCGATCAGCTTGCGTAGTTCTTTATCTTTCATGCTGATGTGCCTCCTTTTTCGGTATGTCATTACTATACCACGCAACAAAATATATTGCAATATGCAATTGGTAGAAAAAAATGAAATTTCATAATGCTTGACAAAGCAATATAAACACGCTATACTGACAGCACAAATGAAATTGCATAATGCAATTTAAAAGGAGGTGGTCATATGACACAAAGAAAGATTGCCTTATCTATTGAAGAAGCTGCTGATTATACGGGAATCGGCAGGAACACCCTGAGAAAACTGGTGGAATGGAAGAAACTTCCGGTATTAAAGGTCGGGAGAAAAGTCCTGATCAAAACGGATATGCTGGAACTTTTTATGGAAGCCAACGAGGGCAGAGACTTGAGGGATAAGGGAAATGTGAAAGCAGTCACAAGAAACGGTTCAACTTAAAAAAGCGGTTCCCGAAGAAACCGCCAAAGGTTCTATCAGACCGGAGTCATGATATACCTACACGCAAACAGATTATACCATGTACTTCGTCTGACAGACAACAGGAAACTTATGTTTGGAAGAAAAAGAAAGGACGATGATATTTATGGCAAGATCAACAAAGAGTTATGAGGAGCGTATGCTCCAGTTGGAAAAGAAAGAACAGGAAAGCCTTGAGAAAGCAAAACAGTATGCAGTACAGAAACGGGAACTGAAGAAACGTCAGAAAGATGTGGAAACCAAAAAGCGGACACACAGGCTCTGCCAGATTGGTGGTGCGGTGGAATCGGTGCTGGGTTCTGCGATTGAGGAAGATGATATCCCAAAGCTGATCGGCTTCTTAAAAAGGCAGGAAGCAAATGGGAAATTCTTCTCAAAGGCAATGCAGAAAGAGCCAGTTGCGAATACGGAGGAAGTGTAATGCCGGAGGGAGTGGATTTTCCATTCCCTTCATTGCTTTTTCATGAAGGGCGCACTTATGGACAACCAGAGGTCGTCCGTATAAGTTTGCCACAGGTGGCAACCGGTCTGCGCTTACGCTTGCCGGGCTCGTTCCGTCGGCGGGCATTTCATGCAGACCTGCTCATGCCGCAGGAGGCACTCTTCGCCAGAGGGGCGCATTCCATGCAGGCTGTTATGCACAGGGCACTCTTACGCAGAGGGCGTTCCGGCAGATACCATTTTCTTTTTGGGAAAACGTTACCTGCCGGAAATCAAAGCCGGATACGGCAGAAAGGGGGAAACGGATCATGGCGATTTTTCATTATACAGTAAAGATTGTTGGACGCAGCAAAGGAAAATCCATCATATCGGCGTCTGCTTATCTCAATGGCGATGTGATGAAAAATGAAGAAACAGGCAGGATCAGCTACTATACTTCAAAAAAAGAAGTCGTTTATACCAGCCTGCTGATGTGTGAAAATGCACCACAGGAATGGCAGAATGTACCTGCTGAAAATATCAGACGGTTCCAGAAATCTGTCCGATATAAAGGGGAGATAACCAAAATGCTGCACTGGAAAAATTCAAACTTACTTTTCAGAAGCAGCGTTTATGGAATGAAGTCTTGAGGATAGAAAAAAGTGCAGATGCACAACTCGGCAGGTCATTTGAGTTCTCACTTCCGAAAGAATGGAGCCGACAGGAACAGATTGATTATACAACTGAATATATTCAAAAGACCTTTGTAGATAAGGGAATGTGTGCGGATTGGAGTATCCACGATAAAGGAGATGGTAATCCCCATGTGCATTTACTGGTGACGATGCGACCATTCAATTCAGACCACTCATGGGGTAACAAAGAAATCAAGGATTGGGAGTTTGTCAGAGATGAAAATGGAAATATTGTGGTGGATGAATCCCATCCGGACTGGTGGCAGGATAAAAAGAACCCTGACCGTCATGGAATCCGAATCCCCGTACTTGATGAAAATGGAGTCCAGAAAGTCGGGACAAGGAACCGCAAACAGTGGAAACGTGTATTAACCGATGCTACCGGGTGGAACAATCCGAAAAATTGTGAGCTATGGCGGAGCGAATGGGCAAACGTCTGTAATGCACATTTGAAAACGGAAAATCACATTGACCACCGTTCTTATGCAAGGCAGGGAAAATTAGAGATACCGACGATCCATGAGGGCGCAGATGCCAGAAAAATTGACGAGAAATTTCAAAACGGACAGACATCCTCTACTTCATGGAAAGTAGAGGAAAACCAGATCATAAAAAGACAAAATGCACTGCTGGATAAAATACAGATTTCTTTTGGAAAAGTATCCAGTGCATTAACACAATGGAAGGAGCGATTGCGTGACATTAGAAGAAAGCCGGGAAGTCATTCCCATGATGGAGACAATGATAAACCAGATCGAGGAACAGCAGAATCTTATGGCAGCGATGGTACAGGAATTGCAGGAACGGGACAGGCAGCTCCTGTCTTTTCAGGAGCAGAACCAGAGTTTAAAAAGCTTAAACAGCGAATTATCCAGGCTGCTAAATCTTTTGCCAGATACAGAAGAACTGCTCTCACAGATCGAGCAACAGAAAACCAGAATCGAACAGTTGGAAAACGAGAATCAGCAATGGCAGGAATTAACGCAGAAGCTGAACAACGAGAACAGCTTATTGCAGAAACAGAACAGCGAATTGCTGACCTTAAACAGCAGATAGAGAAAGCGAGGGAGATCGATGAGCGAATGCAGAAACTTAGAGAACGTCGGGCAGGTGGAAGAACTTCTGCTGATGACCGAACAGATGCAGGACGAACTGGATCAGAAAGACCAGACAATCCAGGAACTAAACAGGCAGCTAAGCGAATCGCTGACCTTGAACGAGAAATTGAACAGCGAAAACAGAGCCGAGAATATCGAAGCATTGCGGACAAGATTAAGGCAAACAGAGGAACGATTGACCAGCGAGACAGACAGCAGGAAAAGAGCCGACGCAGAAGCCGTGGCATGGAAATTTAAGTATGAAAAAGCAGAGCAGGAAAAACTTTATGCACAGACACACCAAAAGACGGTAGAGGTAGCTGTTGAGAAAAAAGTGCCTTATGAGAAATGTGAAAAATGTGACCGTACTGCTTACCGGAAAGCAAAAGAAAAATGCGATAGCCGTAAAAGCCAGTTAGAAAAGAAATAATAAAAATATGACGATTGGTTATGAAAGTATCTTGTTTCTACTGGCATGGTACAGCATAACAACAACACTGTTTACTGCGATTCTTTCGTCGGTTTTCCTTAACGACTGTATCGTCTTTTTCGGTGCGTTAGGAAAAGGAATGGGAAGTTTATTTCGGGAGTTTGTGACAGGTGCAGACTCTTTCGGACAGTTAAGCAGTGGAATACCTAACAGTATTCTTTCCGGGATTGTGTACTGGCTGATTGCCGGTACTGTCATGGCAATTTTATTCGTAATAACCGGGTGGCTGATAATCGGGATTGGTTATCAGGTAGGAAAAATCTACCGGAAATATTGTTGGGATATCATCAGTATCGTGGTAGCGATAACGAGTACAGCTGTTGTAATTTACTTTGGAGAATGGATTAAAAACGCTAATCCGATAAATCTTATTGTATTGCTATTACTGTCGCATATTATTTATATTGGAATCAGATGTTATGTGAAAGACTGGATGGAAGAACGAGGATATTATTAAAAGAGGACAGGGAAATTTCATAATCTTCCTGTCCTTAGTAAGGGACTATTGATTGTTTATATAAAGAAAAAGTATATAAATAAATCTTGACAATTAGTACGAACTCGGACTATAATACAAAAGTCCGGATTCGTACTAATTTAAGGAGGAAAAAGATGAGAAAAGATAATAATATGATAATACAGTTGCAACGATATTATGCTTTATGGAAAGAATGTACAGCAATGTATGAGGAA
>ENA-OQNC01000147-OQNC01000147.1-human-gut-metagenome-genome-assembly--contig:-NODE-147-length-10861-cov-2.242221_pt1 | contig 10861 bp, 10 predicted proteins | sample MGYA00242626_ERZ504874 | MGnify/ENA primary metagenome ERZ504874 (study PRJEB26092, sample SAMD00036411) | human gut metagenome | host: Homo sapiens | study: EMG produced TPA metagenomics assembly of...
GTAGTTATTTTGTTTATTTTATAGAATATAATCAAGTGGTTGCGACAAAAAGTGGGGTATTTTATGGAAACAGAAGAAAAGAAGATATATACAATAGAAGATATCGCCCGGGAGCTTGGGGTAAGTAAGACTACGGTATCACGTGCTATTTCAGGAAAGGGAAGAATCAGTCAGGCTACAAGAGACAGAGTACGGGCATTTATAAAAGAACATGATTACAGACCCAATGTTGTGGCGAAAGGGGTTGGCACAGACGTAAAACTTATAATATTGCACTGCTGATGCCGAAGGATTATGTTGCCACAGAGTTTCTTTTTTTTAAAGACTGTATGAATGGAATCTGTGAGATGGCTTCCTCCTATGATTATGATATTATTATTTCTATGATTGATGGAGCAGATGTATCGCAGATACAGAGACTGGAGGCAAATCGAAAAGTCGATGGGATCATTGTAAGCAGAGCAGTGGTAAGTTCCAAGGTACAGAAATATCTGAAGAACTGTAAGGAACCATATATATTGATCGGCCCATCTTCAGATCCGGAAGTTCCGTTTGTAGATAACAAGAACCAGGAAGCCGGAAAAGAACTGACAAGTATTATGTTGATGAAAGGTTTTCGGAATCTGGCACTTCTGGGTGGAAATCAGTCCTACAATGTTACCGGAAGCAGATATCAGGGTTTTCTGGAAGCACATGAGGAAATGGGAGTTTCTGTTAACGAAAATCTGATCTTCATGGATACGGATAATCAGGCAGCAGTATCTGATGCTGTGAAGAGACTGCTTGAAGAAGGCGCGGATGGTATTGTCTGTATGGATGATGTGATCTGCAGCATGTGTCTGAGCAGTCTGAGGGAAAAGAAAATATCGGTTCCTGCAGAAATAAAAATAGCCAGTATGTATGACAGTAAGAATCTGGAATATAATAATCCACCGATTACCAGTATACGCTTTGATACGGTAAGACTGGGAAAGATGGCATGTGCGAAATTACTGAACATCCTCGGGGAGAAGCCTTTGGAGGATACGTTGACACTGAATTATCAGGTGATGCTGCGTGAGTCAACACAGTAGAAAAATGAAAAATCCTCTGTAATTATTGGAGAATCAATAATCAGAGGATTTTTTTTCATGGGAATTACTTCATAATGTTTCTGTAACATAAAAGTTACCCGGGCAGGATCGCATTGTGGAAGAGAGGAATTATGTCGCTGAAGCGACTCGCCACAGGCGGAGGAATCCTGCAAGCAGGATTCGTGTGTGTGTTTGAAAAATGGAAAAAGCAGTCATGAATTGTGTGATATGACAAAAAAGAGATTCGAAATTAGATAATAATGGCTAATTGACTTTATTAATATAAAGGAATATACTAAAAATATGAACAATCGGTTGCGCAAACAAACTTGGAGTAATTGCAAACATATTCTGTAAGAAGAATGAAATCAAATCCCGTCTGCTTTGACTGAGAAAAGTAATGAGCAGCGAGAAGAGAGTGTTTTGAAATTGGATAGAGTTTAAATATGATAATGAAAAAGAAAACGATTGAAAATAGAGAGTTAAGAGGAGAACAGGTATGGACTTTAGAACGGATAAGCTGCTCCATGGCGGTGATTACAACCCGGAACAGTGGTTAAAGAGACCGGATATTCTGGAAAAAGATATTGATATGCTGGAGGAGTCTGGCTGTAATGTAGTAAGCCTTGGGATTTTTCCTGGTCCACACTGGAGCCGGAAGAAGGTGTATTTCATTTTGGATGGCTGCAGGAGATCATTGATAAACTTTATAAAAGAGGTATTTCTACAATCCTGGCTACACCGTCAGGTGCAAGACCCAAATGGATGGCAGACAAGTATCCGGAGATACTTCGTGTAGATGAAACACGTCACAGAGCGTTATTTGGATTCAGACATAATCATTGTTACACTTCTCCTGTTTACAGAGAGAAGGTACATATTATTAACAAAAAGCTAGCACAGGAGGTTGCCACACATCCGGGTGTGATTCTATGGCATATTTCCAATGAGTATGGCGGAGAATGTCATTGTCCGCTGTGCCAGAAAGCATTTCGTAACTGGCTGAAAGAGAAATATCAGACTATTGAAAATCTGAATGATAAGTGGTGCACCACTTTCTGGAGTCATACTTATAACAGCTTTGACCAGATCGAGAGTCCGTCTAAGATTGGTGAGACACAGCTTCATGCACTGAATCTGGACTGGAAACGATTTGTTACTCATCAGACAGCGGATTTCATTCATCATGAGATTGCAGCATTGAGAGAGGGAGGAAGCACACTTCCGACTACTGCTAATCTGATGCATTATTTTGGTGGTTTAGATTATTTTAAGATTGCAAAAGAGATTGATGTGGTTTCCTGGGATACTTATCCGACATGGCATAAAGAAGCAGTGATCGATACAGCTTATGACAATGGTATGTGCCATGATCTGATGCGTTCTCTGAAAGGAAAGCCGTTCTTCCAGATGGAATCCTGCCCGACTTCTACAAACTGGCAGAGTGTGAGCAAGTTAAAGAAACCGGGAATGCTTTTTGCACAGTCTATGCAGGCAATTGCACATGGCGGAGAAGGTGCTCTCTATTTCCAGATTCGCCAGAGCAGAGGTGCTTCTGAGAAGTTCCACGGAGCAGTGATCGATCATTACGGTGGAAATGATACAAGAGTGTTTAAAGAAGTTTCTAGGGTTGGAGAAGTTCTGAAAGAGTTAAAAGAACTGGCAGGAACAACTGTGAACAGCTCGGTTGCCATGCTTTATGACTGGGACAGCCAGTGGGCAATGGAGGACAGCCAGGGACCCAGAAATAAAGGGCTTCATTATCTGGAAGCAATGCTAAAATTCTACAGAGGTTTCCGTAAGCAGGGCGTCAATGTGGATGTGATCGATATGACCTGTGAACTGGATAAATATAAAGTACTGGCTCTTCCAATGGTTTATATGTTCAAGGAAGGTTTTGCCAAAAAGATTCGTGCGTTCGTGGAAAACGGCGGTACATTGATCACAAGTTACTGGTCCGGAATTGCAGATGATACAGACAGGTGTTATCTGGAAGGAACACCACATGGACTGATGGATGTACTGGGAATCAGAAGCACAGAAATTGACGGCCTTTATGACTGGGAAGAAAATTCTTTTGTTCCTGTGGCTGGCAATGAACTTGGACTGGATAAGATTTATACATGTAAATATCTGTGCGACCTTGTGGAGCTTCGCGGAGCACGTACTTTAATGACCTACGGAAGTGATTTCTATGAAGGCTATTCCTGCCTGACAGTGAATGAATACGGCAAAGGTAAGGCATGGTATGTGGCAGCAGATGCTGATAAAGAATTCTATGGAGACTTCCTTGAAAAAGTATTGAAAGACAGCGGCGTTTCCTGCGGAATCAAAGAAGAGATTCCAGACGCACTGGAGATTACAGTGAGAGAGAATGAAAATGAGAAGTATTATATTTATCAGAATTTCGGAACAGAGGCTGTAAATATTCCTGCACCGGAAGGCCAGATCAGCTGGATTTATGGCAATGGCAGCGATAAACTTAAAGTTTATGGTCTTGCAGTTGCGAAGGTTATCGTGTAAAATAAATAACGATGGATGAGGAAATCCCTTCACTTTAAGCAGAGATTGATACTGCCTGGTGAAGGGGTTCTTTTTTACTCAGGTTTAACCGGGAAAATGATACAAAAAGTTTTTAATTGTATCAGGAAAGGTATAGAAATATGATTTCAAAAACTCAGATCAGATATATGGCAAATTCTTCATCATACAGTAAAGGTGCAGAACTTTATGCAACAGGAAAAGTTTTGGATATGGATGTAAAAAATATGGGTGCGTTTGATGAAATTGTTGCATCTGTAAAAGGCAGTGGAAGAAATATCTATGAAGTAGATGTATCAATCGATACAGAGAATGATGAAGTTGATACCTGCTATTGTGAATGTCGGGCATATGCAGAATATGGTGGACTTTGTAAACATTGTGTAGCGGTTCTTCTGCAATATAATGATTATGAAAATGATATGGATAGTTATGATTACGGACAATCTGTAGAAAAAATTGTAAAAGGTGGTCTGACCCATACGATCAGAAAAGGAGTGCAGATGCATACCACGCCGGAATTGGCTTCATTATTGCAGAAGCAGGCAGTTGCGAAGTCTCTTCCACTGATTCAGGGAAGCACTTATGGAAAAGTAAGGCTGGAACCATATTTTAATTTTGACGGAAGAACATTTACAGTAGAATTTAAAATAGGAATTAATAAAATGTACGTACTGAAGGATGCATTTTCCTTTGATGTTCATATAGCAAATCAGGATGATTATAAATATGGGAAAATACTTCAGTTTGTCCATACAATAGAATCCTTTGCCGAGGAATCCAGACCGCTTGCGAAATTTATCTGTAAATGGGCAGACAACAACAGGCAATTTCACAGATCCTCTTCCTATTATGGATACTATATGGGAACTCTGGAAAAGGTAAGGCATCTGGAGCTGTCAGGAAATGAACTGGCAGAATTTTTGCTTTTGATGGAAGGAAAGACATTGCAGGGAGAATCTATAGGAACCAGAAACACAACCTGGGAAATAACCAGAGAACATCTTCCAAGAAAAATGACCATAACAGGTGCAAAGCAGGGAATTGAACTGAAGGTAAGCAAATTTACGTGTGCAGCAAATACGGAACAGTATAAAATTTGCTTTTATGATAAAAAGATTTATATTGAGAATTTAGAAGAGCTTTTACCTGTTAAGGATTTTCTGGACAGTTTGTCTTTGATCTCCGGTGAGAAAGCGTTTATAGAAAATAAAGATGTACCGGCATTCTGTCAGGAACTTTTACCGGTGATCCAGAAGTTTTTTAAATGCAAAATGGTTGAATTTCATCCGGAAAATTATGGAATGGTTGAACCGGAGTTCGGTTTTATCTGGATGCGCCGCAGGAAAATATGGTTACATGTAAGGCGACTGTTAAGTATGGAGACAGGGAATTTTCTTTATATACAACGGACGATATTGCAGCAAGGGATATGAATAGAGAAACAGTTGTCAGAAATGTGATCCATAAATATTCGAATGCTTTTAATCCATTTGAACAGTGTGCGGTAATTGCGGATGATGAAGAGATGGAATATGAATTTCTGACAGAAGGAATTTTGGCACTGCAGGCAGTGGGGGAAGTATTTATTTCTGATGCGCTGAAACGGATTGAAGTCCGGAATTCGCCGAAAGTCACAGTAGGTGTTTCCCTGAGCGGAAATCTGCTGGAACTTAGTATGACAGCCGGGGATATTTCAAGGGAAGAACTGATTGACATTCTTTCCAGATATAATAAGAAGAAAAAGTTCTATCGTCTGAAAAACGGAGCTTTTGTAAATGCAGCAGATTCGGGGCTGGATACAGTTGAAGAACTCAGGGCAGGACTTCAGCTGACGGATAAGCAGATGAAGCAGGATAAGATTGAAGTGCAGAAGTACCGCGCGTTGTATCTGGATGCACAATTGAAAGAGAATCCGGTTGTTTCGGCAGTGAAGGATAAATCTTTTAAGTCACTGGTAAGAAATATGAAGACCATTGAGGACAATGATTTCGAGGTGCCGGAGAGCCTGGATAAAGTTCTGCGGGAGTATCAGAAACGGGGATTTCTGTGGATTAAGACATTGAATTATAATGGATTCGGCGGAATACTTGCAGATGATATGGGGCTTGGAAAAACGCTTCAGGTGATTGCATTTCTACTGTCGGAATTTCTGGAAAGAAGGGATACTGTTATTGAAAATATAGCAGTAAAAGAAACTGCAATGTTAAATATGCAGAGTGAAATTGAGACAGTAGAACAGGCGTGCAAGGCAGCAGAGGCGCAGAAAGCTGATGGAAAAGATGGACAAACTGGAAAGCTGCAAAGAAATACATTAATTATAGCTCCTGCATCATTGGTGTATAACTGGAGCAGTGAAATTCAACGTTTTGCACCGGAGCTTACAGCAAAGATGGTGACCGGGACTGCAGCAGAGAGAAGACAGATCCTGGCAGAAGCAGATTCTGAGGATATTCTTCTGACTTCCTATGATTTGCTGAAAAGGGATATCAGCGAATATGAAGGATATAAGTTCAGATGTGAGATTATTGATGAAGCTCAGTATATCAAGAATGCAAACACTCAGGCTGCGAAAGCAGTAAAAGAGGTTCAGGCAGACTTCAGGCTGGCTCTTACAGGAACTCCGGTGGAAAACCGCCTGAGTGAATTGTGGAGTATATTTGATTATCTGATGCCCGGTTTCCTTTACAGTTATAAGAAGTTCAGGGAAGAAGTTGAAATTCCGGCAGTTCAGAATTCAGATGAAGATGCAATGAAACGTCTGCAGAAAATGATCCGGCCGTTTGTACTCCGAAGATTGAAGAAGGAAGTGCTTACAGATCTGCCGGATAAGCTGGAAGAGAATATGTTTGTACAGCTAACAGGAGAGCAGCAGAAGCTTTATGATGCACATGTGAAACGGATGATGCTGATGCTGGATAAGCAGTCCGAAGAAGAATTTAAGACCTCAAAGATTACAATTCTGGCAGAGCTGAACAAAATTGCGCCAGATCTGTTGTGATCCGTCTCTTATTTTTGCAGATTATAAAGCTGATTCTGCAAAAGTAGATATGTGCCTGAATATGATCAGTAATGCAGTGGAGAGCGGACATAAGATTCTGTTGTTTTCGCAGTTTACGACAATGCTTGACCATCTTGCGAAGCGCCTTGAAGAGGAGAAGATCAGTTACTATATGCTGACTGGTTCTACAAGTAAGGAGAAGCGTGCACAGATGGTAGAGAACTTTAACACAGATGACACACAGGTATTTTGTATTTCTCTGAAGGCAGGAGGAACCGGTCTGAATCTGACGGCAGCAGATATTGTAATCCATTTTGACCCATGGTGGAATCTGGCAGTGCAGAATCAGGCAACGGACAGAGCACACAGAATTGGTCAGAAGAATGTAGTGAATGTATACAAGCTGATCGTGAAGGATACGATTGAAGAAAATATTTTGAAACTGCAGGAAAAGAAACGTGAACTGGCAGATCAGATCCTGGAGGGCGAAGGGCTTAACGGAGGCAGCTTCACAAAAGAGGAACTGATGGAATTACTTTCCGGGAAATAACCGCTTGATTGCAGTTAAATGGCATTTTTTGTAAATACAGAAATGTATATTCTCCCTGTTTTTCCACATAATAACCATACAACACATGATATGGAAACTGAAGGGTACAAAGACAGTAAACTTCGATAAAAGGAAAAACAGGAGGAAGAAAAGTGCATGAAAGCGACAGGAATTGTTCGGCGCATAGATGATCTGGGGCGTGTGGTCATTCCTAAGGAGATCAGAAAAACGCTGCGGATAAAAGAGGGGACACCACTGGAGATTTTTACTGACCGGGAGGGGGAGATTATTCTGAAAAAGTATTCCCCTATCGGAGAACTGAATGTTTTTGCAAAGGAATATGCAGAGGCGCTGGCGCAGTCAAGCGGGATGGTAGCGTGTATCACAGATCACGATCAGGTGGTGGCTGCTGCGGGACAGGGAAGCAGGGAATATGTGGGAAAACCTATCAGCAAAGCTCTGGAAGATGCAATTACGGAGAGAAGCTCTGTGTTTGCCAACGGAAATGACAGAAGCAGGATACCTGTGACTCAGGAACAGAGAGAACCTTTGTATTCCCAGATCATGCAGCCTATTATCAGTGCAGGAGATACAATAGGATCTGTGCTTTTACTGGGAAAGAATGAAAGGGATGTGATGGGTGAATCAGAGAAGATGCTCATCAGAACGGCAAGCGGATTTCTGGGAAGACAGATGGAACAGTAAAATTCATAGAATCTTCAGCAGCTTATAGTGGCGGCTGAGGATTCTTTTTTGTATAATAAGAAGCAGTTATGATTTTCTGGAATTGTTATAGTAATAAAATTGTTATGGCAATGAGAGTTGGAAAGGAGACATATTATATGGCTGCAATATATCTGGCACCGTTTTATCTGTTGGTGTGTGTATATATCCTGCTTCGCAGCGTGCACTGGTTTCAGGTACTGCATACGGTTTTTCAGAATGTGTGGGTATGCAGGGGGATTGGACTTGTATATTTATTTGTAGTGTTTAGTATACTGATCGCATTTATGGCACCTGCATCAGGATTCAGGAGATTTATGAAGCTTCTGAGTAATTACTGGCTCGGTGTTTTGATGTATACACTTATGACTCTGGGAATCGCGGATGGATTGAGACTGTTACTGAAATATCCTCTTAGAAATTTTGCCTTTCCGGGGAGAGAATTGCTTTTCAGTAATATGGGAACTGCTGTTGTGGGAGCTGTCTGTGCGGTGATCATTTCAACAGTCAGTATTTACGGAGTGCTCAGTGCCGGAAATATACATACAACGAAGTACAATATTTCTGTTGATAAAAAGGCAGGAAATATGAAGGAGTTAAATGTGGTTCTGGTCGCAGATCTTCATCTGGGATATAATATTGGATGCAAGCAGATGGAGCAGATGACAGAGAAGATCAATGAGCAGAATCCGGATTTGGTGGTAGTGGCAGGAGATATTTTTGACAATGAATATGAGGCACTGGATGATCCGGAAAAACTGGCAGAGATATTGAGAGGAATTCGGTCGAAGTATGGTGTGTATGCATGTTACGGAAATCATGATATTCAGGAAAAGATCCTGGCAGGCTTCACCTTTGGCAGTAAGGAAAAGAAAGAGAGTACCCCGGAGATGGATGAGTTTCTGGAGAAAGCGGGGATTACGCTTCTGAGAGATGAATATGTGCTCATCGATGATTCCTTTTATCTGTATGGCAGACCGGATTATGAGCGTCCCGGACGGGGGATTGATAAACGAAAGACTCCGCAGGAAATCACAGAGGGTATGGATGTGTCACTGCCAGTGTTGGTTATCGATCATGAGCCGAGAGAACTTCAGGAACTGGCGGATACAGGTGTGGACGTAGATCTCTGCGGACATACCCATGACGGACAGGTATTTCCGGGAAATATTGTGATCAGATTCTTCTGGGAAAATCCCTGTGGTTATCTGAAGAAAGGAAATATGCATAATATCGTTACATCCGGTGTAGGGCTTTTTGGACCAAATATGAGAGTTGGGACTAAAAGTGAAATCTGTGATGTCAGCATATGTTTTAACTGAATCAAGTAAGTCCCCGGCTTCAACTGCAAAAATCAATAAGCAGTTGAAGCCGGGGACTTGTCTGTTTAGTTATGTCTGATCTGATTTTATGCTCAGTCGAGAGCTTTCTCACTCATTTCTTCCAGAAGGTCTTTTTTCAGATCCCAGAGTTTCTGAGAAAGGTCTACATATACTTTCTGAGGATTTACGAAACGTCTGGATTCATCCCAGAGAGTATTCTGCTCTTTCTGGCAGTAATCGCGAAGCTCCATAACAGATGGAGATTCATAGACTCGTTTACCTTCTTTGATAACAGGAACGAGAAGTTCGCGTACTTCATAGGTTCCGCCGAGAACTTTTGTTTTTCCAGGTATCGATTGGATCAAAGAGAACCATGTTCTGGTCTGCATCAAGCTTTTCATCAGCAAGGCAGATAAGATCTGCCCTGATTTTCCGGTTTTCTTATTATAGAGACGATATACGGTTTTATTTCCAGGGTTGGTTACTTTCTCTGTGTTTTCGGAAAGCTTGATCTTAGGTGTAAATTCGGTACTGTCTGCATCTTTGACAGCAGCAAGTTTATATACACCGCCGAATGCAGGATTATCATTAGCGGTGATCAGTCGTGTTCCGACACCCCAGGAATTAATCTTGGCATCCTGAGCCTTCAGGCTCTCAATGAGATATTCGTCCAGATCGCTGGAAGCGGAAATAACTGCATCGTCAAATCCGGCAGCAGCAAGCATCTTATATGCTTCTTTGGAAAGGTAGGCAAGATCACCACTGTCGATACGGATACCGTATTTGGTAAGCGGAATACCTTCTTCGCGCATTTCCTCAAATACACGAATTGCATTTGGAACACCGGATTTCAGGACATCATAGGTATCTACCAGTAAGGTGCAGGCATTCGGATAAAGTTTGGCATAGGTTTTGAATGCGGTATATTCATCCGGGAAGCTCATGATCCAGCTGTGTGCATGAGTTCCAAGTACCGGCACATCGAACATTTTACCGGTGAGTACACAGGAAGTACCGGCACATCCGCCAATCACTGCAGCGCGGGCACCGAAAATACCGGCATCAGGTCCCTGGGCGCGGCGAAGACCGAATTCCATGATCGCGTCACCTTTTGCTGCGTAGCATACACGAGCTGCTTTGGTAGCGATAAGGCTCTGGTGGTTAATGATGTTGAGGATTGCTGTTTCTACAAGCTGGGCTTCCATGATAGGTGCAACAACTTTTACAAGCGGCTCTCTTGGGAATACAACAGTTCCTTCCGGGATTGCATAGATATCACCGGTGAACTGGAAGTTGCTTAAGTATTCAAGGAAGTCCTCTTCAAAAATATCCAGACCTCTCAGATATTCAATATCTTCGGTTGTGAAGTGAAGATTCTCAATATATTCAATCATCTGTTCCAGTCCGGCAGTGATGGCAAATGCACCTCCGCATGGATTGGTACGGTAAAACATATCGAAGATAACAGTCTGGTTTGTTGGGTTCTTAAAATAGCCCTGCATCATAGTAAGTTCATAAAGGTCTGTGAGCAGAGTAAGATTATTAGCTCTCATATATAGCTCTCCTTTTTGGTTAATAATAATATCTCATTATGAGAACAAAATTATTATTAAAATTTCCTCGTAAAAATATTTCCTGCTGTTTTAGAGTT
>ENA-OQNC01000149-OQNC01000149.1-human-gut-metagenome-genome-assembly--contig:-NODE-149-length-10821-cov-24.323172_pt1 | contig 10821 bp, 2 predicted proteins | sample MGYA00242626_ERZ504874 | MGnify/ENA primary metagenome ERZ504874 (study PRJEB26092, sample SAMD00036411) | human gut metagenome | host: Homo sapiens | study: EMG produced TPA metagenomics assembly of...
CCATTGGAACACCAGACGGCGCCAGATACGACTCGAGGGACACACTCCGGAGGAGTTCCGGAGCATGTCCCTCGCGGTCTAGGGTTGTATCCTAATTAACAATGTCCAACAAACGGGGCGCAGTTCAATAGCTGCGGGGCTTTTTCTTTTTGCTCAGAAAGACATACACTAACCGGCCCCAGCAAATGAACGTTTTTTGTTCTTTTGTCAACCTCTTCCGTATAGTTGTATGCAGTAACCTCCCGAAAGGGGGTTGCGAATCTATGAGAGGAAACAATGAGCTCGGAATCGAAGTTCGTCCGTTGCGGGTTTAACGGAGGAACAGAACAGGAATCTGGACGGCAGTGCCTGTCTTTGAAGCGTTGCCTTGCTTCGGTTATTGCTGTTTCCTTGTCCATCGTGTGCATGGTGCCTGCAGCATATGCTCAGAATATAGACGATGTGAGTAGCTCTCCTAACGCCGTAATTTCTGAGGGGGGGGACTGTCGTAGCTGCTCCTTCTGCCCGCAATGTCAACGTTGACGATAAGACGTCAGAAGAGGCCAATACATCAAACGGTGCGCCAACACCTTCCGAAACGAATCAAGACGCACAGCAGGATTCATCTCCTTCATCTTCTACTACTGGTGATTCTTCCGAATCCTCAAATGGTGAGGCAGGCAATAAGGCGGACGACTCAGCAGAAGCTACCGCTGGCAATTCCACTAATGATGGAGCCCAAACGCAGGCTCCAAACGATGCTTCTTCTCAAGATGCCAAGGACGATTCCTCAAATGCGACGGATCAATCGCCGGCGAAGGCCGATGTGCAGGTCGCCGCGACGGCGCTTGGCGGCCGTGACTTTGAGGGTCAGGTCACCAAGGAGATCAACGGCAAGACCTACATCCTGATTGGTAACGAGCAGCAGCTGCGTGCGATTGGTTCTGGCAAGAAGGTTATTGGCCGCATCAACAAGGTCACGCAGACTTGCATGCAGCAAGGAGCCCTCAATTATCAGTGGGTGGACGGCACGCCGTCTTCCGAATACGCCGGTGACGCCGATCTCTCCGATTCAGATATTTTGCGCGATACTGATGCCTCCGACCACGACAGTCCACTGCTGGCATGCACGGCGTTAAGCGTCAACAGGACCCGCACCAAGTATTACGGCGTGGGTGCTGATGGCACGCAAACGGACTACTCCGCTGCCAACACCGGCCTGACCTATTCGGCCGATGAGAATTATCTGATCTTCCGTGACATCGACCTGTCCAAGAACGCGGCCGATACCAACAACACCGAGTGGACTCCACTCATGTTCTCCGGCACTATGCTCGGTGCGGTCTCCAATGACGGCGACACCGCAGCCAGCCTGTGGAAGGCTGTTGGTGCCGATGGCGCAAGCGTGGTTCACGCTACAGCAGCTCGGCCGGTCATCAGCCATGTGGTCGTCAATCAACCGGGCAAGCAGCTGGACGTCAGCAAGCAGCAGGGCATCGGCTTCTTCGCCTCGATCACGAACAAGACCGCGATGAACAAGATGAACAACAAAATTCTTCTGGGCAGCGCCCGTACGGCCGTGGTGTCGAACCTCAAGCTGCAGGATGTGTCGGTAACGAATCAGGCAAGCGAGTCATATATTCCGCCGACCTTGCTCAGCGCACTCACTTCGGCAGTGGGTGGACTTTTGGATCTTCTGCTTAAGGCGTTGAAACTGCTGACATTCGGACAAGTAAATCTTGACCTCAATCTTCGAGGTCTGCTCACCCTGCACGAAGACAATCCCTCCAATCTCGCCACTGGCGCATTTGCCGGCCGTATCTACGGGGACACCAAGGTTACGGACTGCGAGGTAGCAGATGTTTCGGTATCTAGCGTAAGCCGTATGACCGGTGGTTTCGTGGGATATGTTGAGGGCGCAACCCGATACGATGTAGTCTCCGGCATCGTAGGAGAGCTCACCAAGGTACTCTCGAAGATTCTGAACGTCATCCCGTTCCTCGGGCTGGGCGATTTGGTGAACTGGTTGCTGTTCGGCACGCTCGGGCTGAATGCCTTGATTCCGGTTGACTACTACAACCCGGTTATCTCGAATAGTTCGGTGAACGGGTTCAAAAAGAACGTGGTGATTGGCAACAAGGACAACCCGCAGGCCGGCGGCTTTGTCGGTGCGCAGATTGGTGCAATCATTGAGAACTCTTCGGTGACGAGCACGAATGGTTTCACCGTGCGGGCAACGCAATATGCCGGTGGTTTTGCCGGAGTAAGTCGCAACGGCAACGTGGGCGGTCTGATTGACTCGCTTGGCGTCGACTTGCTGTCTGCGCTGCGTCCGCAGAGCCTCATCGAAAACAGTGGCCTGACGGTAAACGGTGACGATAAGATCACCGTGCAGGCCGGAGACTACGCCGGCGGCTTCAACGGTGCCATGGCCAATGCCTATGCTGTCAATAATTCGATTACGGCTTCGGTCGCCGTGACTGCCGACAAATCCCACGCCGGAGGATTCACCGGATTCGCCTCCGTGGGATGGGGCCTAGAACTCGGTACGGACGATGCCACGAATGCATCGCTGTTGAAACAGCTCACCAAGGCTGTGACTAAATTGCTGAGCGGCAGCAATAACGGTGCAGGAGAACTGCTATCCATCGTCGGTGTGAATCCTTCTGCGATTCTCGGTACACAAATGAAGGGTTCCTTCACAGTTGCTGCCGGCGGTGATTACGCGGGCGGCCTTGTGGGCGAAGGTTCGGGTACGGTGATCGGTGATTCCTCGCAGAACCGCCTTCAAAAACTCACATTCTGGAAGTACAACAATCCTCGTGACTTCCCACAGCAGCGCTCCACCACCATAGAAGGCCTTGAATCGGTCACGGCCACGGGCTCCTACGCGGGTGGCATCGCCGGCAATCTGCAACCGACAACGGTAGCTGGGTTGCTCAACAGTGTGGTGAAAATTGGCGATATCGCCACGCTCAAGAAGTTCGACCAGTTTGCCGCGTTCACCGTGGAGAACATGTCTGTCACCGCTCCGGCATCCGGCCTGACAGTGACGGCCGGTTCATACTATGCGGGCGGTGCCATCGGATGCGCCACCGGTGGTGACGTGACCAACACGAACCTTACCAATCTGGCCACGGTCACGGCCAAGGGAGAAGCCGGCGGTTTCATCGGCTTCTCCGGACCAGGCGACGCCGTTGGTGCCGGCGGGCTCAATGTGCTTGGGCTTATCAAGCTTTCCGGTCTGCTATCGGTTGCCCAATATTCTTCGGTTGCAGTCACTGCGTCGAACGTGAACGGCATCTCTGGCGGATTCACGGTTGCGGCAACCGGCAAGAACGAGAACAACGAGACCACCGATTACGCTGCGGGCGGTTTCTACGGTCAGGCCAACAGCACCAAGACCCGCGAAAGCCATGTGACGAACCTCAAATCGGTCACAGCCGATACCAGCACGTCCGATGGTGTGGCAGGCGGTTTCGTGGGCTTCTCCACCACCGGTGGCCTCGCTGACGCACTTAGCAACGCCGATGATTCCAGCGTGTTGGACAACCTCATCAAGGGCGGCCTGCTGTCCGTGAACGACCTGCTCGGTGCCGTACCGTATCTGATTCCAAGTTATACGGATACCACCGTGACGTACGTCAACGGCGGTTATGTCGAAGGCGATATCGCGGGCGGCTATGCGGGAAACTTCCAAAGCGGCAAGGTCAACCAGTTCTCCGAAACCGATCTCAAGAACGATTCAACGCTGGCCGGTGTACAGTCCCGCGTGCAAACCAACCCCGTGGCCGTTGTCAACCTTGACCATGTGACCGGCGGCGCATACGCAGGCGGTTTCGGCGGCAAGGTCGTTTCCGGCGCACTCGCTTCGGCTGGCAACGGCGGCCTGAGCCTGCTCGGCAAATTCGGTACGGTGGATCTCGCCAACCTGCTGCAGGTGGTGCAGGGCTATGTGCCGTTCATCTCCTACGCGGGCGTGCATTCCGATGCCACCACCGTAGAGACCACCAGCGGCAACAAGATTTCCGACCCGGACGATCCCGGCTTCACCGTCTCCGCCACCCGACTTGACCAATCCGATACGCAATCCGGTTCCGCCGGCGGCTATATCGGATACGGTTCCGGTGTGCAGGTGTCCCATTCCAGTGTGACCCAACTGCGCCATACTGATGTCAAGGCACCGAAGAATCTGGAAACCGCCGGATCAATCAATGACACCTATCTGAGCAAAGACAGCACATATGCAGTCACCGCTGCGCGATACGCCGGCGGTTACATCGGCAAAATGGACATCGGCTCGGCGGCAGCTGTGGGCGGTGGCCTGAGCCTGCTCGGCCAGAACGTCAATCTCAACGATGTACTCAGTGTGCTGGATGTCGTCGTCTCGACGATTGAACACTCCGATGTGACTGGCGGCATCGGCGGATACTCCGTTCTGGCCAGCACCGCAGATCATAGGAATGCCAACAATGAGCCCGATCCACTGGGTATGGCTGGTGGTTTCGCCGGAGACATCGAAGGCGGCCATATCCAGAACTCCAGCTCGCATGAGTTCGTATACATCATCGGCCAGGTTTCGGCCGGCGGTTACGTGGGTACCATGCAGCCGGGAGCCGTGGCGAACGTACTCGGCGACGGCAGCGTGCTCAAGAAGCTCGTCAACCTCGACAACCTGCTCTCGCTCGTGCAGGACTTCGTGCCGACGATTCGCAACAGCTCGACCGATGCCACAGTGTGCGGCGGCGCGGTGCGCGCACAGGCGGCATCGGATACGACCACACGCCGCGGCATGGCCGGCGGCTATGCGGGACGTAACCGCGGCGGCCATATCTGGGGCAACAACACCGCAGCATGGAAGCAGGAGAACACCGACGGCAAATACAACGGGCCGCAACGCGTAGCCTATGCCGCGCGCATCCGCAGCGTATACGGTGCCGAAATCGCCGGCGGCTACACCGGCTTCATGGACGCGGCCGATACCGCTGAAGGCGGTTCGCTCTCCTTGCTCGGCGGTCTCATCAAGGCCGGCAACCTCGCCGGCGTGCTGTCCGTGGTCTATCCGACTGAGGAGCACACGAAGGTCACCGGTCCGCTGCGCAATATGAGCTATGACCAGTGGAAGACCTGGGTCGATAATATCGGCAAGTACGGTGCGTATGGCAAGGAATTCACCGAGGTAGCTACGGGCGACGGTGCGGGTTCCGTTACCGACCAGGAGTCCTTGGATAAGTTCCTCGAATCCTACATCTTCGGATTCAACGTCGTCGCCGGTCGTGCGGAGTATCGGACTGGCGCGAACCTGCATGATTCCGGCGTCGCCGGCGGACACGTCGGTCTGATGCGCACCGGTACGATCACCGATGGCCAGTCGATGGATGTCAAGACCGTTTCGGCTATGCGCGCGGCGGGCGGCTACGCGGGCACGATAGAATCCGGCTCGGCATCCTCGTTCGGCTCCATCCAACTATTCGGAGACAAAGGCATCAAGTTTGATCTGGGTCAGATGCTCGACGTGGCACAGGTATTCGTGCCTGTCATCAAATCCTCGAGCGTGGCCGGCTACCGCAAGGGTATGAAAATCACGGCCGCCGGCGAAGACATCACGCACGGCACCGGCAATGCCGGTGGTTACGTGGGTCTCGCGGTTGGCGGCCAGATCTGGGGCGATCTTGATCAGAACGGCCAGAAGCTTGCTGATGGTGTCACCGCTGCCGGTGCCAACGTCTCCAACCTGCGCAAGGTGGAAGGACGCAACAATGTCGGCGGATTCATCGGCGTGGCCACTGCCGGTGCGGTCGCAGATGTGGATACCAATGCATCCGAGGGATTCCTGCAAGGAATCCTCGACTCGCTGGTCTCGACCCCGGCAAGTCTGGTCAGCGTATTGCAGGCCACGGTTACGACGATTCGCGGTGCGCATGTGAGCTCGGATGACCCGGCATGGGGATACACGGTCGACGGCACATATGAGACCAAGGACGATAAGGGTAACACCACAACCAAGTATGCCCTGAACGCCGGCGGTTTCGCCGGCTCGCTGCAGGCCTCGATCCTCGGTGACAAGGATTCCGCCAAAGGCACCGGCAGTGAAGCGGATCCGAACAATGACCCAGCCGCACTTACAGTCACCGGGCTGCGCGCCGTTGAAGGCGGGCAATACGCGGGCGGCTTCTTCGGCCTTGCCGATGTGTCCAGCGTCGCTTCCGTCGGCGGCGGCGAGGCCGGCGATAAGCAGGACACCAACCTGCTGCTCAAACTGCTCAAGGTCGGCAACGTGGGCGTGCTCGAAGCGTTCCGCACCTTCATCTACGACGGTCAGGTCAACGGTGTGAACGACGGCATCCAAGTCGTCGCCCATGATTCCACCACGAAGGGCATGCTCGACTCGAAGCGTTACACCGGTGCGGCCGGTGGCTTCGGCGGTGGACTGATCAATAGCTCCGTCAAGCAGTCCAACGTCACCAACCTCAACAGTGTGACCGGCGTGAACTACGTGGGCGGCTTCATCGGGCACCTCGGCAAATCCGGCACGGTCGCCGCCGACAACGCACAACTCGGCACGAGTGCGCTCAACCTGCTCGGTGCCACGGCCGGCGTACTTGACATCTGGGGCTCGCATGTCGGTGATTCGCATGTCACCGGCATCCCGGACGGTTATACCGTCACCGCCACACACCATGGCGACGATTACGGCAAAGCCACCGACAAGGCCACCGGGCGCGAGGTCGCGGGCGGATTCGTCGGCTACGCGGACTTGGCCCGAGTGAAGGGCTGCGCGGCCGGCAATCTCAAGAAGGTCACCAGCGGCGAGATCGCCGGCGGATTCGTCGGCGAAACCAGCCGCGCCTATCTGGTTGATGCGCAGGTCAACTCGGTACTCGTGGAACTGCTCCTGCGAGTGGTGAACGCGCTGGTCAAGCTCCTGTACCTCGACAAGGCGCAGCAGGTCGGCGTCATCGACTTGGGCAAGTGGTTCCCGTCTATCTTCGGCAAGGTGTTCGACCTCAAGGTGCTTTCGGAAGGCGATGTGCTGTACGTGAACCTGTTCGGGCTGAAGGTGAGCGTCGCCCTGTCCAAGGCCGACGCCGAAAACCAGCAGCAGACCGACGTGGCGATTGTCACCATCGGCGACAGCGTCATCAAACTGCCCTGCAGCAAGAACGGCATCGACATGGGTGGATCAGGCAGCAACCTTACCGTCCAACTCATCAAGGGCAACCGCACCCGCGTGGAACAGTCCACCGTGACGGGCATCGCCAGCGGCTATGACGTGTTCGGTGGTGGGGCGACTCAGGACACCGACGGCGTGAAGGATCTCACCACCGGCTACGCGGGCGGTTTCGTCGGACTGAACGACGAGGGCGTGCTGGCGGACGACCACATGGTCTACGCCGACACGATCCGCGGCACCAACGGACTGGTCGACCCGTTCTCGAACACCAAACTCAAGTCCGTATGGGACTTCAACACCATGAGCGACATCCTCGGACCGGTCGATGACGGCAACGGCGGCAAGGCATACAACACCTATCGCATCTACCGCAAGGCGGTCGCGAACGCCGGTGAGGCCCGCACCTCCGCACAGGACGGCAACAAGATCTTCTCGCAGAAGAACACGGCAGACGATGCGCTGAACACAGGACTCGATCGTTGGGAAGTGAAGCTGTTCGACGTGGTCAACACATACGACAGCGGCGCTGTGCACAGTGGTGCATCCGGCGACGCGGGCACCACATGGGTCGGCATCAAGGACGCCGTGACTGTGGCTGGTGGCAGCAGCACAAAGCTCGATGCCTACCAGTCCCCGGCCAAGGCCGTGCTCATGCTTGACGTGCCCGTATCCGACAACAACGGCGGACTCACCCCCGAACCGGACGACGGCCAGGACCCATGCGGCAAGGACGGTTGCCGAACCATTGACCTGACCGTCCAGAAGGTATGGAAGGACGGCAACCTCGAACGGCCGCAGTCGGTCGAACTGAAGATCGCCGCGCACTATACCGATGGCAGTGGCAATACGGTGACGCCGCAGACGATTCAATGCTTCGGCACGGATTGCACAACCGTGACGCAGAAGAATCCATGGACGGTGACGTTGGACTCCTCCGATGCCTCTTCCTGGAGCAACACCTGGCGCAAGGTGATTCAAGGACTGCCGGTCGCATTCGTGGATGGACAGGATGCCAACGGCAAGGACATCGTGCGTTACTACACGTACACCGTGGAAGAAACCGCCGTGACCTATAAGGACGGCGATACCACCAAGACCATCAAGCCCGCGGAGGCCGGATACCAAGTATCGGTCTCCTACAACACCAAGGAACGCGTGGCCATTGTTACCAATGCGGCGTTGCTTCCGGATACGGGAGGCGCGGGCACGATGTGGTTCCTGATGTTCGGCTTGCTGCTTATGGGAGCTGGCGTGGTCTGGTACGTGCGTAATCAACGCGTTCAATCCGGCACAGTCCGCTCGGGTTCCAGCCGTATACGAAAGCGAGGTGCCCATGCCGCGTGACGACCACATAGACAAACCGTACCTGCCAAACAGAAAAGATTTCCATTTAGGGAAAGGAACAGTAATGAAATCACTGATGAAAAAGGTTTTCGCTGCTGCCGCGGCGATTGCCACCGTATTCGGATTGGCTGCGACGACAGTCGCCACGGCCAACGCAGCGGATAATGCCACGCTGACGGTCAGCACTACTGACGCGAAGTTCGCCGGTAAGACCGTGAACGCCTACAAGATGTTCTCCGCCACCGTGAGCAGTGACGGCAAGGCTGTCTCCCACACGTTGACTGACGAGTGGAAGCCGTTCTTCAAGGACTCCACTGCTTCCGGACTAAATGGTGCTACCGACGCGAACGTCAACGATAAAGCAAACGAGTACGTATCCAAGCTGTCTGAAGAAGACTTGAAGGCTTTCGCTGCCAAGGCATCGAACTGGGTGCAGGCCAAGGCCAACATCAAGGCTGCCGCGACCGCTACGGTATCTACCGGTGCCACGAACGGTAATTACACTGCGACGTTCAATGGTCTCGACTACGGCTACTACGTGGTCGCTGTGCCGGGTGCGACTTTGGCCAACGCCAGTGGTCAATACGCCGCGCTAGTTCCCGTTCATAGCACCAGTGTGGATGCCAGCATTAAGGGCGCCCTGCCTACCGTCGTCAAGAAGGTAAATGGTGAGAGCGCCACCAGCGCGAAGATCGGTGATCCCCTGACCTTCACCCTGACTTCCACCATTCCGGACATGTCCGCCTATGATACCTACACCTTCAACTTCAAGGATACGTTGTCTAAGGGCCTTACCTTTAATCAAGTCGATTCCGTTAAGGTCGGAGATACGATACTGGTCAAGGACACTGACTACACCGTCACCACGTCTACGGTCTCCGACAGTACGCTTCTTACTGTCACCATGCTGAACTTCAAGGCCAAGCAGCAGACCAATGCCGGCAAGACGATCACCGTCACCTACACGGCCACGCTGAACGAGAAGGCTGTTGTGGGCGGCGCTGGTAACGTCAACTCCGCAACGATTCAGTACTCCAACGACCCGAGCAGCACTGGCACCGGTGAGTCCGAGCCTGACAAGGTTCGCGTCTTCACCTACGGCTTCACCGTCGATAAGTACACTGGCGACAATTATAATGATGCCGCTACTCGACTTGCTGGCGCTGAGTTCACGCTCACTGCGAAGGGTGACACTAGTGCAATCAAGTTCGTGCAGGTCAATGCCGGTAGCGCAACTGAGGACGCTGTATACCGTGTAGCCAAGGCTGGTGAGACGGCAGGTACGACCACCACCATCACTACTCCTGCAAACGGTAAGGTTGTCTTCCAGGGACTGAAGAACGGCGAGTACACGCTCACCGAGACCAAAGCGCCGGCCGGCTACAACAAGCTTGCCAGCGCCATCGGTGTGAAGGTCAATGGTTCGAACGACGGCACCGACACTACGAATGCCACCGTCAACATCACCTACAACAACGACAACAATGACACCACTTACGACCAGACCGCATCGAACGGCGTTATCCCGGTCCAGAACAAGTCCGGTGCTATCCTGCCTGGCACTGGTGGCATGGGCACCATCGCCTTCACGGTGATCGGTGTGCTGGTCATCGCGCTCGGCGTTGCCTGGACTCTCAAGCGCAAGAACGCCTGACGAGCATGGCCGTGTTTTGGGCGTGAAAGGCATACGCCTGCTGCGCCCAAAACATGGTTTCCTCGCGAAAAGAACGCTCGATGAAACGACTGCGCAACATCCTGCCCTTACTGGTCATTCTCGGTGGAATGCTCATTCTGTTCTATCCGACGATCAGCAACTTCCTCATCATGCGCAACGCCAGCCGCGCCGTAAATAACTACGACGCCAGCGTTGAAGCATTGAGCCAGGAACAGTACCAGAAGGTGCTGGATGCTGCGCACGCCTATAACGAAAAACTCGCCCAGAACGATGCAGGAGAGACCGACGCCCTAACCGGCGCCGTCAATTCCGCATCCACGGACGAAGAATACAACAGTCTGCTCAATATTGACGGCGACGGCATGATGGGATACATCACCGTGCCTAAGCTCAAGGAGACCCTGCCGATTTATCACGGCACTTCCGAGAAAGTGCTGCAATCCGGCATCGGACATCTCGAACAGACCTCATTGCCAGTTGGCGGCGCGTCCACTCATGCGGCGCTGTCTGGCCACCGAGGGCTGCCCACGGCAAAACTGTTCACGGACTTGAACCTTATGAAAAAAGGCGACAAGTTCTACATCACAATACTTAAAGACACATATGCGTATCAGGTCGATAAGATCACTACCGTTCTGCCGACCGATAC
>ENA-OQNC01000150-OQNC01000150.1-human-gut-metagenome-genome-assembly--contig:-NODE-150-length-10808-cov-1.988859_pt1 | contig 10808 bp, 7 predicted proteins | sample MGYA00242626_ERZ504874 | MGnify/ENA primary metagenome ERZ504874 (study PRJEB26092, sample SAMD00036411) | human gut metagenome | host: Homo sapiens | study: EMG produced TPA metagenomics assembly of...
GTGGTTACGTTTGCGGAATGATGCTAATGTATTGTCGGCCTGGTACAGTGCCGATGGTAAAAAATGGCATAAGTATCCATGGGGATTTGAGATATCGGGAGTACATCATAATACGGTATATGGTTTCTTGTTTGTCCGCCCAGGTATTTTTGCCGGTGGTGACGGGCAGGTGGAAGTAACAGATTTTGTTTTGAGAAATCTTGATTGATGCGCTGTTTAGCTGGAATTTAATGATTGAATTGCTTATGAAATATTGCTGCTCTTTTTTATTGTTATTGCTTTTGGGGATTTCCGGTGGATTTGCCCAGGATAAGGTGGAGTGTTGGGGACGTTATGAAATCTCCCTGCCTGCCAAAGTAAAGGGGAACCCTTTTGATATTGAGCTTACGGCAACGTTTAGCGGACCGGATACTACATTGACTGTACGTGGATTCTATGACGGAAATGATACCTTCAAAATTCGCTTTATGCCTGTGAGCCAGGGAGTATGGTCGTACGTGACGCAGAGTGAGATTCCCGTGCTGAATAAGGTGAAAGGGCGGATAGAATGTATTGCTCCGGGTAAAGGAAATCATGGTCCAGTTAAAGTGGATGGAACTTATAATTTTAAATATGCTGACGGAACGCGTTATTATCCAGTTGGAACTACTTCTTATGATTGGATGCATGTGGCAGGTAACCAGCCTGATCAGACAGTGAAATCATTGGAACTATCCAAGTTCAATAAAATCAGGATGCTGTTTTTTGTGCAAAACTTTGATCCGGATTATCCTGAACCCTCCATGTTTCCTTTTGAGATAAAGAAGATAGTAAAGGATGAAAAGGGAAAACCTGTGTATGAATGGGATTTCACCCGCTTCAATCCTGCTTATTTTGCTCATGTGGAAGCATGTGTGGATAAATTGGCCGGAATAGGAGTAGAGGCTGATTTGATTCTTTTCCACCCTTATGATGGTGGTCGTTGGGGATTTGACAGAATGCCTTTGGAAGCCGGTGTCCGATACTTGAAGTATCTGACAGCCCGTATGAGTTCATTTCGCAATATTTGGTGGTCATTGGCCAATGAATATGATTTTTTGTAGAGAATTAAAACCGGAATATTGGGATACTTTTACACATACGGTAGTAGAGAATGATCCTTATTCCCATTTATGCTCCATTCATACTTATACAGCTAAGTATTATAAATATTGGGAACCTGAATACACTCATGCCAGTATACAGGACCAGGCACCTGTAGAAGGTTTTGGAAGGGCGGCTACGGTGAAGAATATTTATAAGAAACCGATTATTTTTGATGAGGTATGTTATGAGGGTAATATGGATAACCGATGGGGAAGCTTGAGCGGTCAGGAATATCTTTATCGCTTGTGGCAAGGGCTGATTGTGGGAACTTACGTAACTCACGGAGAATGTTATATGGATAATTCAAAAGATTATTCTCGTGATTTTCTGGCTGTAGGAGGAACTTTTCAAGGGGAGTCCTGGAAGCGCATCGGCTTTACAAGACAGATTTTGGACGCACTTCCTAATCCTCTGCATTTATGTGATAGTAGTTGGGACCCTTATACTTCGACTGCCGGAGAAATTATTATATGATTTATCTGGGCAAGGAAATAAAACCGGAATGGGCATTTGATTTACCGGTAAAAAACGCTTTTTATCCACGTTTGAAAGAAGGAGTACGTTTTAAAGTGGAAGTCATTGATACTTGGAACATGACGATAGCCGAATGGCCTGCCGTTTTTGAAACAACTGCTCCTGTAAAGGATAGGGTGTATGATAAAAATCAAGGGAGAGTAAGACTGCCTGCAAGTCCTTATCTGCTGCTAAGGATAACTGAAGTAGAATAATTTATGAATGTGTTAATTTGCTAATATGCTAATTTGCCGTTTGGTTCCGCTATGTTCGCATGTCAATTAGTCTATTAGCAAATTGGCAAATTAGCACATTCTTCAAAATTTGCACATAATAGACCAATTTTTACCTTTCTGTCCCCTGTCTCTCGTTTACTTTTGTAGTAGAACAAATCTTAATCTATACAAAATGAAACATTTACATTTCCTCGCTTTTGCCTTGTGCTGGCTTGTATGGGGACATCTGTTAAAAGCACAAAGTATTGATCATTATAGTTCGTTAGATCCTTCGCAACCTATAGAATTTAAAGGGAACTGCCTTCGTTATGCAGATAAGGAAATTATTTTAGGTCCGAAAACATTTTTTGTTGATGGGCAGTTGTCCGATAGGGAAGTGGCGGATAATCCTTATGTTTTTAATAGTTTCAATAAAGCTGCCGCTAATTTCTCAGCTGGTACGGAAGCGGAACCGATGAAAGTTTATTTGGCTCCTTATGTCTATTGGATTGATGATCCAGATGACCCTGCTATTCGTGTTGGTAAAGACGGACGTGAACCGTTCGGCTTGGTTGTTAAATGCCCTTATCTCCATATTATCGGATTGAATAGCCATCCTGAAATACAGTCTTGGCATCCAGCCGTGGACAGACACAGGGGGCTGTCGGTAATTTCACCATGTTTGATTTTTGGGGAGACGGTCTGTTGGTAAAGGACTTGACCATGGGGAATTTCTGTAATGTCGATTTGGAATATCCTCTGAAGAAAGAATTAAGCAGGAAAAAACGAATGTCTGCCATCACTCAGGCACACGTTGCTTATTGTCATGGCGACAAGATTGTGGCGGATAATGTACATTTCATCAGCCGCTTGAATATGAATCCGTTGAATGGCGCCAAGCGGATACTTTTTAATAAATGCCACATGGAAAGTACGGATGACGCATTGACGGAACAGGGGTTTATCTGGATTGTACACTTCATTTTATGGTCAGAAACCTTTTGGAGAAGTGATATGGGCGGAGCTGTATTTTTGAACTGTGACTTTTATGTGTGTCATGAGGAAGACCGGCAATATTTTTGTAAGTCGGTCGGGCCGTTAAGTATTGTTGATTGCCGTTATCATTCGAAGAAGCCGGTTTATGCGGGCTGGACACATGATCCTACAGATTGGTTGCGTTGTTATCAATACAATGTGAAGCTGAACGGGCAACCTTATGTAATAGGGGCTGACAAGCCTTATAATACGGTTTGCATGGATCAGTTGAATCAACTGAAAGCTTTCCGGTTGGAAGAGAATGGAGAGGTGATTTATAATACTTACAATTTATTGAGAGGAGAGGATGACTGGGATCCTCTTCGGGTGAAAGACCGTGTTATTGCTATAGGTAAGCGAGATGGAAGGGATTATACCCGGATGCCTTCTTGTCTTTCTGTAGAGCCCTTAACGGCTTCCATTCAGACTGGTGGCCAGCCGGTCAGACTGGTTGCAACGGTAAAAAGGCATTGCAACTATGTGCTGAATAATGTTCCCGTGAAGTGGAAAGTACAACAAGGTTATGAAAAGAATGTGAAATTATCCACTTCCGAGGGATATGAATGTGTTGTCGAGGCAACTAATGTGGAGGATGAAACAAAGCATTTTACAGTGATAGCCTATACAGAGGATGGTTTGGAATGTGCCACAGAACTTACGGTTGCACCGGACTATGTATCGGCTCCTTCGTTTACGGAAAATCCAAAACTGAATATTACTAAAGGAGTAGCTACTGTCAGTTATGCTTTGGATTTGAATGGGCGCAAAGATGAATCATTGATAACCTGGTATAGATGTACGGACAGGAACGGGACTAATAGACTTCCGGTTTCGGTATCCCGCTTGAATGAACCGGAATATTCCTATACTTTGGTAAAAGAAGATGTTGGTTATTATCTGATGGCAGTTATCGCTCCCAAGCATCTGCGTTGTTTGCCGGGGGAAGAACGAATTGTTGTTTCCAACTCTCCGATAAAAAAAGGGCAAGTGAACATCACTCATATATTTGAAACGGATTTTCAGAACTTTCCATGTAAGAATCAACCACAACTTTTACCGGGATTCTGGACGATTGGTGGATATAAGCCTTTGGATACGGCAGAATATGATTGGCAGGTAGTTCCGGATAAAGATTATTGGATTTATGGGCCGGGAATGAATGGTTCCCATGGAACCGGTTTGTTACAAGATCAGAAAGGAGCTCGTTTGCTTTATACTCCATTGGATGGCAGTTATGGAGATATGGCAATAACATTGAATGTGGATGCCAGTAAAACAGCAGGACAAGGTTTTGGTAGTGCTACAGGACAGTATTTGGATTTGTATATCAAGTTTGATACCCGTACTTTAACAGGATATGCATTACGTATCATTCGTACGACCAAGTATAGTAATGCAGTTGATTTTATCTTGATGAAATATGAGAACGGGGTGGCTGAGGCTATCAGTCAACCGGTATCTTCTACCTGCTATCGTACAGATTGTACCATAACATTGACTGCTAAAGGAGGAAAATTGACAGCACATGCTTCAACAACAACTCCGCTTCCGGCGCCTGTAACTGATCCGAACTTGAAACTTTCGGTAGATTTGGAGGCGGATATAGCCTCGAATACTTTTGGGGGCACCGGAATCCAGCATACGGGCAGCTGTGGTGAAAGTACAACGATGCTGCACTATATGAAGGTGGAATGGGAATAGAATGATTATTGAATTTAATAAAAGAAAGTAATAGATAATTATGAAGAAGAGTATTATTGCCATAGCATTTTTGTTGTTATGTCCATTTTATGGGGTGAGAGCACAGGAGAGACCATTTTTTGATTTGTCAGGAAAAGGATGGCATTTATGGCAGGATAAAAATGCAGCTTGGCAGACAGAGGATATTTATTTGACATTGGAAGAGGCACGGAAAAGTCCTGTAATTGTTCCTACAGCGGGATGGGATATATTGACTTCTGCCCAGACTCTTTCGGTACAGGTTCCTGGAACAGCTGAAGAATATCTTCAAACTCAGTCCGGACCCGAAGGAGATATTACAGGAGTTACATGGTGGAGTCGTACAATGGATATTCCGGTATTGAAGAAAGGACAAAAAGTCTTTTTGAATTTTGGCTCTATACGTTCACGGGCGGAAATTTTTATTAATCAGAGATTAGTGGATTATCAGATTGTGGACAATGTTCCTTTTGAAACGGATATTACTCCTTATATAAAATCAGGAGAACAGGTACAATTGGCTGTACGTATAACGGATGCGGGTGGTAACCATGATTGGCGTGACTCCAGAACTATTCCGTGGGGAGGATAAAATGTTGCCTCCCGGTCATGGCTTTGGAGGAATAACAGGAAAAGTTAGTATGAAGGTATGTAATTCTGTTTATGTGGCAGATATTTATATGCAGAATACTCCTCAGATAACTACCGCCAACGCTATTCTGACATTACAGAATGAAAAAGGAAAGACTGCGAAGCAGGATCTTCGTATAACGGTGTACGAGTGGAAAAATAAAGAAAAATAGTTTATTCTAAAGAGATAAAGGGTATCTCATTAAATAAAGGTATGAATGAGCTAGAAGATTCCTGTATCAGCTCCGGATGCGAAATTATGGAGTGTGGATGATCCTAATCTGTATGTATGTGAGGTGGAGTTGTCCGAAGGACAGAACTGGGTGGATAAAGATTCCCGCCGTTTTGGATTCCGTTGGTTCGAGGCTTCCGGTATAGGTGATGATGCTGTTTTTCGTTTAAATGGAAAACGTATCATGCTTCGCTCGGCCATCAGTTGGAGTTTTTGGCCAGTCAATGGTATTTTTCCGTCGGAAGAATTGGCTGAAAGGCAAATTCGCATAGCTAAGGAGTTAGGATTGAATATGCTGAATTTTCATCGTTTTATCGGTAATACTGACGTAATGAATTATGCTGATGAGTTGGGACTGCTCTATTTTGAAGAGCCTGGCGGTTTTCGTCTGGACGTAAGACAGCCGTTTATGAATGCTGTTTTGCATGAAAAGGTCATCCGTATGGTAAAGAGGGATCGCAGTCATCCCTGTCTGGTTATCTATAATATGATGAATGAATCGGGAAATGCTGCTCCTGAAAAGTTAGAATTGGAAATTCAAGCGATGAAGGATATGCGTGTATTGGATCCTTCCCGGTTGATTCTTCGTACCTCGGCTTGGGCTAAGGGAGATGATATAGAAGATCAGGCTAAAATTCATATTCGTCCTTACGATGAAAAAGTGTATTGGAGTGGCTGGTATGATTATCATCGTGCCGGAGGACCTGCTGTTTGGAATGAAGGTTTGTACAAAGGCCCTGAAGATTATTATAATGATACAAAGAATAAGCGTGAAATTGTATTCTTTGGTGAGGAAGGGGCTTTATCATCACCTCCTCGTTTGGAAAAGAATAAAGAAGATTTGGAAAAATATAGCTATAAAGGATGGGATGGTAGAGAGTTTTTACGTTGGTATGATGTATTCAATAAATTTCTGGATGCTAAACAGTTAAGGACAGTTTATCCTACAGTGGATGATTTGTGTGTGGCTATGGGAACTGTATCCTATGAACATCAAGGACGTAAAATAGAATCGGCCAGAATGAATAATTTGACGGATGCATACGTTGTTAATGGATGGGAATCGGAATTGACGGAGAATTATTCGGGAATTGTCGATTGTTTTCGTTATCCCAAATCGAATCCGGCTATCATAGCTCGTTATAATCAGCCTTTGTATGTAGCGGTAAAGACCAGGCAACAGGTTGCTGCCGCAGGGGGAGAGGTGACCGTTGATTTTTATCTGATTAATGAGAAGAATGTCCGGGGAAACCATCAATTGAAAATCTCGGTGACAGACTCTCAAGGAAAAGTGATGGAGGTAGGAACTTATGAAACGGAAGCCGCCGGAGGTGAGGTTTATGGTCAGTTGTTGGTGAAAGATGTAAAAATACCTGTTCCTACAGCTGGAGGACTTTGTAGGATTGAAGCGAAACTGTGTAAGGAAAATTCTGTTGTTACAACTGGGTATGATGATATATTGTCTGTAAATCTGGCATCCAATATGTTGGATGGTAAAGGGGCCGTTTGGGAAGATGGGAGTGCTTTACAGAATTTCTTGAAGGGAAAAACGAAAGAAGCGGTTGCAGCTTACGAGGATAATTTAGGAAAGTTGGATTGGATTATGGTGGCCCGTCCTCCTAGGAAAGATCAGTTGACAATGGTGCCGATGGAAGCGTTACGCTCTGCCGATGGCAAACCGGGATTGGATGTGGTCTATTATGAGGATATGGAATTTCAGAAGGAAGTTTATCATGAAGTGGCCAAGGTGGTTAATCTGAGTGCTATTGAGGGAGCTACACCAAGTCCTTTTGTGTATATGCTTGATGGTTATGGTATTAAATGGAGTGGTAAAGTACTTCCTTCTGTCAGTGGTGAATATACGATTATTCCTCAGAGTAATGATCGTAGTATGATTGAAGTCTTTGTCAATGGTAAGAAAATATATGAAATTACCAGGAAGAAAGAGCATTTGGGCGATGGAAAAGTCTATTTGGAAGAAGGCAAGTCTGCCGATATAGAGATCCGTTTCAGACATCCTCGTAGTAACGCTCGTTGTCGTTTGGATTGGGCTGTTCCTAATGATAAGATGCCGGATGCACAGCGTTTAATGGAACGTGCCGTAAATGATGGAACCAAAATCTTCATTATTCAGAGTGCTGATGAGTGGTCGGTAATTTATAGCAGCTAATAGTAAAGCGGTTGTTTAAGGACAAATTCTTTGTTGGAACCAATTGGTTGGGTGGAGTGATGTTTAATAAGCCGCATGATATTTTCAAGGAACTTCCTGTCGGAAATGCTCTCAACTGGCCTTATCAGGCATTGATACATACAGGGGTGGAGCGTATGGGATTAGTGATGGAAGGTGAGGAATTGCTGGTCGGAGCCTATCATACTTATCCTATGGCTATCGGAACTGCTATGGGGATTGTACCTATGGGTAAGGGTAGTGTTTTGTTCTCTACATTGGATATCTATGGGAACATCATTAATGATTCGGCTGCCGGGCTTGTAGCCAAAAAACTGATTTTCAATATGATTGATTTAATTAAAATAACAGATATCATGAAAAACGAATCCTATGCTTTTGTTTGTGCCTGTATTGTATAGGGATATGGGCGGCCGATGCTTCTTTTAAGAAGACAGGAAATGATTTGTTGTTTCTTTTGCCTCAGGGAAATGTGAAATTGGAATTTTGTACAGATGATATGTTCCGTGTACGTCATTCTCAAGGTACCGTGTTCGCTGAAAATGAGCAGTGGATGGTTCGTAAATATGATTTTACTCCTGTACACTATACAGTGGAAGATAAAGGAACTGCATGGTTGATTACGACCGGAAAACTGATTATAGAGGCTACCAAGAATCCGTTCTGTCTGACAGTTTCTGATAAAAACGGCAAACTGCTTTATACGGAACTTGCGGAACAACGTTTTTTATAAGGATTCTGTCAAGACGAAAGCTGTTCTACAACCGGATGAGCATTTCTTTGGTTTTGGGGAACGTATGGATTTCATGGATCAGCGAGGGCGTAAGGTCTATCTGAATGTAGAGTTGGGAAGAGGGATAAAACCGGCTGTAGGAGGAAAAGATATTTTACGTGCCAATTATTGTCCCGTACCTTTTATGATGAGTACCAAAGGATATGGTTTGTTCTTTCATACTCCGTTTGCTACCGAATGGAATATGGGATGGGACAGTAGTGACTATTATTCATTCAAAGCTTTTGGCGGTGATTTGGACTATTATTTTATTTATGGTCCCGATTTTTATACCATGGTTGACAGATATACGGAATTGACCGGAAAATCCCCCATGCTTCCTCGTTTTGCAATGGGGTTGCATGTCGGTACTTATTCCGGTGGAACCTGGAAGAATGAAGAGATGACTTCCGATAAATATCCGCCTGCTTTATGTAAACGTTTGCGTGAGGAAGGAGTGCCTTTTGATTTGCTTTGGCTAGATTCTACTTGGAGACTGTTTAATACCACTTACGGAAATGGTGGTTGCTGTTTTGAATGGCGCAATACGTTCAAAGATCCGAAAGCTATGTTTGACAGTTGCTATGCGACAAAATAGTAAAAATGGGTGGGGCTTCATATCCGTTCTATATTAGATAATGGTCCTGAATATCATCTATTGGATAAGGCGCGTGAACAGGGAAACGTGCTGTATCCAGGAGCCAAGACAGAAGGGGTAGTGAATTTCTTTGATCCGAAAGCAGTAGATTGGTGGTGGGAGAACGGAGTAATGAAAGTCGCTTCTATCGGGGCTAAGTTTGTGAAAACGGATGTCGGAGGAACGATGGACCTGAAAGGACTTCATAATATTTTTCCTTTAGCTTATGCGGAGGCTCCCTATCGTAAATTTCAGGAATATAATAATATGAGGGGGTTGACACATACTCGTGAAGGTTATGCGGGAATTCAGCGTTATCCTTATATCTGGGCTGGAGACTGGGGAAGTGAATGGCAGTGGTTTGAACCGGTGATACGTGCAGGACTTAATATTGGTATGAGTGGTGTGGGTAACTGGACTCATTGCATGGGAGGATTTGAACAATATTCTCCTTACGATACAGAATTATATACTCGTTGGGTACAGTTCGGTATGTTTTCACCTATCGCCATGGTGTTCGGTATGGACCATCCCCGTTACCATGAACCTTGGACTTATGGTCCGGAGGCTTTGGCCAATTTCATCAAATATGATAGTTTGCGTTATACATTGATTCCTTATATTTATAGTAATGCCTATCAACTTTATAAAACGGCACGTCCCATGATGACTCCTTTAGTGATGGACTATCCTCAGGATGAGAATACTTATCAGCTGACACGTCAGTATATGTTCGGGCCATGGATGATGGTTTGTCCTGTCACTACCAAAGGTGCACTGAGCCAACATGTTTATTTTCCCGGTGGAGAATGGTTTGATTATGAAACCGGTGAGCGTTACGAGGGCCGTCAATATAAATCTTTTCTTACTCCGTTGGATGTGTTGCCTATCTATATAAAAGCCGGAGCTATTATTCCCATGCAACCTGTTATGCAGTGGGTAGATCAGCACCCTGTAGAGATGATAACATTGGATGTCTATCCGTCAGGCATTTCTTCTTATGAGATGTATGAAGATGATGGTATATCAATGGATTATCAAAAAGGGATTGGTTCATTGACCCGTTTTACCAGCAGGCTTGCTGATGATAGTTGGACGTTTACTGCAGATAAACCGGTAGGGAAGTACAAACCTGCCAAGCACACTTATCTAGTAAAGGCTTATTTGCAGAACGTTCCGCAATCTGTGATAGAAAATGGTAAATCGTTGCCCGTTCTTTCATCAGTTACAGATGCAGAGCGGAATACAGGCTGGTTTTATGATATAGAGCATAAACGTTTGTATGTGAAGACAGCCGGAGATAACCGTCAGAAAATTGAAATTGTGGTACAATAACTTAAAGGGATGATTCTATGAGAAAAATTATCGGTTTTCGTCACTTTATGTGTAGGTTTGGGTAATATGGGTGGGGACGTGTTGTGGTTTCTTGCTCAGGGGGAGGTTCAAGGCATTACCTTGGAGTCAAAGTACTGCTTATAATTCTTATCTGATGCGTGATGTACATCGGCAGTTTGCATCCCGGCAGTTAGCCATTCAGCAAGCATTTACTTCTCCTGCCGGGATGCAGGAGTACCTGGAGGGTTGCCGTGAACGATATAAACAAATAGTAGGTACTTTTCCTAGAAAAAGAGAATTTAAATGTTCAGGTGGTGGGGAAGATACAAGGTACCGGCTATCATATAGAGAAATAATTTTTGAAAGCAAGCCTGGCCGCTATGTCACAGCACATCTTTATATGCCGG
>ENA-OQNC01000151-OQNC01000151.1-human-gut-metagenome-genome-assembly--contig:-NODE-151-length-10763-cov-3.408518_pt1 | contig 10763 bp, 9 predicted proteins | sample MGYA00242626_ERZ504874 | MGnify/ENA primary metagenome ERZ504874 (study PRJEB26092, sample SAMD00036411) | human gut metagenome | host: Homo sapiens | study: EMG produced TPA metagenomics assembly of...
GGTTTCTTCTGGTCTTGACGTTCACATCAGTGGGCGGTAGCATCCACGATAAAGCCGGCTGGTGCGGAAATCTCTTTCACTGTGTAACTGCCTTCTTCTAAGTTCTTTTGTATTTCGCATAGCCATTTTTATCTGTTGTTAAAGTCTGAATCAGCTTGTCCCCTTTGTAGATGCCATATTTTGCACCTTCTAAAGTATAATTTCCATTTCCATCAGAAATGGATGGATTAGCAGAAGATTTCTGAAGTTCTATCCAGCCGTTCGGAACCTGATACCAGCTTCCGGCAAAGGTTTGGTTTCCGTTTCCCGGAACAAGAAAAGCACGAAAATTTTCCGGTGGAGCAGGCAGTTCACTGATTCCCTGTACTACTTCCAGAGTTTTATCAATAAAGCTTTGCGGGGCACCATGGAAAGCACCAGTATCTCCCGTATTTCCAGCATAGATATATGCAACAGCCAGATGTCCGATAACATAAGCATTGTCATCGCTCCAGCCCTGGAAATATTTCTCCTTTGTTACGGTATCATATCCGTAGCCGCCATTTAAGTAGTAAAGAGCTTTACGAAGAGGGGAAGTTTTTTCCAGTAGATCATAAGAATATGTTCCACTTGGCGGGGTGCGTTTTAGAGGTTCTACGCAGTATGCAGTATTGCTGCCATCAAAGGTCATTCGTGACGTAAAATAATCACCATAGGCGATGGATGGTCCGGCATGGAAATCGATAGTCCCATCAGCTGCATGGACAGGTTTGACTGACGAGAACAGAGCGCCGATTGCAACGAAAACTGCAAGTAGAAATGCAAACAGGCGGGTATATGGTAATTTGTTTTTTGTAACATAAGTCTCCTCCTTTTCAAATGAAAACAGACAGCCAATAGGAGCTGCCTGTTTGTTACCCGGCTTTTTCATTCTGGCGTTTGAGAATTTCTAGAAGTTCCTGCCGGTCTGTGGTGATGAGTTCTTTTTCCAGATTGGAAGCTTTAAACTCCACCGTAATATTATTGTTATTTGTAGAAATCAGTCCGTTTCCTCGTTGGAAATGAGTGATGTTCATAACCTCTGTTTCAGAAAGGTGCAGGATATTTTTCACTCGCTGCGCCTCCTCGTCTTCCATATTGAGGATAATCTTGGTTTTACAGTTGTTGATGATACCTTTTCCGTATTTTCCATCATCCAGTGCAAAAAAGTCGTTTAAGTCCTGAGTGGCAAAGATGCCTGCACCAGAGTAGGCTCGGATGATTTTGGCGATTTCCAGCACGAATTCTGCAGCAAGGCGGTTACTGGAAGCACCGATTAGTTGCCATACCTCATCTACAAAAATGGCTTTTTCTTCCGTACGGTTTTCTTTGGCTTTGTCCCATACGAAGTCAAGGGCAACAAACATTCCGACAGTCAGCAGGTCGCTGGATCCGGTAAGCTCAGAAATATCCAGAACGGTATATTTGTTGGATAGATCCACATTGGTTTGCTGGTTAAAGGAAGATGCAGAACCATGTACCAGTCGGTTTAGAATGTGAGCGAGACGCTTGGTGTCTTCACTTTCCATCAAGACATTGTATACATCACCCAGGATTGGCATTTCCTTGTACTGATCCGGATGTTTCGGATCAATCAAGGACTCATTTTTATGAGTGATGCCTTTTCTTGCATAAGTCTTGATGAGAGCTTCATCCAAAAGTTGTTTTTCTTCGTGGCTCATATCAGGGATGAGCAGGGAGAAGAAAACATGCAGTCGTTGTATTTTTCCGGCTAAAGCAGAAGCATCCAGCGTTGGTCCATCTAAGAGTTCATTTACAGAGTTATCTACTTTTCGGATTTCCATGACATTGATGCAGTTTTTACTGGCAGGGGAAATCTGAATAAAAGTTCCGCCTACATTTCTTGCAGCACGATAAAATTCATGTCCTTTCAATGGAGCAATGATAAATACCTGAATGCCTTTCCTGCGCATCCGGAGAGCCATAGTCTGCATGGTGAAGGTTTTTCCGGCTCCGGATGTTCCAAGAATGGAAATGTTGGAATTCTTATACTGTTTGGAGTCAAAAATATCGGCGATGACCAGGGAGTTATTATGTTTGTTGACACCAAAAAGAATGCCGTTGTCATCACAAATGCTATAACTGACAAATGGATAACAGCTTGCCGCACCGGTAGTCAGTGTATTGCGTTTGGAAAGTTCGTAAAGTTTTTTGTCCAGGCTGACCAGCGGAAGAGAAGACAGGAATCCTTGCTCTTGCAGAAAGTAACAGGAGCGAAGATCCATGTCTTGAGAAATCAGCAGCTTTTTCATTTCCTGAATCCTCCACTGGAGTTCTTCCAGATTGTTAGCTGTAATTGTAATCAGCAGGTTCATATAGTAGAAGTCTTCATTGTTGGAGAGTCCCTGCTTTAAAAAATAACCGGAACGGATGGCAGAATCCAGATCATCGAAGTCTGCATTCGTATCGGAAGCGTCTTTGATCTTGGAACGATTGATACGAATTTGTTGTCCCAAACGCTGCTGTATCTTATCCTTTGGCTGTTTGTGGAGATAAAAATCCACATCAATTCCTTCGCCGGCATTGATAAGCAGTGACAGCCAACCAGGTGCGACTTTTGGCTTATATCCGTCACTAGGAACCAAAAGATAGGCATGATAGACACCGTTAATCAATACATAGTTACTGTGCTTGAAATTTACGGATTCCGGAGCAATAAATTCATTGATATGTATGGCATCCATTTCAGCTTCCCTGCCGGTTTCTTCATAACGAGTCAGTACCTGATTGATACGCTTTGGAAGTGGAACCTCTGTGGATTTGGTACGGTTTAACAGGGTGTAAAGGACATCCGTAGTAAACTCGTCTTCATTATCGTGGGATACCACTTCATTTCCGCATTGGTACAGGAAGGTTTTGGCGGTCTGGGCTGCGGTTTCAAGAGCTGCCAGAATTTCAGTTTCTTCTACTTTTCGATTTACATTGAATGGTTCATATTCAAAAATCAGGAAGAACCGACGGGATACAGCTTCTCTGGAGCTTAACCGGCGTACAAACTGAATATAGTCTTTCTGAAGTTGTCTGCAGTTAGGATCTGTTTCACGTTCCAGTTCCAACTGAGCCTGGTTCAGATGCTTGTTGATGTCTGCTTTTTTGGAAATCATCTTGATCTGAAGTTTAACCGGGCTGATCTTCAGATAGGAAATAAAACTGAAGATAATGCTTTGCTGCTCTCTGGTACTTCTAAGCAAAAAGTTGATTGGCTCAATTTCCAGAATCTTGACATACCGGTGATCTGTTGTGTAGATGACACCATTGGCAATCTTCTCAATCGGAAGATAATCCTCCAGAGTCATATCCCTGCGTTTTTTCTTCTTTGGTTTAGACGAAGCAGGAGCAGTATTTATATCAGAAGCCGGATGCTCACGTTCTTTATCAGCCTGTTTTGTAGCTTTGATTTCCGCTTTTTTTTGACGATTTTCTTCCCGGACTCTGCGTTTTTCTTCCTGTTTCTGGCGCTTTAATTCTGTGCGTACTGCGCGTTTTGCCTGTTTCTGTGCTTTCTTTAGTTGACGGTTCTCATATTTCAAGATCCGAATATCTTCACGAGCCTGCTTGCGGATTCCGCGTTTTGTGGAAGTATCAAACTGGCGACGCTTCTTTTTTTTTAGAAATTGCTACATCGTGAGAAGAAATCTCATCAGAAACACAACCCTCATATTCGTCAGACTGTCCGGATGCTGTCATGGAAGCTGTTGATTTTTTTCTTGGGATGTTTGTGTTTTCTTTGCCTTTTGGTTCTTTATTCCGCGGTTTTTTTGATACGATGCTTATTTTTTCGAATCTGAATTTACATCTATGCGGTAGATGACGCGCCGGTTTTTGAGAAAACGCAGGGCGTTCATTAAAAAAGCACTGATACTTTCTCCACCGATTCCAATTAAAGAAATCATAGCTGCCGGAAGGGCTGTCATACAAAGAATGATAATGCGTACCGTCAAAGACAGTGGGAGCTGAATCACTGGAACTGCAATCAAAACAGCTAAGATGCCTCCTTCAATGGCATTGCGGATTTTAAACATACCGCCCATGAAGGTTCCTTTTTCGATGAAGTTTCGAGGAATGAAGACGATGGTTTGCTTTTCAGAATCATTCATGGCTGCACCTCCTCAGCTTCCGTTGTGGTTTTGTGATCAGATGGTTGTTTTTCCGGTTCAGTTTCTTTCGTATCGTCGTAGCCGCCTTCGGGTAACAGTTCAATTTCTTCTGTTGTCAGGACCGGGAGATTTTCATCCGTTTGCTGTTCATAGGTTTTTATTTCTTCTGTACCGGGAGTTCGTTCTTCTCCATAGAAAAAGCGTCCGATGGAAGAACTATAATAAACAGGAAGAACGGAATCATCCGATAACCGGAAAGAAAAGCCGATGTCAGAAGCATTTGGGTAAGTGGTTTTGTCTTCTAAGAACTGAACGGAAGTTATCGAAGTGTTCCCGGTATCGGTAAGATACGTTTGCAACTCCTGACATAAAGTTTCTATCTGCCCTTTTGAGAAAAAGTTTTGCAAGGCACTAAAATCCAAAAAGGTGAGTGCTGTCTTACTTGAGGATTGTTCCGTATCCGTAGTTTCTTCCTTCGTTGGAGCAGAAGAAGCCGGCTTTTCTCCCCGTTTCTCTTTAAAAAGATGAGGGAGAACAAATCCGACTGCAATTAAAAAAACCATCATCAGGATGGATAAAATAACTTTTTTTCTTATTCATAGGGTATCTCCTTTATTTTTTATTCGAAGATCCAATACGCATTGGATGTCGCATGGACTTCAGACATCATATCGAATTCGCGATTGATGTAGTTTTTGGAACTGTTGTCATTGGGATCGTTGACCAAAACCTTACTGTCTGCAGTTACGCCCCGCAGTACAATGAAGTGTCCGCCGCTGGTAAACAGCCCGGCTCTTTGGGAGCTGATTACTGGATGACCTTCCGATAGTGCCTGCAGAACCTGATTGGCATCACTGGTTTGTGTGACGGAGCCACAACCGAAATGGTTGGCGGCTGCCTGAAAATAGGACCAGTAAGTACCGACTCCCGGCATATAATAGGAATTTCCACACCAGGCAACAGCATCTGCCGGAGTTATTGTGGTATCCGTAAGATAACTGGCAATCATAGCAAAGCTTGTTGGACCGCATCCGCTACTGGCAATAGAACCTCCGCCGTATGGAATGTTTCCATAGTCTGTCTGAAGATAATGCGGGATTTGCATTCCGTTTGCAGGATAGCTGCCACCGCTGTTGGTAATCTGATAATAGCGAAGGACATGCTCCACATACTCTTTGTCTCCATAACGGTCATAAGGCCAGCTTGGTCTGGCACACATCATGTCAGAATAGGCGATGGCGTTTTCTTTGGTATATCCACCGTCCCGTTCCATAGCCCAGTCAATGTAACCGGATCCGTAATTGTAGCCTTGGAGTGCGAGTTTGATTCGGTCTAAATCGGTAGGACCGGTACATCCTGCCTTCTCCAGTGCATACTTTAGTTCTTGGATTCCGCATTCAATGGAGTATTCCGGATCCGTAATTCCATTTGGTTTATGCGGGTATTTGGTGTTAAATGAGCCTTCCGCCGCCTGCATCACATCCAGTCCTCTGCCGCCGGATTCCTGCATCATAACGGCAAGAATCAATTCTACATATTCACTCATGCCATACTTGGCGGCAATCCGTTCGACAGCAGGACGGTAAGAGAGAACCTCATCAGATAAGTTGATTGCCATGGCAACTCCGGAAGCGGCATTCCCAAAAAAGGTGGTTAGATTTTCTGCATAATCCTGAGCAAGCTTTTTCTGCTCATCTGTTAGATGAAAAACATGATCAGCAAAATATGCATCACCTGCATATTGCACAGTATAGGTGTGTCTGGTAAAGGTAACTGTTTTTGTCTGTGGTTCTGCGTTTTCATTTCCTTCCGGACTATTTTCACCTTCTGCACCACCTTCTACGACTACTTCCATCGTGACTGTTTCTGTTGCAACATCATAAGAAAAAAGACCCATCCTTATTTTTTCGGTATTAGGCTTTTTAGTTTTCCTTAGATTGATATTTTCGTAATTATCCTGACTGGCACAGAACTGGGAAATCAATAGATTGGCATTAACGGAAATATTGTATGTGTAGGAATCATTGATACTGGCAGTATCCCCTTCCGGAAGTTTTGCAATGGCAGCATTGATTTCAGAAAGAATGTCTGCATGACTTTCTTCCAGGACTTCTACAATCGCTTCGCGGGATGCTCGGATATTATCATTGATAATGGTATTGCTGTTTAAAGCGCCGGTATCTTCCATGAGACTTCCGAAGATGAGTCCCGGAAGCATGAGAATAAAAAGACCGGAAGCAGCAATATGGCAATGATAACAATGATGATTTTGCAATTCCATGCCGGTTGGCAATCGCAATTCCGATTGCAGCAGTAAACGGACCGCCTGCAGCACCAAAACCAGCTTTCGTTATGGTGGAAGCCGTTTTTAAGGCTTTGAGATGGGAAATGGTACTTGTGCCTACATCCATTGCCTCATCAAATCCGGATGATTCGGTTGCCATTTTTAAATGCGATCCTTTCTTGAAGGTGTCGGCGGAAGTTTCTGTACGATGGATTCGTTGTAGGCTACTTTTCCATCACCAGCATCGTATGGTGTTTTAGAAACTGTATCTTCTGCATATTGCCGATACCAGGCGGATCCGTCCACAGAATGTACGGTGTCAAAATTGCCCTGAGTAGGGGCAGTGTATTGATCAGCATGATACATGGCAAATTCCCGACTGGTTCCATCGGGGGTAGTTTCGACTCCGGTAATCCTTCCACCGCCGATTTCTACATTAGTGTAGGAATGGTTCGCTTTATTATCGGCACTGATTCCCATGTAAGACTGGAAAGCAGCTTCCGCCCCTTCTCCGGTAATGGAGCCGACTTGCCCGTAGTTCCCTTGGGCAATATTACTGATTACATTGTTGGCAAAGTCTCCGCCCTTTTCTAAGGAAGATTGATACAGAGCGTTTCCTATACTCGGTCCCTCCGTATATCCAGTAGCTGCATTGACAGCGGAGCGTTCTGCTTGACGTCCTACTGCTCCGGCAAGTCCACCGGAAAGGAAAGTTCCTCCGACGGCAGCACTTCCAGGAGAAGAAGATCTGCCATGGCTGCCACCACCATGACCACGAAACGAATTTCCAAGACTGCGCCCGGCAATTAGAAGTTCTGCCATCATATTGCCACCAGTGTTTCCTACGTTGATTCCAAGACTTGCCATGAAACTGTCAATTTTCTGCGAAACCTTTAAAAAGGCAATGGCACAAAGGAACCAAACAAAGACATTTCCGGTAACGGTTTCCTTTCCCTGTTCGGCGACTGCCTGTTCAACCTGTGCTTCTGTCAGTTCAGCGGCAAATACCGGAAAGGAGCAAAAGAGTACCATACAGGCAGTAAGTGTCAATAAAATCATTAGCTTTTTTCTGTGTTTCATGTGTTCCTCCCTTCTATATTGACAGTGGATTTGCAATGAAAGTGCCGATCATGGAAGTGAACAGACGTAAGCACCAGGCATTCATCAAAAGAAGAAAAAACTGTCCACCAAGCATCCGAGACCAGCTTTTAAATATGTTTCCGGTTGCCTGAGACGCACCTGTTGCAAAGGCGACTGGTGCAGTATAAATTAGAACTCCCAGCAAGATGTAACGTTCTGCAGCCTCGAAAAGAAGCTTGATGTAATTCCAAGCAAGGATTAGCACTAAAATCAGAGCAACGATAGCAACAGCGCCGTTGGCACACACACCTAAAATGACGGTGATGACAGAGTTGAAGGAACCAAATTCTAAAGGTGGCAAGTCTTCTGTAAGAATCCAACCATAGGGAGTTCCTGCTATATCTAGCAGAAGATCTACAATGTCTTTTGCATAGAAGGTAAGGAAAAGGAACATAAAAGTCCGAAGCGAGAGTTTGATGGGATCTTCCGCATCAATTCCCGTACCCATAAAATAGTTCTTAAAAAGCTGCCATACCCAGTTCAGGAGAATAAGTCCAATCGCCAGTGCCAGAAAAATCTGATACATAGTTTCGGCTGCCGGAAAGTAACGGAGAAAGGTATCCATAGAGCATCCCAATGCACCTAATACAGATGTGGTAATCAGATCCAGAATATTCATAACCTGTTCGGCAATCCATTCTACAATTCCGTCAAGTATTCCCATAATGACGACTCCTTTCTCTGTACGTTATCCATTCCATTTTCCACCTGCGAAGAATGGTGTGATGTAAGCCATGATAAATCCAAGCCCATTCAAAATAGCCCAGGTAATGATGATTCGTTTGAGCCATGCGCGAGATTCATCTACGGTTTTTTCCGCTTTTTGAAAAAATTCATCAGTAACAGTGCAACAGATGCAGTTACGACAGCAGCAATCGTGGAGATTAGAATGATCTGGTTGTATACGTCTTTCATGATTTCTGAAGCTTTGTCCCAGATAGTAGCAGCCATAACTGGCTGCACATTACTAGGCAATCAGGGTGAACATCAGAAAGCCTGCGTACAGATATTTTCCATAATCCCGATGGCGTTTTTTTGCCTGGTCGGGGAATCTTTGAATACATGATATTTCATGCAAAAACCTCCTTCATAAAAGAGGGCAAAGTGAAATACATCACCTTGCCCTGTGCTTATAGTTTCCTGCCTCGACAGCTTCCGGCTGGTCAATACATTGGGAAGCATTTTATATTCAGTTGTAACGGACTCCTTTCCTGCAAACAAAAACACGCCTATAACCGGAAGTGAGGCTGATTTCCGGAAAAGACGTGTCCTGCTTTGCATATTTTTTTGACAGTATCATTCTAGCATGGGTAGATTTCCCTGTAAATCGCAGAACTGTGCCAGATAATGACATTGATGTGCCGGATTAGAGACAAAGAAAATAGTATTTGATGGAGATTGCGGATGAAAAAGTGTGAGTGTATAATAAAAACTAAAAGATTCGCTTATAGTGAGGAGATGAGAAGAATGCTCGGTGTATATTTAAGTGGTACGGGCAATACAAAGCATTGCGTGGAAAAATTAACAGCTTTATTAGATCCATCTGCAAAGGCAATACCAATAGAGAGCCGTAACACTGGTGAAGAAATAAAAAGAAATGATATGATTTTACTGGGGTATCCGACACAGTATTCTAATGCGCCATATATGGTGAGGGACTTTATTAAGAAAAATCCTACTTTATGGAAAGATAAGAAAATATTGTGTGTTGCGACGATGGGGGCATTTAGTGGCGATGGTGCTGGCTGTACTGCAAGATTGTTAAAAAAATATGGAGCAATTATTCTTGGAGGACTTCATATAAAGATGCCGGATTCTGTTTGTGACAGTAAATTATTAAAAAAGTCTATTGAAGAGAATAGGAAAATTGTAAGAGAAGCGGATGAAAAAATAGAAACTGTTTCACAGGAAATTAAGCGTGGAAACTATCCGAAGGAAGGAATAACCTGGATTTCTCATTTGGTAGGACTATTTGGACAAAGACTTTGGTTTTATGGAAAAACGCAGAACTATACAGATAAGCTGATGATTCACGAAAGCTGTATTGGTTGTGGATTGTGTGCAACGTTATGTCCAATGCATAATATTTCAATTTCTAATGGAAAAGCAATGAGTGGTAAAAATTGTACGATGTGCTATCGCTGTATTAGTAGTTGTCCGCAAAAAGCAATTACCTTATTAGGAAAAGAAGTGAAAGAACAGTGTCGATTTGAAAAGTATTATTAGGACGGACAGAAATAGAAAGGAGAGGAACAGTATGAAAACTATTTTTCAAAGGGACAAAATAGCAGAGCCGGCGTTGTTCACACCAGTTGATACTACGAAAAAAATAGAGAACTTTCCAGAAATCTGTGTTTCCACATTCTCGGAAAAAATCATTCAAAAATTTTCTTCTTTAAAAGATGTAGAAAAAATTGCAGAGCTTTACACAGCAAACGGAGCGATGCCCGTTTATAAGATGAGATATAAAAATCAGGAGATTGCGTTTTATTTGTCCAGAGTCGGTGCGCCGGCATGTGTGTCTGGATTTGAGGAAGTTGTAGCGATGGGAGCAAAGAAGTTTGTCTTATTTGGTTCCTGCGGGGTGTTGGATGACGAGAAGGTAAAAGAGCATATAGTGATTCCGGTTTCTGCAATTCGTGACGAAGGAACAAGCTACCATTACATAGCACCATCAGAGGAAATAGAGATGGAGAAACATGCTATTCAGTTATTAGAAGGTGTACTAAATACATGTGGTTATTCCTATGTAAAGGGAAAAACATGGACTTCAGATGGAATTTATAGAGAAACGTTACCTGTTATTCAGGAACGTAGAGAAGAAGGATGTCTGGTGGTTGAAATGGAATGTGCATCTATGCTGGCTGTTTCCAAGTACAGGAAGATTCCGTTTGTGCAATTTTTGTATGGAGCCGATAATCTAAGCTCAGAAAAATGGGAAATGCGGGATTTGGAATTATATGGGCTTACTAATGCCGAGAAGTATATGCTATTAGCATTTGAGATTGGATTAGCATTGTAACGAAGGGGGATACAGATATGGACTCAAATACGATTTTAAGCAATATATTACAAGAAGAAATACAATATTTTTATAATTATATACGAGATTTTGACGAAAAACGGATTATTGACATTGCTATGGTTGATGATGTTTATGATAAAATACTTGAATATGATATGTGTGATGTACAGAAAAAGGC
>ENA-OQNC01000153-OQNC01000153.1-human-gut-metagenome-genome-assembly--contig:-NODE-153-length-10603-cov-2.616648_pt1 | contig 10603 bp, 13 predicted proteins | sample MGYA00242626_ERZ504874 | MGnify/ENA primary metagenome ERZ504874 (study PRJEB26092, sample SAMD00036411) | human gut metagenome | host: Homo sapiens | study: EMG produced TPA metagenomics assembly of...
GATTAATTGTCCTGTAAACATAATTCTTCGATTTAGGGGTTAAATATTCATTGTTATTTTCAGCACGGCTTGACCTATTTCCTTGCTCTATTTCTGCTGTTTGTTAGTATCGAAATCTATTCCAAACGCCTTGCTAACTGTCTCTTTCCCTTCATTGTTGCTTACATTGACATTTAGCCTGTCTATCATAAGCAACGAAGGGTTATAGCCGGCTTCTTTCAACTCTTTCAATTTATCTTCATCGCCCTGGCTTGCCGCCAGTAAGAATTTTTCATCATTGCTCAGTTTAGGTTCCATTCCGTAAACCTTCTCCTGTATCATGGCACTTGCCTTGGCTACATCGGAAAGAATGGTGTATATGAATTTCGGATCTTGACTCAATGCCGACAGCCAGCTCTTCAGATACATCGCATTCTCCTCCCTGATACAGGTTGATATACCCATGGTTTTACCGCATGAAGCAGAAGTTAGCTCTGCGATAAGTTCTTCCTTGGCGTATTTGGAATCTCCGAAAACCTCTCCTTTTTCTCTTTCCAGATGACCGACTTCACCGGTTGAATGTGCCATTTCATGCAGCAGTGTTGAATAAAAGGATTCCCCTGTATCAAACTGTCCCTTCAGCGGGACAATTATATGGCATCCTTCTCCACGCCTGTAATAAGCACTGTCGCTTTCTCTCGGATATATCGGACATATCCATTGCCTTTCTCTGATAAGTGCATCGAGCAACGGCATGGTGTACATGCCTTGTTCATCCTTCAGAGCCGGTGGAACAAACTGTGACTTAAGTTTTTCCCATTTCTCAGGTTGGACTTCCGGATAGTTGGTTTGAGAGACATTGAACACATTATAGGTTTTCATATAAGGTGTCACTTTATATTCCCTCTTTTCGTCCTCTGATAGATTCCGATAGTCTTCTATGCTTATCTTGTTCCCGTTCTTGTCCTTTACTGAAAAGTTACAGTATATTACGGGGAACGATTTCTCTCCTTTTATAATTGAGGCTCCGGCTTCCTTAGCTTGCATGAATGTCATATACAATGGTGTGCTGTAACCCTTTTCTTCCGAAAGTAAGTACAGCATGAAGAGGTTTATCCCATTATATACTCTGCCTTCGATGTTCTGGGGTAAGCCCCCTCCACCTTCCGGAGAGAACCAGGGCTTTTTCCAGTCATGCTCAACCTCCTTGATTTTTTGAATCATGAGGTCTGCAAACTGTTTTAGTGCTTGTCACCTGCTGAATCTTCTTTCATAACTGTTCGTATAAATGGTTATTCTCATATTCACATAGCCACTTGACGGCATTCTCATTATTTGGCCTCTCTCCTCTTGACTTCATGTCTTCAAGATATATTTCTGCCAAATCTTTCTGAGCGAGCAGAAACTCCAGGTCATCGATGACGCCTTCCTGTCTTTTCTGTACCAGTTCATTGTAGTCCATAATTGCATTTTTATAAGTCGTTAAACATCTTGTTTACGGTATTGGCAATTGGTCTGGCCATTTCTTTTGTATTGTCTGGCTTCGGACTGCTTGCCAACTTCACATCACCCAAAGTCTTGCCTTTGTTTTCCAGACCGAATATCTTCTGAACGGCAATGATGGTGTTTTCCTGTACGCCATTTTCTCGCATGGCTTTTATATCATTCTGTGTTATCTGATATCCGGTTTTTTGGATGTCCTGAATGACTCTGAAATTTCCTACTGAGGCTGCATCTAAAAGCTTTGCAGCCTGTTTCTGATGTTCGCTCAGTTCATCCGGCTTAACCTGAAAAATCTTCTGAACTTCCTTCATTTCATTATCACTCAGATTCAGCTGTTTTCCTACACCTCTGATGTAATCTTCACTTGGCTTATAACCGTCCTCCCTGAGTTTGTCAATCGTTTCAAAGTCCCTTTTACCGACCGCTTCCTTAAACTCGCTGTCCATGTCTCGCCCTTTATCTGCCGATACCTTATTTTCTATGACGGGGTTTACAGCTTCCAGTTTAGGTCTCATCTCCTTTATCAGTTCATGAGCCTTACCTTCTGTAATACTCTGTATGTTTGAGAACTGAATGCCTTTTTTGTCATCTGTGAGAGATATGTCGGCAAGGATATATCCGTCCTTGCTGTGCATGAGCTTACTCTCTAACGTATGACCGTTGGCAAGCAGATATTTGTCTGCTTTGGTTAACTTATATCCGTCATATTCCTCGGTCTTGCCAATCACATTAGGTATCTTAATTTCTTTGCTTGATCTCACGATTACCGAATTCAAGTCCTTGTCAACCTGAAGCATAATTGTACCTCTTTTGGTATCTAAAGGAACAATATCACCGTGTAGAAGACGCTCTTTCTCCGTTTTGTTAAGCTTGTGTCCAAGCATCCTGTCCGGAATGGTTAGGGTTTCCTTGCGGTAAAAGACGGAAATGCCGTTCTCACTCATACGCAGCTTCCCTTTCTTCTCACCTATATCCATCAGGTCTGACATTATACCCTTTTCCAGTTTTGTTCCTTTGCCGTCCAGCAGGTTGCCGGTGTTGTGTGCATATTCGTATAGCTCCTGGCCGGTATAGCATACTTTATGGTTATGGTCTATGATAGTGAAACCGTCTTTGTTCTCGCCCTTTATATCATTCCACCGAATCACACTGATTCCTTTTTTTCTAAGTTCTTCGATGTATGAAGGCTCATTTGCCTTGTTCTTGTCAAAGAACGAACAAACCTTTTCTTTTGACTCCTCGACTCGCTCTTCATTCCGGTTTTCTTTAGCTTTAGATCTGATTTCATCCAAAGACAATTGGATACTGTCATCCCCCTTGTGGAAAAGATAGCTTCCGTCATGATATTCTGTTTTATAGCCAAGAGTTTCCGACAAGGCTCTGAACTGCCCTATGTTATTATAGGAATAGTTCTCATAAGCTTCTTTCAGTTTCATATCATTTTTCGAATAAAGGTTCTGCCCTGATAATATACTTGTTCTCAACAGCCAGTTTCATGTGGCGGCCACCACCCTTTTCATACAGTTCTATCTCAAAGATTTTGTTGTCCGGAATTGTAAACTTGTTAAATCCCAGAACAAGCCTGTTGGCGCTTTTGCCCTTTATCTTTGTTTCAAAATCCTTTGTATAAATGGGATCTATGGTTGTTTCCTGCTGTATGGCATTCTTGCTTTTCTTGATATCTCTTTGAAAGCATTTGACAAATTCAATGTCATAGTCTATATATGACTTGTTTTTCAAATCAAAGATGAAAAACATAAAGTCTTCATGTACATACAGGTTGGACATTGACAGCTCAAACTTGTTTTTTACCTCGCCAACACTGTATATGTTCCTTTTCTTTGTTCTCAGCTCCTGAAGGCATTTGTCCATCACTTCACTGTTCACATCGATGTGGGCAGTATATTCACGCTTGTCATCATAGTTGTAGGTGAAGACCGAAGTCTCGTTTCTGCGGATGACAATGCTGTATGTATTCATGTTCTTGTCGATGACAAAAAGATTCGAATTTTCACGGCATCCTTAGCTGTTGAAACCTTCAGCTGATTGTTTGTAGCTCTGTAAAGCAAAGGACATTTCGTTACCTTGTGTGCCGTATATAATGTCTGAGGGAAGAAAAACTCGGCCATGTGCATGTCACTGACATCCGCCTGATAATCGTTGTGTTCCCATTTACCGTTATCTTCATAGATATTAGGGGAAGGATCGACAAGACCGTTTGCTATATATTTCACATGGTAAGTATAGACACTGCCGTCGATACAAACGACGGTTACATTTGTCTCTTTCTCAAAGTCTTCACTCTGTGCGCACAGTCTGACAACGTGGGGTGCTTCTTCAACCCTTTCTGCCGAAATAAGCTCTTTCTCTCCTACTTCAATATCGGACACTTGCACCGGGAACACCAGATGCTTCACAAAGTCAAAAGATACGTAAATGTTCTTGGCTTTGATACTCTCCTGTTCGGGACTCTGTGCTTTTAAGCCGAATGCGGCCACACATAGAACAATTAAAATATAGATTCTTTTCATAACTTTCAATTATAAAATGCGGTGAATACTGTTATCGCCCATAACAAGACAATACAGGCGAAAAATGAAACCAAAAGCGGTTTGATTTCCGTAAATTTCTTACCCTGCTTTCTTGATATATAGATTCTGTACCCGAAAAACAGGGTTGCTATAACAATTAGATAATTCAAGATATTCAAAATCATAGCTTGTCAATTAATGTTTCCAAAGGATGTGGCTGATTATTTTTGTTCTCTTCAAGCTCAGCATATAGTCTCTGCAATTCTTCCTGAACAGCTTTCCGTTTCAGCTTTGATTCTTTTGTCTCTTCCTGTATATACATCTGATAATTGCTCTTCAGATGTACCTTGACTTGCGAAAGTTTCATATTCAATATCTGTTTTGCTATCTGAGTCGTAGCATTTACAGCACTGGTTATCTCACTTGTCATTGTTCCGATAGAGGCAAGAGGCATATCAATATTCTGGACAAGTCCCTGCTGCATACGTTTGGCTGCCTGAGCCTTCATGTTGTTTGGTAAGTTCAATCCTTCCATTGCATCATTGTCGAAGATGACAAAGGAAACAGGACTGATCGTATTTCCTACCTTCAGGTTGTTTACCACTACCTCCAGCCGGTTTGCTCCTAATGTCGCCACACCGTAAAAGAGTGTGTTAGCCGGTATCTTCATGCCACAGACAACGGCATCTTCCAGCATACGCATTCTTACTGTACTGCCGGTAACGACTGTCTGGTCTCCATGTATGCAGGCCTTGAATAAGGTGTTGCTGCTTGGCATACTTGCCTGTTGTCTCCTTGTCCTTTTGCCATTCTCGGCTATGTATATAGGCTGGTTGCTTACAAGGCTGTCCATTGCACTGCCTGGTTTGGGCTTAGTGGGATTTTCGGCTTTTTTCTTTTCCTGATCATAACCTATAATCCTTTTATATATCTTTTGTCTATAGACATTATTCTGCTCCAGTTCCTTTCGGATTTCAGCATTTTTCCTTGCTTCCCTTATAATCTCCTTCAACTCTTCTTCATCCTCAATGCTCGCAAGCTGCTTTTCCAGCTGTTCCGATAGGTGGCTGTCGCTGCTGCCATATTCACCCATTACATCAGAGTATGGATCTCTTCTCATTTTCCGTATTTTCTCCAGTGTTGCCTGGTCATATTTTTCATTTCTGTTCTGAAGGTCGAAGTAGAAATCCGAACCTCTTACCTGTGATTCATCCATGATTCTTTGTTTCTCCTTCTCTTCTCTTTCATCCTGTTTATAGGCTTCAATCTTATTGAGAGCTTTGTCCTTTGCTTCCGAATCCGGCTCCAGCAATACACTTTGCCTTTCTTTTTCATTTTCCGCAACTTCCTTTGATGATGTGTCGTGAACAAAAAACACGTAGAGAAATAGACCACCTAATACGATGGGTATAATCATCAGAAGCTTGTTTTTGTCTTTTAAAAAATTATTAGTTTTCATGTTCGTCAGATTTTTCTGGTTGGGTATTATTATATTCTTCCTGGTTGTCCTCAATTGGTGCCGAATAATGCACGATCCAGTCCTCTATCTTGGCTCCGTGTGCATTTTCCTCACTTCTTGATACATCATAGATGGAGAACTCTGCTTCTACCTTTCTTGAAATCTTTCCTCTGGCCCTATATCCCGTCTGTGTGAAAAGTATTTTCCCTGTTACAGGGATAGTTCCCATATCTATGACTATTTCGTCAATTGATACTCCGTATCTGATGTTCTTCTGTACCAGTGAATTGAGCATATTCACATCATTGTATTCGTTCAACAGCTCTTTCCCCTTGTTCCCAATGAGATTCAGGGCACTTGTGATATTTTTTCTCATAGGTATTTTCGTCAAAAGGCATACCATTTTCCGACAAAGGTCTTGACATGATTCGATGTATTCAAACATTCTCATATTTGATGCCGGCATACCACTTGCCTCATATACTTCCCCATTCTTGTCTATGACCTAATGCCTGGCTGTAAGCTTTTTCCAGCGTCATAGTCTGATAGATGATGCATGTGATAAAAGCTATCGTAAGAACGACACAGTAGCCTATCGAAAGTCTTATAGTCATCTTTACGGCATTGTCAACTCCTTTAAATTTCATCAAGTCCATATCTGCTATTTTTTATCATCGATTATACTTTCTCCAATTGATGCCGCAGCTCCTACATTTGTTGCTTTGGCTGCTGCTCCAGCTCCACCAAGCAGGGCTATGGTGGCTGCTGTCGTTGCTATCGACATAACCTTTGAGATAACCTTGCCGGCATCACTGTGTCCGACAATCTTTGACGACAGTCCAGAAACAGCTGCAATATGCGCCGATTAGAGCCAGATCCATGCCCAGATATTGCAACTGTTGTGTTGCCATATCAACAATGTCGGCCGGTGATTCGCATAGTGCTTTTAATGTCTGCCACATAATCTGATTGAGTATGTTTATCACGGTGAACACCATACAGGATGAACAGAGAGTACCGAACCAGATGGATAGCTGTTTCTGAAATACCGGAAGCATACTGAACGCGAAGACAAACGGGCCGAGTATAACCAGTATCTTTACAATAACTACACCTAAACCCAGGATGATGATTTGTATGATACCTACAACCAAGGCTGCCGCAGCGTGTAATACAAGTGCTACAAGGTTTGCCGGATTAAGGATATTGACAAGTTTCTCTATACTGGCTCTTAATCCTGTTGTCTCATCCTCTTCCGCTTTTTTATCAAGCTCATGCTGCATGGCTCCTGTTGTGTCCTCTCCGGCTGCCACTTCCGCTTCAAGTGAATTGGTCTCATATTCTGCTATCATTTCACCCTGCTCGTTGCTTGCCTTGGCCATAAATTGAGCAAATTCATTGGCTCTTTCTGAAGATAGCGATGTAGCTTCGTTTATGACTTCCATTGTTCCTACAATGGTCTGTGCGATTGGCTTATACATTGTCAGACAGAAAAACAGTACCAGACAGCGGCCGATTTCCATCATGTCCGGAAACTTGTCTTCATTTGATGTCAACAACTGACTGGCTCCGTGATACAGATAATTATAGGCCAGATTGCATATAAAACAGATGACTGCAACTCCAAATGCTATAACTGTCATCTTTGAAACTAATTCCATAGTGAGGCCGTCTGTTATTTGGAGTCCCCACAAAAAATTGTCCTGGTTCATAGGCTTAGTTGGTATATCTTGTATAGGCTGAAAGGCGACCTTGATAATAGGTCTTACGGTTGTGTCCTTTCATCGATTTATAAATGACTGTACTTCTGACTGTTTCGTTAAACTCTCTCATTTCATCTGCTGCCTTTTCAACAGACTCCTTTACCTGTTCGATAAAGGAGATTCTTCCTTCTGAGTTCATCGAGAAATAACTTGTTACCGTTGCTACCTTCATCAGAAGGTCGGTGCTGACGCTGAGATTGACTGTTACTCTTTGAAAATTAAGAAACTTCAAACAGTGGTAGTTGGAACCTACATTCATATAAAAGCTGTAGTCCTGACTCAGACAGGCAACGTCATCCAACAGATCAGCAAGCTCTTTCAGAGATTTCAGTTCCTTCATTCTGTCTATGTTCTGTAAACCTTCCCTTAATTTCTGGGCTGCTTCCATCTCCTTTATCTGCTCTATCCATTTCTTTACGTTGGTGTACCACTCTGTTGAATTAAGGAAGGTATGTCCCGGATCATGCACAACCCACTGGGCATCTGCCTTCCCTGCACCTATAAACAACATGGCTGTCGTGATTATGAATATTCCAAATAATTTCTTCATAAGCTTAAATGATAAATGTGATAGTAAATATTACGCATACTACCCAAGCTATCAGGTATGTACGTGCATTTTGCTTTTTTGTGGCCAAAGCCCAAACCACAAAGATGAGGGCTATGCCTAATAATGCTGCTGCTATACTGGGTGCTACACTGTTCATACTCGTGTTCATGTCAGTGCTGTAGTTTAACAACTCCGTTAATCCTGCTGTTGCATCATCCATATTGCTTTCTCCTTTCTTCCAGATATAAGTTTATGGCCGTATAGGTCGAGCCTGTTTCTTTGAATAATTGCTTAATCCTGACTACGGTTGATTGTTTTGAGTCAAATGCTACCGCTGCAAAATCTGAAACTTCATTTCTGAAAATGAATGCATCATTGGACATCTTGATGAAGAACTCCCTCCAGCGGTCTGTCCTTTGCAATGACTCTATCATATAGATTTCTTCGTCATTGATGGACAAGACAGACTGGATTTCCGGCAGGTTCTGGCGGTGCTCCGAGTGATCCAGGATTATCTTTGTAGCACAGTTGATGATAATTGAATCCTTTATTCCTGAAGGCATGTTCTTCAGGAAAAGGATATTCTGTGCTGCCAGAGTGATGCTTCCCTCTTTCTTTCTGAATGTACGGTACAGATAGGCTATGAAGTCTCCGAACTTTTCATCCTGAAGGAAATCCAAGGCTTCATCGATAATCAGTTCCTTCATCATACCCTGTCGTTTCTTAATCTTATCGACAATCATCTGAAGGGTAATGATGGCCACTAGCGGAAAGTATTCCTTCTTTGACGCATCTTCCATGTCAAATGCGATGAGCTTGTCATGGACAATATCCACGTTTTCCTTTGCGTTGAGCAGGAAACTGAGTTCACCGTCTGTATATGGTTCCAGCAGAAGAATAAGCTCTTCAATCTCAAATTTTTGCTTTTCAAAATCACTCATTCTTTTTTTGAAGACTTCCTGAAGATATTTTCTATATGCTTTCATATCAGGAAAGATTCTTTCATTATTTTGACCTACTGATGAATTGTTTACATAGTCATAAAAGCCGATGATGGATTTCCTAAGAATCGCCGTCTCAGCCGGCATCATCTGTTCCCTGGCCTTCCAGATATAGCTTATTATGGCTACGATAGTCTTTATCTGGTCATCCGCTGATTCTGCGTCCGTTGTGTCGATATAGAGATACTTACCGTTCTTGTCACGGTCACACAGAAATGGATTGAAGGCAAATTTCTTCTGTTCTGTAGAATCAAAATATTTCCCTCCATTCAATGCTATCATAGAACGGTATGAACCACCGATGTCGATGATCATGATGTCTCTACCCAGCTCATAGCTTTGCAGAATGTAATTGTTAAGCCAGAAAGATTTTCCTGAACCTGACGGCCCTATAACTATTCTGTTCTTGTTATTCAATGTCGGATAATCCCAAAGATTTATCTTTACCGGTGTTCCGAAACGGTCATTGTATATGTGTCCTTTCGTATCTGAAACATACATACCTTCTTTTTGCAGATAGCAGATTGCCTGTTTGGTTGTATTGATGAAACCTCTGTAATTTGCTCTGGCGTTACCAGGTATGTTTGTAAAGAAAAGGTTACACAATTCCGCATTTTCAACATAACAGCTGCTTTGGTTCATGAAGGAGAATCCTTGCTGTACAAGGGCTATCTTACGCATCAGTGAAGTTTTGTCCGTATCATTAAGAATGACATTGAACGAAGTGTAAGCGGTCTGATAGTCAAATTTCGTAATCTCCTCACAGAACAATCTTTGCTCCTTCTGCTTCTCTGCTGCAGGGGGATAAAAGTTGGTGATGTAGTTCAAGGCATCCTTCTCCGCTCCTATTGCTGTTACTGTCGCATCAGGATCTGTAATCTCGATGACCACATTGACGATATGATTAAAAGGCAATCCGAGACCTACGGGGTATAGCATCGAGCACTTGCTCTTGATACTGTCCGGTATTTCAATGTTTCCACCGTATGAGCGTGCTTTACCGGTGTGAGGAACGGAGAGTTCATGCAGATGCTCCCCCTCGATTGTCAGTGATAACATCGATACATACTGCTGGCCGATTTTCATTTCACCGTTCTGTGTGATGGCCATCGGATTCACAACCTTTTCCGTTGCATCTTCTACAGGTGTATCATAAGATAGATTGATGTAATCATAAACAGCATTGTTCAACTCTTTGCTGTTCATCTTCCTGATTTCGAATTGCTGGATAGAAGCCAGACCATTCTCAAAATTAAGAAGCGATGCTTCCATCTCTGTCATTCGTCTCTCATAATCCCTATATGGCTGCTTAAACGGGTAATGTAATCTTCTTAACAGTGATGTGTTGGTCGCACTTTTTCTTATCTTGCCGTTCTTTTTCCCATTGGTAAATGTAAGATACAGATTAGTATAACTGTTCAGAATCTCCTTGCCGTCAAAATGCCGGTTGTTCTCTGCTATCAGAGCATTGTTTGAATATTCCTGATTGTTATCTCCGGTATAATAAAAAATCTGCTGATGTATGACAGTTCCGGCCGGAAGCATCTTCAAGAGAGCTTCAAGTCTCTCATGGATATATTCTGCTTCTTTTCCGAAAGTGTGAACACTTCAGGAAGAAGCATTCTGTACCCTACTGTGATATCACCGTTCCCATTGATGATTGCATCTTGGGTGATGGTCTGTATAGGCAATATGTCTGCCAGATCTGTGGCCTTGTCTGTTACTTGCACTTCTTCATTGCGCATATACAAAATTGCAATGAGAAGAGCCAACAAACAAATGACAACGGCTGTTAGGATGATAAGTGTGACCATTGG
>ENA-OQNC01000154-OQNC01000154.1-human-gut-metagenome-genome-assembly--contig:-NODE-154-length-10566-cov-2.388160_pt1 | contig 10566 bp, 8 predicted proteins | sample MGYA00242626_ERZ504874 | MGnify/ENA primary metagenome ERZ504874 (study PRJEB26092, sample SAMD00036411) | human gut metagenome | host: Homo sapiens | study: EMG produced TPA metagenomics assembly of...
CAGGTCTGGAAATCCCATGACCAATTTGCTCCCAGTGAATCAGGTCTTTACTGTGGAAGATAGGAAGACCGGGAAAATACACGAAGGAAGAGGTGACCATATAATAATCATCCCCTACACGACAGATAGAGGGATCTGGATAAAAACCGGAGAGAATAGGATTCTGATAATATTTGTTATTCATTGTATGATATACCTCGCATTATATAAAGTTTATGGACAGTATTAGTATATCGCTTGGAAACGTGAAAGGCTTTTCGAATGTTGCACAAAATTGAGCAAATATTGCGAGGCGAAGCAATTGGTGATAAGATGCAAGTAGATGCAGAAAGCCAGACCATGATGTTAAGGAGGATAAGAGATGATAGAAATACTGGAAGGAACGCATGAGACAGTCAGATATGGAAACAACTCAGGTGTCAAAATGTACCACAATACAGACTATGAGGATTATCCGGAACACTGGCATACATCAATAGAAATCATAATGCCTCTTGCAGAAGACTATACAGTGACTGTTGGAGAAGGTAGATACTGTTTAAAAGAGGGCGAAATTATTATCATCAATTCAGGGGTGCTTCATGAATTGAAAGCACCGCCCAAAGGGGAGCGGATCATTCTTCAATTTAGTGATTTTTTTGCTTTACTATTTAAAAGAAATGGAAACGATGCTGAATATACTTCCGCCTGTTATTTACTTGTCTCCGGAAAATGACAGGCAGAGATTATACAGTTTTGTAAAAAAACAGATAGATGCAATTGTAGTGGAATATGACGGAGAAAAAACATTTTTCAGTGCTGCAATCTATGCAAGATTGATTGAAATATTTGTATTTCTTGGAAGAAATGAAATTTGGGGTACCAGACAGAAAAAAAGTATGGCAACTGCGAACAATCTGGTGAAGAAAAAAGAATATATGGAAAATATTATGAGCGCATGCAATTATATCAATCAGCATTACAATGAGCAGCTTTCATTAGAAAACATTGCTGAAATCAGTGGTTTTTCAAAATTTCATTTTACAAGAATTTTCAAACAATGTATGGGAATGACATTTTATGAATATTTGAATCAGAAACGGATTTCCAAAGCGGAGGAATTATTGAGTACGACGAGTCAGAGTATAACGGAAATTGCGATGAATTCTGGATTTTTTTCGCTTAGTTCCTTTAATCGGACATTTAAAGCTTTGAAAGATTGTACGCCAAGTGTATACAGAAGAAAAAAGGATGATGCATGATAAAAGCGCAAAATGTGATTAGAATTTGGCAAGATTGTAAAAGAATTTTCAAAGAAATATAGGTATGCTATACCAAAGAATGCATGTGAAATGTGCAAAGGAGATGGTCAAAATGCAAAAGAGTATACAAATGCCACAAATTTTACAAAAAGGATGTGTACTTCAAAGAGGAAATGCTACAAGAATATGGGGATGGTATAAAAAGGAATAAAAATAGAAATTTCTTTTCAGAATAAGCAATATATGACAGAAACTGATGAAAATGGAATGTTTGAAGCACTTATTGCGTGCAAATCAGGCAGAGGACCCTTTACTCTGGAAGTGAGGAGTGAAGATGGGCAGGAAGTAGAGATTTCAGAAGTTTATGTAGGGGATGTTTTCGTATGCGCAGGACAATCCAATATGGAATTACCGATATCCAGAGTGCGGCAGATGTTTCCAGAGGAAAAGGGTCTGTTGGATGTACATCACTATAAGGTGGAAGAAGCGCCGGAGTTTGGTAAGGCTTTGAAGAACCATCGCAAAGCAAAGTGGTCAGTATGCGTAGGAGCTGACCTGGAAGAGTCAACAGCATTAGGGTATTTCTTTGGAAAATTAATCTCGCAGAGGGAGGGTGTTCCTGTTGGTATTATCAATATCAGCAAAGGAGGAACTCCGATTGAAGCTTGGACAAGTCCCAAAGGACTGAAAGATTATCCAGAATTACTTGCAATGAAAGAGCGGTTTGCGGATGAAAATTTCAGAAAGTCATTCCTGGAAGAACAGGACAAAAGAGAAGATGCCTGGCATGAGAATCTCAGAAAGAAGGAAAAGTATGAAAAGGAAAAGAACTGGAAGAAATTTTTTTATGCCAGGAGAATTTTCAGAACAAGGATTACAGAGATTTTCAGGACTTGTATATTTGAAAAAGAAGTTTTCTGTTCCGGAACATTTGCTGGGACAGAATGCAGTGTTAAAACTTGGAACCTTGACGGATAGTGATGAAACGTACGTGAATGGAGTCTTTGTTGGTGAAACAGGATATTGTTTTCCGCCTCGAATTTATCCGGTAAATGGAGGAGTATTAAAGCCGGGAGAAAACGAAATCTTGATACGTTTAGAATGCAGGGATGGAAAAGGAAGAATTACACCGGACAAACCATTTGGATTATATTTCCAGACGGGAGAAGTGATAGAACTCAAAGGGAGATGGGAATACCAGGTTAGAGTGGTCAGTGAACCGGCGCCATCTTTAGTGTTTATTTCCAGGAAGCCGACATGTATGTACCAGGGAATGGTAGCCCCGTGTTTAAATATGACGGTAAAAGGAGTGATTTGGTATCAAGGAGAATCAAATGAAAGAAATCCCGAACAGTATGAGAAATTGTTAAAAGGTATGATCTGTGACTGGAGAGAACACTGGAGACAGAAAACATTGCCGTTTATCATTGTGCAGCTTCCAGCCTGTGCAATGGATATGCAAGGTGGTGGTGCATGGTCGGTTATTCGAATTGCGCAGTGGAGAGCAGCGCAGCTTCCAGATGTTGGTGTAACTGTAAACTTGGATTTGGGAGAATATAATGATTTGCACCCACTCAATAAAAAGGAAGTGGCCTACCGGGTATATCTTGCAGCAAGATCTTTGATTTATGGAGAACAGAATGTATGGGAAGGTCCTGAATTGACTGGGGTTCAGAAATCAAAAGAAGGTGTGGAATTGTATTTTGATACAAAAGACGGGCAGACGCTATTGCTGGAAGAAAGTAAGGATGGACTCTTTGAAATCTGTGGCGCAGATGGAGAATTTTATACGGCACAGGTGGAGGTAAAAGCAAACAAACTTATAGTCATCAAAAGGGAAAAAGATGAAGAAATCTATGCAATTCGTTATGCCTGGGCAGATGCACCACAGAGAGGACTCTTGAAAAATCATCAAGGATTTTTGACAACACCATTTTGTGTACAGATGAAAGAATAGAGTGTGGAAAGGAGAAAAAGATGCAGCTATTTAATGATGGATGGGAATTTTGTAAGCAGAAATTACACACAACATTAGACCAGGTGATGCAGCGTCAAGATGAATTTTATCCCATAGGAATTCCGCATGACTGGCTGATTTACCAAAGTAGGAATTTGTACGAAGATGGATGTGGATGGTATAGAAAGAAGTTTCATCATCAAAAGAAAAGCAGCAGTGAGCTTGTGATTCTCAGATTTGATGGGATTTATATGGATAGCAGAATCTATATCAATGAAAAGCAGGCGGGAGAGTGGAAATATGGCTATACAACGTTTGAAATTGACATTACAGAATTTCTCATGGAGGGAGAAAATGAGATTTATGTTTCTGTAACATATCAGGCGCCAAACAGCAGATGGTATACGGGGGCGGGGATTTATAGAAATGTTTGGCTGAAGACAGTACCGAAAGATCATATAGTATCTGATGGAATCTATGTTGTTTCAAAACGGTTCTGTGAAAATAAATGGAAGTTTCATGTCGAAACAGAAGTGCAAACAGAAACGGTTTTAGGCATACAGTTATCTTATATATTGAGAAATCCGGAAGGAAAGATGTATGATTTAGAAGGGAAGGAACGTATATCGGAAGGGCAGAATGGAGTTTGTAAATTTTTGTTTGAAACAGAAATATCGGATCCTCAAATTTGGGATGTAGACTGCCCGGCATGCTATAAGCTGGAAGTTCTTTTAAAAAAGAATGGCAATATTCTGCAGGAGGATATCAGACAATGGTTTTCGAACGATAGAGTTATTCCTGAAAAGGATTGCTGTTAAACGGGAGAAAATTAAAACTCAATGGTAGTGTGTGAACATCATGATTTGGGATGCCTTGGAGCGGCGTTTCATAAAAAAAGCGATGAAGCGAAAAATAGGAGATTTTAAAGTACAAATAGGGGGTAAAGTAGCACTGCGGCTTGCTCATAATATGCCGGCGCCGGAGGTGATGGAACTTGCAGACAGAATGGGGATATTGATTGTGTCTGAAGCGTTTGATATGTGGATATCTGAGAAAAACCCGTATGACTATGCTAGGTTTTTTAAGGATTGGTATCAAAGAGATCTTGCAAATTGGATTAAACGAGATAGAAATCATCCTAGTATTCTGATGTGGAGTATAGGCAATGAGATTTATGATACACATGCAAGTGAAGAAGGGCAGATATGGTGTAAAAAGCTTGCGGAAGGAGTTCACTCCCTTGATCCGGAAAAGAATGCGGTTGTGACGATAGCATCGAATTATATGCCATGGGAGAATGCACAGAAATGTGCCGATATCATAAAGAATGTTGGCTATAATTATGGTGAAAACTATTATGCACAGCACCATGAGGAACATCCGCAATGGGTGATTTACGGGAGTGAGACAGGATCTATCGTACAAAGCCGTGGTATTTATCACTTTCCGATGAAACAGTCGGTACTGTCTGATATAGATGAACAATGTTCTTCACTTGGAAATTCAACGACAAGTTGGGGAGCGAAATCGGTTGAGAGCTGTATTTTATCTGAAATAGAGCAGCCGTATTCAAGTGGTCAGTTTGTATGGTCTGGATTTGATTTTATCGGAGAACCCACTCCATATCATACAAGGAATTCTTATTTTGGACAGGTCGATACCGCTGGTTTTCCGAAAGATTCTTATTATTTATATCAGGCAGCGTGGACGGATTATCGCAAAAATCCGATGGTGCACATTTTCCGTACTGGGATTTTAATTGAAGGTCAGCGAATAGATGTGAGAGTATGTTACAAATGCTCCTATCGTAGACTGTTTTTTAACGGGAAAAGTCAAGGCGTTTGTGTATTGGCGCAAAAAGAAAAGGCAATATTGGCAGGACACTGGCAGATTCCATATGAGGCAGGTACACTTTATGCAGCTGCGCGCGATGAAGAGGGGCATATTTGGGCAGAAGAAACAAGGCAATCTTTTGGAGAGGCAGTACAGATTTCGCTGAAGGCATCAGAAACAGAATTGAAAGCAGATGGAGAAGACATTGTATTTATTGAGATTTCTATGAAAGATAAAGAGGGGTATCCGGTAGAAAATGCGAACAATTATGTAAAGATTGAAGTGGAAGGTGCAGGTGCATTGGTTGGAACTGACAATGGAGACAGTACAGATACGGATGAGTATAAATCAGGAATAAGAAAACTGTTCAGTGGCAAGTTGCTTGCAGTATGTAAAGCAGATATTGTTCCGGGGGAGATGGTTGTAAAAGTAAATGCCACAGGTATGCAGGATGCGGTATTGCGAATACCGGTACGTGAAGCCCAAATAAGGAAGGGTATCAGTAGGAAAGCGTATCTTCCAGAGGAAAAAGAGAATCAAAGTGACAGACCAATACAAGTGCGTAATATTAAATTGGTGAGTAGTCAAGGACAGCATCTTTGTAAAGAGAATATGGTGACAGAGGTAACGGCTCATATATGTCCGGAAATAGCGGCAGATCAGGAGCTTATATGGGAAATTGTAGATGATGCAGGGATTCCGCTTAAAATTGCAGAAGTGCAATCAGAAGGTCGGAAGGCTTTGATTACAGCAAAAAGTGACGGAAACTTTCGGCTTCGATGTATGTCGAAAAGTGGTACTGAAAAAGTAAGGATTATTTCTGTCTTGGAATTTGTAGTTGATGGTTTGGGAAAAGCATTTACCAATCCGTATGAATTTGTCAGTGCAGGATTGTATGATTATAGTAAGGGAGAGATTGGAAATGGTAATGAACATGGTGTGGCAACATCAAGAGACGGGGAAAGCAGAGTGGGATTTCAATGTCTCGATTTTGGAGATTATGGTTCGGATGAGATTACAATGCAGATATTTGCGTTGACAGATGATCCATATGATATACAAATATATGAGAGAAATCCGGATGAGGAAGGAATTCTTTTGGGGAATTTTGTATATCAGAAACCGAAAAAGTGGAATGTGTATCAGGATGCTGTTTTTCAACTGAATCAAAAATTGAAAGGTATTACAGAACTTTGTTTTGTTTTTCAGGCGAAAATGCATGTGAAAGGTTTTTGTTTTAAGAAATATGAAAGAAGCTGGCAAAAGCTTTCAGGAGAAGAATGTGACAGTATTTATGGTGATAGCTTTAAGAAAAAAGGAAACAAAATTTGCGGAATAGGCAATAATGTTACGATTGGTTTCAAAAAATTGAATTTTGGAACCGCAGGTGCCAGATATGTTACCATAGCAGGAGCAACGCCACTTGAAAAAACATCCATTGTTTTGAAGTTTTTGCAAAATGGAGAAGAAAAACAATGTATCATTGAATTTGTCAATGGAAGTTCAATCCAGAGATTTTCCATAGATCCATTATATCAAATGAACGATGTTAGTCTGGTATTTCTTCCAGGTAGCAAATTTGATTTGAGTGGATTCAATTTGAGAAGGGGATCCCCCCACTCATCATCTTAGATGATGGGGAAATCCCCTTGTTTATTTGTAGTAGGAACAATATGTGACAAATATTGCTGACAAGATGGACAAAATTAGGAAATAGAAATAAAAGAAATATTTTTTGTATAATAACGATAACAAAAAAAGAAAGTACAAAAAGGGAGGAGAAGTGGTATGAAAAAGAAAAAGGAAAAAGTCGACAATTCCAAAAGTGAAACCGAGTGATTTCAATAAAAAAAACGAGCACTCGCTCTTGAGACACATACAAAAAGGAATGGAGATTGTATTCTCTTATGGTACTTCCGATATTGTATTACATTGTTTTTAAATATGTACCAGTTATCGGAAACATAATTGCCTTTCGCAGGTTATAAGGGTGGCCCCAATATTTTGGGAGAATACTGGGTGGGATTTCGGTATTTTGAGCAATTTTTGAAGGATCCACAATTTTGGCAAGCATTTTGGAATACGCTCAGATTGAGTATTGAATATTTATTGGTCAGATTCCCTGTAACATTGATATTTGCGCTTCTTTTGAATGAACTCAGAAAGAAATGGTGGAAGAAGTCAGTGCAGACGATTTCTTATCTTCCGCATTTTATTTCCCTTGTAGTTGTCTGTGGTATGGTAAAAGAACTCTTGGCAGCAGGAGGCCCCATCAACCAGCTGATTCAGAGTCTTGGGGGTGACAAGATTGCATTTATGTCAGAACCCGGATGGTTTGATGCGATCTATATTCTGTCAGGCGTGTGGCAGGCACTTGGATGGGGGACAATACTTTATCTGACAGCAATGACAGGCATTAACACAGAATTGTATGAGGCGGCGGAAATGGATGGAGCCGGAAAGCTCCAGCAGGTATTGCATGTGACGATTCCGGGAATTTTGCCGACGATTATGACACTGCTGATTATGGATATTGGCGGGATCGTGACATCAAGCAACATGCAGAAAATCTTGTTGTTGTATAATCCTTTGAACCAAGAACGTGCGGATATTATTGGAACTTTGGTATATAGAATGGGTATTACAGGAGGCAACTTTAGCTATGCAGCGGCAGTGGGATTGTTCGAAGGTGTCATTGGATTGATTTTAGTTTCTACAGCGAATTTTCCTGTCGAAAAAAATTTACTGAGACTTCGTTGTGGTAAGGGAGGAAGAAGAGATGAGTGCAAAACCTTCAAAAGGATATCGCGTATTTCAGGTAGTAAACACGATCATTATGATTATTATAATTTTTATTACCCTGTATCCGTTTGTGTATCTTGTTGCACAATCGTTTAGTAGTGATGCGGCAGCAAGTGCAGGATTTGTAACATTTTATCCAATAGACTTTAATTTGGATACATACAAATATATATTAAAAGATAATCAGTTTTTCCGATATTATGCAAATACTATTTTTTACACGATAGTGGGAACATTTATATCAGTTGTTATGACAGCATTGATTGCCTATCCACTCTCCAAACCAAGGCTTCGGCTGAATAAGGTGATTACACCCATGGTTGTGTTTACAATGTATTTTGCAGGCGGTACAATTCCAAATTATATTGTAGTCACACAGTGGCTGGGATTGCAGGACAGTATGTGGTCCATCATTCTTCCGGGAACTATCAGCACATTCAATTTGCTGGTAATGAAGTCATTTTTTGCCGGACTTCCAGAAGAATTAGAAGAGGCAGCTGCAATTGATGGTTTAGATACATATAGAATTTTTGTTAAAATTATTCTTCCGCTGTCAAAACCAATCATTGCAACGATGTGTCTGTTTTATATTGTGACAATGTGGAATGAATGGTTCACTCCGATGCTGTATCTGGACTCGAAAGATAAATGGCCAATTGCATTGTATGTAAGACAGCTTGTAGAAGGAGCAAATAACACAGAAGTAGGATCTTCAGCAGATGCGAGCAGTGTACAGGCAACCTTAAAATACAGCTACCATGGTTCTGACATCCATTCCGATTATTTGTATCTATCCATTTGTACAAAAATATTTTGTACAGGGAATGACGATTGGAGCTGTAAAAGGGTGAGTATTGCAGTATTGAAGGTATAAAAAGTTAAACAAAAATAAAAAAAGGAGGAGACTTATGAAAAAGAAAATTTTTGCACTGACACTTTCTGTTGTGATGACAGGAATGGCACTCGCAGGTTGTGGAGGGAGTGGGGCAGGGAGTCAAAGTGACGGGCCGACACTTTCACAGGAAGAAGCGGATGAAAACCTTGATTATGAATATGGAGAGGGGAAGACATTCTATTCTGAGGAACCGATGACATATTCTATGATGTATTCGGATCATGAAAATTATCCGTACCAGGAAGATTGGCTTCTCTGGAAGGCAATTGAGGAGAAAACAAATGTCACATTTGATCTTACGACAGTTGCGAGAACGGATTATAACGATAAGGTGTCAGCATCTGTTAATAGTGGAAGCGCTCCGTATATTATTCCCAAAGTCTACGATTCGGCAGCTTATGAAGACAGTGGACAGGTCGTTCCAATTAGTGACTGGGTACAATATATGCCGAATTATCAGAACTGTGTGAAAGAGTGGGGGCTGGAAGATGACCTCAAGCAGATCATGGCTGCAGACGGAAAATATTATCGCTTGCCGGGGATGTGGGAGACAGCAGCAGGTGGGTACTCATTGGCAATACGAAAAGATGTATTTGAAGTAGCAGGGGTAGACTTGAGTAAAGAGGCAACCTGGACATGGGAAGACTTTTATGAAGCATTGAAAAAAGTAAAAGATTATACAGGAAAAGACTATGTCTGGTCTGATGGATTTGGGTTTGGAAGCACGATGAATATTGCGGCAACCGTGTATGGAGTAACAGGAGGTTATTCAACAGACGGTGGAGACTGGGGGCTGAAAGACGGAGTTAAATTTGATTTTGACAAGGATGAGTTCTATTTCGCAGATACGACAGAAGAATATAAAGAGTATTTATCTGTGTTTGCGAAAATGTATGAAGAAGGAATTCTTGATCCAGAAACATTTACTCAGGATACAACACAGGCACAGGCTAAATTTTATCGTGGAGATTCTTATGTGCTGAATATGAACTATCAGCTCTTTTCAGACACCTTAAATGGTAAGATGCAAGTGGATGGCGCAGAACTGTATTTTTTGACTACACCAGGTGGAGCTGCAGGGCAGTTGAAAGTATCAAGTCGCGATGGACGTTTGGAAAACGGTATTATGATTTCACAGAATGCATTGGATGAGTTAGGTGAAAAAGAATTTATAAAGATGCTCCGTTTTATTGACTGGTTATGGTATTCAGATGAAGGTCAGACACTTGCTTTGTGGGGCGTAGAGGGTGAAACCTATTCAGTAGATGATGACGGAAATATCGTATTGAATTCGGATATCTACTACAATGGAATCAACCCGGGTGCTGAGAAACAGCTGAATGTAGATTATGGATTTGGAAATGGAGTATTTGCATATGGTGGTTCAAAGGAGTTGCAGTACTCTAAATTTTCTGATCAGGAAAAAGAGTGGAATGAACGGATTAACGAGAACAAAGAGGAGATTCAGTTGATGCCACCTATTTTGGCAGATGAATTGCAAAAAGAAGATTTGAACCTTATAAAAACTCCATTGATGGATTATGTCAATACGGCTGCATTAGAATTTATTACAGGTAAGCGCGATTTGGAGACAGATTGGGACAGCTATGTTTCGGATTGTGAATCGAAGGGATGCACAAAATATGTGGATATGGCAAATGAAATTTATCAGGAGACAAAAGACCTTCTTGAGTAATTGAACAGAAAAACAAATCTGGCAGTTTAGCTGCCAGGTTTGTTTGGTAATATTCAGAACAACAGGTTGGAGGGGCGGGAATATGGCGGACATTAAAACTACGAAAGAAGACAGCATCCCTTTTTTTACTTTTTACTACGAA
>ENA-OQNC01000155-OQNC01000155.1-human-gut-metagenome-genome-assembly--contig:-NODE-155-length-10561-cov-2.819820_pt1 | contig 10561 bp, 9 predicted proteins | sample MGYA00242626_ERZ504874 | MGnify/ENA primary metagenome ERZ504874 (study PRJEB26092, sample SAMD00036411) | human gut metagenome | host: Homo sapiens | study: EMG produced TPA metagenomics assembly of...
ATTCACCTTTTGTGATAACATACGGCGGTTCAAAAGCACTCAGCGATCCCGTGATCGATAAGATCATGTTTAATACAATAATCGTCTTGATACTTGGAAAAATCACATAACGGAATTTTTGCCATCCACTTGCACCATCAATCGCTGCTGCTTCATAAAGAGAAGAATCCACAGACATGATCGCTCCGATAAAAAGAACCATGTTCTGCCCCATATAACGCCATACAGATGTTGCAGCCAGGGAAATATTGTTAATGTTTGTATCCTTCAGCCAATACGGCAGATTATCCAGCTCAAATCCACACCACTGCAATACCGTATCTAAAACAAAACCTCTTGTATAAAAGAATTTAAAGATAAATCCTACTGCAATTCCGCATACAAGATATAGGGAAAAACAAAAAACCTTTAAAAACTCCCGCACCTTTTATTTTAAAACTGAGTATTGATGCAAAATACAGCGCAAGCGCCAGCTGCACAAAAGAAGCTCCCATATAATATAAACTGAGTTTTAATGCATTGAAGCAGTCTTCTCTCGAAAATACTTCCACATAATTCTCCAGCCCTACAAATGTTCTTTCTCCGATATATTTCATATCATAAAAACTGAATTGTACCATCTCCGCAAACGGCAGATATGTAAATGTAAAAAGCAATGCAAGTGGCACAAACATAAACACTATCATGCAAAGCCTGCGGTTCACTTTTCCGCTCTGTATCCACTTTACAAATCCCTTTTTCTGCTTCATAAAATCTTCTCCTTTTCAAACAGAGGCAGCAGAAACCTTTTCATTCCCGCCGCCCCTGATCCATCCGTCATCTCCACTGACACAGACTATTTCGTATAATCATACTCCTGTGGCGTAACACCGTTGCTCTCCTGTGCCGCTGTCCACTTCTCATTCCACTCTGCAGACATTTCTTCCATTGTTTTGCTTCCATCGATCGCTGCCTGAAGAACTTCTTTCGGTATATATCCTGACACATTGATACCAAGCTCAGACTCATTATTAATATCTGACATAAGATTTTCCTCTCCGTCAGGCGCCGGAGTGTTGATCACCAGGTCAATATCTTCAAACGAAGAAAGTGTTTCCGGATACGGCATTCCTTTTACAATCGAAATTCCACCCTCTGATTCCGCAAAACCGGATTTTTCTGTCAGCCATTTGATGTAGCACATTGCCGCGATCTGTTCATCCTCTGAACTGTTGCAGTTAATTCCATAACAGTAATCAGGGCCAGCTGCTGCATATTGTTTTCCATTCACAGAAATAGGAAATGGCATATATGCGATATCATCTGCATTATCTCCGGCTCCCTGAATCTGAGAAATTGCCCATGAACCAAGTACCATACATCCGATCTTTCCCTGATTCATCATTCCCTTGCTGCCTTCCCAGTCTGTTGTTGTCGGATCATCTTCTGTAAGCTTCTGCTTCACAGCTTCATACAAAGTATTATAAACTGCATATGGACCAGTTCCGTCTCCATGATCTGCAAACGGATCTTTTCCTTTGGTTCTTCCTTCATTTGCAAAATCCGGATCTCCTGTTGCATTTCCGTCAATATATGCATCCCATGCATTCATCGTCCAATCAGCTGCAAAGTTGGTATAAAGAGGAATCGCATCTGTGTTGTCTTTAATCTTCTGCAAGTCCTCTAAAAATTCATCCGGTGTCTTCGGCAATTCTGTAATTCCCGCTTCTTCAAAGACGGCTTTGTTGTAAACCATTCCCTGTACGTTCGCCATGGAAGGGATACCGTATACATCATCTTCATATTTCAGATTATCTACAAAATCATAACTTTCACTTAATGTTTTATAGCTTCCGAAGCTTGTAAAATAATTTTCCAGTTCATCTTTATCAACTGTAGTCGGAACCATACAAATATCACCCCAGTCGCCTGTAGAGAGCCTTGTGGTGACTCCATTTGCATAATCTGTTACCCCTTCATATTCAATATTTACATTCGGATACATTTTCTGGAATTCTTTAATATACTCCTGGAATTTTGTATCGATTACATCCGTCTTATGTGTAAGGAATTTCAAATCAGCTTTGATATCCGTGTAGTCTTTCCCCACTTCGATCTGGTCAAAGGTGACATCAATCTTCGTTTTTTCTTTTCCGCCCGAATTCCCGGAATTCCCACACGCTGTCAATGACATGATCATCATGGCTGCCATCGTAACTGCCAATACTCTTTTTGCTTTCATTTTTTATTCCTCCTCTATTTTTAACTTGGTTTAATCCTATCATTAATCTATTTTAATTTCAAGTTTTTGTTTGTTTTAATTTCTATTTCTACTCTTTTCACATTTTTGACACCTTATTTTTGTATATTTTAACATATCAAAAATAGAAAACCCTTATTTTCCATTCATTAAAGCTTGTTTAAGAGATTAATTAAACTTAAACCAATACGTTGTTTTAATTAAAAAAGACTTTTTACTGAAATTTTAATTTCTTCAGCAAAAAGTCTCTTTCCTTTACCACCTTAGTTCTTTGACACTGTCACGTTCCACAATCACACTGTCCACATATCGGGTCCCCCAGTGTTTTTCATCTCCTCTGATCTTTCCCATGAGAAGTTTTACCGCAATAGCCCCCATCCGCTTTATATCTACATTATACGTAGTCAGACGGTCTGCAAAACTATGCCCGAACAAATAGTTGTCATAGCCGACAATAGAAATATCTTCCGGTATTCGGAATCCTTTTTCAGTGAGAGCATCATACAGATATCCCGCTGACAAATCACTGTTGCACACAAATGCCGTCGGCATATTATCCGGAAGTTCCACCCGCATATCGCCGACAATCAGATCTCGATCCTCCAGAACCCATTCTTTTCGAAACGGTATTCCCGCCTTCTTCCAGACCTTTCCGATATCCATAATAACGATCCATAATATTTTCATTGGCATACACCGATCCCACAAACGCGATATCCCGATGTCCCTTTTCCAAAAGATAGTGTGTCATCTTATACATTCCAATATAATTTCCCGACATTACTGCGTCACACTTAAGCCCTTTTATCTGAAAATCCAGAAGTACAATCGGAATTTCAGATTTTTTTACCAGATTTTCCACATATGACTTGAAATGCCATCCAATAACGATCAATCCATCGATCATCTTTTCCCGCATCAGTTTCGGCAGCTCATCCCGCCTCTGCATATCTGTATCCAGAATCTCCAGCATCGTCTGGCTCCGGCTTTTGGACGCAGCATACACAACCTGCTGATACATGGCCCAGTAAAAAGAGGTTCCCATTTCCATATACATTTCGGAAGCGATCACTCCGATGCGATAGCCCCCTTCTTTTTTCTCATATCTGGAAAAATCATATCCCATATTCCTTGCTATTTCCTCGATCTTTTCACGGACATCATTGCTTACCCCCCGCTTTCCGGAAAGCGCATTGGATACTGTCACCGTACTTACACCTGCCGCCTGTGCGATATCTTTTAACTTCACTTCTGCCATATCAACAGTCCCCCCTGAATCTCACTGTATTTCCGGGCACGATCCTGCCTTCCACGATTCTTACACCTTCCGGCCTGCTTTTTCCCTTCAATTCTTTTCAAAAGCGTGCTGACGCTGATCCTTGCAATTACTTTCTCATCATTTTCATACGTACACAATTTTACTCCATCCTGAACCTGCGGATAATAATTATCAAAACTTACAACAGAAACATCTTCCGGAACACGTACCCCCCGCTCTTTCAGTCTTTCAAGCAGCAGCACTGCCGTTTTATCGCAATTGCAGACAAATCCCTGTGGCAGTTTTTCCGGCAATTCAATCTCCAGCCGGTAATTCCCTTTTCCACATTCCCTGTCCGCAACGAACCGAAACTGCTCTTCTTCCATGCCTGCCCTTTGCATTGCTTTGCAATACCCAAAATATCGGTCTGTAATATTCTTGGTCGCATTCGGACTGCCCACAAAAATCAAATCTCGATATCCTTCCTTTAAGAGCAGTCTGGTCATCTGCTCCATACCGCCAAATCCATCCGTTATAATGTAATCCATATCATCGTAAACATCGTAATAATCCACACACACAATTGGAATGCGGCTCACTTTGCGCAGCATTTTCATATATTCCTGATACAATTCTCCAATCACAATCAGCCCATCCATGGACTGTTCTAAAAACACCATCGCATCTGCACTCAAGTTTTCTTTTTCACAGGTAACCACCTCCAGAACAGTCACATGCCCCCTTTTGGCAGTCTCCTGTGCAACTCTGCGATATATCTCCATATAAAAAGACGGAAATTCCTTCACATAGCGCTCTGCAACCAGAACCCCTATAATATGAGACCTCGCCTTTTCTTTCTCTTCATAAACCGGTGTTTTATATCCCATTCTCTGCGCAGCCTCTTTGATTCTGTTTCGCAGCCCTTCACTGACACCCTTCTTTCCTTTCAGTGCATTCGAGACGGTTACGATACTAACTCCCAGGCTGTCCGCAATATCTTCCAGCTTTACTTCTTTTTTCTGACCCATAGCTCCCCTTTCAATCAACATTCTCTTCAACAAGGAATATCCTGCTCTTAAAATCTCCAAATTCCTGCGCTACTTTAAGCCCCGCCTGCATCAACACGGAGCCGCTGTATTCTTTTCCATCTATTCTGTAACGACTCTGTGCCTTGAGACCTTTTAATTTTACGAATCTGCTCTTTCCATTCGCCGCAGCCATTCCCTGCACATAAAATACAAGCGCTTTCTTTTTCGTTTTTTCCACAATCATCCAACTGTCATAACGTCCGTTTTCCGCAATCGATGCAAGTCGATAATAATCTCCTTCGCGAATCAGCTCATTGTATTTATGATAATCTGCGGTCTGTTTTTTTACAAGTTCTTTTTCCTCTGCCGACAGTTTGGTAATATCCAACTCATATCCAAACGTTCCCAGAAGCGCAACATTTCCTCTTGTTTCAAACGGCGTTATCCTTCCAACTGTATGATTTGGACAAACACTGACATGAGCTCCTATTGTTGAAACAGGATATACCATCGCTGTTCCCTCCTGAATTGCCAGCCTTTCCACTGCATCTGTATCATCAGAACACCATATCTGCGGGCTGTAGTACAGCATTCCCGCATCAAATCTCGCACCGCCGCCTGAACAATTTTCCAAAAGCAATTCTGGAAAATCTTGCAAAAGCCGCTCCTGCATTTTATAGACTCCCAACACATAGCGATGGTACAGTTCCCCCTGCCTGTCTGCCGGAAGTCCACAACTCCCCATCGTTGTCAACTGACGGTTCATATCCCATTTTACATAAGCGATATCAGCGCTTTTTAATACGTCAGCAATCTTTTCATAGACTTCATCCACCACCTCATCTCTGGACAAATCCAATACATACTGAGCGCGGCTCTGTGTAATCTCTCTGCCCGGAATCTGAATCGCCCAGTCCGGATGTTCTTTATATAAATCTGAATCAGGAGAAATCATTTCCGGCTCCACCCAGATTCCAAACTTCATCCCTGTTTTCTTTACATCCTCTGCCAGCTTATGAAGACCTCCGTTATTTTTTCTTCATTCACTACCCAGTCTCCAAGAGAGCTGTCATCACTGTTCTTTTTCCGAACCACCCATCATCCATCACCAGCATCTCAATTCCGAGTTTGGACGCTTCACGTGCAATGTCCAGAAGTTTCTTATCATCAAATTCAAAATACGTTGCTTCCCAGTTGTTGATCAGGATTGGGCGTTCCCGGTGCAAGTACGGACTGCGAATCAGGTGATTCCGATACAGATCATGGTATGTCCTCGTCATCTTTCCAAGACCTTTCCCAGAATAGACAAGAATCACTTCCGGAGCCGTAAAACACTCCTCCGGTTCCAATTTCCACGTAAATCCTTCCGGATGAATCCCCATCATCATACGCACAGAATCAAATTGACTTTTTTCCGCCTGTGCGATAAAATTTCCGGAATACACAAAATTCATTGCATAAACTTCTCCCACATCCTGATTCGTTTCTGGAGTTACCAGAGCCATGAACGGACTTTCCTGATGACTTGACTCCCCTTTAAAGGATGCAATATTCTGTCTTCCATATCCTAAAGGTGTTCTCTGAATATGCCGCTCTCTTGCCCACGAACCGAACAACCCCATTACTTCAAAATTTCTGTCATCCATATCCAGACTGGCACTAAGTACTTTTTCCAGATAAAATGCCTCTTTTCCCTCATTGCAGATTGTCGCAGATCTTGCTATGGCATCCTGATTCCGAAAGACAGAATACCGAAGCACCACCTTCATTCCCAGAACAGGATCCCTTGTCAAAAGACTCAGTGTGATACAATCCTCCTCATTTCCCCATGTTGCAGGAAGTCCCGGAAGTTTTGGCTTTCCTTTCTTGATCTCATATCCTTCATAAATCAATTCGCTTGCTCTGTAACCGGACATACTTCTGACACAGATCGCACTTTCTCTGTAATCTCCCATTCCACTTTCCGGATACTCCATCGGAGCAAAATCCAGATAAGAATTCTTTTCTCTTCGATTCACCCCCGGAGTAAACGGAGCCTCATCCTCTCGAAGCAAATATCGGATATCCGTATCTTCCAGTTTTTTTTCCATAATATAAATGGTTCACATACTTATCTTCAGTCACCGCAATTGCATATGTAGTATTTTGTGTATGAAGCAAAAATACCTTTATTTTTTCTATCAAACAACAACTCTCATTCACATCACCTTCTTCTTTTTAACTTTGATTTTAACCTTATTTAATTATAATTTTAAATTCTTTTTTATTCACTTTTGTTCAACTCTGTTAATTTTTTAAGATGAATAAAACTCCCTTTTTGTTCCATCAACTCTTCGTAATTTCCATACTCTAACACTCCACCATTTCCAATCACTGCAATCTTATCTGCATTTTTTATCGTAGACAATCGATGTGCGACAATTAACGTGGTTCGATCTCTCACCAATCTCTGGATGGAATCCTGAATCTTCTTTTCTGAAACACTGTCCAGAGCAGAAGTCGCTTCATCCAGAATCAAAATTTTCGGATTTCGCACAAATGCCCGGGCAATTGAAATTCTCTGTTTCTGGCCTCCGGATAAATTATCCCCATGCTCTGTTATCATCGTATCCAATCCATCCGGCATTTTCTTAATCACATCCTCCAAATTTGCTGCCCGGACGATCTCCCAGAGTTTTTCATCCGGAATCCCTTCTGTTCCATATGTTATGTTGTCTCGAATCGTTCCCGAAAATAAAATGGACTGCTGAGGCACAACCGCGATGTGTTCTCTATAGCTCTGCAGATTCACTTCCATTAGATTTTTTCCATCAATCCGTACCTGACCACTGTCTGCTTTCAGAAAACCAATTGCCAGATTCAAAATCGTCGTCTTTCCTGATCCAGAACCTCCTACAAATGCAACTGTTTCTCCTTTTCGTATCTTCAAGTTTAAATCATTTAGTATTTTCTTTTCTTCCCCTCTGTAAGAAAACGAAACTTCATCAAATTCAATTTCACCTTCTACTTCTTTTACCTTCTCTTTTTTCCAGTTATCTTCAATATCATTTGCACACAGCACTTCTCCTATCGACTCAACTGATTCCAACCCTTTGGAAATAATCGGAAGCAATGCCATCACATTTGCAATCTGTGCAACAATAGATGAAAAATAGGTCTGATACAGCATAATATCTCCGATTTGAATCAACTCTTTCCACGCCATGTAAGCAGTAAACACCAGACAGAACACCTGAAAAATCTGAAATGCCACCCAGCTGATCGATGAAAAATAGGTCTGGACCATGTCCAGCTTTAACCCTTTTTGAGCAATTCTTTTCAACTGCCGTTCCATTTTTTTCTGTTTCTTTATCTTCCATTGCATGCGCTTTTGTAACAGGGATCATTTCCACCATCTCCATCACTTTCGCAGATGTTTCTTCCATTTCCTCTCTAAATTCCCTGTTGTGACTTTTTATTTTCCCCTTAAATCCTACAATGATTAAAACCGCCACCGGAATCGTACATACAAAAAACAGAAATACAATCTTGCTTTTATAAATAACCACCCCAAATGACACTACAATATTCAAAATAATCGTAATCAAAGAGATAAAAATCTGAGACGCCAGTGTCTGAACCTGTTCCACATCCCTCATAATTTTGGACTGAAGCCTTCCGGACTGCATTTCTTTATGATACGTGATCGAAAGCTGCTGCAGCTTTACAATCAAAGCCTCTCTTAACTCCTTTTCCACACCTCTTACACTTTTCGCATAGAGCCAGGTATGAATATAATTTGTTGCTACATTCTGGACAAGAAATACGAGCATTAAAATCGTATTCACAGTCAAAATCCGCACAATATCCCCCTCTTTATCTGTCACTGCATTGATAATATTTGCTGTGACGATTGGCAGCACCCACGTAGGAGAATGCTTGATTACAAAAAAGAAAACTGATCCAAACAGCGCCAGATACCGCCCGCGAAACAAAAGCAACAATGTCTTTAAACTGTGACCTTTGTTTTCTCGAAACATTTGTGTTATATTACTTTTTCATTTCTCTTCCCATTGCTTTTCCCCGTCTATTCCTTATAATACTTCTTTATAATCTCCTGTACCGGCTTCTGGCAGATTTGATAACTGTCATCCTTATATGCCTGTTTTGCTGATGGTACTGCAGGCGCCCATTCCCACAACCCATACCCTTGCATCCACTCTCTTTTTCTGCATGACTCAAACATAGTTGTATACCACTCCACCTGTTCCTCTAACCGTAACTTTCCTTCAATCCCCCAGTTATTCGGAACGTGTTTTGATCCTGTTCTGGACATACATCCTGCTTCTGCAAAGAAAAACGGTTTATGATAAGCTTTTACTACAGCCTCGATCCGATCCAGTTCCTGCTCCCAGTCCTGAATCGGATAATAGCCGCTGGATGAAATCACATCTACACAATCCCACCATTTAACCCGGTCTTCCTGATACTTATCCGTATTGTATGATACTGTCCCATCGTAACACTCTCTGATTGCAGCAATCACTTCCCGCCACTCCTTCTCTCGATGTTCTGACATCACCATTTCACACCCTGCGATTAACATATCGCATTCTTCTTTTTGTGCAATCTCCGCATAATGCGTCTGAAATTTCGTGTAGGACGAAAACCAGTTTCCCCATTTTTGCTCACACGGTACATCATGTTCAAAAAAGCTGATATATGCTCTCCATTCTCCGTTTTTACAATTCACGGTAGGCTTTAATCCGACTCTGACTCCTTTTTTCTTTGCATAACAGATCATATCTGCCAGTTCCTCATCCGAAAAAGTAGCATTGGAACTATAACAAATCTCTTCTGAATGTGCTGTATCCTGCAGCCCTCCCGGTGCCAGTATCACAAAATCTGCTCCCGTATTCTCTATCATATAATCAAAGCTTTCTCTTGCCTGCTCTGTATTCAATGTATTTTTCCTGTAAAACGGAGCAAATGTAATTCCTTTTATAAACTTCATATGCGCAATCCCCTTCCTTTAAATTCCCCGAAAGTATAGCATATTCCCTTTATGCATGATATAATGATTCTCGCAAAAAATTGTATAAATCTATGATTACCCAACATTTGCATCTTACTGTTTTTTCACAAAGGAGGAGGACATGAACCCCATTTTCGAATACTCTGATACGTTAAACAATCCTTATGAAGCTTTCTTTTTGACGCTCAAAAAAACACTTCCCGGTTTCTCCGCACTGGCATTATTTTATGGAAATTCTGTATATTTTGAAAGGAACTGCCTATATCGAAACCGATACAGACAATTATGTTCTGGAACCCGGAGATTTGATTGTTTTCCACCCGCAGACACCTCATGCCATTTATGCTGCAGGTCCTTTTCCCCTCCAATATCAGGTGCTGAAATTTGATCCCGTACATCTAAATATTCCGGGAAGCAGTCTCCCTTCCATTTCCACGCTGCTTCATATGATCGATACTGACAAGCGCTTTTCCTGTTTTTTTTCAAAAATCCGAGCTGGAGCATATTCCCTTACATTCCCTGTTTGATACAATGATCCAAATCGTTACAAGAAAAAAACTTTAGTTACGACATTCTCGCACACTCATATTATTGTATCCTTATCACAGAGTTGCTCAAACTTTGGGAAAAACAGGGATTTTCAATTACAAGTAATGCATTGCAGCACTCTCAGAACGAAACATTTTCCGCAGTGGCAGAATATATTTTTCAACACTATCAAGAACCCATTTGTATCGAAACTCTAGCACGGAATTTTCACATGAGTTATTCTCACTTTTCCGCAAAATTTAAAGAATACTACGGACAGACCTGCGGGCATTTTATCAAAATGGTACGAATCCAAAAAGCAGAAGATCTTCTTCGTTTCACTGATTTTGACCTTTCCTACATCAGCCAGGAAACCGGCTTTTGCGACTGCAGTCATTTCATACGGGTATTTCAGGAATTTCATGGAATTACACCCAAAAAATTTCGTAAAAATCTACATACCACCTGACATTTCCATACAATATAAAAACTGC
>ENA-OQNC01000156-OQNC01000156.1-human-gut-metagenome-genome-assembly--contig:-NODE-156-length-10560-cov-3.053005_pt1 | contig 10560 bp, 13 predicted proteins | sample MGYA00242626_ERZ504874 | MGnify/ENA primary metagenome ERZ504874 (study PRJEB26092, sample SAMD00036411) | human gut metagenome | host: Homo sapiens | study: EMG produced TPA metagenomics assembly of...
ATACATATTTCTATTAGTTTGTTCCTCCTTATAAATATATTAATACACAGCATATATTACTGTTGTATTTGTGCTGTTCTGTAACCTTAATATGTATAAATGCTTTTAGCATTTCCATAATCCATGCAGGTTACAATATGCATATACTTCTTCTACCTGTTCACCATCGCAAAGACAAAAATCTGCTATCGGCTCCTGCCCTGGATTTAACTGTTTTCTGTATATTCCCTGGTTTGTATTTAATGTAATCCACTCAATGAAATGCTCTTCAAGCATTGGATGTTTTGTTTCTCCGACCACGACATGAACATGACTGCCTTCTACCGTATATACAGGTACATGCTTCTCGACAGCAGCATCTGTCACTCCGGCTTTTAATTCCTGCATAGGTTCTCCGCAACAAATTACAGGTACACCCTTATCCTTTACCTTTTCAACAATGTTTCCACAATGCTTACAAATATAATACCTTACTTCCATGCCTTTTTCTCCTTCCATGTGTAAAATTTATAATTCAATTTTTTTGAATTAATCACTTTCTTCTTTGTAATAATCTCATCTACTTAATAATTCTCTTCATGTACTTCAAAATAGCTCTGTGGATGATTACATACCGGACATACTTCAGGTGCCTTAGTTCCTACCACAATATGTCCGCAGTTACGGCATTCCCATACCTTAACTTCGCTCTTTTCAAATACCTGTGAAGTTTCAATATTCTTAAGAAGTGCTCGATATCTTTCCTCATGGTGCTTCTCAATCTCACCTACTGCCCTGAATTTTGCTGCAAGCTCAGGGAATCCTTCTTCCTCAGCTGTTTTAGCAAAGCCTTCATACATATCTGTCCACTCATAATTTTCGCCTTCTGCCGCTGCCGCCAGGTTTTCCTTTGTATCACCAATTCCTGCTAATTCCTTGAACCACATCTTTGCATGTTCTTTCTCATTATCTGCAGTCTTTAAAAACAATGCTGACATCTGCTCGTAGCCTTCCTTCTATGCTACAGATGCAAAATATGTATACTTGTTTCTTGCCTGTGATTCTCCTGCAAAAGCTGCCTCTAAGTTTTTCTCTGTCTGTGTTCCTGCATATTTGTTTTCTGACATGATTCAAAACCTCCTCTTTTGATTTTAACTCTATCTTACCACTATTTTCGGTCGGATATCAACTTAAGTTCAGAAATTTGAGAAATTCTTCCGCCTGTTTTTAAAGCATCTTTTCGTTATCTCCCTATCAGAACCTGCTTTCCGCAAAAAGCAAAACCATGCTTCCTGCATTGGCGTATCGTATTCATCTAATTCATTGTCAGTGTTTTTCCGAAGCGGCGCGGCCGGGTAATTAAAGTAACACGATTTCTTCTCTCCCACCACTCTTTTATAAATTGTGTTTTATCTACATAAAACAAATCGTTTATAATAATATCCTCAAATTCCTGATATCCAATTGATACTCTTCGTGCCATACCCTAGCCTCCCTTCTCTGCATAAATTCAATTATAGCCCTTTTCCTTCATAATCACAACGGAGATCTTCTTCCAACATCTGATAAGAAAAGAAACCATCAACAAACTCAAAAAATACGTCTCTTACAGTTTACTGTAAAAGACGTATTTTATACTGCCTTACTCGATCACCTGAATCCATCCTTTGGGTGCTTCAATCTGCCCCATCTGGATTCCTGTCAGTGTGTCATACAATTTCTGAATGGTCGGTCCCATCTTTTCCATTCCGCTCGGGAAGCAGATCTCTTTTCCGTGATCCACGATCTTTCCGACCGGAGAGATGACCGCCGCTGTTCCACACAGTCCGCACTCTGCAAACTCTTTCACTTCATCCAGATACACATCCCGCTCTTCCACTTCCAGACCAAGATAATGCTCTGCCACATATAACAGAGAACGTCTTGTGATAGACGGCAGAATCGTATCAGAATGCGGTGTCACCACTTTATTGTCTTTTGTCACGAAAATAAAGTTTGCCCCGCCTGTCTCCTCAACTTTCGTTCTTGTTGCCGAATCCAAATACATGTTTTCATCATAGCCGTTCGCATGTGCTGTCACGATCGCATGAAGACTCATTGCATAATTCAGTCCGGCTTTGATATGTCCTGTTCCATGCGGCGCCGCACGGTCAAAATCAGATACACATAACGTCAATGGTTTTACTCCGCCTTTAAAGTACGGTCCGACAGGTGTCACAAACACCCGGAACTGATACTCATCTGCCGGCTTGACTCCGATGACCGGATTGCTTCCAAACATGTATGGGCGAATATAAAGTGTTGCCCCGGAACCATACGGAGGCACATACGCTGCATTGGCTTTTACCACTTCTTTGACTGCCTCCAGAAAACGTTCTTCCGGAAATACCGGCATCTCCAAACGTCTCGCAGAATCTGCCATCCGGGCAGCATTGAGATCCGGTCTGAATACAACGATCTTACCGTCTTCTGTCGTATAAGCTTTCATTCCTTCAAATACAGTCTGTGCATACTGCAGGACTCCGGCACATTCATTGAGTACCACACCGGCGTCTTCTGTCAGTCCTCCCTCATCCCATTTTCCGTCTTTATAATTGGAAACATATCTCTGTTCAGTCTGTACATAACCAAATCCGAGATTCTCCCAATCGATCTGTTTCTTCTCCATCAAAAACTCCTCCATTCCTCAATCGAACGTATTTGCAACTTGTTTGTTGCAATTATAATACTCTCACGCTCAAAAATCAAGAGTGCGCTCTGTTTTTATCGTTCCATCATACTGATGGATTCAATCCCGACACTTCCGCCTCTGACGACTTCAATACTTTTGAATTCTTCTTTTATCAGCTTCACCACTGCGTCGTTTTTCGTCCCGGTCTGTACAAATTCCAGAAGCAGGCTGTCTCTGTCACAGTCGATCACTTTTCCTTTAAATGTCTCTGCGATCTGATGCAGCTCCACTTTCTGATCCAGTGTACACTTCCGGACTTTGATATAAAGGATTTCTTTCATCCGCACAAAAATATCTGTAAAAATCGATGACCTTGATCACTTCTACCATTCGATTGAGCTGCTTTTTGATCTGCTCAAATGTCTCATCATCACTGACTGTGGCGATTGTCATTCGGGATACCGTCGGATCTTCTGTGGTTCCTACTGTCAGACTGTCCAAGTTGTAGGATTTTCCGGAAAACAGACCGGAAATCTTAGAAAGCACTCCCACCTGATTTCCACATACAGAGAAATCCATCTTTTTTTCATACTTTTATCTGCCATCGTCCGTCTTCCTCCTAACAATCCATAATCATATCTTCCAGTGTTCCGCCCGGCTTGATCATCGGATATACCATCTCTTCCGGATCAATGATAAATTCAATCAGGGTCGGAGTTTTTGTATTTTTCTTTGCCTCTTCAAATGCTGCCGAGATCTCTTCTGTTTTTGTCACACGGATTCCTTTTGCCCCATAGCTTTCTGCCAGTTTTACAAAATCCGGCGTATACTCCGGAAATTCGGCTCCATCTGTCCGTCTCGAAAGCGCTCCTGCGCGCAGATTGGTCATCCCATAGCGTTTTCCGTAAAACAGCTTCTGCCACTGACGCACCATCCCCAGATATGTATTGTTAAATACACAGGCGATGACCGGTGTCTCCTCCAGAACTGCCGTTGCAAACTCCTGAATATTCATCTGCATACCGCCATCCCCGGAAACTGCGATCACTCGTTTCTCCGGATTACCGATCTGTGCTCCGATCGCCGCCGGGAATCCATATCCCATCGTCCCCAGTCCTCCGGACATGACAAGCTGCTTCTTTTCTGTAATCTCCGCATACTGAGACACCAGCATCATATGCTGACCGACATCTGTCGTGATGATTGCATCGTCAAACTGACGGTTCATCTCTTCAATAATATCCAGAGGGCTCATCAATGCATGCCGTTTCATCCGAAGCGGATGCTCCTCTTTCCAGCCTTCGATCTGTTCCACCCAGCTTTCTTTTTTCTCCATTGGTTCTACATATTCCAATAATTTTTCAATTGCTTCTTTTGCATCCGCAACGATCGGAATATCTACCTGAATGTTACGTGAGATGGAGGAAGTATCAATTGTCGATATGTACGATCGTAGCCTTCGGTGCAAATGCATGCAGTTTTCCGGTGATACGATCGTTAAATCTGGTCCCGATCGAGAACAGCAGATCACACTTACTTCCAACTAGCCATATTGGATGCATATGCACCGTGCATCCCCAAATTACCGATAAAAAGCGGATGCGTTGTCGGAATCGCACCACGTCCCATGATCGTTGTCACAACCGGGATCTGGGTACGTTCTACAAGTTCAGTAAACGCCTTATTCGCTCCTGCAATATTTACCCCACCACCGGCAAGGAACAACGGTTTCTTTGCCTTTCCAAGCATCTTGACTGCTCTCTTAAGCTGTCCGATGTGAACACCGGTACTCGGCTTATATCCGCGGATATTGACTGTCTCCGGATAATTCGGGCTTCCAAGCTCTGCCATTACATCTTTCGGGAGATCCACAAGAACCGGACCCGGACGTCCGCTGCGCGCAATATAGAATGCCTCTTTGATGATTCTTCCAAGATCTTCTCTCTTTCTTACTGTCACACCGTATTTTGTGATACTTCTTGTAATACCTACAATATCAACTTCCTGGAATGCATCATTTCCGATCAGATGTCTCGCCACCTGTCCGGTAAAACAGACCAGCGGAACACTGTCATAATTGGCAGTCGCAAGTCCTGTCACCAGATTGGTCGCTCCCGGTCCGCTGGTCACCAGACAGACGCCGACTTTCCCCGTTGTCCTCGCATACGCATCCGCTTCATGCACCAGTGCCTGCTCGTGTCTCGGAAGGATCACATCAATCCCGCTCTGCTTATACAGCTCATCGCTGATATCGATCGTACACGCGCCCGGATATCCGAACAATACTTCTACGTCTTCTTCTTTTAATGCTTTTACAAATAATTTGTTTCCTGAAATCTGCCTCACCTTTCACACCCTCCTTATGCAAAACGCCCCAAGCTGTCAAAAAGCTCAGGGCGAATAAAATTCCTCATACACTGAATTTCAGAGGCTTTCGCTGCTGAAATTTATCCTCATTATACGGTGTATTTTTATCTTTGTCAATTTCCTTTTCTTGATCTTTTTTAATCCAATTCGCATTTACTTCCCGTTGTTTCTGTTTTTCAGGGCTCCGATCACACTGTAGACAGCCAGCATTGCCATATTGACCACAACTACACTCGCACCTGCCGGTGTTGCATACACATAGGAAATCGTCACTCCCAGAATCAGGCATACAACCGATAGAATCGCTGAATTCAGAATCACACCCTTAAAGGTCTTAAACACCCGCATGGAAGTCAGCGCCGGAAAAATAATCAGACTGGAGATCAGAAGTGCTCCCATCATCCGCATTCCCAACACGATCGTAACTGCCGTCAACACCGCAATCAGAGTATTATACAGATTTGCACGGACTCCTGTTGCCCGGGCGAAAGTCTCATCAAAGGTGATCGCAAAAATCTTATTATAGAAAAACAGATATAAGATCAGCACCGCAACCGACAGAAGAATACTGAACTGCACATCCTCACCACTCATGGCAAGGATACTTCCGAACATATAGTTATAAACATCAGTGTTCATTCCTGTCGTCATCGAAATCACCATAATCCCGATCGCCAGTGCTCCCGTAGAAATCAGTGCAATTGCCGCATCTCCTTTGATCTTGCTGCTGCCGCTGATGCGAAGAAGCAGAACCGCAGCCACCACGACCACCGGAATTGCAACCGCCAAAGGCGCCATGTTCAGCGCAGCCGCGATGGCCAGTGCCCCGAATCCAACATGAGAAAGCCCGTCTCCGATCATCGAATAGCGTTTCAGTACCAGACTGACTCCCAGAAGTGCCGAACACAATGCCACCAGGGAACCCACCAGAAACGCCCGTACCATAAATGGATAGGACATCATTTCCATAAATGTATCAAGCATTTCCCTCACCTCCCAGAAATCTCTTGCCGACTGCACTGTTTTGATATTCCTGCGCAGTTCCGTAAAACAGGGCGCTCTCCTGCAAATGCAGGATATGGCTTGCATACTGTATCGTACTTTCGATATCATGAGACACCATGACAACTGCAATTTTAGCCTCCTTATTGATTTTTTCAATCAACTGGTAAAACTCTGCAGTCACCAGCGGATCCAGTCCTGTCACGGGCTCGTCTAACAACAGGAGCTTCTTTGTGGCACACAGCGCTCTCGCCAGCAGCACCCTCTGTTTCTGTCCGCCGGAAAGATCCCGGAAGCACTGGTGTTCCATTTCCCGGATTCCTAAAAGCTCCATATTCTCTCTGGCTGCCTTCTTATCCGCTGCACTGTAAAACGGCCGCCAGCCTCTGCTGTTGAGTCTGCCGGAAAGTACCACCTCATAGACGCTTGCCGGAAAATCTTTCTGCACGACCGTCTGCTGGGGAAGATACCCGATTTCGTCTTGCTTCAATCCGTCTCCCAGCAGAATCTGCCCTTTAAAGGGCGGTTTTAATCCAAGAAGACTTTTTACCAGCGTACTCTTTCCGGAACCATTCTCTCCCACAATGCAGAGATAATCTCCCTGCTCGATCCAAAAAGACAGATCCCGAACAACCGTCTGTCCCTCATATGCGATCGAAATTCCATCACATTTTATCAATGCCATCAGTTCAAAGCCTCCTTTAATGTTTCTACATTCTTTTTCATCATGCTCAGATAAGTCTCCCCGTCTGCAAATTCCTTTGCAGTCAGATTATGACAACTGTAAAACGTCTTCACTTTCGCATGTGTCGTCTCGGCAATGGCATTTGCAATATTCTCATTACTCAGCTCCATCTTTAAGATCACCGGAATCTGTTCTTCCTTTGCTTTGTTGATCAGAAATGCCATCGTTGCCGCACTTGGCTCCGTATCGGATGCGCAGCCCGGAAATGCCGCATAGTATTTCAGACCGTATTCATCTGCAAAATACCGGAACGGAAAACGGTCTCCAAAAAGCAGCACATCGCGTTTGGCCGAACTTACCACCTCACGAAACTCATCATCCAGCTCTTCTAAAAGACTCACATACGCTTTTTCGTTCTCTTCATAAACTGCCGTCTGCTCCGGATCCAGCTCACCCAGAACATCTGCAATCTGCTCCACAATTGCAATGGCATTCTTTGGAGACGTCCATACATGTTCATCCGGGGTCAGCGTCTCATGTGTTTCGTGCTCCTCTTCCCCGTGCTCATGCTCGTGCTCTTCCTCTTCTTCATGTTCATGACCACGTTCTTCTTTCATCCCTTCTACGTGTTCTTCATTTACCGTATCCACGCAGTCGATCAGGCGAAGCAGTCTGATATGTTCTGTATCGATGGAGTCCAGAATATCCTCCACCCATTCATCGTTCTCACCGCCCACATAAATAAACAGATCACAATTCTGAATCTTCAGAATGTCCTGCGGTGTCGGCTCATAGGAGTGTGTCTCTTCTCCCGGCTTTAAAAGCATCGATACTTCTACATTATCCCCTGCGATCTGACGTACAAAATCATACTGTGGAAAAATGGTTGTCACGACATTTACTTTCTCTTCGCCGGTCTCTTTCACAGCCCCCACTCTCTGACATCCGGCCTACACTTGTCACCAAAAGAAACTACACTCAGCAGCACTGCCGCCTGTTTTCTCTTGTATGTTTTTCTAAATTTCATGATATGCCTGCCTTCACTGTCGGCGCTCGTAAGTCGAAAATACATACTCCAGATCAAAACAAGTATGCTCTTCACTGACTTCTGTCATTTCCCAGTCTTCCAGCTGATCCAGATTCGGGAAATACGTATCTGCCTGATATGCATGGTCGATCTTTGTTACATATACTTTGCTGCAATAAGGAAGCATCATCCGGTAAATACTTTCTCCGCCGATCACAAAGATTTCTTCCTCATCATATTTTTTCTAGTTCTTCCAGCAATTCTTCTGTTGTATGCACGATCACTGCATCTTTCACATGATAATTGGGATTCCCTGTCAGCACAATATTGGTGCGGTTCTTCAGCGGCAGACCGTTCGGAAAGCTTTCCAGCGTCTTTCTTCCCATCACAACTACCTTTCCACCTGTCATCTGACGGAAAAACTTCATATCTGCCGGAATGCTGACCAGAAGTTTGTTTTTATATCCGATTGCCCACGTTTTTATTCGGCTGCTACAATTGCGTTCATATTCATTTCCTTCCTTTTTTTGTCACAACTCCTATACCGCGATTGGGTATATTCTTGATCTGAGGATGTGTCTCATATCCATCCAGCCGTACATCATCCGGTGTAAATTCATAGAAATCCTTTACCTCTGGATTCAGCCAGAATTTCGGTGCCGGAAGCGGTTCTTCTTTTGATCAGTTCCTCGATCATCGGGATATGTCTGTCATAAATATGCGCATCTGCGATCACATGAACAAACTCTCCGACCTTCATATCACACACCTGTGCCAGCATATGAAGCAGCACCGCATACTGACACACATTCCAGTTATTTGCTGCCAGTACATCCTGAGAACGTTGATTCAGGATTCCATTTAATGTCAGTTTGTCACTGTCCTTTTCTTTTGTCACATTAAATGTCATGCTGTATGCACACGGATACAGATTCATCTCATGAAGATCCTGATGCACATAGATATTCGTCATGATCCGGCGGCTGTAAGGATTGTTCTTCAGATCATAGATCACACGATCGACCTGATCCATCATTCCCTCTTTATACTGATGCTTTACCTGCATCTGATAGCCGTAGGCTTTTCCGATGGAACCGTCCTCATCTGCCCAGCTGTCCCAGATGTGACTGTTTAAATCATGAATGTTGTTGGACTTTTTCTGCCAGATCCACAGCATCTCATCCACACAGCTCTTGATTCCTGTCCTTCGCAGAGTCAGTGCCGGAAACTCTTTTGAGAGGTCATAACGGTTCACAATGCCAAATTTTTTGATGGTGTACGCAGAGGTTCCATCCTCCCATACCGGGCGTACCTTTTCTCCCTCTGTACTCGTTCCGTTGTCAATAATGTCTCTGCACATCTCTATAAATACTTTATCTGCGTAACTCAATCTTATCTTCTCCTTCTAATATTCTCTGATCATACTGCTGATCTCAGAAATGCTGTCCATTTTCTGCAGCTCTCTCAGCGCATCCTTAATATGATACTCTTTCACTTTTTCTGTACTGATGACCAGTTCAGCCGCTTCTTCCTGTACATGCTTCTGCACAACTCTGCGGATACTTACCTTATGACCGCCAAATACACTTGCCACTTTCGCCAGAACTCCCGGTTCGTTTTTCACCTGCATTCTGAGGAAAAATTTATTTTTCACTTCATCAAACGGCTTCACCAGCAGATCCTGATAGCAGGTACAGCTGATTCTTCCGTTGCATCCAAACTGCAGGTTTCTGGCAACATCAATCACATCACCGACAACAGCACTTGCCGTCGGCATCTCCCCGGCACCTCTTCCGTAAAACATCGCATCATCCACAGCATCTCCGTGCACAAAAACAGCATTGAACGAATCTCGCACGGACGACAGGGGATGCTCTTTTCCAAGCAGCACCGGATACACTCCCACTTCAATCCCTTTGTCCGTATTGTGCGCAACTGCAAGCAGCTTGATCACACAGTCAAACTCTTTTGCATAGGCAATATCTTCTGCTGTGATCTTTGTGATTCCTTCTGTATAAACATCTTTAAACTGTACTCTGGAATGAAAGGCAATGGAGGAAAGGATCGCGGCCTTTCTTCCGGCATCCAGTCCTTCCACATCCGCTGTCGGATCTGCCTCTGCATATCCCAGCTCTGTTGCTTTTGCAAGTGCAGCTTCAAAACTCATGTTTTCTTCAAACATCTTGGTTAAAATATAGTTTGTCGTTCCGTTCACGATCCCCATCACTTCTGAGATCTCATTTCCGGCAAGACACTGTTTGAGCGGACGGATGATCGGAATGGCGCCTGCCACCGATGCCTCAAACAGCAGATCACAGCCATGTGCCGCTGCAAGGTCCAAAAGCTCTCCTCCGTGTTCTGCCATCAGATCTTTATTGGCTGTCACCACATGCTTTCCGGCTCCAAGTGCTTCCTCGATCATGGACTTTGCCGGTTCGATCCCGCCCATCACTTCGATCACAATCTGAATCTCCGGATCGTTTACAATCGATTTCCAGTCCGTTGTGAGAAGCTCTGTATCCACACCTTCTCTTTTTTTATGCAGACTGTGTACCAGGATCTTTTCCACTTCCAGCTCGGCGCCAACTGTGTGTATCATACTTTCTGATCTCCTCTGGATCAATTTGTACACTCCGCCTCCAACTGTTCCAAGTCCCAGCAATGCCACTTTGATCTTTTTATTTTCCATACTCTTCACCTCTCCTATTTCATACGAAGTGGAAATAGACGGCTCGATATTATAATTTTTCTGAGAAGAAGGTTCATACATTGTAACATGTGAACCATAACTGGTATCCAGCGAATAAGTAGGATAAATATTGTAAGCAT
>ENA-OQNC01000157-OQNC01000157.1-human-gut-metagenome-genome-assembly--contig:-NODE-157-length-10520-cov-2.477725_pt1 | contig 10520 bp, 9 predicted proteins | sample MGYA00242626_ERZ504874 | MGnify/ENA primary metagenome ERZ504874 (study PRJEB26092, sample SAMD00036411) | human gut metagenome | host: Homo sapiens | study: EMG produced TPA metagenomics assembly of...
TCCGGGAATGAGCAATGTGCTTAGCAATGGCAATCGTGGTGCACGCGTGACAGAAGTAGATCCTGAAACACAGGATGTTGTGTTTGAATTGGAATTGGAAGATGCGATTTACCAGCGGGTTTACCGTATGTCTCTTTATCCTGAGAACCAATAACAACACTGTATAGAATATGATTGATTTTTGATAAAATAGTATAATTCTAGATGCTTGGATAGCATTCTTTTACTGTAAAAGATGGATTGATAACAATGAAAAGAAAATAAGATATGAACGGATATTTCAAAAAACAAATAGAAGCATTGCGCCAACGCCATGAAGCGTTGTTGCAACGTCCTAATGAAATGCAGGAAGAAACGAACGGTGTCATCCGCCGTTATGTTTATCCGGTACTGACACGCCAGCATATTCCCCTGGAATGGCGTTATGACTTCAACCCTGCCACCAACCCTTGTTGTATGGAGCGTATCGGCTTTAATGCTACCATGAACAGTGGTGCCCTGAAATGGAACGGAAAGTATCTGATGGTGGTGCGTGTGGAGGGAGCAGACCGGAAGTCGTTCTTTGCCATAGCCGAAAGCCCTAACGGGGTGGACAATTTCCACTTTTGGAAACGTCCGCTGGTATTGCCCGATGTGGATCCGGCGGAAACCAATGTGTATGATATGCGTCTTACCGCTCACCAGGATGGATGGATTTATGGTATCTTTTGCAGCGAACGCCATGATGACAAGGCACCGGCGGGAGATCTGTCGGCGGCGGTGGCAAAGGCGGGAATCGTACGCACGCGCAATCTGGTGGACTGGGAACGGTTGCCCGACTTGAAAGCGGCGAGCCAACAGCGCAATGTGGTGTTGCATCCCGAATTTGTGAATGGGAAATATGCCCTCTACACCCGTCCGCAGGATGATTTTATTAATGCCGGAAATGGGGGAGGAATAGGATGGGCGTTGATAGACGACATCACCCGGGCGGAGGTGAAGGACGAAATGATAATAAACCACCGTTATTATCACACGATCAAAGAGGTGAAGAACGGAGAGGGACCGCACCCCATCCGCACCTCCCAAGGGTGGCTGCACCTGGCGCACGGAGTACGCGGATGTGCCGCCGGACTGCGCTATGTGCTCTATCTGTATATGACCGCAGCCGATGAACCGTGGCGCGTCATAGCTGAACCAGCCGGCTATCTGCTGGCTCCGCTGGCGGGGGAAAGGGTGGGCGATGTGTCCAATGTGCTTTTCTCGAACGGATGGATAGCCGATGACGACGGTACGGTATACATCTATTATGCCTCCAGCGACACGCGGATGCACGTGGCGGTTTCTACGGTGGATCGCTTGGTGGACTACTGTCTGCACACGCCTGCCGACGGATTGCGTTCCGCAGCTTCAGTGGCGGCGGTGAACGCGTTGATAGATCGCAACGAGGCTATTTCTGAACGGGTAAAATAGAAGGAATAATAAAGGCTATTGATAAGATAAAGTTCGTTTTTAATGCGGAATGGCTTGTTTTTTAGGTGGAAAGAGAAGTGGATAATGCCATTTATTTTCTTGTCGAAAGGGAATAAATGGCTAATTTTGTAATTATAAACCCAAAATAGATATTGTATGAAAAAGAATTGCTTTATTGGGCGTATGTGCATAGCCGTAATGGTGTTGTCGGGTTGCCGGAAGGCTCCGGAATGGAAAGCGGAACATGTGTTTGTCATCGGTTTGGACGGATGGGGCGCCTACAGTGTGGCAAAGGCGGATATGCCGAACGTGAAGGCGTTGATGGATGCCGGATGCTACACGTTGAAAAAACGCAGTGTACTTCCTTCATCCAGTGCTGTAAATTGGGCTTCCATGTTTATGGGGGCAGGTCCTGAACTGCACGGGTACACGGAGTGGGGATCAAGAACGCCCGAACTACCTTCGCGTGTGCTGAACGAGCATGGCATTTTCCCCACCGTGTTCAGCGAGTTGCGCAAGGCGGCTCCCGATGCCGAGATGGGCGTACTGTATGAATGGGATGGTATCAAGTATCTGGTAGATACGCTGGCTTTGAACCATCATGCGCAGGCACCCGACTATAACACGCATCCTACGGCTTTGTGTGACATGGCCTGTGAGTATATTACGCAGAAGAAACCGGTGTTGAGTGCTTTCTGTTTCGACAACCCTGACCACGTAGGGCACGGTGACGGACACGATACTCCGGCTTATTATGCCAAACTGAAAGAACTGGACGGCTATGTGGGCCGTATTGTGGATGCCATCAAGGAAGCGGGTATTTATGAAAACAGCATCATTATTGTCACCGCTGATCATGGGGGAATCAATAAGGGACATGGCGGAAAGACCATGGAGGAGATGGAAACGCCGTTCATTATCGCCGGAAAGAACATCAAGAAGGGGGGAGCTTTCGAAGAGAGCATGATGCAGTTTGACTGTGCGTCTACTATAGCATCTGTTTTCAATCTGGAGCAACCGCAGGTGTGGATAGGACGCCCCATGACACAGGTGTTTGAATAAAAGATGAAGCGGATACTATGAAATTGCATATCGTTGATATTCTGATTATTTGTGCTTATCTGATGGTTATTGTCGCCATCGGGTTGTTTTTGAAAAGAAGGCGGCAAAGAATATGGATTCTTATTTTTTGGGTCGGAAAGTCGTTGCCGTTTTATATGTTGGGGCTGTCGAATGCATCGGGCATGTTTGATATTACCGGCACCATGCTGATGGTGTATTGGGCTTTTGCTTATGGGTTCAAAAGTCTGTGGATTCCATGGTTGTGGCCCGTGTTCAATCAAATTTTCCTGATGGTCTATCTGTCGGTGTGGCTCCGCCGGAGCAATGTGCTGACGGGCGCCGAATGGATAAAGACCCGTTTCGGGCAGGGGCGGGGGGCTACGCTCTCGCATACTATTGTCATTGTCTTTGCTCTGCTCAGCGTGCTGGGCTTCTTGAGCTACGGGTTTATCGGAATCGGCAAGTTCATGGAGATCTTTTTTCCGTGGGAGGTAGTGTCGCAGTATGTGCCCTGGGATATTCCGGTACAATATGTGCCTCATTTTTACGGCATTTTCTTTACGGCCATTGCTACCTTCTATGTGATGCTGGGCGGTATGCTCAGCATTGTGTGGACGGATGTGGTGCAGTTCCTCATCATGACGGTGGCGGGTGTGGTCATTGCCATTATCGGGATGAACATGGTGGCTCCTGAAATGATCCGGGAATTTGTGCCTGCAGGGTGGGAGTCGCCTTTCTTCGGCTGGACGCTGGACATTGACTGGAGTGAACGGATGAGTTTGCTGACGGAACGCATGGCGGACGAGCCTTACAGCCTGATGGGTGTCTTTGTGATGATGGCGTTGCTGAAAGGGATTTTTATGAGCATGGCGGGGCCTGCTCCGAACTATGACATGCAGAAGATCCTGTCGTGCAAGTCACCCAAGGAGGCGGCGCTGATGAGCGGTTCGGTATCGGTCATTCTGCTGATTCCGCGTTATCTGATGATTATGGGGTTTGCGTTGCTGGCTATCTATTTCTTTAAAGTGGATGGAGGACTGGAACAGATGACGGCTGTCCACACGGATTTCGAAACAATTCTTCCTCACCTGATTACGAAGTATGTGCCGGTGGGGCTGGCGGGTTTGTTACTGGCAGGATTGCTGTCGGCATTCATGTCTACATTCGCTTCTACGGTGAATGCGGCACCGGCCTATGTGGTGAATGATATTTATCTGAAGTATATCAACCCAAGGGCTTCCGTCAGGACACAGATACGGGCGAGTTACCTCGTTTCGGTACTGGTGGTGGTTATCAGTACGGTGATGGGCTTTTTTCTGAAGGACATCAACGAGATTTTCCAGTGGATTGTGGGCGCGTTGTTCGGCGGATATATTGCCGCCAATGTGTTGAAATGGCACTGGTGGCGGTTTAATGGTGAAGGGTATTTCTGGGGAATGACTTCGGGTGTGGTGGCTGCCATTGTGATGAAGTTCACGGTACCCGATTCGTTGGTACTTTATTTTTTCCCCGTGTTGTTCGGCATTTCGCTGGTGGGTTGTATCGTGGGTACGTACTCGGCACCTCCTACTGACGAGGAGACGCTGGTGAACTTCTATATCCGGGTACGTCCGTGGGGGTGGTGGAAACCGGTGGCGGCCAAGGCGGTAGCACGCTATCCGCAGGTGACGCGCAACCGCCATTTCAAGCGGGATATGTTCAATGTGGCGATTGGTATCGTGTGGCAGTGCTGTCTCACTATTGTGCCCATGTATCTGGTGGTGCGCGGTACGGGGGGACTCATTGCGTCGGTGTTGCTGCTGGTGGTGACCACCGTGGTGTTGAAATATACCTGGTACAGGCCGTTGTGCAGGGAAGAGAAGGAATATGATGAGTTGATGAAACGTATCGGAATGGACTGATAGACAAAAAAGGGTAAAATGTGTCAAAACTAAAATGGCTACCTCGCAAAGTTACAGATCGTATTTATAACACTTAAAAAAGGGTCGTATCAAGCTCTGTATTGAGTAATGATATGGCCCTTTCTTTAGCCTTTTAGGATGTTCAAATGCCAGATTATAAGTTCGTATTTTCAAAAACAGAGTTTTGTACATCCTCTTTTTGTTCTGTCAATATCAACCGGAAGGTTAAGTCTCACTTCGGGCGGCTCCAGTATGCGGCTGGCGTACTCATGTTGTAGCGGTAGCTCGACACCTTGTTTCATCAGTATTCTTCCGGAGAACATTTTGTTGTCCAGTGGCAGCGGACGGGCATCTTTTCCGGTTTAGTTCCGTGATGCGGTATTGCTTGTCGGCTTTCAGCCTGTCCATGCGGAAACGGGGAACAATCTGATTGCAATAATGCTGAATCTTGTAGGCAAGAACACGGCATGTTTTTTCTGTGGGGTGTAGAGCATCAGTGAGGAAACACCTTTATCATTGTAAGGTGAGATGAGACGGTATGATAAATTGTCCAGCTGTATCATCGGACGGATTTTCTTGTAGGTAATAATGGCTTCACGTTTTCGGGAACGGGCAACGGCAGGGAGGTGTTCGGAGTAGCTATCAGAATATCTTGTTCCTATACCCGGAGCGGAAAGGAAGAGAAGAGGCATAAGTTTGCCGGAAGTAGTTTTTTCATGGGATGGTATTTTTTTGAAGAATAATGATCTGTATGTTTGGAGTTATGCAAAAATAGAAGAAGTTTTTGGTCATTTATTGATAGAATATTATTCATGTGGCACTATGTGCGCTATTTTATGTAATTATGAGGTGCTTTGCCGCAATAGATATCAAGGAATCTTTTTATCTTTGCGAATATTGGTAATCAGTGCTTAAGTATAAAAAAAGGTTATGGAAAAGAGAGATAAAGAGGAAATGAGCCGCAGGAAGTTTCTGAAGATAGTAGGCGTCAGTGCGGCTGCATCGGCGGCAGCCCTGTATGGTTGTGCATCCGAAGGGAAACCGGCTTCATCCGAGGCTTCTGTGTTGGGCGAAGTGCCTGTGGATAAAATGACGTATCGCGTTTCCCCCAAAGGGGAGCGTGTCTCACTTTTAGGATATGGATGTATGCGCTGGCCGTTGAAACCTGCACCGGACAGCGATGGAAATGTGATAGATCAGGATGCGGTGAATGAACTGGTGGATTATGCTATCGCTCACGGAGTGAATTATTTCGATACATCTCCTGTTTATTGCCAAGGGTTTTCTGAAAGAGCCACCGGTGCGGCCTTGAAACGTTATCCCCGCGAAAAGCTCTTGATTGCGACAAAGATGTCCAATTTCCAAAACTATACTCGTGAGAATTCCATCAAGATGTACCATCAGTCGATGAAAGAATTGCAGACGGATTATCTGGATTATTATTTGCTTCATTCCGTAGGTGGAGGGGAAGGGATCAAGACTTTCCATGACCGTTATATTGACAATGGAGTTCTTGTACTTTTTACTAAAAGAGCGTGAAGAAGGCCGTATTCGTAATTTGGGATGGTCATTTCACGGATCGGTGGAAGTGTTTGATTATTTGCTGTCGCTGGATGTGAAATGGGATTTTGTGCAAATTCAGATGAACTATGTAGATTGGCGCCATGCTTCGGGTAGAAATGTTAACGCGGAATATTTGTATGGAGAGTTGGCCAAGCGTGGAATTCCGGCTGTGATTATGGAGCCGCTGTTGGGAGGACGTTTGTCTAAACTGAACGACCACCTGGTGGCGCGCTTGAAGCAGCGTCGCCCGGAGAACAGTGTGGCATCGTGGGCGTTCCGTTTTGCCGGTACGTATCCCAACGTGTTGTGTGTGCTGAGTGGAATGACTTATATGGAACATTTGCAGGATAACCTTCGGACTTATTCGCCCTTGGAACCTTTGAATGAGGAAGAAAAAGAGTTCTTGGAAGAAACAGCCCAATTGATGCTGAAGTTCCCTACGATTCCTTGCAATGACTGCAAATATTGTATGCCCTGTCCTTACGGGTTGGATATTCCGGCAATTCTGGTGCATTATAATAAATGTGTCAACGAAGGAAATGTGCCTAAAAGCAGTCAGGATGAGAATTACCGCCGTGCACGGCGTGCTTTCCTGATAGGTTATGATCGTAGTGTGCCCAAACTGCGGCAGGCAAGCCATTGTACCGGATGTAACCAGTGTAATCCGCATTGCCCTCAAAGCATTGATATTCCCAAAGAACTGCATCGTATAGACGCATATGTGGAACAGTTGAAACAAGAGACTTTATAATGGAATGGATAAACATGATAAAATAAGGAATGCTTATGTTACGTAAAATAAGACTTGCCGCCGCCCTTTTGTTCTTTACAATGATCACGTTGCTGTTTTTGGATTTTACTAGGAACTGTGCATGGTTGGTTTGGCTGGATGGCGAAAATACAGTTCCTTCCTGCCGTGCTGGCATTGAATGTGGGGGTGGTGATAGCCCTTGTTTTGTTGACTCTGCTTTTGGGGCGTGTCTATTGTTCGGTTATCTGTCCGTTAGGGGTGTTTCAAGATATCATTTCCTGGGTTTCGGGAAAGGTAAAGAAGAATCGTTTCCGCTACTCGCCTGCTTTGTCGTGGTTACGCTATGGGGTATTGGCAGTGTTTGTCGTCGCTTTGGTAGCAGGGGTGGTTTCATTGGCGGCGTTGATTGCTCCTTACAGTGCATACGGCCGTATCATTTCTAACCTGCTGACACCTTTGTATCAATGGGGGAACAATGTACTTGCCCTATGGGCGGAGCGTGTGGACAGTTATGCTTTTTATTCGGTAGATGTTTGGATGAAAGGTCTTTCTACTTTTGCAGTTGCAGTGGGTACTGTGATTGTGCTTTTTATTTTGGCATGGCGTGGAGGAAGAACTTATTGCAATACCATTTGCCCGGTGGGTACAGTATTGGGATTCTTATCTAGATATTCTTATTTTAAACCGGTTATTGATACGTCTAAATGTAATGGTTGCGGACTTTGTGCTCGTAATTGCAAGTCTTCCTGCATTAATCCCAAAGCACATGAGATTGATTATTCCCGTTGTGTTGCTTGTATGGATTGTCTAGGCAAGTGCCGCCAAGGGGCAATAAAATATGTATCGGGGCAGATGCTTCTGAAGAAACAGGCTCCGGCAAGTGAAGGAATTGGCAAACAGGTTTCTCAGGCGTCTTTAAACAAAGAAAAGGTAGATACTGCACGGCGTGGGTTCTTTACGGTTTCGGCTTTGATTGCTGCAAGTGTTGCCGTAAAAGCTCAGGAAAAGAAAGTGGATGGCGGTCTGGCTCCTCTTATAGATAAGAAAGTTCCCAAGCGTGCCACTCCTATTGTTCCTGCGGGAGCATTGAGTTTCCGTCATTTTGCGCAGCACTGTACGGCTTGTCAGCTTTGTGTGTCGGTGTGCCCTAATCAGGTATTGCGTCCGTCCGGTGATTTGAAACATCTGATGCAGCCCGAGATGTCTTACGAACGTGGATATTGTCGTCCTGAGTGTGCGAAATGTGCAGAAGTATGTCCTACTGATGCTATTCACTTGGCTGATCTGACAGAGAAGTCATCTGTACAGATTGGTCATGCTGTGTGGGTTGCTCAGAATTGTATAGTGAACACAGATGGGGTAAGTTGTGGAAATTGTGCCCGTCATTGTCCTACGGGGGCTATCTTGATGGTTCCTAAAGATGCCGATGATGGAAAATCACTTAAGATACCGGTTGTGAATACAGAACGTTGCATCGGTTAGTGGCGCTTGTGAAAATCTTTGTCCGAGCCGCCCGTTTAGTGCTATTTATGTAGAAGGTCATGAGATGCATCGTATTATCTGAATGAAATAGAAAGGAAGATGGATGAATTAATCAGATTGTTGCATGAAGGCGGCTATTCCTGTGTTATCAGAAAGGAAGAGATCCGTACTTTTACCCAACGCGGGTAGCCGATTATATGATTGCTGAATCAGCATCCGGTCTTTTTGCATGGAGCGCAGGTTGCTGACAAGGTGGTAGGAAAAGCAGCTGCGCATTGATGGTGCTGGGGGGTGTCCGGGAGGTTTATACGGATATCATCAGTGAGCCTGCATTGGCTGTATTGCACAAGGCGAATATTAGGGTGGAGTGTGTTCAAATAGTTTCTCGTATTTGGAACAGAAACCGGACAGGTTGGTGTCCTTTGGAAACTCTTTGCTATGAGTTGGAATCGCCTGAGGCTATGTATCCGGTGATTCAGAATTTTGTGGAAAGGATGAGGAGCTTCGGAAGCTAACTTCGTGGTTCTTGTCTTGTTTCAAATGTGCTGATGATGCTGTACGTTCGGAGAGTAAACGTTTTGCATATAATCTTAACTAATGTTGTCTGTCAGATGGTTTTCTTCGAAACTTAATGAAATTTTGCTAGGAATTCTTAAATCTTCATTATCTTTGAAGCATAAAACAATAAGATTATGAGTGACCAGATAAAACAAATAGCTGAGCGTCTCCAGGGATTAAGGGACGTTCTGGAACTGACTCCTGATGAAGTGGCTAAAAGTTGCCAGCTTTCAGTGGAAGAGTATTTGGGTATGGAAAGCGGGGAGAAAGATATTTCTGTCAGTGCTTTACAGAAAATAGCCCGTAAATACGGTATTGCATTGGATGTATTAATGTTTGGTGAAGAACCTAAGATGAGTTCTTATTTTCTGACCCGTTGTGGTTCAGGAGTGTCGGTAGAACGGACCAAGGCGTATAAATATCAGTCATTGGCTTCCGGTTTTCGCGGGCGTAAGGCTGATCCTTTTATTGTGACTGTAGAACCGAAACCGGAAAATACTCCGATTCATTTTAACTCACATGAGGGACAAGAATTCAATTTGGTTATTGAAGGAAGAATGTTACTTAATATAAATGGAAAAGAATTGATCTTGAATCCAGGTGACAGTCTTTATTTTGATTCTTCTATTCCACATGGTATGATGGCATTGGATGATAAGACTGTGAAATTCTTGGCAGTAATATTATAATAAATTGAGATTAAAAAGACTGCGTTGTCATTGACCGCAACTATTTCTAATTTTTGGTTCTCAATTTTTAATTGAATAAGATTATGGTAGAAAAATTCTTAGAACAGACCACATTTACCTCACAAGAGGACTTTATAAAGAATTTAAAGATAAATACCTGAAATTTAATTTTAGTTATGATATAGTAGATGCCTGGCTGCCGAAGAACCCGATAAGAAAGCATTGTTATGGACTAATAGATAAAGGGGAGCATATACAATATACTTATGCAGACTTAGAAAAAGTATACGGATATGACTGCTTCTTATTTTCAGAGCCTTGGTATTGGTCATGGTGATTTCCAGGTCACTGGTTGTCATATCACATTTTAGCATGCCAAAGTTATTGTCTAAAGCCGTCTCGTTAGGTAATTTACCTACGGGAGTGGCAATGGAATTATCTTCGCAGCCTCCTAGCATGCCGGTTACTAATGTAATGGCAGCCATGCAGAGAACATTTTTTGAAGTTTATTATTTCTTTTCATGTCCATGGTTATCTTTAAAGTGAATGATTACTTGTTGATTTGTGGAATTTCGATTCCCGTCGGCCACACAAGAGGTTCGGCAGATACTGCATCGAATCCGTGTTTCGAATGGTCCTTGACGATGTTTCCCTCACCTTCATTAAATTTCCAGTAAGCAAGCAGGCTTTCTTCGTTTTCAGGATCTTCCACTTTATACATATTCGTCCAGATTTCCTCTTTCGTACGGCAAGTGTTCCAGATACGTATCTCTGCGATGTTACCGTTGAGTTGCCGTAGCTCATCTTCATAAGAGCGTCCTATCTGGAATTCGCAATCCGGCGTTCCACAGATATCCACAGTAGCTCCTTTTCCATAAGAGATATCCTGACTTTGCAGTTGTCCGTTCACATAATAGGCAATAAAATGTTCCTTGGCGTTGTACACCAGCGCTATATGATACCATGTCATTGCATTCAGTGACTTAGCCCTGTCGGCGGCGGGGAATTTGACTCCGTCCGGTCCCTGCATCTGCAACTGTTGGCGTGGGAAACTTGTATCAC
>ENA-OQNC01000159-OQNC01000159.1-human-gut-metagenome-genome-assembly--contig:-NODE-159-length-10511-cov-2.593317_pt1 | contig 10511 bp, 13 predicted proteins | sample MGYA00242626_ERZ504874 | MGnify/ENA primary metagenome ERZ504874 (study PRJEB26092, sample SAMD00036411) | human gut metagenome | host: Homo sapiens | study: EMG produced TPA metagenomics assembly of...
ACCTGTGTCCCTTTTCACATCCTCATCATATGCCCTTGCCCAGCCATCAAAATCCCACTGGTCTTTCCACTCATTTTTCACCTGGCAAAGCAGATTACTCTGTTCAATAATCTTACAAAAAATCTTTTTCTAAATCCTGTCCTTCTGTTTCTTCATATACTTTGTCCAAAACCATTTCCAGCGATTTTCTAATTTCACTCAATCTGTGGATCTCATTATTGACTGCCATCCATTGGTTTTGCATATGTGTCAGATAATTTTCTTTCTTATTGCATTGTAATATATTCTGAATGGCTTCAATACTCAATCCCAACGAGCGATAAAGCAGAATCGTCTCCAAACGGAAAATATCCTCTTCGCCAAATTTCCGATACCTATTCTGCGACTCTCTCATCGGAGTCAGAAGTCCTTTCTTTTCATAAAATCTGATCTTGTTTGTTGTAATATGCAGTTTTTCTGCAATTTGACTGATTGTATATTCTGTTTTCATACTGTGATCTCTCCTTTTTTATACTACACTCATTCTAAGTCTTCACCTTGGGCAAAGGTCAAGAGATCTTTCAGCCAAATTCTATTTCACTCCTGAAAACATATAAAACTGCTCTGTATCGATCAAAATATCGATGCTAAAACAAGTCTCCCATAGACGGCTCTCTTCTTTTGCAGACAACAGACCGGACGTAATCTCTTTTGGCACATTCGTGTGACAACCATTTATTTTCTCCCTGCATGCTCCATGTGCCACGATAAATCTCCCGCCTGGATTTAACAGCTCTGCCACCTTCTGTACTACCTTGTCTTTCTCCATAAAATGAGGGTATGCATTATAGATGATAATCCTGTCAAATGTCTCCTGCGTCATCTCGAACAGATCCCGGCACTGCAATTCAAACAAGGAGTCCCCCTCTACTTTGCGGGCAGCGATCTCGATCATCTTTTCTGACAGATCGACTGCTGTGATATGAGAAGGTTTTCGTTCCCGCAGCGCCTCAAACATCGCCCCTGTACCACAGGCAACATCCAAAACACTCATTCCCTCCTGAATATCACTTAAAAATGCGATCATACGTCTGATCTGATCGACCGATTGCTCCCCGTCATCCCAATGTGCGGCTCTTTGATTAAAATATGTTCTGATATCCATGGTAACTATCTCCTTTTCGGCTCTGCAATCCCTGCTTTCTGTAATGCCAGCACAATGACCGGAATAAAAATCAACTGAATCAGAATTCCTGGTATCCCTGTCAGAAAACTGGATGTAATAAAGATCTTGAAGCTATATTCTCCCACATTGAAAATAAGTGCTTTTAAAATACCGCTGACAATTCTCCCTACCAGCATCGCTGTGATCAGCGAACCATATATTTTTACAATTTGCTTTTCTGTATGAATGCCGTACACACAGATCCCCGTAATCAATCCATAGACTGCCAGTTCACAAAGCATTGCCGGAAGGATTGCAGCCGGAGGCATTCCTGTAAACAGACTGGATAATACAGGCGCTAAAATCCCACATATCAGCCCATACTGCCATCCACAGAGCAGACCGCAGATCAATACCGGAATGTGCATAGGCAAAAAAATACTTCCCGCATTCTGAATCGTATGGAATGCCATCGGAAGAACGATCCCCAAGGCCACACACATTGCCGCCATCACTAATTTCTTCACTTGATTTTCTTTCATCTTGTTTCCCTCTCTTTTCATATCTCCTCTTATTTATGATATGGCTCACCATTTATAATCCGATAAACTTCGATACACCTGCTCCAACAGTATCACTCGCATCAGCTGATGCGGAAATGTCATCTTTGAAAAACTAAGTGCGTAATCTGAGCGTTTCAACACCTCTTTCCCGAGGCCAATGGAGCCACCGATCACAAATGCAATGCTGCTCTTTCCCTGAATTCCCAGTTTTTCTATTCTTTCTGCCAGTTCTTCTGATGTCAGCATCTTCCCTGCGATTTCCAGTGTGATCACATACATATCATCCTTGATATACCTTAAGATTTTTTCTCCCTCTTTGCTGCGAATTCCCTCTTCCACAGTCTCACTTGCCTGATCCGGGGTCTTCTCATCCGGTACTTCAATTATATCCAGCTTACAATATTTGCTCAGACGCTTGGAATATTCTGCGATGGCATCCTTTAAATATTTCTCTTTGTATTTTTCCTTACTGTAATCAATGTAATTTTCATGCTGTCTGTCCTTTTTTCTCTCTGTGTTTTCCTGTAAATTCCGAAACCTCAATGCAATACACTGCAACCCGCTGCAGCATATGCGGAAGAAATTCAATTTCGGCGCCCGCTTCTACGTGCTGCATTAAAAGCGTAAGTCCGTGTCTCTTTTCCTCCTCGTTCTCCACCATACGAATTCGTCCGTTTCCCATGATACTGGAAAATGCAAAAGAATAACTGCATGTATAATCTCCACGGATCACCTCATGGCCACAGTCCATTTCAATTGCTACGTTCGGGTTTTCTGCAAATGCTTCCGCTTTCCGTCCTTCCTTTGCACTGTGGATATACAATTTTAAGCTGCGCTCTTTCTGACAAAATTCATATCCGAAATTTACAGGAACAATAAACATCCCCTCCGCATCCATTGTTCCTATACGCACCACTTTACATGCATCCAACACTTTTTCCAGCTCTGCCGGATCCTTAATCTCTCTTTTTTCTAAACGCATCTGACGCATCACACATTCCTCCTGTCGCTTCTATCGTTTTAACCGATTCAATTCCACTTTTTCTTCTCTGCTCACCCGATAGGATTCCCGGATTTTCTGGATCGCTTTATTATGTGTAAAATCATCCATCTCATTTGCCAGCAGCAGTCTCTTTGTCTGAATCGGAAATTTGACATAACAGACTGATACAGCCCATGCCACTGCCATTTTCACATAATACCCCTCATGACTGGTATGATTCAGAATCTCAAGCACCTGCTCAATATAGGCTTCGTTAATGTAATGTGCCAGCAGGGATACGATAAAAAAACGGACTTCAAACTCCCTGCTGCTGTTCTGATACTTCCGGAGATAAGAAAACCACACTTCCTGCTCTTTTTCCATGAACTTATATCCCATACAACAGCTGTCGCAGACTGCCCAGTTATGAATCTTCGGAACAAACATATCAAGCGCCTGCATTCTCTGTTCGATACTCATCTTTGCATACCCCAGAACAAGTCCGTATAACATAATTTCTTCATGCGCAGACCGTTCATCTATTTCTGTCTGTGCTTCTTCCAGATACTGTTTCGAATCTGTTTTTGCAATTCCTTTTGCCAGCTTTCGAAGAGCCGGCATACGAACACCGATCACATGATCGGTCCCTGGGATCAGCTTCTGATTAAACTGCTTATAGCTCTCTTCCCCAAGTTGATCTAACTCTTCTCTGATTTCTTTTATCATGTTGTACTCCTGTCATTTTTTTGTCCCTTTTACTATACCATGCCACCCTAGAAACCTCCACATGAAAATAGGAGCCCCTTCGGACCAATGTCATTTAGTTAAGATATTGAGTCGGCAGCCTCTTGCAGAGCAAGGTATATAAAATATATACCTTGCTCTTTTTTTGTAAAAAATCCTTGACAAATATAGAAAAATTTGCGGCGAAGCCACTTAAATGTATTACATTTTGGAGGTAACGCTTATGATATTTGCGGAACATGTAAAAAACAAATTGTCATCTTTAATCCATGAAATGGCGACCGCCCCATGGTTGTTTTCAAAAAATCCAGAAGTTGATTTTTCACGGAACAGAAAACTTGATTTTGTATCTACAATTCAATTTCTTCTTTCTATGGAAAGTGGAAGCTTAAAAAAAGAATTGCTGGATTATTTCCAGTTCTCTGTCGATACCCCGTCTGCTTCAGCGTTCTGTCAACAGAGAAACAAACTACTTCTGGAGGCATTCCAGTTTTTGTTTTATGAATTTAATTCTTGTTTCTCATTCGAAAAAAAGTATAAGGATTATCAACTATTAGCTTGTGATGGCTCAGATTTGAACATTGCCCGTAATCCAAACGATGCAGGCACTTATTTTCAGTCTCAACCAACTGATCGGGGATTTAATCAGATTCATCTGAATGCTCTTTTCGACCTGTGCGAGAAGCGATATATTGATCTTGTGATACAACCTGCAAGGCTAGAAAACGAATCATTGGCAATGACACAAATGATTGACCGTTATAAAGGAGAGAAAAAAACAATTTTTATCGCAGACAGAGGATATGAAACATATAATATTTTTGCGCATGTCCAAGAAAAAGGAATGTATTATCTGATTCGTGTAAAGGATGGCGGTGGGGGAAGCATGACAGGAAGTTTTGACCTTCCTGATGAAAATGAGTTTGACCACGACATGCAACTTATATTAACCCGAAAACAGACAAAAGATGTGAAAGCTAAACCCAAAAAATTTAAATTTATTGCAAAATCCAGTCCATTTGACTATCTGGATTTATATGACAAAAAATTTTATACGTTGAATTTTAGAGTAGTAAGGTTTGCCATTTCAGAAGATTCGTATGAAAGTATAATTACCAATCTTCCAAAGGAAGATTTTCCAGTAGAAGAAATAAAGAAGGTTTATGCAATGCGATGGGGCATCGAAACATCGTTCAGGGAATTGAAATATGCTATCGGATTATGTTGCTTTCATTCAAAAAAGGTGGAGTATATCATGCAAGAAATATACGCACGTTTAATCCTTTACAATTATTGTGAGCTCATTACAATGCATGTAATAATCCAACAAAAAGGTACAAAACATGTTTATCAAATGAATTACACAATAGCAATTCATATATGTCGTTATTTCCTGCGAAATGACATTTCCCCACCTGACGTTGAGACGCTGATACAGAAGAATCTTTTACCTGTAAGACCCGGGCGTTCCGACCCTCGCAAAGTCAAGCCTAAGTCAGCAGTAAGTTTTCTGTATCGAGTTGCATAACATCGATAAAAGTATATCGTTAATTTAGGCAGATAGCAATCTGTCTTTTTGTGCTGCATAAATATAAGAGCAAGTTTTTATAAAAGAAAAATACAGGCAAAGATAGTGAATTTTCTACCTCTGCCTGATAGGAATACATCTGCTTAATGTCTTAACTAAATGACATTGCCCTTCGGACTCCTCATTGCTTTTTTATTAATTTTTCAGGACGACTTTACCTGATGTCCTCCAAAAATTTTTCTTCCGCCCAACAAAACTGCAAGAACCCTGCCGCTGTCAGAAGAAGGTTAATGCTCCACATCGGAATTTCATTTCCAGTCACAGAAACACCCTGCATCGACAACAGCATTGCCACATTAAAATCTCCGCTCGGCATGATTGATAAAAACTGGTCAAACGAAAGTAAACCAAAACGAAAGATCAAAACAATCGGCAGCACATAGATTAAAATAGAAATCAAAACACTGACAAACGAGGACGAAACTGCTGCGGAGACAAGAAGTACAAGACTGCTCAATAGAACTGCTCCTGCAATGCCAAATCCTACCACCAGTAAAAATCCATGAAAACAGCTCACCTCCCATGGAACTTCCCAAAACAATCCTCTGCTTCCAAACTGAAGTGAGGCTTCAAATCCTTCTGTTCCATACTGCCAGAGCATAGAAACCATAGAGCTGAAAACTGTCAGAATCGTCAGCACAACAGAGAATGTAAAAGAAGCCATGATTTTCGCTGTAATACATTTTGTTTTCCCGTACTTTCCGGTCAAAAGCAAGGCATCCATTCCACACCCATATTCCTCGGAAAATACCGGAGAAACTGCCACAATGATCAAAAAATCCCATGATAAGGAACAAGGATTCTATCGAAAGGAGTGTTGTTTCCCACCCTCTGGTATATCCGATTTGTAACGAATTTTGAAGCTCAGGATTTGACAGAGGCGCTTCCTCCCAGATTGCACCTGCAGTTCCTGTGATCCAGTCCGTCCGCAGCCGGTATTCCGCTTCATTCATTCCGGCATTTTTCGCTCCCTGCTTTTCCTGTGCAAGCAACGCATCTACCTTTTCTTCTGTTACCGGACCACGGTTTTGCTCCGCCATCTTCAACTCGTATTCCAAAGCTTCTTTTCCATGCAGATGCCTGCCATTCTGATCAAAAATATCCAGAAAATCCACTCTGGAATTACTAAGAATAATCAGTATCAAAACTCCATATGCCAGCAGACCGACCCGAATCAGTTTACGTCCCACGATCTTCTGAAACTCAAAACTCCATAATTGCCCCATTTCCATCCTCCTTAAAATAATACAGATACATATCTTCCAGAGTCGCATCCACGGATATTGCCGCTTCGTCAGGCTTCGTATCCGACACAATCCGCAGTTCGATCGCTCCGTTTTTTTTCTTCATATTTACAATCGTATGCCGGCATTCTAATTCTGTCGCTCTCTTTTCATCCACTTCACATTCCCATACAAGTCCGTTCATCTGTGCTGTGATTTCCTCTGGAGTTCCTTCTTGCAGGATCTGTCCCTCTTTCATCAAAAAAATCTCGTCTGCAATATACTCCACATCCGAAACAATGTGCGTCGAAAGAAGTACGATCTTATCCTTGGAAAACGAACTGATCAGATTTCGAAACCGCACTCTTTCTTTGGGATCCAGACCTGCCGTCGGTTCATCCAGGATCAGAATTTCCGGTTCATTCAGCATCGCCTGTGCAATCCCGAGCCTTCGCTTCATTCCACCGGAAAATGTTTTAATCTTTTTCCTGTGTTCTTTCTCCAATCCCACCAGTCTCAATAATTCTTCAGTTCTGTTTTTTGCAAACGAACGGTTCAGACCTTTCAGCGCTGCCATATAAAGCATAAATTTTTCCGCTGTAAACTCGGGATAATATCCGAAATTCTGCGGCAGATATCCCAAAAGGCTTCGATATTCTTCTCCCATAACGTGAATGTTCTGTCCATCGTACCGGATTTCCCCGGATGTCGGATTCAAAATATCGCATAACAGGCGCATCAATGTCGTCTTTCCTGCTCCGTTAGCGCCAAGCAGACCGTATACTCCTGCTTTCATAGAAAGATTCATACGATCTACTGCCAGCTTCGTTCCATATTGTTTTGTCACTCTGTCTAATTGAAGCTCCATAATTCATCCCATCCTTTTTTCTTTTTTCCAATGAACTGCAGATACTGTCTTGCTCCCGCCACAGTCAGAAACAATGCTCCCAAAAAAGCCAAAGATAATACGTTTTCCTTCTGAATCCATAAAATCTCCGGATGCATCTCACAGAATGTTTTCAGCTGCATGCACCCGATACACAGCATTACCGCTGCACCTGCCAGAATACTGTACACAGCCTTTGTCGAAACATGACGGATGATCCAAAAATAGACCGCTGTAGAAAACAGAAACGGAACAAACACTTTCAAAACGCTTTCCATCATGCTTCCCTCTTTTAACTCTCCAATTCCCAAAACAATAACAAGTACCACTGCCTCTGTTACTCCTGTCAGTAAAATACGCATCCCAAAAATTTCCCTCAAATTATAGCGACAGGACTGTTCCAGTTCCCCAACTCCATTTGAAAAACTTTTCAGTACGGCCGGAAATCCGATCATCGCAAGGAGTGGAGAAAGTACATACCCAAATGTAATATACGATTCCTTATCTGCTGTCTGAGTCAATACGATTCCTGCCACAAGAAGGATTCCTTCCGTAATCCAAAACCAGATTGACAGATATTCTGCCTGGATCCAGATTCTCTCAAACAAATGCAGCCGTGGTAAAATTTTTCCCTTTGCGATTTCCGCCTGTGCTTTTTTTTGCATTTCACAGTATTTCTCCGTCTCCACCTCCGGCGGCTGATATTGCCGCATCTGCTCATAAAGTTTCTTTTCTTTTCGTGTCATCTACCATACCTCCTCTCCCAAAGCCCTCTTCATTTTTTCCATCCCTTGCCGCAACCTGGATTTTACGGTTGCATTTACTGTGTTTGTAATCTGCGCGATCTCTTTGATCTTTAGTTCATGATAAAACCGAAGGATCAAAACATCTCTCTGCATATCCGGAAGCTGAGACAGGGCATCTCGTACTCTTTCCGACATCTGCTTTGCCTGCATATATTTCTCCGGTGTTTCCAGAGATTCTCCCCGTACAAACTCTTTGGAAATTCCCGAAGGAATCTCCTTTTCTCTACGAAAACCGTCATAGCAGACATTCCTTGCAATCTGGAACAACCATGCTTTAAATTTCTGCATTTCTTTATATTGTCCGATATATCGTATCATTTTCAGAAAAGTTTCCTGTGTGCAGTCATATGCGTCTTCTTTATTTCCTGTCATGTAATAAGAAAACCGGAAATTTCCTGATAATATTTTCTAATCAGAATCTGACTGTCCTCTGTCTCTCCGGACTGAATCCTGCGGATTACTTTTTTGTTCTTCTTATTGAGTTTTTATTCAAGCATTTTTTGTCACCCGCTCTCCTTTCAGATTCTCAATTTGTAAAACGTTCTACATAAATATAACGCAGTTTCTTTCAAAAAGGTTTTAAATTCAAGAAAAAAACTGTTTAAAAATTTCTGTCGCGGAGGATGGTAATGGCATCAATGAAACAAATCTGCCTCATCTTTTTGAACGATGCTACAAAGGCAAAGAAGGAGCAGTCTTTACTCTGATCATTCCATACATATCGGACTGACCGGTACCTGCTCCTTCTTTCACTCTGCTCTATTCTGTTAAATTATAGAATCTCTCATTCTCTGTTATATTTCCATACCGGCAGCAGCCCCAAAAGGGCTCCAACTGCTGCCGGTATGATCCATCCCAGCCGCAAATCATAAAATGGAAGCTTGTTACATATTTCTGTCACAACTCCAAGAGAGATTCCTGCACTCTGCATTCCATCTACAAATGCCACACAGAATGCAAACAACATCCCCAGTACATATGCCATCCGTTTTGAACCAATCCATTTTTTAAAGAAAGACAAAATTACAAGTACTACCGTTACAGGATAGAACATCATCAAAACTGGAAGAGAAACCTTTACAAGCATATCCAATCCGATGTTGCTGATCACAAAACTGAACACACAAACAATTGCTGTAATCTTTTTATAAGACACATTCGGAAACAGTTCATGGAAATAATCTGCAAAGGAGGTTGTAAGACCGATGGAGGTCGTCATACATGCAAACAGTACTGCAACTCCCAGTATGATTCCTCCTGCAGGTCCTAACAGGTCACTTGTCACTGCATGAAGCAGACTTCCTCCGTTGGAGAACGGAGTACGCGTCACTGCTCCGACATAAGTGAGCATATAATACACAACCGAAAGGATCAGCGCTGCACCAGCCCCGCAGATCAGTGTGTATTTAATGATGTTTCTCTTTGTTTTTACCTGATGTCCCCGCACTGCATTGATGATAATAATCGCAAATACCAGACCTGCCGGACCATCCAGTGCATAATACCCTTCTATCATTCCCTGGAAGAACGGAATCTCTTTGTATACTCCCTGCGGAACTCCGACGCTTCCATACTGAACTGAACTGTTCGGCGATTTTTCCATAAAAACGCAGGCCAGAAAGATCAATACGATACAAATCAAAAGTATCGGTGTCAGATATTTTCCGATCACATTGACTACCTTCTTCGGATTACCGCTCAGATAATATGTGAGCCAGAAGAAAACAGCCGTCACGAGCAAAGATACCCACCATACATTTGATTCTGATAAATACGGACGAACCGCCAACTCAAATGAAACACTTCCTGTTCGTGGAAGTGCAAACAAAGGACCTATCAACAGATAAATACAAACAGACAAAAAGACTGCAAATCTTCTGCTGACCAGTTCTCCCAGATCACTGACCTCCGTTCCTACTAAAACAACTGCAATCATACCCAGAAGTGCGATTCCCGCATCTGTCAGAATAAATCCGGCCAGCGCCTGTATATAGTTTTCACCTGCCTGTTGTCCCATGGCCGGCGGGAAGATCATATTTCCTGCACCAAAAAATACTGCAAATAAGGTTAATGTGATTGACAGAAGCTGTCTTGCTTTTATCTTTTCCATCTTAGTTCTCTTTCAGGAACTGCTCTGCGAGCTCCACAGCATCCAGGATACATTTATCACATGGTGCAAGGATTTTTCCTGTTTCTACTCCTTTTAATTCTTTACAATAAACAGATCCGTTGATCTCCTTAAATTTCGCAGCATACTCTCTTGTCTTCTTATAGGTGTCTGCTTTTGTTTTTCCGGCCTGCTCAACTCCGCCGCTGTTTTTCATCCCAATCAGCATAAACAGACCTGTCAGGGCTCCGCAGGTATCCATCATACCCATGCCAAGACCAAAGCCTTCTGCAATTTTATACATCTCTTCTTCACTTACGCCAAATTCCCCGCAAAACGCACACGCTACAGCCTGCGTGCAGTTATACCCTTTTTTATGGTATTCCAGGGCAAGTTCTTTTTTTGTCATTTTTATATCCATTCCTTTCGCGCTGCTCAAGGCACAAAACGTCGATAGAAAAAACGTTA
>ENA-OQNC01000160-OQNC01000160.1-human-gut-metagenome-genome-assembly--contig:-NODE-160-length-10500-cov-2.895980_pt1 | contig 10500 bp, 11 predicted proteins | sample MGYA00242626_ERZ504874 | MGnify/ENA primary metagenome ERZ504874 (study PRJEB26092, sample SAMD00036411) | human gut metagenome | host: Homo sapiens | study: EMG produced TPA metagenomics assembly of...
ACCGGGTGGCAGATGCTCCATAAGCCACAGAGCAATGGAGGATCCAGATCACATAACCAATATTTTTTTCATATTCCGGCTCCTCCTTTCTCAGATCAGATCCTGATTCTTTTTGATATAGAATGCTTTTGCCAGTGTGACCAACAGAAGATACGCAATCACATCTATGACCAAAAACAGAAATAAGACAGGAGGCATCGCAGTCATTCCAAGCATCTTCCCTACCGGAGTAACCGGCAGCAGTGTAAATAATACAATCCCCAGAATCGTTAACTCCCGTGACCACTACGCCCCGGGTCTGCTTTTGTATCAGCGGAAGCTGTTTTTGTTACGCAGAAGCTGCAGAATCAATACCTGTGTCCACATGGATTCTAAAAACCACCCTGTCTGAAACATGGAATAAACAAGCTCTGCTTCTCCGCCGAAAGACTTCCAAAAGAGCCGTCGCACACTCCCGGACAAAGAACAAAATACAAAAACACAAAGGTCAGCAGATCAAACAGCGAACTGACCGGTCCAAAAAAGGTCATGAATTTTCCCAGTGTCCTGCCAGACCACTCCAACGGTTTTGTCAACAGATCTGCATCTACATGATCCCACGGTAAAATCAGACAAAGGATATCATACAGCAGGTTCAGAAGCAGCAGCTGTATGGAAGTCATCGGGAAAAACGGCAGTAACACGCTGGCTGCAACAATCGCACAAATATTGCCAAAATTAGAAGATGCCGTAATCTTAATGTATTTGAGCATATTGGCAAATGCTTCTCTTCCCTCTAAAACACCTTCTTCCAGCACATTCAGATCCTTTTTCTAGCAGGATGACATTCGCACTCTCCCGCACCGCTTCTGTTGCATTTTCAACGGAAATCCCCACATCTGCCCGGATAACAGCCGGCAGATCATTCAGACCGTCTCCCAGAAATCCAACTGTATGCCCGTTTGTCTGCAGCGTTTCCACCAGCATGGCTTTCTGTTTTGGCGAGAGTTCTGCAAAAATATTTGTTTTCTCAACCGCTATGGGCAATTCATTTTCAGAAAGAGCATCCAGCTGTGCTCCTGTCAGACAACTCTCTGCGGGAATTCCGATACGCCTGCAAATGGATCGTGCTACTTGTTTTTGATCTCCTGTCAGCACCTTTACATTCACATGAAGACTGTGAAGCTTCTGAATTGCACTTGCGGCACTCTTCTTTGGCGCATCAAAAAATGCCAGATACCCCAACAGAATAAAGTCATGCTCTTCCTCGGGAACAAGGGCTGCTCTGCTCATTGTTTTATAGGCAACTGCAATTACCTTCATCCCGTCTTCCAGCATTTCATCAACCACAGCGTGAACATTTTGCAGGATATCCGCACCTGCCGCTGTTTTCTCTCCACGGTATTCTATCATGCTGCACTGCCTCGCAACTTCCTCAATACTTCCCTTGATGATCCAGATATTTTCTTCTCCCGTATTCAATAATACACTGGAAAAACGTCGGTTATAGTCGAAAGGAAGTTCATCTGTCTTTTGATATTTTTCTGTCAGCTGCCTGTAGTAATCTGCTTTTCCCTGCATTTTCTCCGCCTTGCAGATCGCCTCGTCCAGATGATTTCCCACTCCGGTAGAATAATGACTTGCCAGATATGCATAATCCAGCACCTTCTGACTCTCATTCCCGAGAATATCCATGTAATACTCCAGCAGGACTGTATCCTGGGTCAATGTTCCTGTTTTATCCACACACAGGACATCCATGCTTCCAAAACTCTGCATCGCATTGATATTTTTTACGATTGTCTGTTTCTTTCCCATCGAATGACTGCCTTTTGCCAGACAGGCGTTGACCACCATCGGAAGCAGCTCCGGTGTGATTCCGACTGCAACAGAAAGTGCAAATAAAAACGCTTCTAACCAGTCTCCCTTCGTCAGTCCGCTTGCAAGAAACACAACCGGGACTAAAACTGTCATAAATCGGATCAACACCCATGCGATCGAATTGGCACCACGGTCAAATCTCTGCTTGCGTGCCTCCACAGACGGAGTCAGACCACCGTAAACTGTCTCCTGACCAACTGTCAGGACAATCCCAGTTCCCGTTCCTCCTGCAACTGTCGTGCCTCCGAACAGTATATTGCTGTAATCTGTCAGTTTCTGCGGTTCTTTGGGCAAAGCCTCCGGAAATTTTTCGAGTATGGCACTTTCACCGGTGATCACTGATTGCGAAACAAACAAATCCGTCGCGCCTGTTAACCGCAAATCTGCCGGAACCCTGTCGCCTGCCTCTAAGCGGATCTGATCGCCAACTACCAATTCAGAAGAAGATAACTCCACCCATTGTCCATCTCTGAGTACCTGAACCGTTGTATGCACCAACTGAAACAGTTCATCTGCAACTCGTTTAGAATGCAGCTCCTGAGTCAGCCGGACAATTCCACTGAGAATCAGCATGGAAAAAATGATCAGGACCGCTGTCAGATTCTTCTGATAATCACTGGACAAAAATACATCTGTTACCAAAGAGATTAAACCAAGGAAAACAGGATCGTAGAAAATGGATTCACAAAAGCTCTTCGAATACAATAAAACATCGTATCCTTATTCTTTGCAGACGGCGCATTATTTCCATATTTCTGTCGCCGGATGATTGCCTCTTCCTGCGTAATCCCCTCTGCATTGATCTGAAGCTTCTGCATCATCTGATCAGGTGCGACACACGCATATTCTTTTAATCGTTCGTGAACCGCTTCTTTCTGATTCATGAAATTTGTACCTCCTCAAAATTTACTCTCTCGAACGGGAAATGAAAGAGGTGCAGGCGCAACCAAAAGGTCATGCCCACACCTTAATTTGTAAATGATCGGCAAATGCGATTTCTATTTGTAGTTGACAATCTGTCCGAAATCAGCTTTAAGAGAAGCTCCACCTACGAGTCCTCCATCAATATCCGGCTGTGCAAATAATTCAGGAGCTGTTGCAGCGTTTACAGATCCGCCGTACTGAATGCGAATTGCTTCTGCTGTAGCTTCATCATAAACTTCAGCGATGCACTCACGGATTCCTTTGCAAACTTCCTGAGCCTGCTCTGTTGTAGCTGTTTTTCCTGTTCCGATTGCCCAGATTGGCTCATAAGCGATCACTGCAGTTTTTGCCTGATCAGCTGTTACATTCTGGAATCCAACTTTTACCTGCTGGCGAATGAAATCCATTGTTACGCCCTGTTCTCTCTGCTCCAGAGTCTCTCCACAGCACATGATCGGTGTAATACCGTGCTCAAATGCTTTCAGGACTTTTTTGTTGACATCTTCGTTTGTCTCACCGAAGTAATCTCTTCTCTCAGAATGTCCAAGTACAACGTATTTTACTCCTGCATCTACGAGCATAGCCGGAGAGATCTCTCCTGTGTAAGCTCCGCTCTCTTCGAAGTACATGTTTTCTGCTCCAACCTGGATGTTTGTTCCTTTTACGGCTTCTACAACCGGTACGATATCGATAGCCGGTACACAGAATACAACATCTACTTCTTCATTTGCTACCAGTGGTTTTAACTCTTCTACTAATGCAACTGCTTCGCTTGGAGTTTTGTTCATTTTCCAGTTTCCTGCGATAATTTTCTTTCTTGACATACTCTTCACTCTTTCCTGTACTGTTATGTACACTGTTTATTCCAAACTGCGCCTGCGGCTTGTTTTCACTAAGCTTTGCTTGTTTTCGCTAAGCTTCCTTTACGGGATGTTCTCCTTACTAGGCTCGAAAATACCTCGCCAAGTGCGGAGAACTAAGTAAACGCTAAGCTTTTTACTTATCGTTAGCTGCTGCTACTCCCGGGAGTTCTTTTCCTTCAAGGAATTCCAGAGATGCTCCACCACCTGTAGAGATGTGTGTCATCTTGTCTCCGTATCCTAACTGGTTTACAGCTGCTGCGGAATCTCCACCACCGATGATTGTCACAGCATCTGTCTCAGAAAGTGCTTTTGCAACTGTTTCTGTTCCGTTTGCAAAGTTTGGCATTTCGAAACATCCCATTGGTCCGTTCCATACAACTGTTTTTGCAGATTTTACTGCTTCAGCATATAATTTTGCTGTCTCAGGTCCGATATCCAGCCCCATCCATCCTTCTGGGATTTCATTCTGAGGAACAACCTTGATGTTTGCATCATTAGAGAATTCATCTGCTGCAACAGCATCTACAGGAAGGAGTAATTTTACACCTTTTTCTTTTGCTTTTTCAATCATATCCAGTGCGTACTGTAAGTAATCTTCTTCCAGAAGAGATTTTCCGACATTTCCACCCTGAGCTTTTGTAAATGTGAAGCACATTCCACCACCGATGATCAGTGTATCTACTTTTTCAAGCAGGTTGTTGATTACAGAAATCTTGCTGGAAACTTTAGATCCTCCAAGGATTGCAACGAATGGTCTCTCCGGATTTTCTACTGCGTTTCCAAGGAAGTCGATTTCTTTCTGCATTAAGTATCCGACAACTGCTGTGTCTACGAACTGTGTCACACCAACGTTAGAGCAGTGTGCTCTGTGAGCTGTTCCGAATGCATCGTTTACGAACACATCACATAAAGAAGCCAGTTCTTTGGAGAATGCTTCTCCGTTCTTTGTCTCTTCTGCTCTGTAACGTGTATTCTCAAGAAGTACGATATCTCCATCGTTCATTGCTGCCACTGCTGCTTTTGCATTCTCGCCTACTACTTCAGCATCTGCTGCAAATTTTACTTCCTGTCCGAGAAGTTCTGACAATCTTACTGCTACCGGTGCAAGAGATAATTCCGGTTTTGGCTCTCCCTTCGGTTTTCCAAGGTGTGAGCAAAGGATTACTTTTCCTCCGTCTGCAACTAATTTTTTAATTGTTGGAAGAGCTGCTACCAGACGGTTTTCGTCTGTGATCTTACCATCGATCAACGGCACGTTAAAGTCACATCTTACAAGCACTCTTTTTCCTTTTACATTGATATCATCTACTGATTTTTTGTTAAGCATTTTGATTGCCTCCCTGTGTTTATTTTCTGTCAGACAAAAAGGTCCGGTCCAAATAAGACCGGACCCTTTGTGAGCCTATTTTTCAAAAATATAATCTAACTGATTAAATTTTTCTATATTTCGACTTACAGTAATGTTCCGAAGTGTTTGATTGTTCTTACCATCTGGCTTGTGTAAGAGTTTTCGTTGTCATACCAAGAAACAACCTGTACTTCTGTTGTTCCATTGTCTAATGGAAGAGCCATTGTCTGTGTAGCATCGAATAAAGATCCAAATCTCATTCCTACGATATCGCTGGATACGATCTCATCTGTGTTGTATCCGAAAGATTCGTTAGATGCTGCTTTCATAGCTTCGTTGATCTGATCAACTGTTACGTTTCCTTCAACTACTGCTGTAAGGATTGTTGTAGATCCTGTTGGTGTTGGAACACGCTGAGCAGATCCGATGAGTTTTCCGTTCAGTTCTGGGATAACCAGACCGATTGCTTTTGCTGCACCTGTGCTGTTTGGAACGATGTTGCAAGCTGCTGCACGAGATCTTCTTAAGTCACCTTTTCTCTGTGGTCCGTCAAGTGTCATCTGATCTCCTGTGTAAGCGTGGATTGTGCACATGATACCAGATTTAACTGCTGCAAGGTCGTTCAGAGCTTTTGCCATTGGAGCCAAGCAGTTTGTTGTACAAGAAGCTGCAGAAATGATGTGATCATCTTTTGTCAGCTGCTCGTGGTTTACATTGTATACGATTGTTGGAAGATCGTTTCCTGCTGGAGCAGAGATAACTACTTTCTTAGCACCTGCATCGATGTGTGCCTGAGCTTTTGCTTTAGATGTGTAGAATCCTGTACACTCCAGAACTACGTCTACGCCGATTTCTCCCCATGGAAGTTCTTTAGCGTCAGCTTTTGCATAGATTTTGATTTCTTTTCCGTCTACTGTGATAGAATCTTCACCAGCTTCTACTTTGTCAGCCAGTTCATATTTTCCCTGTGTAGAGTCATATTTCAACAGGTGTGCTAACATTTTTGGAGATGTTAAGTCGTTGATTGCAACTACTTCATATCCTTCTGCTCCGAACATCTGTCTGAATGCGAGACGTCCAATACGTCCAAATCCATTAATCGCTACTTTTACTGCCATGATTAATTCCTCCTAAAGTTTAAAAAAATTGTTGCTGCTTTGCAGCTGTTTATTGTAAATCTCCAACCAAGTAATTACTTTGTTAAAGATTCATCAACTACGGTTATTGTACTAAAATAGAAAACAAAATTCAACCTAAATATATTTTTATAGAAGTTGTTTAAAAATAGGTTTTCTGTCCTGAAATTCTGTATAATATTTAAAGCCGCACGCCTTCAAAACGTCTGCTGCTTTCTGAAAATCATAAGCCACATGCTCGGGCTTATGCGCATCAGATCCTACTGTGATGATTTCCCCGCCCAGTTCTTTATACCGGCAGAGAATTTCCGGATGGGGGTGGCAGAATGCAAGGCCGTATTTCCATCCGGCCGTATTCAGCTCGATTCCTTTCCCCATTGCGATCACTTTTTTCAGGATTTCATCAATCTCCTGTGCATATTTTTTGTAAGAATACTGCCTGGCCTGACACTTTCCATAACGTACCACATAATCCAGATGACCCAGCACATCAAAACTGCTGACTGCATCCAGATTTTCCAGGGTAGCCAGAAAAGTCTCTTTGTAAACTTCTTCATCAGACCGTCCCTCAAAAATCTCTCCGTAATAGGGATCCATCCCATGCACCACATGAACTGAACCGATCACAAAATCAAACGGATACTGATTCGTCAGTTCTTCATAAAATCCCGCAAGATGAGGCTGCAGCCCCAGCTCAATCCCTCTCCGGATCTGAATTTTTCTCCGCATATGCCTCTTTCCACTCTGCCAGCTTCGGAAAATACTCATCCAGATCCACCAGAAATGCCTCTACACCGGTATCTTCATGAAACGGATAATCTTTGTCAATATGATCGGTAATACAAATGGACTGCAATCCTTTTTTGAGCGCACTCTCAATCATATCCCGGATATCTGCATCACTGTCCGTGGAAAATCTTGTATGCATATGAGAATCACTTGTTATCATTGAATCGTTCCTCCGCCGAGCACATACTCTCTATCATAAAAATACAACAGCCTGTCCGGGAGTGACCGCTCTTTGTGGTTCATCAAAGGTACACAGTACTTCATCCTCTCCCGTCTTCTCTATTGTACACCAGGCGCCTTTGTGGTTATAGCGTATTTGGTAAATACATGTAAAGGCTCGGTTAATCTTCACTGCCATAAATTCAGATTTCTGGCTCGAAGCTGTGTAGTCATGGATTCTTCTTTTGTCCCGATCACAACTTCATTGGTTCCGACGGATCTACCAAAACAATGGCGGGATATCCAAGTGCCAGACCCAGACCTTTTCTCTGCCCTACCGTATAATGGGTAATCCCTTTATGCCGTCCAAGCACCGTACCGTCTGTGAGCACGAAATTTCCTTCCGGAACTTTCACCCCTGCCTCTTCTTCAATATAAGCGGCATAGTCGCCATCCGGCACAAAGCAGATATCCTGGCTGTCCGGTTTGTTGGCAATCCTGAGATTGATCTTTTCTGCAATGGCACGTACCTCGTCTTTTGTGTATTTCCCCACCGGCATCAAAGTCCTTTTCAGCTGTTCCTGTGTCAGATTATACAATGCATAAGTCTGATCTTTTGCAAGCGTAGCAGAGCGCCGAAGAGTATATCTTCCGTTTTCCAGCTGTACCACTCTTGCATAATGTCCCGTCGCAATATACTCTGCACCGATCGAGAGACTTCTTTGTAAAAGAGATTCCCACTTTACATACCGGTTACAGGCAATACAGGGATTGGGCGTTCTTCCATTCTGATATTCTTCCACAAAATAGTCGATCACATTTTCCTTGAACTCTTTTTTAAAATTCATCACATAGTATGGGATTTCCAGTGCAGCTGCCACTCTTCTTGCATCATCTACCGCACTGAGTCCGCAGCAGCCTCCGTTTTCCTCCTGAGCGGCCTGTTCTTCGTCCTGCCAGATCTGCATGGTCACTCCGATCACGTCATACCCCTGCTCTTTTAAAAGGTATGCCGCTACGGAAGAATCCACCCCTCCGGACATTCCAACAACAACTTTACTCATTTTAGTATTCCTCTTCTTCCTCTTCCTCGCCTTCGTGGATATCAGATTTCGGCTTTTCCAGCCCCTCGATCTTAATATGATGCTTCTCCGCGTAATCCCAGAGCGCCGCATGAATTGCCTCTTCTGCAAGAAGAGAACAGTGTACCTTTACCGGCGGAAGTCCGTCCAGAGCCTCCATAACCGCCTTGTTCGTCACCTGCAGCGCCTCATAAATACTTTTTCCTTTGACCAGTTCTGTTGCCATACTGCTTGTAGCAACCGCAGCTCCACATCCAAATGTTTTAAATTTTACATCCCGAATGATCTGATTCTCATCGATGTCCAGATAAATTCTCATAATATCCCCACATTTGGCATTTCCAACGGTTCCCACACCGCTTGCATTCTCAATTTCTCCTACGTTTCTTGGATTTTGGAAGTGATCCATTACTTTTTCTGTATACATATCATACTCCTTTTTATTTATGCATTCTGTTTTTTGTATAAAGTCTTCATATAATGGTGACATACTTCTTAAGTTTGTCCACGATCTCTTTGAGTGTATCTACGGTATAATCCAGATCTTCTCTGGTCGTCTCTTCTCCCAGTGTCATGCGCAGAGAACCATGTGCGATTTCGTGCGGCAGTCCGATCGCCAGCAATACATGCGACGGATCCAGAGACCCTGATGTGCAGGCAGAACCACTGGATGCACAGATTCCCTTCATATCCAGCATGATCAAAAGAGATTCTCCCTCGATAAACCGGAAACTGAAGTTTACATTATTCGGAAGCCGGTTCGTGCGGTCTCCGTTTAAGCGGCAGTATGGAATTTCTGTCTCAATCCGCTCGATCAGGTAATCTCTGAGTTTTCGCTCTTTTGCGGTTCTTGTTTCCATTGTCCGCATCGCACGCTCCACAGCTGCCCCCATTCCAACAATACCAGGCACGTTTTCTGTTCCGGCACGGCGCTTTCTCTCCTGTGCACCTCCGTGTACAAAGGATCGGATCTTGACTCCTTTGCGGATATATAAAAATCCGATTCCTTTCGGTCCGTTGAGCTTATGTCCGCTTGCGCTGAGCATATCAATATGACAGGCATCCACATCAATCGGTATCTGGCCAAATGCCTGTACTGCATCTGTATGGAACAAAATCTTGTGTTCCTGTGCAATCTCTCCAATTTCTCGGATCGGCTGGATCGTTCCGATCTCATTATTTGCAAACATCACAGAAATAAGGATCGTATCCGGACGAATTGCTTTTTTCTAGTTCATCAAGCTTTACGACACCGTTCTCGTCCACATCTAGATATGTGATCTCAAATCCACGCTGTTTTTCCAGATACTCACATGTATGCAGGATTGCATGGTGCTCGATTTTTGTCGTGATGATATGTTTTCCTTTCTTCTCATACGCTTCGGCAGTCGCTTTCAGTGCCCAGTTGTCAGACTCGGACCCCCCTGCCGTAAAATAGATTTCGTTAGCCTGTGCGCCAAGTGCCTGCGCAATAATCTCTCTTTGTCTGCTCACCACTTCCTTATTTCCGGAAGCAAAACTATACACACTGGATGGATTGCCATAGTGCTCTGTAAAGTACGGAATCATTGCATCTACTACTTCCGGTGCAGTTTTCGTTGTTGCCGCATTGTCTAAATAAATCAGTCTGCTCATGTTCTTTCTCCTTTTGTTTATTTTCTGCAGTCTCTATTGGAAACACACGTCTGGTCGGCCTTGCTCTCCTTGAGATTCTCGCCCACTTCTACGAGTGCTTTTAAATTCATCTCATCTACGGTCTGATTGATACTGTCATTGATTCGCTGCCACACATACTTTGTCACACAGTTATCTGCTGCCTGGCAGCCGCCCTCTAAGAGAAACCCGGAACATTCTACCGGATTGAGATCTCCTTCCAGCGCACGGAGTACCTCCCCCACCGAAACTTCTTCCAGTTCCTTTGCAAGGACATACTCCCCCCTGTGCTCCGCGGATGCTCTGGATGATACCTGCCTTTTTTAATTTTGACATCAGCTGCTCCAGATACCGCTCCGAAATTTCCTGTCTTTCCGCAATACTTGTGATCGATACAGGTCCTTCCCCGCCGTGCTGTGCAAGATCAATCAGTGCGCGCAGTCCGTATCTTCCTTTTGTAGATAATTTCACGCTCTCACCTTCTTGCTGATTCGCTTATTTTCCAATCCCTATTGTTTTACTAGGATTTCCTCTTGTAGAATACCATTGCCGTTTTGTTCTGTCAAGGCAAAATACCGAATATGTTATTAAAAACACTTCTTTCCAGGTGAATTTATGTCTGCCAGAAAAACAATTTTACAAGGAACCCTGATCCTGACTGCCGTGGGATTTCTGTGTCGGTTCAT
>ENA-OQNC01000162-OQNC01000162.1-human-gut-metagenome-genome-assembly--contig:-NODE-162-length-10375-cov-3.264149_pt1 | contig 10375 bp, 16 predicted proteins | sample MGYA00242626_ERZ504874 | MGnify/ENA primary metagenome ERZ504874 (study PRJEB26092, sample SAMD00036411) | human gut metagenome | host: Homo sapiens | study: EMG produced TPA metagenomics assembly of...
CAGTACAGTTCTTTTGCGAGAAAGTGTACGATAAGACCTGCGTATGGATGGGAAGACTGCGGGAGGAAAGGCACACATCATGGTATAAACACATCCGGCAGAAGAAGTGAATATTCTGATAAAAAGGAATGTTCATAAATGAAACAGGCAAAGCAGATCATTGGATACTGGTGTGAAGAGATCCAAAGAGAAAGTGCTTTGGGGCAGGGAATCTGCGTCGCGGTTTTAGATACCGGCATCTGCGCACATCCTGATTTTGGAAAACGGATATTGGAATTCAGGGATTTTGTACATCGAAAGGAGCAGATGTATGATGACAGCGGTCACGGAACACATGTGGCCGGAATTTTGGCGGGCGACGGGCGGCTTTCCGGCGGAACCTACGCGGGAATAGCGCCGAAAGCCTCCTTGCTGATTGCAAAGGTACTGGATCAGGATGGAAACGGAAGTGTGGAGAGTGTTCTGGAAGGAATGCGCTGGGTACTGTCTATGCGGAAAAAATATCCCATCCGGGTCGTCAATATTTCTGTAGGAGCAAAGCCTAATCTGGAACAGAGGCAGAAAAAACGACTGATACTCGGTGCGGAATCTCTATGGGATGCAGGAATTGCGGTGGTGGCGTCTGCGGGAAATGACGGTCCGGAAAGAGGCAGTATTGCTTCACCGGGAGACAGCAGAAAGATCATCACAGTAGGCGCTTATGAGGAAATCAGGCGGGGCAGGACACGTATGGGACAGCGGTGGAAATATTCCGGAAGAGGACCATCCGATACGTGCATTGTAAAACCGGATCTTGTGGCGCCGGGACTTGGGATCATAAGCTGTGGCAGAATTGACAAAGAAAAGAAAGCTTATGTGGAGAAAAGCGGCACATCCATGGCAGCACCGATCGTATCAGGTGCGGTTGCATGTCTGCTGTCAGAATATCCGGACATGACCAATGTAGAAGTGAAACTGAAGCTGAGGGAGTCCTGCATTTCGCTGGACGAAGAAGGAACCGGGTGGGGTCTCCTTAATATAGGGGAGCTTTTGTAAGCGCGAATGGCAAAGAAAGAAGGTGTCAAGAAAAAGTACTTGACACCTCTTTTTTTTTGAGTTATGATAGCAAAGGTGATTTGAGTGAATGATATTTTAGAACAGGCATTGTTATACGACTTTTACGGTGAACTTCTTACCAGTCACCAGAAAGAGATTTATGAACAGTTTGTACTGGAAGATTTATCTTTGAGTGAGATTGCAGGTGAGGCAGGCATCAGCCGCCAGGGAGTGCATGACCTGATCAAGCGGTGTCAGAAGGCTCTGGAAGGCTATGAGGAGAAGCTGCATCTGGTAGAAAAATTTCTTTCTATCAAGGAGAAGGTTCACGAGATCGACAGTGTGCTGGATGCTTATGAATCCGGTGCCGGAAATCAGAAACCGCAAGAGATGATAGAGAAGATCCGGAAGATATCGGATACAATTATAGAGGAGTTATAGCATGGCATTTGACAGTTTAACAGAAAAACTTACAAAACGTAATTTAAGAATCTCCGAAGCAAAGGTCGTCTGACGGAAGATGATGTAAAGGCGGCACTGAAAGAAGTGAAGATGGCACTTCTGGAGGCGGATGTAAACTTTAAAGTCGTAAAGAAGTTTGTAAAAGATGTGCAGGAGCGAGCAGTCGGACAGGATGTGATGAACGGACTGAATCCGGGACAGATGGTGATCAAGATCGTAAATGAAGAACTTGTAAATCTGATGGGTTCTGAGACGACGGAGATCAAATTGCAGCCGGGAAGTGCAATCACGGTGATCATGATGGCAGGACTTCAGGGTGCAGGTAAGACCACGACTACTGCAAAGCTGGCAGGCAAGTACAAGCTGAAAGGCAAGAAACCACTGCTTGTTGCGTGTGATGTGTATCGTCCGGCAGCGATTAAACAGCTGCAGATCAACGGAGAGAAGCAGGGCGTGGAAGTATTCTCCATGGGAGATAAAAACAAGCCTGCTGACATCGCAAAAGCGGCGCTTGAGCATGCGCGCAAGAATGGAAATAACATCGTGATCCTGGATACAGCGGGACGTCTTCACATTGATGAAGATATGATGGCAGAGCTTCAGGAGATCAAAGGAACAGTGGATGTGCATCAGACGATTTTAGTTGTGGATGCGATGACCGGACAGGATGCGGTCAATGTGGCCGGAAGTTTCAATGATAAGATTGGGATTGACGGTGTGATCGTGACAAAGCTGGACGGCGATACAAGAGGCGGTGCTGCACTTTCGATCAAGGCAGTGACCGGATGCCCGATTCTTTATGTGGGTATGGGAGAGAAGCTCTCAGATCTGGAGCAGTTCTATCCGGATCGAATGGCATCCCGTATTCTTGGAATGGGAGATGTTCTGACACTGATTGAGAAAGCCGGGGCTGAGCTGGATGAAGAGAAAGCACAGCAGATGGCAGAGAAGATGAAAAAAGCCCAGTTTGATTTTGAAGATTATCTGGAAAGTATGAACCAGATGAAGAAAATGGGCGGATTATCCAGTGTTCTCGGTATGATGCCGGGACTCGGAGGCATGGGGGCAAAGATGCCGGAACTTGACTCCGAAGAAAATGAAAAGAAGATGGCAAGGATGGAGGCCATGATCCAGTCAATGACAGTAGAGGAAAGACAGAACCCGGATCTTTTGAATCCATCCAGAAAACACCGTATTGCAAGAGGCGCTGGTGTAGATATTTCCGAAGTCAACCGTATGGTAAAGCAGTTTAACGAATCCAAGAAAACTGATGAAGCGACGTTCCGGGACTGAGTAGGGTAAAGGTAGGTAAAAAAGGCAGATTCAAGCTTCCTTTTTAGCACATAGATAACAAATTTTAAGAGAAAGATGAAGAGGTGAATGAAATGGCAGTAAAAATCAGATTAAAAAGAATGGGACAGAAGAAAGCTCCTTTCTATAGAATCGTTGTAGCGGATGCGAGAGCACCAAGAGATGGAAAGTTCATTGAGGAGATCGGAACATACGATCCAAATCAGAACCCAAGCGTATTCAAAGTAGATGAAGAAGCAGCTAAAAAATGGCTGAACAACGGAGCTCAGCCTACAGAAGTTGTAGGAAAGATCTTTAAGGCAGCTGGAATCGAAAAATAAGCTGTTTCGCGGAGGTGCGCGTAAATGAAAGAGTTAGTTGAAGTGATTGCGAAAGCATTAGTAGACGATCCGGACAGCGTTGCAGTTTCTGAGAGACAGGACGGCAGAACTACGGTTATTGAAGTACGTGTCGCTGACAGTGACATGGGAAAAGTGATCGGAAAACAGGGGCGCATTGCAAAAGCGATCCGTTCTGTTGTAAAAGCAGCAGCGGCAAAGGAAGATAAGAAAGTTGTTGTTGATATCATACAGTAACTTGACAAAAAGGGGACAGGCTTTGGATCAAAGCAGCTGCCCCCTTTCTTTTTCGCAGAGAGGATAGGAGAAGAGCATGGAACAGTTTTTACAGGTAGGTGTGATCTCATCCACACATGGAATCCGCGGGGAAGTCAAAGTATTTCCGACCACGGATGATCCAAACAGGTTTAAAAAGCTCAAAAAAGTGATTCTGGAGACAAAGAAAGAGAAGTCTTTCGCTGGAAGTCCGAGGGAGTAGTAAAATTTTTTAAACAGTTTGTCATCGTGAAATTCAAAGGGATTGACAACATCAATGATATCGAACAGTACAAAGGCTGTTCTCTTTTTGTCAGCCGTGAGGATGCAGTTGCACTGGAGGAAGACGAATATTTTATTGCTGATCTGATCGGGATGGAAGTTTACACGGATGAGAATCCCGAGGAACTTTTCGGGACATTAAAAGATGTGATCGAAACCGGGGTGAATGAAGTGTATCTTGTAGAGTCAAAAACACATGGGGAAGTGCTGATCCCGGCAATCCGCCAGTGTATTCTTTCCGTGGATGTAAAAGCGCAGAAAATGCAGGTGCATCTGCTGAACGGATTGCTGGATCAATGATTTCAATGAAAGAAAGTGCAGGACAGATACGATGAATTTTCATATTTTGACATTATTTCCGGACATGGTCATGCAGGGACTGGGTACCAGTATCATCGGAAGAGCGGTAAACAACGGGCTGCTTTCCATTGAGGCGGTCAATATCCGGGATTACGCGTTTAACAAACATCAAAGCGTGGATGATTATCCATATGGAGGCGGAGCAGGTATGCTGATGCAGGCAGAACCTGTTTATCAGGCATATGAGGCGATCGCAGAAAAAGTGAAAAAGAAGCCGCGTGTCGTGTATCTTTCTCCACAGGGAGCGACTTTTTCCCAGACTATGGCAGAAGAACTGGCAAAAGAAGAAGAACTGGTGCTGCTCTGCGGGCACTATGAAGGAATCGATGAACGTGTTCTGGAGGAAATTGTGACAGATTATGTTTCTATCGGAGATTATGTGCTCACAGGCGGAGAATTGCCGGCCATGGTCATGGTGGATGCGATTTCCCGTCTGATTCCGGGTGTGCTGCACAATGATGTATCCGCAGAATTTGAATCTTTTCAGGATGATCTGCTGGAATATCCGCAGTATTCGAGACCCGAGGAATGGCATGGGAAAAAAGTTCCGCCGATTCTTCTGTCCGGACATCACGCCAATATTGAAAAGTGGAGAAGAGAGCAGTCGATCATCCGGACAAAGGAGAGAAGACCGGATCTTTTGGAAAAGTGCATGAAAAGCGGAGTTCTGGATAAGAAAGAAATGAAGTTTTTGCAGGAACTTTTGGCAAAAGATGAGGAAAATGCTTGAAACTATTTACAAAATATGATAAAATAAAACAGTTGTGAAAAGAAGAGATGGTCCTCTGGTACCGAAGTGGTATTAAGAACGTCCAAGATGAAGGAGGAACACAATGAACGAAATTATCAGAAAAATCGAAGCTGAGCAGATGAAAGAAAATGCACCTGAGTTTAACGTTGGTGATACTGTAAAAGTATACGCTAAGATTAAAGAGGGTAACCGTGAAAGAATCCAGGTTTTCGAAGGAACAGTTCTGAAAAAACAGGGTGGCGGAGTAAGAGCTACTTTCACAGTAAGAAAATTCTCTAACGGAATCGGTGTTGAAAAAACATGGCCAATCCACTCTCCACACGTTGAGAAAGTGGAAGTTGTTCGCAGAGGTAAAGTAAGAAGAGCAAAACTGAACTACTTAAGATCACGTATCGGTAAAGCAGCTAAGGTTAAAGAATTAGTAAAATAGTAGGAATGATGAGAGGGACAATTACAGAAGTGTAGATTGTCCCTTTTCTGTTATAAGGAGAATGTATGCGGCACTTAAAGTTTCGAAAAAAGCGAAAAAGAGCGCCACACAAGGCAAAACTGCATTTTCTGAGTGAAAAGATCCATTGGAACAAAAAAAGCGGTTGCGCTCTGGATCGCAGAGATTGCAGTCGTCTGTGCACTTGCATTTATACTGGTATTTTATTTTGGACAGCGAGTGAGCAATGCAGGCGATTCGATGCGGCCGGAATTAAAAAACGGAGATGTTGTTCTGGTGAACCGTCTGGTGTATAATGCCATGACTCCGAAAAGAGGAGATATTATTGCGTTTAAGCCAAATGGCAGAGAAAATGCACATTATTATATCAAAAGGATCGTGGGACTGCCGGGAGAGACGGTTCAGATCAAGGATGGAAAAGTATATATTAACGGAAAAGAACAGAAAAAAGATATCTTTGTGTCCGAAATTGAAAAGCCGGGAGTTGCCCAGGATGAGATCACACTTGGTGAGAATGAGTATTTTGTACTGGGAGATCAGGCGTCCAGCAGCGATGACAGCAGGATGGCTGATATCGGAAATGTAAAACGTTCGGAAATTTACGGGAAGATATGGTTTAATACGAGTGTGGGCAGTAATTTTGGATTTGTAAAATAGTGAGGAGGGACAATATGCATTTTCAGTGGTATCCGGGACATATGACAAAGGCAAAACGGATGATGCAGGAGAATATCAAACTGATCGATCTGGTGATCGAACTGGTGGATGCAAGGCTGCCGGTCAGCAGCCGGAATCCGGACATTGATGAGCTCGGAAAAAATAAAGCACGTCTCATTCTTTTAAATAAAGCCGATCTGGCAGAAGAAAAGTGGAATGATGCATGGGCAGAGTATTTTAAGAAGAAAGGATATTCTGTAGTCAAGGTCAATTCAAAGAGAGGCGGGGGGATCAAGTCGATTCAGGGCGTGATTCAGGAAGCCTGTAAAGAGAAGATAGAAAGAGACAGAAAGCGCGGGATCTTAAACCGCCCGGTGCGTGCAATGGTCGTTGGGATTCCGAATGTAGGAAAATCAACGTTTATCAATGCACTGGCAGGAAAAGCCTGTGCCAAGACCGGGAATAAGCCGGGAGTGACAAAAGGAAAACAGTGGATCCGTTTAAATAAAAATGTAGAACTTTTAGATACGCCGGGTATTCTCTGGCCGAAGTTTGAAGACCAGACCGTGGGACTTCGGCTGGCATTTATCGGTTCTATTAAAGATGAGATTCTCAATACAGAAGAGCTGGGAGGCGAGCTGATCCGGTTTCTGGTACAGAGTTATCCGGGTGTATTGCAGGAAAAATATGATGTGAGTGAGTCACAGGATATTTATGCGTGTCTGGAAGAAATTGCGAAGAACAGGCATTGTCTGGTACGAGGCAGTGAGCTGGATATGGAAAAGGCGGCAAGGCTGTTGTTAGATGATTTTAGAAATGGAAGAATTGGAAGAATTACTCTGGAATTCCCTCAGGATTATGAAGAGACAGACGGAGAGTAAAGAGGGGGCAGTCGTAGCATGAAAGAGAAAGATCAGGATAGAAGTATTTTCAAAGAAATTTTAGGATGGCTCGTGTATATTGCGATTTTGCTGGCTGCGGTATATGTTCTGATTACGTATGTGGGACAGCGGACAGAAGTCAGCGGACATTCTATGGAACCGACACTGCAACATGGAGACAATCTGATCGTAGACAAGATCAGTTATCGTTTCAGGGAACCTGAGCGGTATGAGATTATCGTATTCCCTTATCAATATAAGGAAAATACATATTATATCAAACGGATCATCGGACTGCCGGGAGAAACTGTCCAGATTATAGACGGAGAGGTCTATATCAATGGAGAACTGCTGGCGGATGAACATTATGGAAAAGAAGTGATGCTGGATCCGGGGATTGCAGCAGAATCGATCACACTGGGAGACGATGAATATTTTGTTCTGGGTGACAATCGAAATCACAGTTCTGACAGCAGGGATCCGAGTGTAGGCGTGCTGCACAGGAAGGATCTGATCGGGCGAGCCTGGGTGAGGATCTGGCCGTTTAGTGACATTGGGTTTATCCGGCACGATTAAGAGGAAGTAGATTGAGGAAAAGAAATGAAAAGTATCAGTGAGATCAGAACAGAGTTTGAAGCGTGCCGGGGTTCAAGAGCAGAATTGTATGAGATGTATGCGTATGATACAAGGATGGGAGTGCAAAAGCTCATTCAGAAATATCAGAAGCAGGACGAAAAGCTTGCAAATGAAAGACTTCGTTTAAAGCAGATGCGGCAGTATGAAGAAAAGTATAGTCATTGTGACTATATCTGCGGAATTGATGAGGTTGGAAGAGGACCACTGGCAGGTCCGGTTGTGGCAGCGGCGGTAATTCTCCCGAAAGACGCCGAGATTCTATATTTGAATGATTCCAAAAAGCTCTCGGCAAAGCGAAGAGAAGAGCTGTATGATGAGATACAGGAAAAAGCAATTGCAATTGGGATCGGAATGGCGGGACCGGCGCGAATTGATGAGATCAATATTCTTCAGGCAACCTATGAAGCGATGCGTCAGGCAATCGGTCAGCTGTCTGTAGAACCGGAGGTTCTTTTAAATGATGCAGTCACGATCCCGGAGGTTGTGATTCCACAGGTGCCGATCATCAAAGGAGATGCAAAAAGTGTTTCAATTGCGGCCGCAAGTGTAATTGCGAAAGTAACAAGAGACCGTCTGATGGAAGAGTATGATCAGGTACTTGCGGGATACGGGTTTGCTGACAATAAGGGATATGGCTCGGCAGAGCATATCGCAGCACTTCGGAAACTTGGACCGACGCCGATTCACCGCCGTACCTTTATTAAAAATTTGTCTGAAAAATGTGGTGTTTTCCGGGCGCAGTGTGAAAAGGATGAAACAAAACAACAGAGCTGTCGGCACTGCCTATGAGCAGATTGCCGGCAGATTTTTAGAAAAGAAGGGATTTCAGATCCTGGAGTATAACTACAGGTGTCGGGCAGGGGAGATCGATCTGATTGCCAGGGACAGGGAGTATTTGGTATTCTGTGAAGTGAAATACCGGCGAACAAAAAGTGCGGGCAGTGCGCTGGAAGCAGTGGATACAAAAAAGCAGAAACGATTGTACCGATGCGCTCAGCAATATGTGGCGGCACATAAAATACCCGATGCTGCGGCAAGGTTTGATGTAGTTGCAATAGAGGGGAACGAGGTGTGTCACATTGAAAATGCCTTTGAGGGGGCATAGAATATAAAAAGGGGAGTGGAAAAAATGGGATTAGGACTTCGTTATAAGAATGAAGAACAGATTTTTCAGGAACAATATACAGAACCACCATACCTGGAATATCCGATGTTTCGAGAGACAGGGATTGTAAAGCATGGATTTTCTACAAGGATAGGAGGCGTCAGCAAAGGCTGTTTTTCTTCATTGAATTTAAGTTTCACAAGAGGGGATGAAGAAGAGGCTGTTCGTGAAAATTTCCGAAGGATCGGATCAGCGATGGGAATCCGATGTGAGGATATGGTGTTTACTCACCAGACACATACGACCAATGTGCGGGTAGTGACAGAAGCAGACAAAGGCTGCGGGATCGTAAAACCTAGGACCTACTCGGATGTAGATGGTCTGGTGACTGACATTCCGGGAATTTGTCTGGTAACATTTTATGCGGACTGCGTTCCTTTGTATTTTGTGGATCCGGTAAAGAAAGTGATCGGACTGAGTCATTCCGGATGGAGAGGAACCGTAGGAAAGATCGGAAAGGTGACTGTGGAAACGATGTGCAGAGAATTTAAAAGCAGACCGGAGGATATTCTCGCAGCGGTCGGACCGTCAATCTGTCAGGACTGCTATGAGGTCAGTGAAGATGTGATCCGGCAGTTTCAGAAAAATTTTCCGGAAGACTGCTGGGATGCGTTGTTTTATCAAAAAGAAAATCAGAAGTACCAGCTGAATCTGTGGAAAGCCAATGAACTGATCTTTTATGAGGCAGGGATTTTGCCGGAGCATATTGCAGTGACCAATCTGTGTACGCATTGTAACAGTGAGATTCTATATTCTCACAGACAGGCAGGAGATGCCAGAGGAAATCTCTGTGCGTTTCTGGCATTAAATCAGGAGGTGTAAGAGTGACATTTTTAGCAACAGAGGAAATCCAGGATGTAGTACAGTCCCCGGAAGAAGTGGCAAAAGATGTAAACCAGTTTGTACAGTGGTTTGAGGATCAGATTCCAACCTTGATCTCTTTCGGGATTAAGGTTGTGCTTGCAATCGTATTTTTCTTTATCGGAAGAGCGGTGATCCATGGAATCCAGAAGATGGTGAAGCATTCCATGCAGCGGGCAAATGCGGATACAGGAGTGATCCAGTTTGTTGAATCATTTTTGAAATTTGGTCTGTATGCACTGCTTTTGTTTATGATCGCAACAAATTTTGGAATTGAGACATCCTCGGTTGCGGCGCTGATCGCATCCGGAGGTGTGGCAATCGGTCTCGCGCTGCAGGGGAGTCTTTCGAACTTTGCGGGAGGCGTACTGATCCTGCTTTTGAAACCGTTTGTAGTAGGTGACTACATCATTGTTGCCAATGATGGAACAGAAGGAACGGTAAAAGTCATCCAGATCTTCTATACAAAGCTGACAACGGTAGATAATAAGACGATCGTGATTCCAAATGGAACGCTTTCCAACAGCAGTCTGACGAATGTTACGGCAAGACCGGAACGGCAGTTGGATTTAAAAGTAGGGATCGCCTATGATGCAGATCTGAAAAAAGCAAAAGATCTGATCGAAACGCTGTTAAAACAGGATGATTCCATTATTCAGGACGAGGATATCAAGGTGTTTGTCGATTCTCTGGCTGACAGTTCTGTTATACTGGGACTGCGCGCATGGGTGAAGACAGAGGAGTACTGGAGTACAAGATGGAGACTTCTGGAAGAAATCAAGCTGATATTTGATGAAGAAGGTATTGAGATACCGTTCAATCAGCTGACTGTGCAATATGGCGGAAAAATATAAAGAATATTGAGTAAAGTAACAGAAAAAGAGAGCTGGAAAAGAAAAGACTCTCTTTTTTTACTTGCAAAAACGTAAAAAC
>ENA-OQNC01000164-OQNC01000164.1-human-gut-metagenome-genome-assembly--contig:-NODE-164-length-10258-cov-2.244695_pt1 | contig 10258 bp, 13 predicted proteins | sample MGYA00242626_ERZ504874 | MGnify/ENA primary metagenome ERZ504874 (study PRJEB26092, sample SAMD00036411) | human gut metagenome | host: Homo sapiens | study: EMG produced TPA metagenomics assembly of...
ACTCATAATTTCCTCTTTTTTAAGTCATTGCAAATATAGCTATTTTTCTGTGATAGCTTTTCATTCTGCTTTTAATTAAAAGCAAAGATACGGATTCCCGATGGTACGGCATATACCGAAATCATCGTTTTGGATACCAATTTTACTGGTATACCGGCATCGTTCTTACCGGCCCGTTGAAATTGGTAATTCTATCCGTGAAATTGATACACAGGCTCTTAATTCCCCTATCTAATTTTGCAATCAGAAAGATAATCAAACAGATAACGACATGAAAAAAGAACAGATTCAAGAGAACGGCATCAGTCGTCGCGGGTTCCTGAAACGAACCGCATTGGCAGGCGCGGCCATCTGCATCGCGCCGGCATTGGAGAAAGTAACGGCCGCGGAAAAAGCCATTACAGGTAAATCGTCAGTATCGGCAGCAACCATTCCAGCAGGAATGGCAGCAGTCCGCGCACAGCGTACCTTGAGCAGCGGCAAGGCAGCCTTTACCATTTCGGCGATGGGCTTCGGCTGCATGGGGCTGAACCATCACCGCAGCCAGTCTCCCGATGAAAAGACCTGCATCCGGTTGATTCACGAAGCGATAGAACGGGGTGTAACCTTATTCGATACGGCTGAAAGCTATGGCTACCACAAGAATGAAAAACTGGTAGGCGAAGCCCTGAAAGGCTATACCGACCGCGTGTTCGTCTCTTCCAAATTCGGGCACAAGTTCGTGAACGGCGTGCAGGTGAAGACCGAAGAGGACAGCACCCCGACAAACATCCGGCGCGTATGCGAGAACTCCCTGCGCAATCTCGGCGTGGAGACGCTCGGCATATTCTACCAGCATCGCGTCGACCCTGCGACGCCCATCGAGGTCGTAGCCGAAACATGCGGCGAGCTTATCCGGGAGGGAAAGATACTGCACTGGGGCATGTGCGAGGTCAATGCTGAAACCATCCGCCGGGCGCACAAGGTATGTCCGGTTACGGCCATACAGAGCGAGTATCACTTCATGCACCGCGCGGTGGAAGAAAACGGCGTGCTGGCGCTTTGCGAGGAACTGGGTATCGGTTTCGTGCCGTACAGCCCGCTGAACCGTGGTTTCCTCGGCGGCATGATAAACGAGTACACCCGGTTCGACACCGCCAACGACAACCGCCAGACGCTTCCGCGTTTCCAGCCCGAAGCCATCCGTGCCAACACGCGTATCGTGGAGGTACTGAACGCTTTCGGACGGACGAGAGGCATTACCACGGCGCAGGTGGCATTGGCATGGCTGCTGAACAGGAGGCCTTTTATCGTTCCTATTCCCGGCACGACCAAGCTCTCGCACCTCGAAGAGAACCTGCGGGCCTGCGACATAGTGTTCACGTCGGAAGAAGTGACCGAGCTGGAAAAGGCCGTGGCCGCAATTCCGGTCGTGGGAAGCCGCTATGACGCTTTGCAGGAATCGAAAATCCAGAAATAGGAAGGGCGTATGAGAAAGGTTGTCTTTTATATGATGGCCGCCGCCTTGCTGTCGGGTTGCAACGCACGCAACGGGAATATCATGCAAATCGAGGAACAGGGCAGTTTCGCCGTGGGCGGCACGGTGCTCACCGATTCACTGGGGCGCACCTATCACGGCGACCACGCCTACGTGTTCTATCAGAAACCCGTCGATGCCCGGAAATACCCGCTTGTCTTCGCCCACGGCGTGGGGCAGTTTTCCAAGACATGGGAAACTACGCCGGACGGCCGCGAGGGGTTCCAGAATATTTTCCTGCGCCGCGGTTTCCAGACTTATCTCGTCGACCAGCCCCGCCGGGGAAACGCGGGGCGGAGCACGACACCCGCAACCGTTACCCCCGTCTTCGACGAGGAGACGTGGTTCAACCGTTTCCGCGTGGGCATCTGGCCCGATTATTTCGAGGGCGTGCAGTTCAGCCGCGACAAGGAGGCTCTGAACCAGTATTTCCGTCAGATGACGCCAACTCTCGGCCCTCCCGATCTGGATGTCTACGCCAAGGCGTATGCCGCACTGTTCGACAGGATAGGTCCGGCTGTCTTCGTCACCCATTCGCAGGGCGGAGGTGTCGGATGGCTTACACTGCCGCAGACAAGGAACATCCGTGCCATCGTCGCCTACGAGCCGGGAACAAACGTGCCTTTTCCCGAAGGGCAGATGCCGGAGGAAGGGAAAGTACTAACCCTGTCGAAGAAGACCGAAGGCGTGGAAGTGCCGATGGAAGAATTTCTGCAGTTCACGAAAATCCCTATCATCATCTACTATGGCGACAATCTGCCGGAAACCGACGAACGGCCGGAACTGTACGAATGGACACGACGCCTGCATCTGATGCGCAAATGGGCTGCCTTGCTCAACGAACACGGCGGCGATGTCACGGTCATTCATCTGCCGGAGATAGGTTTGAAGGGCAACACCCATTTTCCCTTCTCCGATTTGAACAACGTGGAGGTGGCCGATCACCTGTCGAGATGGTTACATGAGAAAGGACTGGATTGAGAAGGCGGAGTCATGGACGAAGGAACTTTCTGAAAATGGCGGGAATAGCCGGCGGAACGATGACTGAAAACGACTATTGAGTTAATCGAACAACCTTTAACAATTTTCATATGATACCATTATTTATCGGAGGCATCGGTATGCAGGAAGTGCTGCTGATTGCATTAGTCGTCCTGCTGTTCTTCGGAGGACGCAAAATTCCCGAACTGATGAAAGGCATCGGCAAAGGTGTCCGTTCATTCAAGGAAGGTATGAACGGCATGGAGAAAGAAATCAGTCCCGAAAATACCGACAAGAAAGAGGAGTGACATGGCAAAGGAAGACAAAACGGACGGCTTGAGCTTTTGGGAGCACTTGGACGTGCTGCGGACGGCGATTGTTAAAATCGTCGCCGTGGCCGTCGTGTTCGGTATCGCCGCCTTTTGTTTTAAGGAAAAACTTTTTGCCGTTATCCTTGCCCCGAAAAACGACGGCTTCATCACGTACCGTCTTTTCAACCGGATTGCAGCATGGGCCGGCGGCGAGACCGGGAGTTTTGCCGTGCAGCTCATCAACACGGGACTGGCCGGGCAGTTCGTCATCCACATGAAGACGGCATTATGCGCGGGTGTCCTGTGCGCGTCGCCCTATATCCTTTACCAGTTGTTCCGGTTCGTGTCGCCTGCCCTGTATGCCTGCGAGCGGAAATATGCCGTGCGGATAGTCGGAGGCGGCTATGCAATGTTCCTGATGGGTGTGGCGGTCAGCTACTTTCTTATTTTCCCGCTGACATTCCGTTTCCTTGGAACCTATCAGGTCAGCGGTGAAGTGGAGAACATGATCGTCTTGCAATCCTACATTTCGACCCTCGTGCTGATGTGCCTGACAATGGGTATCGTGTTCGAGATTCCGATTTTATCATGGCTGTTTGCCAAATTGGGGTTTCTCACCGCCGATTTCATGCGACGTTACCGGAAGCACGCTATAGTGATTATCCTTATCGTTGCGGCTGTCATCACGCCGACTTCGGACGTGTTCACGTTGTCATTGGTCACATTGCCGATGTGGGTTTTATATGAAGCGAGCATTCTGGTCGTAAATAGAGCTGCAAGTAAAAAGGCAGTAGACAGATAAAGAAACGACATCTTGAAGTGAAAAACAATCTGCCGGCCAAAAGATAAAACAAACCTTTTTACAATAAGAGGTAAGGTACTGTAACACGTAGGTAATCCGTTTTATTAAACGGCAGGTTTTTATTCGTTTCTGCATTATACATAGAAAAGACCGTACCCTGCTCGTTTTCCGTAAAGGCACGGCTTTCATCCCCTAAAAACGAAGGAATCAGACAGTGACAACAGTTACATATAAATTCTGTCGCTCCTGTTCGCAGAATTTATCGTACTCGGCTTTGTCCGTGCCGCTCTCGATAGCCCGGTCGATAACGTCTCCCAACTCGTCGAAACAAACCTCTTCGTTCACACATTCCACCTCCATTCCTTTCACAAGATAGACCTCGTAATAATCCGATCCGTTGAGTGCGACGATGACGTACCCTGCGTGCAGCCGTCCGTTCACCTTAATGCGGAGTGCCGGCAAATCCCTGTATAGGGTGGCGGCAAACTCTTTGATACCCCACGACATGAGGACGGTCATGGGGGTTAACGCTACTAACTGTTCCTTAATGGTCTGTGCGACCTGCATTACATATTCTTTTTCCATAATTCTAAGTTTATAAATTATTATTCCATGATTTACTCGAACCAATCGGGGTTATCCTTTTTGAGTTCGGCTATCAACTCGTTTTCGGGAAGCTGAAGCGTTCTCTCGTCGGTAAAGAAGAAAATCTCGTCATAAATCCTTTCGGCTTCTTTACTGGCAAAACCTTCGTTCTCGTCATTGAACTGCCGGGCTGCAAGGCATCGAGCAGGATTGTCGAACCGATAAGCAATTCTTCGCCATCGACAGATTCCACGATGCGGGAGTAATAAGACCTGCCGTTGAATTGAATCTTAGTTGTTTTCATATCGTCGTTTTTATTATTAATGGTACATTTTTTTCCGTGTTCATTGAGGTATTCCATGATATGCTTCGCTTCCTCGTGCGATGCCCGGTTCCGGTCATCGTAACGGCGTGTTTCGTCCGCCATGACCTTGATACACGCCTTAATCAGGCGGTACAGGCTTTGCTGAAGCGTCGGGTGCATGTCCGGGATTGCCGCCGCGAACCGTTCGGGGTTGAAACTGAAACTGTTTACCGCCATTTCCCAGTCTTTGGCGAGGCGGTATTCTTTGCTTTCTTTAATGTCCATATTCTTGAATTTTAATAGTTCTCGTTGCATATTCTGTCAAGTTCCTCAATTATGGGTGTCACCTTTTTGCCTGTAAGACTTTCTATGTCATACAGCAAGTGCTCCAAGCGTTCATACGCCTTTTCTCCCGCTTTTGTAAATTCTCCGGTACTGTCGAATGCGCTACCTTCGCAGCCCAGTTCTTGCAATAATTCTTCTAATGTCTTCATTTGTTAAATTTTAATAATTGTTTTTCTTTCCCTCTGTTCGGCTTCCTTGTTGCCGGAGCCGCTTCGGGTTTTATGGTGCTTTCCGGGGCTGGCGAAAAAGCCCTTTCCGACGTTTTTTCTTGCCAATTACGCTTCGCTTGGGAAGGAAGAATTTGCAAGAAGTGCACTTCAAGCCGGAGAATCAAGCGCGACGACCGACTTTCGCATCGGATAAAACCCGTGCGGTGAGGGACGGGAAAGCCGGACGGGAGAAACAGGCGGCTCGTGCCGCTACAAAAGGGAAAGAATGCAATTATAAGAGGAAACGGGCGGTGGCGGGGTATCCGGGAGGCTGACTAATAAAAGGACGAAGGCGGGCGATAAAGACAAAGGAGATAGCGCACTGACTGTGTTATCAGTACGCCATCTTGTACATTCAATCTTCGGAACCCGACACTTTCATTTTTGGGAACAATCCTTTTCAAAAAGCATTCTTCTCCGAATGGCTCGATGTTCGCTTTTTGGAAAATTTGCGGGTTATGCTGATAAAGAAGCGGCAGGTTCAACATAGCCATAGGGTATTCCACGAAGCCGCTCCTGCGTTTGTAGCCGGAATCGGTCGCCAATCTGTTTTCTACCAAAAAGTCCAACGCATCCGGGTAATTGTTCACGTCGATAAAGGTACGGTCCGGCAAACCGAGCGCATCCATTTCCTCCAAATTGACGGAAAGTACGATATATTCGTCTTCATCTTCCACCATTACCAAGATAAGAGCCAACCAGCCATTGCGATAAAACCGTGGTACGAGGTAATACCGTTCGCCTCTGAACTCGTATTCTTTCTGTCTGAAAGAGCTGTCCGGCTCTACGATTTCAAATTCATCTTCACCTGCGGTAAAAGCAATCATAGGGTTGCTGGCATCTACATACGCTTCACCTGCTTTTGTAGCACAAATACTCTCTGTTTTCGGAACGCACGATAGCAAATTGAATTTCCATAAAATCTTAACATTAATCAGTTGAACAATCTGTTTATTTTTTCCCTCCTTTCGGAAGCCTTCAGGCTTCTCCTGTCGGGATTTGATTTTTACGTGCATTAAAGATTGCCTTTCAGGGAGAAACAGGCAAGGAATTTGGGCAGAATTTTATAGTTGCGGTATTGAGCGTCCGCGAAATATGGACGATTGAAAATCGGGAAAGCTGCTGAAAAATTGTGTTCAAATAGCGTAGCGGTACTTGAATGTTCCTCCAAGGCAATACCTTTGCACCGGAAAAAGCATGTCCCGACGGGCAGAGCCGTTGGCGAAGGGATTTCCGTACAAAAGGAAAACGAAGGGATAAAAAGGGAGATCTGCCAACGGCAGTGCTAAAAAAGACAGCCGCTCCTGCGGCTCTCTCTCTGTAGCGTTGCGCTATTTCTTCCCGGTCTTGCTATCCGGTTCGTCTTGCCGTTTTTTCGGGGTGAACAGTCCATTGAAACAGACCGTCGTGGCAAAAGTACGTGCCTGCGTGGCATTGCACAATCCCGCTCCGGGCATTGTCGCACCGTTGTAATGTTTGCAGTCCTTACATTTCATCATTACCTCTTTTGATTGGTTAGACAGTAGGACGGATTTCTCCGTCCTACTATTGAATTATGGTCAAGCTGCGACCTCTTCGGGTTGCGTATGTTCTTCGGGTTGTACCTCTGCCGTGGGTTGTGTATTTTCTGCCTCGGCGGCTTCTTCGGGCTTTGTCTGCCGTTCCTTTGCCAACAAGGCGGCTTTGCGTTCCTCGATACGTTTATGGCGTTTCTCATACACCTCATTATATCCACTTTCAATTTCGGCGAGCGTGTCGGGCATGTGCTTACGGGCAAAATCGAGCAAGAGGGTCGCAGCAGCGTTATTGCCGTATGCGTCCTTTGAAGTTGTCTATCAAGAAACTCCCTGCGGATAACGGCTTTCTGCTTGGCCGTGAGGTTGGCGATGATGTTCTATTTTTTCTTCGTCCTCAAGGTGTTGGTAGGCTTTTTTCTCCCCGATACCGAATACCCCGAAGTGTTCCCTGCGGAGAGACGACAGCAGGAAGAAATATATCATCTTTTCCTCGTCCTGCGTGAATTTGCTTTCAGACGTATCAACGTCCAAAATCTGTTTCTTAGCGTCTGCAACGGTTTTCTCGACGGCTATTTCCTTGTTACGTTTGTCCTGCTGTTCCAATTTTTCCACCGGGGAAAGTTGTTTTTCGGTAGCCATGTCCGCATTGGCGGCAGCACTTGCCATGTAACACAGCGTAATTTCTTTCTGCCCGATGCAGATATAAAACGTGAGTTCGCCCGTATCGATTCGTTCATGAATTGACTTGCATTTTTCCATATAGTTGCTGAAATCCTGCTCGTACTCCTTGTATGCCGCCTCGTATTCCTCGGTAGTGTCGTATTCTTCCTTTTCGGGTGCTACCGGCGTTTCGGGGTATGCCGTGGCATAGGTATTGAGGTGCTCGACCTCGTACCCCATAGCGGTAAGGCGTTCCACCGCAAGCATGTTATTGTTGAAATCTTGGTAGCCCAATGATACGGAGGGGTATTGTTCCACAAACTGCAAGGCTTTCTCCACGAGATAGGAAGCGTTCATTTCGGCCAGACAACTCCGATTGGCGCAATTTCCGCAACCACCCTCGCAGAACAACATCATGTTGTTGGTATTGTGGGGGCATGAGGCGCATAGGGTCTTGTCGAATGCGTAACGGCTAAGGTCTGTCGTGAAATCCCGTTCGATAAACTTTGCCACCTCGGCGGCTTTCAGTCCTCGCCAACAGTCGTACAACATGCTGTCGCTGTCTTTCAAGTGTTTATAGTACACCTCTTTCTGAATATCCGTACCGTATCGGCAAATCTCACTCGCTACACTGATTGTGATTTCGTCCTTTTCCAGAAGTTCGGCGATTTCGGGTATCAATGATACGAATTTCAGACGGGTACGGATATAGTTCTCGTTTTTGCCGAACTGCACGGCCAATGACTGCACATCGTAGCGACCGCTTTCCATGAGCTTTTGGTAGGCGTTGGCTTCCTCTATGGGGGTAACGTCCTTGCGCTGCAGGTTCTCCGTCACGGCCATTTCGGCGGCGGTCTCGTCCGAAACATGCAAGATGACAGCCGGAATTTCGGTCAGTTCTGCCATAAGGGCGGCACGATACCTGCGCTCTCCGAAAATAATCTCGAAGCGGTCGGTGTCCACAATGGGGCGCACGCCGATAGGTTGCAATACTCCCTGCTGACGAATACTCTCGGCCAGTTCGGCAAGGCTCGCCTCGTCAAAGTGCTTGCGTGGGTTATAGTTGCTCGGTTGAATATTCATCAATGCAACTGATACGATGTTGTTCTCTACTACTGATTGAATGTTCGCTGTTTCCATAATTCATAAATTTTAATTTGTTATTACATTAGATTGTTTGATTACTATTGTCTTTATTGTGCGGTGTCATACTCGTATATTTCCGGATTGTCGTACCCGTCGAACACTATCCGAAACGTGTCAAAGTCCTTTCTGCCCGCCAGTCTGACGGTATCTCTTTTCCCGATGAAATAGGGTTCATTCATTGTCCGAAACGGTGCGCCGAGCGTTATCCTATCCACCAACGTACAAACTTTGCCGGGTTGTTCGGGCATGATATAACCCAGTGCGTACTCGTTGTAAACTACCAATTTGATTTATCCATATCGCTGTCAATTTTACGTTGTTTTTTTCTTTCCCTCCTTTCGGTTCCTTTCTCTGCCTGAACCGCTTTGAGGTTTTACGGATGCGGTACACGGCTGTCGGTACAGCTTCATACGACGGCTTTCCTGCCAATTACTCTTTCGCAGAAAGGAAGAATTTGCAAGAAATACACTTCAAGCCGCCGTATCAAGCGCGACAGCGGACCTTTGCATCTGATAAAACACAACGGTGACGGCAGAGAATGAAGCCGGGAAAGCGGTAAGGGAATCGGTAGAAAAGGGATATGCCCGTCAGGGTTAGAATAGGGATAAAACGGGCCATGTGCCTGTACTTGCGGGCAGGTAAAAAAGAGAAAGATGGTAAGACTATAAAGGAGGAATGCGCCCTATGGAAACAGCGGGCGGATAAAAAAGGACGCATGGCTGCCGTCTCCGGGGTGGGCAGACGCGGTAGCCATGCCTGTGTTTATTGTTCGTTCTTCTCCAGATACTCTTTCATTGCCTCGTTCACGATGTCTTTCAGCGACATGTTCTTCTTGATGGCGAGGAATTTCATACGGGTATGAATGCTTTTGTTGATGACGAAGTTGCAATGAACCGCCGTTTCTTTTTCCGTGGGGGCTGCTACCGGCTGTTTTCCGCCGGTAGTCTTTTTCGTAGGTGACAGCAACCCGTCCAGTCCGCCTTTCATGCTGTCTTTCAGTAAATCGCTCTTGCTCATATCGGGATTATTTTAATTTCAGTACCTCTTGCGCCAGTGCCATGTAGTCCTTGGCTCCGTTGCTGTTCCTGCTATACTCGAAGATGTTCTTGCCCTTTATGGGAGCTTCGGCCAAAGATACGTTATCCCGTATAACGGTCTTGAACACCTTTTCGCAGAATGAATCCTTGACGAGTTCGGCCACACTTTTGTTCAGTGTCTTGCGTTTGTCGAACTGGGTAATTACAATGCCACCAATAGCGAGTTTCGGATTCAGGCGTTCCTGGACGGTGGCAATCACATTCATGATCTTGGCCATGCCGCGCATGGCGAGGAATTGTGCCTGTACCGGGATAATCAGGTAGTCTGCGGCGGTAAGGGCGTTCAGCGTCAGCAACCCCAACGAGGGCGGACAGTCGATAAGGATATAATCGAATTTCCGGTTTTCGAGCAACTTGCCAATCAGGCCGTTCAATATCAGTTCCCGTCCCGGCTCGTTGATGAGTTCTGCCTCGGCAGCCGAGAGGTCGAGGCAGGACGGTACGACGGTTACACCTCCTGCCGTTTCAACTAATGGCAAGGGGTATTTGCCTTTCATCGCCCCGTACACCGTCTGTTCTTCCTCAATGGAGAGGCCGAAGGATTCCGTAAGGTTCGCCTGACCGTCCATGTCGATAGCCAGCACGCGCTTTTTTCTTTTGCTGCAGGGCCGCAGCCAGATTGATGGTGGTGGTCGTCTTTCCGACCCCTCCCTTATGGTTCAAGACCGCAATTATTTTTGTCATCGTTTCACTCTTTTATTCCACTTGCAAAGTTAATACTATTTTTTCGTAAATACTAAAATTAGTATATACTAATTCACTAAAAACTATTGTTTTAGCAGTGT
>ENA-OQNC01000166-OQNC01000166.1-human-gut-metagenome-genome-assembly--contig:-NODE-166-length-10235-cov-4.416700_pt1 | contig 10235 bp, 8 predicted proteins | sample MGYA00242626_ERZ504874 | MGnify/ENA primary metagenome ERZ504874 (study PRJEB26092, sample SAMD00036411) | human gut metagenome | host: Homo sapiens | study: EMG produced TPA metagenomics assembly of...
GTGACGAATCTGTTCAGGATTCAGAGGCGAATACTTTGTGCTCTTTTGCATCTGTTCCGATTCTGGTATGACCGGAACAGATATAAGAGTTGGAAGTTACAGATAGCTGCTTAATCAGCAGACACTAAATAAAGATGCTTTAGCATCACAACCTACGGTATCAAGATTCTTTAACCGTATGGATGAAGATACTTTAAACCAATTCCTTACGATTGGCAGAATACTTCGAAAAAGAGTTTACAGTATTCAGATGCCACAGGCTGTTATTCTGGATCTGGATTCCACTCTTCTTGATGCATACGGTAAACAGGAAGGCAGAGCCTTTAACTTTCATTATCGGAGCAATGGATACCATCCACTTGTCTGTTATGATGGAATGACTGGGGATCTGATAAAAATCCAACTTCGTGATGGAACACAGTATTCCTGCACTGGAGTGGTTGACTTCCTGCAACTGATACTTGATGAATATCTGAATGATTATCCAACAATCCAAATTCTGCTTCGGGGTGACAGCGGTTTTGCTACGCCTGACCTTTACAAGCAGTGCGAGGAAAATGGCACAAGCTATGTCATCCGGCTGAAGGAGAATGGTATTCTCCGTGAAAAAGCATCCCATCTTGTGGATGAGCTTGATGAAATCACCAGGAATAACAAAGTTGATTATGCGGTAGTTTATGGTGAATTCATGTACAAAGCAGGTCCATGGCCTTATGAAAGGCGTGTGGTTTGCAAGGTTGAAAAGCCGGAAAACCAGATGGTTTACATGTACACATTTGTTGTCACAAACATGGATTCCTCACCAGAGTATCTCATAAAATTTTACTGCAAAAGAGGACGGATGGAAAACTTCATCAAAGAAAGCAAATCTGGTTTTGATTTCGCTTCTGTAAGTAGCCATGCTAGAATCGTAAATGCCAACAGACTTCAGGTACACGCTCTTGCGTATAACATATTTAATTGGTTTAGACGATTGGCGTTATCAGCAAACATGCGAAAACAACGCATAGATACCGTCCGTTTAAAACTGCTGAAGATTGCTGCAAAAATAATTCGTTCAGCAAGATATATCACATTCAAGCTGTGCAGTAGCTGCCCTTATAAGAATGAATTCTATGAGACACTTTCAAATATCGGTAAGCTGAATGTACAGCTGGAATAGCAACTATTAACGAACCTTGATAGCTTAACAATTGCACTCTGAACTCTGCCACAGGGATTTTATACCCTTTTGACGGGTTAATTGAGTGATGTTATGGCTGCATGGATCAATTTTTAGATTCATGGCACAGTTATCGCTTCAGATACTGTTCCGTGAATAATTTAGGATTATCTTCCGAAACTCCGGATGTTCCTTATATTTATCATTTGGATAATGCAGTACAAACTGCAAATTTTCTTCTTTATCGCGAAATACCATTCCATGACCGCCGTTTTCCGGGAATACCGGCGTTTCCTGTTGAATCCACGGTCCGTTCACGTTTCCGGTTTCTGACTTTGCCACGCCAACAGCATATCCATTGGTTCCCCAACTCGACCAGAACATATACAGTTCATTTTCTGCCCGAAATACACACGGTCCGTTTGTAAAATACACATCTCCATCCATTCCGAACTCTATCTTTGCAAACGGAACCGGATGCGCCCATTTGGCTTCTGCCGCCTCGAACAATAATTTCGGTTCTCCTGCCGTCTTTTGCAATGTAGGATCTAGCGGGATCAAACACATATCTCCGCTTGGTGAATCTTCAAATGAATGAGAAAAAATCAAATACGGTGTTTCATTTTCCCAGTACAATGTTCCGTCAATACATGACCACATTTCCGGCGTAAGCCGTTCACTGTATAATTCAAAAGGACCTTCCGGTTGTTCCGAACGAAGAATATAAATCCCTTTCTTTCCTTCCGCGCTTCCAAACGTGGTCACGAGATAAAAATATCCGTTTACAAAATAGCACTCCGGCGCCCAATAATTCCGATCCGCGAAAAAGCCTTCCGGTCTGTGAAAAATTTCAATCGGTCCTTCCCAATTTTCCAGATCTTCACTTTTATAACAGTCAAATCCATCTGCCTCTCCCCAACAAGTCGCACTTCTTGTTCCATACAGATAATAGATTCCTTCATGAAGTAAAATGTACGGATCTCTGATATTTACCTTTTCTCTGTTCAACATCTATTCCCCCTTTCATCAACTTCAATATGTATAATCTCCGACTGCGACCGTTTCTGTTCTTCCGTCCGGCAGGCAGATCAATGCCTTCGCACCAAACGGAACATGGAAACGATATGTTACCGAACCGTCTTCTTCATACTTCCAGTGGCTTTCGTAAATTCCTGCCGCAGTCTCCATTTTACAATCCACGTATTTCAGTCTTGCATCCGGATTCGGTTTGATCACTGCTTTTCGAAATCCCGGTTCGGCTTCCCGGATTCCTGCCACATCTCCGTACATCCATGCCTCGATACTTCCATAGGAATAATGATTCAGACTGTTCATTCCTTCCGGATTCATCTTGCCATCCGGAAGCACGGAATTCCAACGCTCCCATATGGTTGTCGCTCCGAGGTTTACACTATAAAGCCAACTTGGATAATCTTCGTTCAATAACAGATCCACCGCGATTTTATAATGTCCGGTTTTCGTCAATGCCGGACAAAGAAGCGGCGTTCCCACAAATCCGGTATTCAAATGTCCGTTATTTTCTGCCACTCGCTGATGCAGCCGATCGCCTTCCTCCTGTGCCGTATCTTCGATCAAGCCGAACACGATCGCGATTGCCGCCCCGGTCTGTGTCTTAGAACAACATGCTCCGCTTTCATCAAAATACGCCGCACGGATTGCTTTTTTAATTTCTTCTGCAAGTTTTTTGTATTCCGGCGCTTCTTCATATCCGAGTATTTCTGCTGCGTCCGCAATGATTTTCGTACACCGGAAATAATAGGCGCTTGCAATATAAAGCGGATCCGTCGCACCAAACGGTCCCGGCTGCTCATTATCCAGCGCCAGCCAATCTGCAAAATGGAATCCGCCTTTGATCAAATGAAGACCGCCCTCTGCTTCTTCCTGTCTGCGCTGATAATCAACCCACGCCTTCATTCCCGGATACATTTCTGCCAATAATGTTTTACTTCCATAATGACAATAAACGTTCCAAGGAATGATCACGCCCGCATCTGCCCATGGACACGCCCCATACTCGGCTACCATGCCACGCTTTAACCGCGGAACTACATTTGGCACTGCACCGTCCAGAATACTCTGTTCGGCACGCATATCCCACATATATTTCCGATAGAATGCCGGCATGTACATATTGAAACATGCTGTCTCGGAAAATACTTGTGCATCTCCGGTCCATCCAAGCCGCTCATCTCTCTGCGGACAATCTGTCGGAACGTCTAAGAAGTTCCCTTTCTGTCCCCACAATGCATTGGAGAATAATTGATTGACTTTCTGATCACCCGTTTCGATCCATCCGATCTGATCAAAATCACTGCGAAGATGCACTGCCTGAAACTGCGTCTTCCACTCTTCATCGGAAAGCGACTCTTCACAACGCAATGTTACGTCTTCTCCATTGCGAACTTCCTGAACCACTTCCGCCTTCATATAACGAAATCCGTAAAAGGTAAAATGTGGTCTGACATGGGCTTCTTTTCCATCCGAAAGATACAGAAATTCCGTTTTGGCAGTCCGCAGATTTTCATGGTAAAACTCTTGATCCTGCATAATTTCCGATGCAGTCAGGCGTATCCCTTTTCCCGCCGAAATCCGGCAGTCAAATTCCACCCATCCGGTCAGATTCTGTCCGAAATCCAAAACCGTATCTCCCGACGGCGTATGAAGAACCTCTTTTATGGAAAAGATTTCTTTCGCCTTGATCGGAAGGCTATATCGATCGAAAATTTCTCCGCATTCTTTCGGACTTTCCTGTAAAAGCTTTGCTCCGGCAATCCGACATTTTTGTTGTCTGGCATCATACACTTCGCCGTCATAAATATTATTAAAACGGATTGGAGATTCTAAAACTTCCCATGTCGTATCGGTCTTTACAAGGCACTCCTCGCCTGCATAAAGTTCTGCGATCGCATATAATTTGTCTCCATAAATATCGGTAAATCCGCCGTCAAAACCAAGCCTTCCTTTAAACCAGCCTTCTCCAAGCCAGATTTCAATCTCATTCTCCCCTTCTTTCAAAAGAGCAGACACATCATAGGTCTGTGCCTGTAAATGAAAATCGTAGGAATGATACCCCGGCGCAAGATATTCATCTCCTGCTTTTTCCCCGTTGATATAGCATTCATAAACGCCGAGCCCACACATATACAGCCTTGCCGATTTGGCTGAACCGTCATAAACAAATGCTTTTCTCAAAATCGCGGAGGAAGTTTGTTGTTCCGGCGCGATCCACTGTCCTTCCCATGCTTCGTCTGCTTTTCCTGTCTCAAACCAACTTTCGGCAGATACCTGCTCCTTTGTATCCGCGGTCACTTCTACCGACCATTGATACCGTGTTCTCGGTTTCAATTCTACATTTACCGAGTAATCCAAACTGTCTGCGTCCGTCACTTCACCGCTGTCATATACTGCCTTTTTTCCTTCCATATCCGCTTCTGTTTCCACATTTTCATAAATCCGGATTCTGGCTGACTGCTGTTCTTTTGCTTCTCCGGCTTCTTCCACTGTCCATGAAAAACTAAGTGGCATAATCTGAAATCCAAGCGGATGTTCGATATTGTTTACCCGTAAATTTTTTAATTTCATTTTTCCCTCCATTGCCGTTTTTCTCTTCTCACTGCTCTTGCTAATACTATTGTAAAAAAGAATCTGAAAAAGAAACACGGATTTTTTTCGTACAAACCCGACATTTTTTATTCACCTTTTCTCATTCCCATTTTCTTTTTAAAACATTTCCTATATACTGAAATCATACATATCCGGCATGTGCCGGGATCAGAAAAAGTAATAGAAGGGAGTCTCGTTAGAATGGAACGAAATTTAAAAGAATTGGTTGCTCAGATGACTTTGGAAGAGAAAGCCGGCATGTGCTCCGGTCTTGATTTCTGGCATCTCAAAGGAGTAGAACGTCTTGGTATTCCGAGCGTTATGGTAAGTGACGGACCGCACGGTCTCAGAAAGCAGGATGAGTCGGGAGATCATCTCGGGATCAACGACAACATCAAAGCTGTCTGCTTCCCTCCGGCAGTTTTAAGCGCCTGCTCTTTCGACAGAGAACTGATGCATACCTTCGGTGACGCGATTGGAAAAGAAGCACAGGCACAGAATCTTTCGGTTGTTCTCGGACCAGCAGTCAACATCAAGCGTTCTCCGCTTTGCGGACGGAATTTTGAATACTATTCCGAAGATCCATACCTTGCCGGCGAAACTGCCGCTGCATTTATCGATGGTGTACAGACACACCATGTTGGAACGTCCATCAAGCATTTTGCCGCAAACAATCAGGAATTTAACCGCATGAGCTGTTCTTCCGATGTAGATGAACGCACGCTCCGCGAAATCTACCTTCCTGCATTTGAAACTGCTGTAAAAAAAGCACAGCCTTACACCGTTATGTGTTCTTACAACAAGATCAACGGCACATTTGCATCCGAAAATCCATGGCTTCTGACAGATGTCCTTCGAGATGAATGGGGATTCGAAGGCTATGTGATGTCGGACTGGGGCGCTGTCAATGAACGTGTAGAAGGATTAAAAGCCGGACTGGAACTGGAAATGCCGACTTCCAACGGCATCAATGACCGGGAGATCATTGCCGCAGTCAAAGACGGATCTTTAGATGAAGCGGTATTGGACAGAGCCGTAGAACGGATCCTCCGTATCGTCTTCTTATATTGGGATAACCGCGAAGAGCAGGAATTTGCATTAGAAGCCGATCACGCTCTTGCGAAAAAGATTGCAGAAGAATCTATGGTTCTTTTGAAAAATGACAACGTACTTCCTCTGAATAAAAATGAGAAAATTGCAGTGATCGGTGAATTTGCCGTGAAACCACGTTTCCAGGGCGGCGGAAGTTCTCATATCAACAGTTTCAAGATCAGCAGCCTGATGGACGCCTTAAAGGAATATGAGAATGTCACTTACATCAAGGGATTTTCTGCTGATGAAGATTGTTATGAAGAAACTCTCGCACAGGAAGCGCTCAACGCAGCAAAATCCGCAGACAAAGTCGTGATCTGCGCCGGACTTCCGGACAGCTTCGAATCCGAAGGCTATGACCGAAGCCATATGCATTTACCGGAATGTCAGAATCGTTTGATCCATGAAATTACTGCTGTACAGCCGGAAACGATTGTTGTACTTCACAATGGTTCTCCGGTTGAAATGCCATGGCTTTCTGATGTTAAAGGACTTCTGGAAGCATATCTCGGCGGTCAGGCAGTCGGAGAAGCAGTCGCAGATATTTTGTTCGGCAATGTCAATCCATCCGGAAAACTTGCAGAGACGATTCCGTATAAATTATCTGACAATCCGTCTTATCTGTCATTTGGCGATGGAGACCATGTGACATACAATGAAGGGGTTTTTGTCGGTTATCGCTATTATGATGCAAAAGAAATGCCGGTTGCATTCCCATTCGGATATGGATTGTCCTATACAACATTTGCTTACAGTAATCTCACTCTGGACCGCAATAATGTAGCCGATGAAGATACCGTAACCGTAACGGTTGACGTTACAAATACAGGCTCTGTAAAAGGAAAAGAAATCGTACAGCTCTATGTCAGCGACTTAACCGGCGCAGCACGCCGTCCGCTGCGTGAACTGAAAGGATATGAAAAAGTCTCCTTAAAACCGGGCGAAACAAAAACAGTTTCCTTTACGCTTGATTACAGAAGTTTCGCATGGTATCACACAGCGCTTCACGACTGGTATGCAGCAAGCGGAGAGTATGAAATCCAGATCGGCGCATCCTCACGAGATATTCGCCTTTCAGAAATCGTTCATTTGATAACGAAAAAATTATTACCGATCCAAACTCATCTGAACACGACTTTAGGCGAACTTTTATCCGATGAACGAACTGCAAAATATGGTCTGAAACTCAAGAAAAAAATGGATGCTTTCTTTGGCGGCGGCGCAGAATCCGATGAAAATTCGAAAGGCGCAGAAGAAACAACCGACGAAGCGGTTGGCGATGCTATGGGAGATGCCATTGCATTTTCCATGCCAATGCGAGGCGTACTTTCTTTCGGACTTTGTACAAAAGAGGAATTACAGAACATGATCGATGAGATGAATCAGTTGTAAAAAGTATATTTTATCTTTCATTAACATAAAGAAAAGCATCTGTGATACGCACAAAATACAAGTATCACAGATGCTTTCTTCTTAATTATCTCACAATATCTTCATATTCATCCAGACTCCATGAATCTTTCCAGTCGATATATACCATCTCGCCGTCAAATCTCAATGGAAGCCATACATAATCAGCAATGGACGTATTTTGAACGACCTCTTCTCCCATCCTGCTGAAATCAAATTCCTTCTTTTCTTCCCCATAAAGACATTCAAACATTTCTTTGTAAATCGGATATTCTTTATCCATATTCTTCGGAAGCCAACGATCCGCACAGGCAATATAGAGATCTTTCTTCCCTGCCACCTTAAATACACTGGAAATCTGACTATGAAAAGATGTCTGACTTTCATCATCAATATGTGGATTTCCCAATACACGATATGGTCCGTGCCATGTATCCGCAACTGCAACTTCCGACGGATTCGGTAAATATCCTGTCGTTCCCGACGTCAACAGATAATGCTTCCCTTTCCGGTAAAAATGTGCGGTTGCTTCTCTCACATATGGAGGCTGCACGCGAGGAAAATGTGTCGTGTAATATCCGGTTACATCGGTATAATCGTCCGTCAGATCTGCACAGATTGTTTCCGTATGTACTCGTTCAAAATAATAATATGCCTTTCCATCCGGCGCAACTGCCAGATCGAAATCTCCGCCATTCATTTCAAGTGGACGAAGTCCTTCTCTGACTTTTGTATAAGGACCTAAAATATGATCTGCCGTTAAAATCGTCTGGCTCTGAATATCAAATGTATCCATCACTTTCAGCCAGCATACATATTTTTTTGTTCTTTCATTATAAATAATATGCGGTCGATCCATACATTTTGTCGGATGCAGCGAAGACTTCGGATTTTCCGGCTCCGGCGGTATGATGATTCCGCAATCTTCCCAATTATACAGATTCGTAGATTTATAACACCGTACACCCCAATGCCAGATTCCGTTTACACCATCCGTCTTTTCTTTATTTTCGCCATACCAATAATAAACGCCGTCTATATACATAACCGATCCGCCATGTGCCTGAATCCGCTTTCCTTCTGTATCAAGCCACACTTTTCCCGGATAAAATGCCTGTCTTTTTTCATTTTTCATCTGATCATTCTCCTTGTTTTCTTTCCTGCAATTCCTTAATGATTGTTGGGTATTCTTTTTCTAATTTATAGAAACTCAAGATCACTGCGCTAAATAAATTCAGCACGATCGGCAAAACAACATACACAACCGTAATTCCGGTCAACGCAGATGCAGACTGAACCTGCGCTGCTCCATCATACCCTGAAAATTGTAAAATCCAACCACATAAAGCAGTACCGACAGCAGTACCGCATTTCGATCCAAAACTGTTGGCAGACATGATCATTCCTTCTTGACGGTGACCGTTTTTCCACTCCCCATACTCAACAGTATTACAAAGAAGCGGATAAGAGCACCACTGTGTACTGCATCCCACTACAAATAAAATGGATCCAAGATAAATTGCACTTAACGATGCACTACCGCCAATCCCTACTACAACACGTCCCAATGCCATGATCAATACACCGGCAACAAGTCCGTTTTTCATTCCGATTTTTGCAACGATCGGTTTCGACAACGGAATCAAAAACAACATCGGCATTGACAAGATCATTCCGACAACAGCAACCGATTGCGGCTTCTGACAAACATATGCCAGATAATAAAACATCGATCCCATATTCAATGCAATAACCGCGCTGGAAACAATTCCATTGATTGTTAAAATCCACCAATACTTATTTTCCTAATACATACTGCAAACTTTGTTTCAATCCAAGTTTTTCTTTCCTTACCCTCTGCTGATTTTGTCTCTACAACCCTTTCTGTTGTATTTTTATAACACAATACATATACTGCAAGAGCAATTACCGCATATGCTCCGATCACAATCAGCCAGCTTTGTTTTGTATTTCCTGCCGCTTCCACAAATGTCATTGTAAATGAGTTCACGATTGTTGATGCGATCGTCGAAAATACAGAACGCAGAACTCCGGTCATTTCTCTGTCTTTTCATTTTGTGTGATCAATGCCTGTAAAGAATTGTACGGGATCACGATCATCGTATAAATCGTGCAGAACAAATTATAGGTAAGAAATACATATAATGCCTGCAACGCTGTACTATTAAATTCCGGGACCGCAAATAAAAGTAATGCTGATGCCGCATATGGAACTACCATTCGTTTGATCCACGGACGCGCTTTTGCATGTGGTTTTGCAAACCGTTCTTCTATATACCCCATCGCCACGTCTGAAACTGCATCAAATATTTTTGAGCTCAACATGATCGTTCCGACGATTGCCGGATTGATTTGCGCATAGTTTGTATAATAAACCAGTAAATATGCACTCGTCACCGCAAACAATAAGTTTGTCCCCATTTCTCCGCTGGAAAATGATAATGTCTCTTTCCAGCTTAATCTGCTTCCCTGTACATTTTTTCCATTCATTTGACTAACTCCTCTTTTCTTAAACCTTACTTTAAAACATTCCTCTGTCTTCGAAGTGTCTTCATTCTAACATGTACCGGTGCATTTTACCCTGTAAAAAAATATGCTAATGCATCTATTTTCCTACATTTTTTATGATTTATTTATCCATTTTCCCTTTATGTATACTTCATCATTAACACTTTTGTATGTTTTTTATTTTTTGTCCTTTACATTTCTCTTATCAATCCACTATAATAACCTCATTAAATTTCATTAAAAATCAAATAAAAACGGAGGATATAACATGGATTTTTATGTAACGATCGGCGATATTAAAGACACGATCCATACTTATTGGAACGATCATCATACATCATCAAAATTTCCTGAAATTCTGCATATTCTATATGAAAATAAAAAAATATCTTGACTATGAACCTGTTCTGCCGGACAT
>ENA-OQNC01000169-OQNC01000169.1-human-gut-metagenome-genome-assembly--contig:-NODE-169-length-10204-cov-3.469981_pt1 | contig 10204 bp, 7 predicted proteins | sample MGYA00242626_ERZ504874 | MGnify/ENA primary metagenome ERZ504874 (study PRJEB26092, sample SAMD00036411) | human gut metagenome | host: Homo sapiens | study: EMG produced TPA metagenomics assembly of...
GTGCCGAAAGGCATGGGGCACTGTTTTATGGTACGGGAAATTTGGCTTTGGCGGAAGATGTTTGAATAAAATATTCGCTGGCAGAACAGTTCTTGTTACCGTTCACACCATTCCCCACCTATCCATGCGCAATCGTCGTGCTTGCGCACTCCAGTTCTGGACAGATTTACAGAAATTTTTAGTATGCTACAATAAAAATTAACAGCTAGTAAAAACAAGAAAGATACTTGGGAGGAACTTGACATGGAAAAGTGGTTTTGTGTCCATGAAGAAAGTCGGATTTTACGCAGATTGCGGAAAAATATCATATTTCCCCGATCATCGCGCGCCTGATCCGAAACAGGGATATTTTAGGCGATCAGAATATTGACTATTATTTAAATGGAACGATTGCAGATCTGCACGATGGGATGCTGATGAAAAATATGGATACGGCAGTGGAGATTCTGGAGGAAAAAATCCGGGAAGGCGAAAAAATCCGTGTGATCGGAGATTATGATATCGACGGAGTCAATGCGACGTATATTTTGAAAACAGGATTAGAAAGTCTGGGAGCTTTGGTGGATACGGATATTCCGGATCGGATGAAGGATGGATACGGCCTCAATCAGATGCTCATTGACAGGGCATTGGAGGACGGTGTAGATACGATCATTACCTGTGACAATGGGATCGCAGCCGCTTCAGAGATTGCTTACGGGAAAGCGCAGGGGATGACGATCATTGTGACAGATCACCATGAAGTACCTTATCTAGAAGCAGGAGGAGAGAAAGAATATCTGATTCCCGATGCAGATGCAGTGGTCAACCCGCATTTACCGGGAGATCCTTATCCGTTTAAAGGTCTGTGCGGTGCGGCAGTTGTGTATAAAGTGGTGGAAGCGTTATATAATGTCATGGGGCAGGATGCAGATGATGTAGATTTTCTGATGGAAAATGTGGCGATTGCGACCGTGGGGGATGTGATGGATCTGGTGGATGAGAACCGGATTTTTGTAAAACAGGGGCTGGAAATGCTGAAACGCACGCAAAATGAAGGTCTGAAAGCATTGATGGAATGCACGCAGGTACCGATAGAGAGATTGTCTGCCTATCACATCGGATTTGTCATCGGACCATGTATCAATGCGAGCGGGCGACTGGATACGGCAAAGCGGGCATTGGAGCTCCTTGAGGTGAAGAACAGAAGAGAAGCTGTCATGATGGCAGAAGATTTAAAAGCATTGAATGACAGCCGTAAGGAAATGACAGAAAAAGGGGTAGAGCAGGCAGTTGAACAGATCGAGACAACGGATTTGAAAGAGGATCGAGTACTGGTCGTGTATCTGCAGGACTGTCATGAGAGTATTGCGGGGATCATTGCCGGAAGACTGAAAGAAAAATATTATAAGCCGGTGTTTGTTCTGACGCAGGGAGAACATGGCGTCAAAGGGTCGGGGCGTTCCATTGAAAGCTACCATATGTTTGAGGAAATGTGCAAATGCAGGGCGTTATTCACAAAATTCGGAGGCCATAAGCTGGCGGCAGGGCTATCTCTGGAAGAGGAGAATGTGGAACGTTTCCGCAGAACGATCAATGAACTCTGTGAGCTGACCAGTCAGGATCTGATGCCGAAGGTATCCATTGACATGCAGCTTCCTCTTGCGTATGTAACAGAAGAGCTGATTGAAGAACTGGAACTTCTGGAGCCTTTCGGGAAAGGAAATACAAAGCCGTTGTTTGCGGAAAAAAACTTAAAAGTACAGAATCTCCGTGTGATCGGGAAGAATCAGAATGTCCTGAAATTTCAGGTTCTGGATCGAAATGGACGGAAAATGGAGGCGATCTATTTCGGAGAGGTACAGGAGTGTATGGAGTATCTGCAGGGAAAAGAAGAGGTGGCGCTGACATTTTATCCGTCGGTCAATGAATACAGAGGAAACAAAAGCATACAGATTACAGTGGTAAATTATCAATAATGATGATATACTAATCCATATGGAATTTTACGATAAAAAGAAAAGGGGATTTGATATGGCAGGTACGCTGGAATATGAACTTCTGAATAAAAATCTGGAAATAGGTGGATGGCCGATGCCGTGAAAGCACCTGAAGATTATCAAAACCCTGAGCAGTTATATGAAGCGTTGATTGCAAGGGTAAGAAAGTATCATCCATCCGCAGATATTTCTCTCATCGAGAAGGCGTATAAGCTTTCCAGAGAGGCACATAAAGAGCAGGTCCGCAAGTCCGGAGAGCCTTATATCATTCATCCGCTCTGGGTGGGGATCATTCTGGCGGATCTGGAGATGGATAAGGAGACGATCGTGGCAGGAATGCTCCATGATACGGTTGAAGATACAGAGATGACAGTGGAGGATATTACAAGAGAGTTTGGCGAAGAGGTAGCGCTGCTTGTAGATGGAGTCACAAAGCTGGGCCAGTTGTCTTATTCTAAGGATAAATTGGAAGTGCAGGCAGAAAACCTGCGCAAGATGTTTCTTGCCATGGCAAAAGATATCCGTGTGATCATTATCAAGCTGGCAGACCGCCTGCACAATATGAGAACGCTGGAGTTTATGGTTCCGGCAAAACAGAAGGAAAAAGCCAGAGAGACGATGGATATCTACGCTCCGATCGCGCAGAGGCTGGGTATTTCCAAAATCAAGACAGAGCTGGATGATCTTTCTTTAAAATATTATCAGCCGGAAGTGTATTTCCAGCTGGTAAAGGATTTAAATGAGAGAAAGACAGAGCGGGAAGAGTTTGTGCAGCAGATCGTGGCAGAGGTCTCTCACCATATGGAGAATGCCCATATTCAGGCAAAGGTATATGGAAGAGTGAAGCATTTCTTCAGTATTTACAAAAAGATGGTCAATCAGAATAAGACTCTGGATCAGGTGTATGATCTGTTTGCCGTGCGCATTATCGTAGATTCGGTCAAAGACTGTTATGCGGCGTTGGGTGTGATCCATGAGATGTATACACCGATTCCGGGGCGATTCAAAGACTATATCGCCATGCCGAAAGCGAATATGTACCAGTCTTTGCATACGACTCTGATGGGGCCGGCAGGACAGCCGTTTGAAATTCAGATCCGTATAGAGGAGATGCACAAGACGGCAGAGTACGGTATTGCGGCCCATTGGAAATATAAGGAGAGCGGCGGTTCGGCTAAGAATAATAAGAGCCGTGAGGAAGAAAAGTTAAGCTGGCTTCGGCAGATTCTGGAGTGGCAGAGGGATATGTCGGACAACAGAGAGTTTTTGAGTCTCTTAAAAGGCGATCTGGATCTGTTTGCAGAAGATGTGTACTGTTTCACTCCGAACGGAGATGTGAAGAACCTGCCGAACGGTTCTACTCCGGTGGATTTTGCCTATGCAATCCACAGTGCAGTGGGCAACAAGATGGTAGGTGCACGTGTCAACGGCAAGCTGGTCAATATTGATTACAAAATCCAGAACGGAGACCGTATTGAGATTCTGACATCTCAGAATTCCAAAGGTCCGAGCCGGGACTGGCTGAGCATCGTAAAGAGCACACAGGCAAAGAATAAGATCAATCAGTGGTTTAAGCATGAGTTTAAAGAAGAGAATATTATTCGAGGAAAAGAGCTGATTGCCGCATACTTTAAATCCAAGTCGATCGCACAGGCGGATATCATGAAGCCAAAATATCTGCAGATCGTCCAGAGAAAGTATGGATTCCGGGATTGGGATGCAGTTCTGGCAGCAATCGGACACGGTGGACTAAAGGAAGGTCAGGTAGTCAACCGTCTGGTAGAAGAGTATGGAAAAGATCACAAAAAAGAGATTACGGATGCGACGATCCTGGAGAAGATTTCTGAGGCAAACAATCAGAAGGTGCATATTGCAAAATCAAAGAGCGGGATCGTGGTTAAGGGAATCGATGACATGGCGGTGCGCTTCTCCAAGTGCTGCAATCCGGTTCCGGGTGATGAAATCGTAGGATTTGTGACCAGAGGAAGAGGTATGACGATCCACCGTACAGATTGTGTGAATATGCTGCATCTGTCTGCTGTGGAGCGGGAGCGTCTGATCGATGCAGAGTGGGAGAATAATGCAGAGACGGAAGGCGGAGGTCAGTATCTGGCAGAGCTGAAGATGTATGCAAACGACAGGCAGGGACTGCTTCTGGATGTAACAAAGGTATTTACAGAAGAAAAGATCGATGTCAGATCTATGAATACACGAACCAGCAAAAAAGGAACCGCTACACTGGAAATGGGATTTATTGTAAAGGGCAGAGAACAGCTGAATCTTATCATAAAAAAACTGCGCAATGTAGAAGGAGTTCTGGATATTGAACGGACAGCGGGGTAGAGAAAAATGAGAATCAAAAAATTTGTGATCGGAATGGTCGGCACCAACTGTTATGTGGTGTACAATGAAAATACAAAAGAATGTTTTGTTGTGGATCCGGCGGCACCATCTGCGCCGCTTGTCGAATTTATCCAGACAGAAGGTCTTCAGTTGCAGGGAATCCTCCTGACACATGGTCATTTTGATCATATTATGGGAATTGACACACTGCGCAGAGAATGGTCAGTTCCTGTCTATGCCAGTGCACTGGAGCAGAAGGTTCTGACAGATGCCAATGTGAATCTGTCTGTTGCATATGGAGCGGGTTATGTGTTTGCGGACGCCAAGTTTCTGGAAGATGGGGCATCTCTCGCACTTGCAGGATATCAGATCCGTATGATCTCCACTCCGGGGCATACGGCGGGAGGATGCTGTTATTATATAGAAGAAGAGAAGGTTCTTTTCAGCGGAGATACACTGTTTGCAGGATCTGTTGGAAGAACAGATTTTCCGACAGGCAGTATGAGTACACTGGTGCGTTCGGTAAAAGAGCGATTGCTGAGCCTTCCGGAAGATACGCAGGTGTATCCGGGACATATGGAGGCAACAACGATCGGATTTGAAAAGGAGAATAATCCGTTTTTATAAGAAAACGGAAGAGAAATATGATGATACAGATCAGCAGTAAAGATACGTTATATATGTATAATTTATATCATATTGTGAAGGCTTTTTCCCGTAATGAGGAGATCAGCCAGAATCTGGACGAAAAGCAGGAATCTCTGGTTTCAGTGAAGCTGGAAGAGGATTCTTGCTTTTATGTTCCTGTTTCAGAAATTGCAGACTGTCCGGACCGCCAGGATGGAAAGAAGAAGGTGACAAAGATTGTCTATGACTGGCTGTCAAAAGTGACCGGACGGATACTTGCCTGGGGGATGCTGACAGGTGTCAGACCGACAAAGCTGGCTATGCAGAAACTGGAAGCCGGTATGAGCCGAAAAGAAGTCTGCACATTTTTAGAGCAGGAGTACGGAGTCAGTCACCAGAAGGCAGAACTTGGCATTGCGATTGCAGAGCGGGAAAAAGAGCTGCTTGGCAGACTGGACTATGAGCAGGGATTCAGTCTCTATGTAGGGATTCCGTTTTGTCCAAGCATCTGTTCGTACTGTTCTTTCAGTTCGTCCCCTCTGGCGGAGTGGAAAGACCGGGTAGATGATTATTTAAAGGCGCTCTGTCAGGAAATCCGGGCACTGGGAGAGCGGGCAGAAGAAAGAAAGCTTAATACGATCTATATCGGAGGAGGGACTCCGACAACACTGGAGGCAGAGCAACTTTTTGAGCTTTTGGATACGATACAGAAGTCGTTTTCATTTGAGTATCTGCAGGAGTTTACGATCGAGGCGGGAAGACCGGACAGCATTACAAGAGAAAAGCTGGAAGTGATGCGAAGATTTCCGGTGACCAGGATTTCTGTCAATCCCCAGACCATGCAGCAGAAAACGCTGGATCTGGTGGGAAGAAAGCATACCGTTCAGGATGTAAAAGACATTTTCCATGCAGCCAGAGAGCTTGGATTTGACAATATCAACATGGATCTGATCGCAGGACTTCCGGGAGAGACGGCGGAGGATATGAGGGATACGCTTTGTCAGATTGAAGAGCTTTCGCCGGACAGTCTGACGGTTCATGCGCTGGCGATCAAGCGGGCGGCGAAGTTCGGCCAGGAGCAGCGCAAGATTGATCTGCATTCTGAGATCGAACAGATGGTAGAAGAGAGTGCCAGGGCGGCAGAACGCATGGGACTTGTGCCGTATTATCTGTACCGGCAGAAAAATATTGCGGGAAATTTTGAAAATGTTGGATATGCAAAGGTTGACAAAGCCGGAATATACAATATACTTATTATGGAAGAAAAACAGACGATCCTTGCAGCCGGGGCAGGTGCCTCCACAAAGATCGTGCTTCCGGAGAAGATCCGTCTGGACAATGGACGGGAGACGAATCTGATCCGCATAGAAAATGTGAAAAATATTACGGAGTATGAAAGCCGTATTGATGAGATGATAGAGAGAAAAGGAGAATGGTTATGGCGCTGAAAAAGAAACCGGTAACCGGAATGAAAGATATGATGCCGGCGGAGATGGAGATCCGCGATTATGTGATCGGACAGATCAAAGAGACATACCGCGCATTTGGGTTCTCATCCATTGAGACTCCATGTGTAGAGCACATTGAAAATCTCTGCAGCAAACAGGGCGGAGACAATGAAAAACTGATCTTCAAGATTTTAAAAAGAGGAGAAAAGCTGAAGATCGAAGAAGCAAAAGAAGAAAAAGATGTTGTGGACGGAGGACTTCGTTACGATCTGACAGTACCGCTGTCCAGATACTATGCGAACAATGCAAATGAACTGCCGTCTCCGTTTAAAGCACTTCAGATGGGAAATGTCTGGAGAGCGGACAGACCGCAGAGAGGACGATTCCGTCAGTTTATGCAGTGTGATATCGATATTCTGGGAGAGCCAGGTAATCTGGCAGAGATCGAGCTGATCCTGGCAACGACGACGCTGCTTGGAAAACTGGATTTTAAAAACTTTACGATCCGTATCAATGACAGAAGAATCTTAAAAGCAATGGCAGCATACAGCGGATTTGCAGAGAGTGATTATGAAAATGTATTCATCATCCTGGACAAGATGGACAAGATCGGTCTGGATGGTGTGGCAGCAGAATTAGAGGAAAACGGATATGCAAAAGGGTCTGTGGAAAAATATTTGCAGTTATTCAAAGAGATTACGAATGACGTGGAAGGCGTACGTTACTGTAAAGAAAAACTGGAAGGCTTTCTTGCGGATGACGCGGCGGCTTCGCTCGAGATGATTATTACAAGTGTGGAAAGTGCAAAGGAAGCGGATTTTTGCATGAAATTTGATCCGACACTGGTTCGGGGAATGTCTTACTATACAGGGACGATCTTTGAGATTTCTATGGACGAGTTCGGCGGTTCGGTAGGCGGCGGTGGACGTTATGATGAAATGATCGGAAAATTCACCGGACAGAATACACCGGCAGTCGGATTTTCCATCGGATTTGAACGGATTGTCATGCTGCTTTTAGAACGAGGATATCAGGTACCGACAGCCGCACAGAAGAAAGCATTTCTGATCGACAAGAAGATGCCGAAGGAAGGCATGCTCAAGATCCTAAATCTGGCAAAAGCAGAGCGCGCACTTGGAAAACAGGTGATGATCGTCAACATGAAGAAAAATAAAAAGTTCCAGAAAGAACAGCTGATGGAACAGGGATATACAGAGATTGTAGACTGCTATGCTGACAATGTGGAGCAGTTGTAGAGAAGAAGGGAGAAACAGAGAAATGGCAGAATCAATGCAGGGACTCAAAAGAACACACCGATGCGGGGAACTGTCCAGTGCAAACATTGGAGAGAAAGTAACCGTCATGGGATGGGTACAGAAGAACAGAAATAAAGGCGGAATCGTATTTATGGATCTGCGTGACCGCTCCGGAATCCTTCAGATCGTATTTGAGGGAGAAGAACAGGCAGAGCTGATGGAAAAAGCTTCAAAATTAAGAAGTGAGTTTGTAGTTGCAGTTGTAGGAAATGTGGAGAAGAGAAGCGGTGCAGTCAATGAAAACCTGGCAACAGGAGAGATTGAAGTGCGTGCTGAAGAACTTCGCATCCTCTCAGAATCCGAGGTACCGCCGTTCCAGGTGGAAGAAAACAGCAAGACAAAGGAAGAGCTTCGTCTGAAATATCGTTATCTGGATTTAAGAAGACCGGATCTTCAGAGAAACCTGCGTATGAGAAGTCAGGTCACAACACTGGCACGTCAGTTTTTCGCAGAAGAAGGCTTCCTTGAGATCGAGACCCCGATCCTCGGAAAGACAACACCGGAAGGGGCAAGAGATTATCTGGTGCCTAGCCGTGTACATCCGGGAAGTTTTTACGGACTTCCACAGTCACCACAGCTTTACAAACAGCTTCTGATGTGTTCCGGATGTGACCGCTATATCCAGATCGCAAAATGTTTCCGTGACGAGGATCTTCGTGCAGACAGACAGCCGGAGTTTACCCAGATCGATATGGAGCTTTCCTTTGTGGATGTAGATGACGTGATCGAAGTCAACGAGCGTTTCCTTGCAAAACTGTTCAAGGAAGTTCTGGATGTGGATGTACAGCTTCCGATCCAGAGAATGACATGGCAGGAAGCGATGGACCGCTACGGTTCTGACAAACCGGATACCCGTTTCGGTATGGAACTGGTGAATGTGACAGAGACTGTGAAAGACAGTGAATTTGTTGTGTTCAAAGGGGCGATTGAGAACGGAGGAACAGTCCGTGGTATCAACGCAAAAGGACAGGGAGCAATGCCGCGTAAGAAGATTGACAAGCTGGTGGCATTTGCAAAAGATTTCGGTGCCAAGGGACTTGCTTATATTGCAATTCAGGAAGATGGAACCGTGAAATCCTCTTTCTCCAAATTTATGACAGAAGAAGAGATGAACAATCTGATTGCAGCAATGAACGGAGAAGCAGGAGATTTACTGCTCTTTGCGGCAGACAAGAACAAAGTTGTATGGGATGTTCTTGGAAATTTACGTCTGGAACTGGACAAAACAGATGGAACTTCTGGACAAGAATCAGTACAATTTCCTGTGGGTTACAGAATTCCCGCTGCTTGAGTGGAGCGATGAGCAGAATCGTTATCTGGCAATGCATCACCCATTCACGATGCCGATGGAAGAAGATCTGCAGTATATTGATTTCGAGCCGGGCAGAGTCCGTGCAAAAGCGTACGATATCGTCTTAAATGGAAATGAGATCGGTGGAGGAAGTGTAAGAATCTTCCAGAACGACGTACAGGAGAAGATGTTTGAGGTGCTTGGATTTACAAAAGAGCAGGCATATGAGCAGTTTGGCTTCCTTCTGGATGCATTCAAATACGGAGTACCGCCTCACGCAGGACTGGCATATGGTCTGGACAGAATGGTCATGCTGATGGCAAAAGAAGACAGTATCCGTGATGTGATGGCATTCCCGAAGATCAAAGACGCATCCTGCCTGATGACACAGGCTCCAAGTATGGCAGACAATAAACAGTTGGAAGAACTGGGACTGAAGTTGGATGTAAAGGATGTAAAAACAGAAGAATAATGTGAAGAAGTGTGCATTTTTTGAAAAATGGTGCATACAGAACGTGAATTATGGAGAGCTCTCAACTACACAAGTAGTAAGAGCTCTTTTTGTATTGCTTTTGATTTATCAAAGGAAACGGAGAGGGAACTCAAGCAGGGATTGAACTGGAAGTGGAAGAAATGCCGGGTTTTGAAAATATAAAAAAGACTGTAAATCTTTCGATCTACAGTCTCTTAAGAGCGATAGACGGGGTTCGAACCCGCGACCCCGACCTTGGCAAGGTCGTACTCTACCAGCTGAGCCACTATCGCGTTTGTTTTGTGTTCCCCTCGGAACAATATATACTATACTACAGGAGTTCTTATCTGTCAACAACTTTTTTGAAAAAAATTAATTTTTTTGAAATTTCTAATTGTATGTTCAAATCGTACTGTTTACACCAATCCCTGCCTGTATATTACAATATTCAAAAAGAGAATTATTCTCATCGACTTTTTTGCTATGATGTGTTAAAATCGAAAAGAATCATTCTTCAGTCCAAAAGAGGAGAATGAAATAGAGATCAAAAGGGATAAGGGAGCTAAGGAACAGGAGGAAAAGGTATGATGGCAGCAGCGATAGGAATGATAATTGTAGCATTGGCGCTTCTGATTTTTTGTGTTGCGGTAATGTGGAAAGTATTTTGTAAAGCAGGAGAACCCGGATGGGCGTCATTGATCCCGTTTTATAATTTGTATGTAATGACC
>ENA-OQNC01000171-OQNC01000171.1-human-gut-metagenome-genome-assembly--contig:-NODE-171-length-10202-cov-3.087146_pt1 | contig 10202 bp, 8 predicted proteins | sample MGYA00242626_ERZ504874 | MGnify/ENA primary metagenome ERZ504874 (study PRJEB26092, sample SAMD00036411) | human gut metagenome | host: Homo sapiens | study: EMG produced TPA metagenomics assembly of...
AGTTCGACCGCGTCCTTTTGAAACGTTCGTATTCCTTGATGGTCTGGTAGTCGAGGTCCTTGCGGTCCACGACGAACAGCACCTTGTCGACGCCATCCATGTTGCTGGCGAGCTGCGCCGTCTTGAAACTTGTCAGCGTCTTGCCGCTGCCTGTGGTATGCCACACGTATCCACCCGCCTCGGGCGTGCCGAGCTTCTTCGGATCGTATTCACTGATGAGAATGCGGTTGAGAATGCGTTCGGTGGCCGCGATCTGGTACGGGCGCATCACCAGCAGGTCATGCTCGGCGGTGAACACGCAATATCGCGTCAGGATATTGAGCAATGCATGCCGGGCGAGGAAGGTTCTGGCGAAACCCGTCAGGTCGGCGATGACGTGGTTGCGCCCGTCGGCCCACCAGCTGGTGAATTCGAAACTGTCGGAGCTCTTCTGCGAACGGCCTGTTGCGGGACGGCCCTCCATTTCATGGATGTGCTTGAAGCGCGTGGTGTTGCTGTAGTACTTGGTGTGCGTGCCGTTCGAGATGATGAAGATCTGGGCGTACTCATAGAGTCCCGATCCGGCCCAGAAGCTGTCGCGCTGGTAACGGTTGATTTGGTTGAACGCCTCCTTGATCGCCACGCCCCGTCGCTTCAGCTCGATCTGCACCAACGGCAGGCCATTGACCAGAATCGTCACATCATACCGGGTCGGGTGGCTGCCACCCTCCTCCTCGAACTGGTGAAGCACCTGGAGGCGGTTGCTGTGAACATGCACCTTGTCGATGAGACGAATGTTCTTCGTCGTACCATCATCACGGTTCAGGATCTGGATGTTGTCTTCCTGGATCAGCCGGGTCTTGTCCTCGATGCCCGCCGTCGAAGAGGCGATGACCTCGTGGAAGAAATGCGACCACTCATTGTCGGTGAACCGGACATCGTTCAGCTTCTCAAGCTGGGTGCGCAGGTTTGCGATCAGTTCGGATTCCGTATGCGCGGAAAGTCGTTCATAGCCTTGGGATTCAAGGATTCGCAGCAGCTCCTCCTCCAGATCCGCTTCGCTTTGGTACGCGGTCTCACGGCCGTGGCTAGGCTCGTATTCGGCCACCACGGTGCTTTCCGCGCCCTCGGCCACGAGCTTGTACGACTTGCCACCATCCGGCAGATCCATATCCGACCGCTCCGTCATCATGGGCTCCTTCTTCATCCGTATTTATCCGCCATCCTACTCAAAGGAATTCGGATTCCGCAGCGCATATGGGATTCCTGGATCCTGCGGCTTATTCCCAATGCAGGGCCGTCCTGATTCCAGAGGCGTATGCCTCATTCGAGTCGAGGAAGCGACGAATCACCATGGCGTAGCCATCGTCGCCCTCGATATTCCGCACAAGATACATGAGCGCAAGCAGCGAGGACGCCACGGACTTCTCGCCGTATTCGAAATCAGCGAACGCCGTTTTCATGTCACGCGTCATAGGCGACGGGATGACCATCTCCCGATGCCACAGCCTGGCATGATGCGAGCACAGATTACGCAGATAAACCATGGCGTGCACGACCTCCGAGGAAGTCCGCAGATTGGTGCGCAATCCGACCGATCTGTACAATTCCCTGAGCGCCTTGGCATCCACGTGCAGGGAAAGCATTCGGGAAAGCGTATCGAACGGGAACGTCTCGACGGCCGCCCACACGGGCACCGGTCCGCCTTTGCGCCGGTAATGCCGCATGCATACCTCATTGGACATTCCCATCCATTTGCTCATGTTGCGCAGCAGATTGTCGCGCAACAGTTCGCCGCGTTTGCTGCGCACATCCTGATAGGATTCGGGATCCATATACGTGTAGGCGTTGCCGTCTGACGCCAGCAGGTATGCGATTCTCGAACGCAGGGTGAGTTCCACTTTCGCGGTGCCTTTGAGGATGATGTTGCGCAGCTTCTCGTCCATCGCATAGGGAACAAGGAAATCAACGTCCCGAGTGCCCGGCCTGTACCTGTTGTCGCCGGCCGCTGGGTTGACTTGAAAGGAACGGAAGTATCCCGAGAGACGGTAATAGTTGCAGTCGAAGAGCACCTGCCGCAGCTCTGCTTCATCCGTGATCACCAGGCCTCGCTCCGACATCAGGGCGATCATCTGGTCGATGGTCTTCGCGGGCTTGGATTCCGCCCCGATATGAGAAGAGCCCCCTGGTTTGAGCACTGTGAGTAGGCTTAGGGAGCTGCTGTTATCTGCCATGTTAGTCGTGTCCTCACATTTTGAAAAGTCTGCGGCGCGTCCCAACCATGCTATGCATCCCTATGGTCCGGCACCTGACCATACATCAACTCGACCGTTCCCACGATGAAACGTCACACGGCAAGTTCGTCGAATGACAGCAGACGGTCCCGGTAATACTCGTACTGCTTGCGACGGGCCTCGATCTCGGCGGGCAGGCCGGAACTTAGGTCATTGGTGAGCTTGTCAAAACGATCCAGGATGGAGACAATTCGGCGTTGCTCTTCAAGCGGCGGCAAACTAATGGGATACGACTTCACCTTCTTAGCATTAATATTCGATTGTGAGCCCTCACCCAATGCCTTTAGATGTTCATACTCATTGGAAAGCCAGTGGAACACATATCGGACATCAGCTTTGGTCTCGTCAATCTGCAAGTTACAACATGCTTGATTGGTTGTTAGGGGAATGCTGTTCACTGCTACCTTTGCTGCCGTTGCCCCATACATTGCCACAATCACACAATTGGCCGGTATCCACTGGGCAGCCGAATTTCTCAATCCTTCATCTGAAATGGTGGCTGAAGTTTGATTAATAACATTGAAATCAATATCCTGAGTCCTCAACCATGGGACATTCCCATCATAGTAATCATGACGCTTTGATGATGGCGTTCCGCCTGAACAGATTCGGACGCAGATATCCTGAATACAAACGGTTACGACTCTCTCTCGAATGTGAGGAGTTCATTGCGATAATAGGCATACTGCTTCCTCCGCGCCTCCAGCTCCGCCTCCAGCTCCGCCTCCAGCTCCGCCTCCAGCGAGCTGAACGAATCCAGAATCCGAACGATCTCCTCCTGCACCGGCAATGGAGGAACGGGAACATGGATTTTGGCCATTGCATCGCCATTTACACGTAGCACTTTTGTACCAGTTATATATTTCTTTTTCTGTGACTGGAACAGCTCCGATTGGAAGCAATAAGATATATATTTTGGATTTTGATGATGCCGGAAAATATAGGCGTCACCGCTAATAGCAATCGGCTCTTCGCCTAGCCATGCGCATGCCTTACAAACATCTTCTTCGTTTTCACTTGTCGTAGCTATAACCAGATCGCCTTTATATGCTTTCTTTCGTTTTTCAGCCAAGTTTGGGTCAATGAACGACTTCGTATGATCGGCAAATAAGCCATAATAGGTATAAATCTGTCCATAATGGATGCACCCGAATCCAGAATCTTGAAAATCCCTCTTCTGAATGCCATTGCCTCGAATAAACTCACCTATTTCGCCCAACGTTTGGTGTTTCACCCCATCAGGACAATATTCCGCGATCAAATCGTCAATCCTGCTCATGTTCATGCTCCCGATACTGGCTGAAGGATAGTTCCATGTACTGTTTCCTCATTCTGTATTCCGAGGACTCTGGGTACGTTAAGTCCTTGCCTATACGCGCAATAGGACTGAAATAGCATCCGTATGCTTCCAGCACTGGCGAATAGTCAGATGACACGGCGCAAGCAACAGAATTTCGGTTCCTTCCGCCATTCAGCGATAATCGGACTTCGCGAAGTGCTAACTTATTGAATCCTTTTTCATAAAAAAGGTAATTCTCCCCACCGGCGCGGGCATGGGACTTATAGACAAGACAATCAGGATCCTGGGCCTTGATCATCCTAAGCAATTCCAATTCAGCTTTGTTTAGCGGCGCAGCGTTATCGACCTTGTCGATTATCGCTTGTATCTCGAGATTACGAGCATCCACAAGAACCAATGGTTCTTGATCCATCAAGGTAGGCCATGTGCTGGTCGCATCATCGTACGCTTTGAACAGAATCACATCAGACGAAGCGCCGTGTTTTCTAATTTCAGCTTTTGCTGTTTCCGCACTGCTCGACCAATAAGACAAGCGCTGATTGCCGAATACGCTACTATAGCGCCCACCGGAAGGCAATCTCAGATTCCCCGCATGCAATTCGCTAACTGTTTTCCCGTACATCGAGTGACTGAATTCAACGCAGCGATAGAAGTCGAACTCTTGACTGCATGCCACAGGGATTTCGGGAAGATACTGTGTCCTACCAAAATAGCCCTCGTGCCTGAAACGACTTCAACCACTTCAGCTCTCCAAATACCGCGATGATGGCGTCGATCTGGGTGCGGAGTTCGTTCTCTCGTGCCACGATGTCGGAGATCTGCCGGTTGAGTGCGGCGATGTCGATCTTCTCTCTCGTGTCTTTGGGCTGCACATAGCCGCTGACCGACAACACGTAATCGTTCTTGCGGATATCCTCAAGAGAGGCAACGGCGGAGAAATGCTCAACCGGTTCACGTTTCACATAGGCATCCATGATGGCGGCGATGTCGTCGGGTGAAAGCTGGTTCTGGTTACCGACGTGCACGAACCGTTCCGACGCATCGATGAACAGCACACTGTCATCGGTTTTCGATTTTTTGAGCACGATAATGCAGGTGGCGATGGAGGTGCCGAAGAACAGGTTCGGCGGCAGCTGAATCACCGCGTCGATGAAGTTGCCCTCCAGCAGATATTTGCGGATCTTCTGCTCCTTGCCACCGCGATAGAGCACGCCGGGAAACTCGACGATGGCCGCGGTGCCGTCGGCCGCCAGCCAGGAGAGCATGTGCATGGTGAACGCCAGATCGGCCTTCGACTTCGGCGCAAGCACGCCAGCCGGAGAAAATCGTGGATCGTTGATGAGCGTGGGGTTGTCATCACCCTCCCACTTGGTGGAGTAGGGCGGGTTGGACACGATCACCTCGAACGGTTCGTCGTCCCAGTGCTGGGGATTGATCAGCGTGTCACCGTAGGCAATGTTGAAATGGTCGTAGTTCACATCGTGCAGGAACATGTTGATGCGGCACAGGTTGTACGTGGTCAGGTTCTTCTCCTGGCCGAAAAACCCTTGCCGGACTTTATCCTTGCCCAGCACCTTGATAGATTGCAGCAGCAGGGAACCAGAACCGCACGCCGGGTCGTAGACCTTGTTCACTTCGCTCTTGCCGTGGGTGGCGATGCGGGTCAGCAGCTCGCTGACCTCCTGCGGTGTGAAGAACTCGCCACCGGACTTGCCGGCGTTCGCCGCGTACATGGTCATCAAATACTCATACGCGTCACCGAACGCATCAATTGTGTTGTCCGCAAAGCTCTCCGTGCCCAAGTCCAGATTACCGATGGCGTTGAGCACCTTCACCAATTTAGCGTTACGTTCCACCACGGTATCGCCGAGCTTGCGGCTGTTCAGGTCCAAATCGTCGAACAGACCGCGCAGACTGGATTCCGAGCGGGAGCCGATGGCTGAACCCTCGATATTCTTGAACACCCGCTGCAGCGTCTCGTTCAGGTTCTCGTCCGCATCGGCACATCTGCGCACGTTGGCGAACAAATCGGACGGGAGGATGAAATAGCCCTTTTCCTCCACCATCGACTTACGCACCTGCTCGGCCGTGGCATCGTCCAGCTTGGCGTAGTCGAAATCCACATCGCCGGCCTGGTGCTCGTACCCGTTGAGGTAAGAGGTGATGTCTTCGGAGATGAACCTGTAGAACAGGAACCCCAACACATACTGCTTGAAGTCCCAACCGTCCACCGAGCCACGCAGCACATTGGCGATATTCCAAATCGCCTTATGCAATTCCGCGCGCTGCGCGCCGCTATTCGTCATGTCATGCCTTCTTTAAAATCGTAAAGTATAACCCCCAACGATACCAAGTGTGCAGGTTCACACACCGGTCGCGTTGTCTCAATGAAAGCGCGACGACTCCGCCGAGGTTGCGATACTGGCGGTTCGCCACGGAACACCGTCGCGTCCGGCGCGCGCGGCACAATAGGGGACTATGACTGATGCTGAAAACACCAAACCCGAACTGCCCAAGAACGTTCGTGTTCGCTTCTGCCCGTCGCCGACCGGAACCCCGCATGTCGGCATGATTCGTACCGCCCTGTTCAACTGGGCGGAAGCTCGCGCCACCGGCGGCACGCTGATCTTCCGTATCGAAGACACCGACGCCGTGCGCGACTCCGAAGAAAGCTACAACCAGATCCTCGAATCCCTGCGTTGGCTGGGTATCGACTGGGACGAGGGCATCGATGTGGGTGGCCCTCACGGCCCGTACCGCCAGTCCGAGCGTACCGCCATCTACAAGGATGTTGCCGCCAAGCTGCTCGAAGCCGGCTACGCCTACGAGTCCTTCTCCACTCCTGAGGAAATCAAGGAGCGCAACCTTGCCGCCGGCCGTCCGGCCGAGTTCGGCTACGATGGCTACGACCGCAACCTGACCGATGAACAGAAGGCCGCCTTCCGCGCCGAGGGCCGCAAGCCTGCGCTACGTATCAAGATGCCTGATGAAGACATCGCCTTTGACGATCTGATTCGTGGCACCATCGAGTTCAAGGCCGGCTCCGTGCCGGACTACGTGATCGTGCGCCCGAACGGCGATCCGCTGTACACGTTGACCAACCCGGTCGACGACGCGATGATGGAAGTCAACGTCGTGCTGCGCGGCGAGGACCTCCTGAGCTCCACCCCGCGCCAGATCGTGCTTTACCGTTACCTTATGGAACTCGGCATCGCCAAGGAGATGCCGCTGTTCGGCCACATGCCGTACGTGATGGGCCAGGGCAACAAGAAGCTCTCCAAGCGCGACCCGGAGTCCAACCTGTTCAACCACCGCGACAATGGCTTCATCCGCGAGGGCCTGCTCAACTACCTGGCCCTGCTCGGCTGGTCCATTGCACCGGACCGCGACGTGTTCTCCATGGACGAGATGACCGAGAAGTTCGACGTGCGCGACGTCAAGGCCAACCCGGCCCGCTTCGACATCGACAAGGCCATCTCCATCAACGCCGAGCACATCCGTATGCTTGAGCCCGAGGACTTCCTGCGCCGCTCGGTGCCGTACCTGCACCGCGACGGTGTGGTTTCCGCCGACAACTGGGATGCCCTGACCGACCGTGAGCGTGAGGTGCTGACCGCCGCCGCTCCGCTGGTTCAGCCGCGCGTGCGCCTGCTGGGTGAGGTTGCCGGCATGGTCGGCTCCCTGCTCTCCACCGAGGGCTACTTGGAGCCGGCTGACGACGCCAAGAAGCAGCTGAAGGATTCTGCCGGCGAGGTGCTGGACAAGGCCATCGCCGCACTCGAGGCTGTGGATGAGGCTGACTGGAAGACCGACAACCTGCATGAGACCCTGAACAAGGCTCTGGTTGAGGAGGGCGGCTACAAGCCGCGCCTCGCTTTCGGTCCGGTGCGTGTGGCCATGTCTGGTCGTCGCGTGAGCCCGCCGCTGTTCGAGTCCATGGAGATCGTCGGCAAGCCGGTTTCCCTCGCTCGCCTGAAGGGCCTGCGCGAGCACCTGTGAGCTAAGGTTCCTTCCGTGCTCGGCTGAGCTGTAAGGACACTCAAGGTGGGCGTCTGCATGTGCAGATGCCCACCTTTTCTTGTATTCAGTGATGAGCTGGAACAGCTGGAAAGTCTTACCGCTGCGCCGCATGCCAGTGAGAATATGTACGAGGTTGAACATGGCTGGTTTGTGCAGTGAGGTCACGAAACGTGCCTTGTAGGTGGTTTCGCCTTCATGCGTCCATGAAACGGTTGATAGGTAACCGGGCGGCGGTCTTTGACGTGACATTGCATTACAAGCATCGCGACGCGCTCGCTGTCGCAAGGGAACATAAGCGCCTCATTTGGTTCTTGAAGGCTGATTTGCCGGCTATGAATGTGCAAGGCAAAGATCATTGCCTCATCTGCAATTTCATCAGTGCATTAGATGGTAATTCATCAGTAGTGCTTACTGATAATCCGTCAGTAGAGTTCATGCAAATTCATCAGTAGTGGCAGCGTAGCACTTGAAATCGTTGAAATTCCGCGCGACACGCCGTAAGTTGCGTAAGGGTGAATACTTGCGTATATTTATCACTCGTTGCGCGGTTCACCGAGCAGCCGGTTGAAAAACTGAATATGCCCCCATCGTCTAGCGGTCTAGGACTACGCCCTCTCACGGCGCCAACACCGGTTCAAATCCGGTTGGGGGTACGACGAACAACTCCTTGGAGTTGCTACGCCAAGCCAAATTGGGATGTGGTGTAATTGGCAACACAGCTGATTCTGGTTCAGCCATTCTTGGTTCGAGTCCAGGCATCCCAGCCAATGACCCTCGCGGAATGCGAGGGTTTTTTGTTTTCAGGGAAGTAGCCGCTTGAAAAGCGACTTCCCTGCATATGAGTGCGCATAAGAGCGCTAAGAGCGCATACGTGTGTATGAAAGTACGAGAACGAAGGAGATCGAAGTATGTCCGCTGGGCAGCAGGCTGTACCGGCAAACAACGCCAACAATGCAAGCAATGAAGGCGCTCAGAAGAAGCACATGTCTAAGGCGGCCGTCGCCATTATCGCCGTGGTGGTCGTGGCCATTATCGTCGTGGCCGGTGTGTTCGGCTTCCGCGCCTACTCCGATGCTCAGTACAACAATGCAGTCGCCGCTTGCGCCGCCGCTTCCGAAAATGTGCGCAACGCCACTAATGACTACAACAACTTGGTCAATGGCGATGCTTCCGAAGCTGCTGCGCTCACCAAGAAGGATGTAAAGGATGCCTCCACGCTGGACGCCCTCAACAAGGAACTGAGCGTGGAACTGCCGGTATACGAAGGCTGCGTAGCTGACGACACTGCCGGCTTCAAGTCCGCTACTGCGAAGCTCAACGAGCAGGCTGATTGGTACAAGGCTTATACTCAATCGCTGCAGAAGGCTGTGGATGCCGTGAACGCTTCCAAGAAGTAAGCGAGCACAGCCTCACCATTGTCGTCAAAGCCGTCTTGCGGTTGCGCAAGGCGGCTTTTGCTATTTTGCTCAATCGGCTTGCTGCTGTAATGCTGCTGCATTGATTGCGTCGAATGCAGGTAAATTCGTCTTACTTTTTTTGCGCAGTTTTTCCCTGCGCGTGTCGCGATGATGCGAATATAGATGTGAAGGTTAACAACGTAGTCGTTTATTGGGTTTTGTGATTTCACTCACGTTGTAATTCAATGTCAAATATGTGGCGATTCTCCGTATTTGCTGAGATTGCTATTAAGAATAGCTTCTTGTAAAGTGTCTTATCGTAATTGCGAATGCGTATTCTTCAATGAAGAAGGCATCTGCTTCACCTCGAAGAAGAGATTAAGGAAAATATAGTTAATGAAAAAGAAGAAGACTATATCGGCTGCGCTGGCAACAGCGTTAGCCTTAACCTGCATGGGCAGCGGGGGAGGTACTGCGTTCGCAGTGCCCCTGTCTGATGCTGACTTGCAGACTTTGGCAAGTCAGATTCAGCAAATCAACGATACTTCTGATTCTGCAACTGCTTCCGAGACTCCTTCCGCACAAGCCGATGCGGTTGAAGGCTGGACTATTGATTCCAACATCGCTCAGGGCGGCGAAATCCTGGAGATGGCAAACGGTTGGCTGCACCTCAAGTCCACTGCCTCTAACGGTAATGCGGCAGCGAACCCCAGCTCCAGCAACAACTGGCCGGCAGTAGCCGTATGGGGCACAGATTACGACTTCTCCAAGGCCGGCTCCTTCCACGCCACCATCAAATCCCCGCAGGAAGGCTCCGCCAACCGCTTCGGCTTCTACCTGGGCTACAACGACCGGGCAGCGGCCTGTTCATCGGCTACGATTCGGACGGCTGGTTCTGGCAGACCTACACCGGTGGCGGTAGCGGCAGCTGGTACAGCGGTGCTCGTATCGCTGCTCCGAGCGCCAACGAAGAGCACGACATTCAGGTCTCCTGGACCGACGCCAAGGTCGCCACACTGACCGTGGATGGCCAGAAGGCATTCGATGTCGATTACTCCGCAATGGCGAACCTCTCCAACAAGCTTGCCATCAAGGCCGGCTCCTGGAAGGGGCTGAACCAGGTCACCGACGTGTACATCAAGGACTTCCCGGAGGTTGTCGAAGCCGCCAAGCACGCGGTTTCCGGCAAGGTTGTGGACGCTGGAGGCGCTG
>ENA-OQNC01000172-OQNC01000172.1-human-gut-metagenome-genome-assembly--contig:-NODE-172-length-10191-cov-2.429650_pt1 | contig 10191 bp, 8 predicted proteins | sample MGYA00242626_ERZ504874 | MGnify/ENA primary metagenome ERZ504874 (study PRJEB26092, sample SAMD00036411) | human gut metagenome | host: Homo sapiens | study: EMG produced TPA metagenomics assembly of...
ACCTTACAAGCCATGAGAGGTATAACCGTTCCCTTCTATTTTGAAAAACTGAATAGTTAGATTTTTTCAAAATAGGGATGCGTCGAAAAGACGCATAAACGCACGAAAAATGCGGGCATCCGACATGCAGTGTTCATTGAATCACTGTATATCGGATGCCCGCAATCGTTTCAAGCCGATTGAAGAGCCTTAGCTCAGCCGCCCATCAGCATCACGCCTTAACAACCTCTACGATCAGCTCGGCACCTTCCTTCACCTCGAAGGAGGTCGCCAGCGTCTCGTGGGCGATCAGGTCGCGGAACTGCTCGACCTTGGCCACGTCGTCAGCAGGCACGGTCAGCACCAGCGAGATGCGGTCCGCGATGTCCAGATCGGCAGCCTTACGTGCGTCCTGCACAGAACGAATCACGTCGCGGGCGTAGCCCTCGGCCAGCAGGTCGTCATCCAGCGCGGTGTCGAGGATCACGAAGCCACCGGTCGGCAGAGCGGCGGAGACCGAAGCGGCGGCCACGGTGGCGTTCTCCTCCTCCACACGGTTGATCAGCTCGTACTCGCCTTCGACCAGCGCAAGGTCGCCGGACGGCGTGGAGACCACCGGCGCACCGGACGCAGCATCGACATGCCAGTCGCCGGACTTGGAGGCCTTGATGGCGAACTGCACCTGCTTGCCGAGGCGCGGACCCGCAACACGGGCGTTCACACGCAGCTCGTGCACGATCTTCAGACCGTGGGCGGCGGCGTCTTCCAGAGTCGAGAACTCAATGTTCTTAATATTTAATTCAGACTTCAGCAACTCGTCGTATGCCTTGACGGCGTCCACGTTCTCGACCACCACGGTGAGCTTGGAAAGCGGCTGGCGCACGCGGATCTTGGCGGCCTTGCGCAGGGACAGGGTGCCGGAGACGACCTCGCGCACCTTCTCCATCGCGTCCACCAGAGCCGGATCGTCGACCAGCACACGGCCGAGTTCGGTGTCTTCACCGGTCTTCTCGTCCACCACGAACGGCCAATCGGCCAGGTGCACGGACTCACCGCCGGTCAGACCACGCCACACGGACTCGGCTTCCATCGGGGCCAGCGGCGCAAGCACGCGCATGAACGCCTCAAGCACGGTGTACAGCGTGTTGAACGCGGAAGCGTCCTCATTCCAGAAACGGTCACGGGTGTTGCGGATATACCAGTTGGTGAGCACGTCGATGAAGTCGGAGACCGCATCGCAGGCGTCGGAGATTGCGAACTCGTTCAGCGACTTCTCGGCGGCCAGCACCAGACGACGGGTACGGGCCAGCAGGTAGCGGTCCATCTCCGGCAGGCCGGCGACCTCGTCCGCGCGCAGCTGGCGGGCGTCGAATCCGGCCCCACCGTTGGCCGCGTTGGCGTACAGGGTGAAGAAGTAGTACGAGCTCCACACTGGCAGCATGACCTGACGCACGGTGTCGCGAATGCCTTCGGCGGTGACGATCAGGTTGCCGCCACGCAGGATCGGAGAAGACATGAGGAACCAGCGCATGGCGTCGGAACCGTACTTGTCGAACACGCCGTTCACGTCCGGGTAGTTGCGCAGGTGCTTGGACATCTTCTGGCCGTCGGAGCCGAGCACGATGCCGTGGCAGATCACGTTCTTGAACGCCGGGCGGTCGAACAGGGCGGTCGCCATCACGTGCAGCAGGTAGAACCAGCCGCGGGTCTGGCCGATGTATTCCACGATGTAGTCGGCCGGGAAGTGCTGTTCGAACTTCTCCTTGTTCTCGAACGGGTAGTGGAACTGCGCGAACGACATGGAACCGGACTCGAACCAGCAATCGAGCACATCGGAAATACGGTGCATGTGCGACTTGCCGGTCGGGTCGTCCGGGTTGACGCGGACCAGGTTGTCGATCCACGGACGGTGCATGTTGATGTTGCCGTCCTTGTCGCGCGGGTAGTCACCGAAGTCGGCCTTGAGCTCTTCGAGAGAACCGTAAACGTCCACACGCGGGTACTTCGGATCGTCACTCACCCACACCGGAATCGGGGAACCCCAGAAGCGGTTGCGGGAGATGGACCAGTCGCGCGCGTTGGCGAGCCACTTGCCGAACTGGCCGTCCTTGACGTTGCCAGGGATCCAGTTGATTTGCTGGTTCAATTCCAGTAGACGCGGCTTGATCTTGGTCACGGACACGAACCAGGAGGAGACCGGCTTGTAGATCAGCGGAGTGGCGCAACGCCAGCAGTGCGGGTAGGAGTGCACGTAGCTCTTCTCCTGGAAGAGGATCGCGCGGCGCTCTTCCGGAATCTCGGCGAGCGGGCCGTCGCCGGCGCGCAGGTTGCGCAGGATCGGCAGGTTGGCGTCGAACACGAAATCGCCCTCGTAGTCAGGGCACTGCGCGGTGAAGCGGCAGCCATCGTCGAGCACGTCGGTGCTCTTGATGCCCTTGGCGTTGAGCGTGTTCATATCGTCTTCACCGTAGGGGGCCTGGTGAACCAGGCCGGTACCTTCGACGGTGTCGACGTAGTCGGCGGTGAAGATCGTGTAGCCGTTCGGGCCAGGCACGTGGCCTTCGGATTCGGCCTCGTCACCCGCGAAGTACGGGAAGACCGGGTAGTAGCGTCGGCCTGCCAGCTCGTTGCCCTTGAGTTCGCGCACGACCTCGTAGTTCTCGCCGAGTTCCTTCTCATAGTGCGGCAGCAAATCCTTGCCGAGGTAGAACTTCTTGCCAGCGAACTTGCCTTCGGTCGGGCGGACCTCGACGTAGTCGATGTCGGCGCCGACCACGATGGCGAAGTTGGTGGGCACGGTCCACGGGGTGGTGGTCCAGAAGACGGCGTAGGCGTCGTCCTCATCGCGCATCTTGACGGCCACGGATACGGTGGTGTCCTGGCGGTCCTGGTACACGTCGGCGTCCATGCGCAGCTCGTGCGCACTCAACGGCGTGCGGTCCTTCGGGCAGTACGGCAGCACGCGGTAGCCTTGGTAGGCCAGGCCCTTGTCGTAGAGCTGCTTGAAGGCCCACATCACGGATTCCATGTACGGGATGTTCAGGGTCTTGTAGCCGTGCTCGAAGTCCACCCAACGGGCCTGACGATGCACGTAGTTCTGCCATTCGTTGGTGTACTTCAGCACAGAAGCGCGGCAGGCGTCGTTGAACTTGTCGATGCCCATCTTCTCGATCTGGTCGACCGAGTCGATGCCGAGTTCCTTCTGCGCCTCAAGCTCGGCGGGCAGGCCGTGGGTGTCCCAGCCGAACACGCGGTTGACCTTGCGGCCCTTCATGGTCTGGTAGCGCGGGATCACGTCCTTGGCGTAGCCGGTCAGCAGGTGGCCGTAGTGCGGCAGACCGTTCGCAAAAGGCGGGCCATCGAAGAACACGAATTCGTTCTGGCTGTGGTCGCCGGAAGGGTTGCGTTCAACGGACTTCTGGAAGGTGTCGTCCTTGTCCCAGTAGTCGAGAACGGTCTCCTCCATGTCGGGGAAGCTGGGGTTCGGCGCGACGTGCGCGGTCTCGCCGCCCTCGTTCGCCTTGGGATATACGTTTTCGCTCACCGTAAATCTCCTGTTAGTACTGTGCACTGGTCCTACAGGAGCGTCATTGATGGCGATTGCCGGGCGCCGACGTGTGCCGGCTGGGTTCACGAATGTCACGTACCGAACCGTGGGCCGATCGCGTCAATCGCCTCGCAGCCGGAACTGACTGTGTTCCGCCCGGAACAGCCCTGTCTGCCGTTCCTGCCTACGAGGACGATGACGGGCGCTGGTATGCGCTCCGCACCGCGGTACCACCTCGCTTATCGCACCGGTTGCGCCGCTCCGAACTGTTGCACTCGGAGCCGCGAGCCTGCGCGACCGCTTGTGTTCGGCTGTCTCGGGCCGATCCCGTCGGTTCTACTGGGCGATTGCCGCCGTTCTTCCGAAGACTCCCCGCTGATAACGGATCACTGCCTCACAACGGTGCATATCCTAACACGCCACGCGGTCAAATCGCCGAGAATGTTCATCAGGAATGATCATTTTTTTCTCATTTTTGTATTCATCGCGTGCACCATTGTCAGCAAACACGCTAGGCTCCTTTACCGGCGATATTGCACATCTGGTTCAGGGACGGCTCCCGTATGGGCCGGAGAAAGGATTGTTGAGGAATGACGTACGATTTCACGTCGATTATGGACAGGCATGGCAAGGATGCGATTGCGGTCGATGGGTTGGGAACCGACCTAGGTTTCGCTCCCGACCCACCGAGGGACGGATTTGACGTGATTCCGATGTGGGTGGCGGACATGAACTTCCCGACCGTGCCCACGATCCCGCAGGCCATCATCGAACGGGCGAAGCATCCCGCCTACGGGTACTTCTCCCCCACCGACGACTATTACAGCTCCATCATCGACTGGCAGTCCACGCGCAACGGGGTCACCGGATTGACCCGGGAGGCGATCGGCTACGAGAACGGGGTCCTGGGCGGTGTGATCAGTGCGCTGACCGCGTTCGCCGCCCCCGGCGACGGCGTGCTGCTGCACAGCCCGACCTACATCGGGTTCACCCGGAGCATCGAAAACAACGGCTACCGCATCGTCCACAGTCCGCTCACGCTGGACGAGCGCGGCGTATGGCGCATGGATTACGAGGATATGGACAGGAAGCTCAAGGAGCATCACATCCACGTGGCCGTGTTCTGCAGCCCTCACAATCCTTGCGGGCGCGTGTGGGAACGTTGGGAAATCGAGAAGGCCATGGAAGTGTACAAGGCCAACGATTGCGTGGTCATTTCCGACGAGATTTGGTCCGATTTGACTCTGGGGAACCACCAGCACATCCCCACCCAATCGGTCAGCGAGGACGCACGCAACAGGACCGTGGCGTTCTACGCGCCCAGCAAGACCTTCAATCTCGCCGGACTGGTGGGAAGCTACCACATCATCTACAATCCCACACTCCGGGACCGCATCGTGGCCAAAAGCTCGAAATGCCACTACAACGACATGAACGTGCTTTCCATGCACGCGCTGATCGGCGCCTACCGGCCCGAAGGCCATGAGTGGCTCGACGAACTGAAGGCGGTGCTCACCGGCAACGTCGATTACGCCTACGACTACATCACCAAGCATTTCCAAGGAGTGAGTCTGGCCAAACCGGAAGGCACCTACATGCTGCTGCTCGACTGCGAGCAGTGGTGCGAACGCCACGGCCTGAGCCTGCCCGAGTTGGAGAAACGCGGCTGGGATGTGGGCGTCGCATGGCAGGACGGCGACATGTTCCAGGCCCCCTACAGCATCCGCGTCAATCTCGCATTGCCCTTGAGCCGCGTCAAGGAGGCCATGCGCCGCCTTGACCAATACGTATTCAACGCGTAAACGGCATGCATCCGCGATTGCGGTGTCCTGGAAAGACGAATGCCGTCAACGAGGTTGGTGCCCGTTGGCGGCATTCGTCATACGTTGGCCGAACCGGGCGAAACCCAAGTTGCCAAGTTGCCGTGCGCTATGAGGTGGATGCCGCCAGCGGACGTGTACATCTGACCGCCCGATATGCCGGTGCCACCGATGCGCCGACGCTGCCGGCATTCGGATTGGAATGGACACTTCCCAAGCAGTACGAGAACCTGCGCTTCTACGGCCTTGGCCCCGAGGAAACCTATCACGACCGTCTGCACGGCGGCAAGCTCGGCATTTTCGAGCGCACCGCGGCCGAAGACAATGCACCGTATCTGGTGCCGCAGGAGACCGGCAACCATGAAGACTTGCGTTGGGCCGAAGTGCTTGACGCCCAAGGACACGGCATGCGTATCAGCCAGGCCGGCAGCGAACATTTCGCGGCGAGCCTGTTGCCGTACAGCTCGCTCATGCTGGAAGAGGCGACCCACCAGAACGAGTTGCCGCCGGTCCGTCACACGTTCCTGCGCCTGTTGGCCGCGCAAATGGGCGTGGGCGGAGACGATTCATGGGGCGCGCCCGTCCATGAGCAGTACCAGCTGCCCGCCGATCGCGCCTACACGCTCGACGTGAATCTGGAACTGTTCTAACAGCGATAAAGAAGCTCCCTCTGACGAGGGAGCTTCTTTATCGCACAGAGGGAGCTTCTTTATCATGCTGGTACGAAACTGTCACGCACCACTAGGGTGGTGGAGATGAAGGTATGGTGGTGCAGCGTGCGCCGACTGGAGATGACCTCGGCAAGCATCGTAATCGCAGTATCGGCCAGCTCATTCTGATCGATATCGTAACTGGTCAATGTCGGCGAAGTGTACTGGGTGATGGCCTGGTTATTGATACTGATCACACTGGTATCGCGAGGCACCAGCACTCCCGCAGCAGTAAACGCCTGCAGTACGCCGACTGCAATCGTGTCCGCAGCCACGATGAACGCATCCGGCATGTCATCTCGATGATCGTTAGCCGCTTTCTCCCCTAGAGTGCGCCCGGTGTCCACAGTGAACGCGCCTTGCGCGTAAATCAGGCCTTCCGCATCCAGCCCCAAACGCTCGGTCCAATTGCGGAATGCGGTTAATCGGCTGTCTTCCGGGTATTCGTGCAAACCCATCGTGAAGCCAGTACCGCCGATATAGCCGATGCGTCGTTTGCCCGAGGACACCAACACATCCAATGCGTCCAAAATGGTTTGGCTTAAATCCGGTTGTACCGAATCGAACAGGCTGGGCGCAGGATTGATGTCGATGAATACGCCATAGGGCAATACCAGATGGAGTTTCAACAGTTTATCCGAAGAGAGTACGGACGGTCCGATGGAAATGAAGCCGTCGAAATCACCGGCGTTGGCAATCAGATCGTCGATATGGGAAAACGACGTGAGTTCCATGTGCTGGGCTCTGGCATTGTCGCCGAGCACGGACCGCAGTTTCATCGAAATAGGCGTCCGCCAGTTCTTCCTCGCGGGTGGCGTTGTCCAAGTACGGCCACACGGCGTGGCAATGCGATACGGCGTGATCCGGTAGCGTAGCCAAGCTGCTCGCTGACCTCGATGATGCGACGTCGCGTCTCCGTCTTTGACCGGACAATTGTCGGGTCCCCATTGAGCAGCCGGGGATACCGTGGCCTGACGAGAAGCCTGATTTCTGCGCGATTTCCTTCATCGTGACCATAGTTGAGCCTTCCACGCCTCAGTACGTAACAATACGCAGTATTTCAGTAAATAACTTTACTACATAGTGTAACTCACGTCATGCGGGTATGACGCCGTATGGTTGCAGCATCGTCGATCCGCAGCGCTGATGAGAACGTGCATGTTTCAGGCCCTCCGATAATTATCGGGCAGGCGGGAATCCCCCGACCGTGGAGTCAATGCGCTGGATTTTCCCGGACTTGTCAAAGACAACGGTGATGTCCGGCGCAGTAAAACTGCCGGTCGAATCCCCGAATCGGTACGGATCACTCCAGTCGATAACGGCATGCATCGTCACGGTCCGAGTTTTCGCGTCATAGGACTCATTCGAGTACTCGATACTGTTATGCGTGGCCGTAGTCCCGCCCAGACCGCCGCCATTACCTTGATGCATTTGCTGACAATACTTCGTAAAATCCGCGCCGAGAACATTCGACACTGCATAGCGCCTAAATGAACGTGTTAGGTCTGCACCAATTCACGGCCGGCAATACTCCACACTTCTCAGTAATCAATTCGTACCAAACCGCTCACGAATCTGAGCGGCAGTACCATAAGAGGCTTGCGCACCGACCCCAGTCGCGGCGTACGCGGAAACGTACGAGGCCAACTGCGCACTGTCCGCCAACGCATGACCCGAGGCAAGTCCGGCCAGAACCGTGCCCATAAAGGCATCTCCGCACCCGGTAGTGTCGATGGCCGCAACCGCAACTGGCGCAATACGATAGATATCATCACCATCGATGACCACCGACCCATCCCCGCCAAGCGTAATTACCGCCTGATTAAAGCCGAAGTCATGCATCTGCCGCGCCACATCAGACCAGTCCAGTCCATCCCAATCGTCATCGTCAGGCTCGGCGATGTCCAGCAGCTGTGCCATTTCATGTTCATTGACCAGCAGAATGTCCGAAGCCTCGATAAGTTCAGCGGGTAGTTCAGCAACGAATGGCGAATCGTTGAGCAATACCTTGAGCCCGGCATCATGACAGAGGCGAGCGCATGCCGTGACCGTTTCCATCGGACTTTCCAAACACAGTCCCAGTACATCGGCTGAGGTCAGATTATCCCGCATCGATTGAATATACTCAACACTGACGTAAGCGTTAGAGCCGGGAGAATAAACAATCGTGTTCTCTCCTGCCGCGTCTACGGTGATGACCGTGGTCCCGCTGGCCCCATCCACGTGCCGAATATAACTGGTGTCCACACCGGTATCGTTCAATGCTTTAAGCAAAAAATCCGCATTAGCGTCGGAACCGAGCACACCAAACAATCGGACTTTGGCTCCAAGACGAGCGGCCGAAACAGCCTGATTCCCTGACTTGCCACCAGGAAGCACCCGCAACGGCCCTCCTAGCACTGTCTCCCCCGGTTTGGGCAGACGCTCGGTGGTGACGGTATAATCGGCATTCATCGAGCCAACGACGGACACGGCCCCATGAATGCAATCAAGAGAAACAAGCGTTTCATCCATAGCAGGCATGATATTCCCTTTCTGAATGATAGATGCTGTTGGTGCGGTAGTCTGTTCGATCAACATGCTCCGCACCAGCAGGCGCAATCAGACATTGCGTTTTGCCGTAAAACTCTTGCGAAATACGAACAGTACAATCATCGACAACACCGAAACCGCACACATAATCCAGAACATGTTGGAGGTCTGCGCTTCCACACCACTGCCAACACCGAACAGACCACCCTTGCCCATGGTGTCACTGGCCATGAGACTGGAGTATACGCCGACTCCGATAGAGGCCGAAGTGTTCATCATCAGATCGAGAATTCCCACGCCACGACCATTCTCCTCGACCGGCAACGCATCTGACGCAGCGTCGTAGATTGGCGTATATACAGCGGTAACACCAGCAATGAACAAGCAGGCAAGAAAAGTCAGCACTCCGAACCCACTCTTAATACAATCGAAGCAATAATCATGCCGACTCCGGGGAACGAGAAGTAAATGGCAATGAGCGCAGCAAATACCGCCAATATTCGTAATCCTGCGCTAACACACGGCTCTCAACATAGAAAACCGCACCTCAACCACCGGATGAGAATTGCTTCAACCCGATAATCGAGGTGCGGTTTTTGCAGGCGTACCGGCTACTCCAGTTCCACCGCGCCGGTGTACAGCTGGTAGTACTCGCCCTTCTGCGCGATCAGCTCGTCATGCGAGCCACGCTCGATGATGTTGCCATGGTCGAGCACCATGATCACATCGGAGTTGCGCACGGTGGACAGGCGGTGGGCGATGACGAAGACCGTACGGCCCTTCATCAGGTTATCCATACCAGCTTGCACAACCTCTTCAGTACGCGTATCAATCGAGGACGTGGCCTCGTCAAGGATCAGCGCAGGCGGATCGGCCACCGCCGCGCGAGCGATGGAGATCAGCTGGCGCTGGCCCTGGGACAGGCCGGAACCGTCGCCTTCGAGCACCGTGTTGTATCCCCCGGGCAGCATGCGGATGAAGCTGTCCGCATTGACCAGACGCGCGGCCTCGATGCATTCCTCATCGGTGGCGTTCAGGCGGCCGTAACGGATGTTGTCCATCACGGTGCCGGTGAACAGGTTCACGTCCTGCAGCACGATGCCCAAAGACCTGCGCAGGTCAGGCTTCTTGATGCCGGCCACGGAGATACCATCATACAGAATCTGGCCTTCCTGAATGTCGTAGAACCGGTTGATGAGGTTGGTCACGGTGGTCTTGCCGGCACCGGTGGCGCCGACGAGCGCGATCTTCTGGCCGGGCTTGGCGAACCAGGTGATGCCGTGCAGCACCGGCTTGTCCGGGTTGTAGCCGAAGGTCACGTTGGTGAAGCGCACGTCGCCGCGCAGCAGGGTCAGTCGGCCGTCGGGCGAGGTGATCGCCTGCTCCTTGGCCTTCATCGCCACCTCGCGGGCCGAGCCCTTGAGCTTTTCTGCGGCCTTCAGAGACCTCGTACCGTCGTCGCCGACCTCGCGCTTCAGGTCTTGCCTACCAGCAGGACCAAGGCGACGCCATCGCAGCCAAAATCGACGCGCTGACCGCCGAAATCAACGCAACCGCGCAAACGCTTGACGCGAACGCCGACCTCGCCAATCCTAAGGAATAT
>ENA-OQNC01000175-OQNC01000175.1-human-gut-metagenome-genome-assembly--contig:-NODE-175-length-10124-cov-2.845154_pt1 | contig 10124 bp, 10 predicted proteins | sample MGYA00242626_ERZ504874 | MGnify/ENA primary metagenome ERZ504874 (study PRJEB26092, sample SAMD00036411) | human gut metagenome | host: Homo sapiens | study: EMG produced TPA metagenomics assembly of...
TTTTTGCATTATTTCTGACTATTTTTTTACCTCCATGATTATAGCAGACCAGGACGGAATATCTGTATTCATGTAATTTCTCATTGCTGAAGATGCCGGACTGCTGCATAATGTTATAGTATTAGTATATGCGGCTGTTTTATTCATAGACTTACGAGTGTTTGCAGCAATATTCTCAAGTAAAAAAAAGCAGACCATTCGTATAGAATGAACAAAAAACAGCATTCAAATTTGTGAAAATAATAACGAAAAATATATTGCAATTTCTATGGATTGTGTTATAATTTCGATAAATAAATAATAGCGAAGTAGGATTTTATGCGTCAAGTGTTCACAGGCTGGGGAGTCGCCGTGAAACGAAAAGCAGAAAGCGTGCTGCTTACGATATGATTTCCGCACCCGTTGCTACATATGAGAGCATCTCATAATGTGGAGGGATTATTATTTATGTAACTACTCTATTTTTAAAACACATTATGGAGGTGTTTTTATTATGCAGAAAAAACAATATTGGAACGTAAAAACAATTGGTGTTCATGGCTCTTCTGATCGCCATGCATCTGGTACTCACACGAGTTCTGGTCATTGATCTTGGTGCGTACCGTATTTCTGTGGGAAGTGTATGTACAATCCTTGCAGGTCTGTGGCTGGGACCGGTGGCAGGCGGTGTCTGTGGATTATGTGCGGATATTATCGGGTGCTTTATGAAAGGCTATGCTGTAAATCCGTTTATCACAGTTGCAGCAATCCTCTGGGGTGTGCTTCCTGCCCTTGCAAAACCATTATTTGCAAACAGAAAGAAAACAGGAAAGACAGTTGGTATCTGCGTATCTATCGTGGTAACTGCAGTTCTCAGCTCTCTGGTTCTTACAACAGCAGGACTTGTGATCATGCTTGGATATAATTTCTATGCGATCATGCCCGGAAGACTGGTACAGTTTGCAATTATGATTCCGATCTACTGTGTACTGACCTGCCTGCTGTACTTCAGCCCGCTGACAGCAATGGTTGTTGGTAATGCGGCACCGGCAGTATTGAAGAAGAAAACCGTATAAATAAGGATTCAGAATAAAAAATGATGGCTTTGCTGAAATCAAGAAAAAATGGTAATAGTATAAGACTTGAATGATGGACTGATAAGATAACATAGCATGCGCGAACTATGTTAATTACATATCAATCGATTACCCCGAAAAAGAAAAAAGTAGAAGATAAAGAAGCCCGCTGTGGAGCAGATAAATAGAAACTGTCTTTATAGTGGGCTTCTTTGATTTGAGAATATCATCGGATTTATTTTTGTACTTTCATTTATTTCTCAGGTGGGAAATTTCCGTTTTCATCCGGCTGTACGCGGAACCAGTAAGTATAAAGCTGCTGGAATCCAAGTGATCTGTATAATGCCCGGGCATTGTCATTTCCCTCTACAACCTGAAGATATGCATTCTGTGCACCTTTTTTCATTCCTTCTTTCAGAAGTCCTGTGCAGATCTGACGGGCATAGCCATGTTTGCGGTATTCTTCTTTGACATGGATGGCGTAAATACCGATGTAGTCTCTGTCCAGGATACCAAGCCCGGTTGCGATGATCTGCCCGTCTATGCGGATGCAGGCGCAAATGGTTTCTTTGAGAATTGCCTGATACATGGATGGTACAACTTTTCTGTGAATCGGATTTATAGTATTTTTTAGATTGAACAGACTTTCAATCCATTCAGACGGAATGTTATTGTAGAATGTTACATCAGGATATGGAGTATCCAGATGTGCGGCGTTCATGCTCATTGCCATGACATTGGTGGTATGCTGGATGGCATATCCCCGATTCTCCAGAACATAATCAAAGTCAGGAGAGACAAGAGGACTGATCTTAAATACAGCGGGGGTTCCCAGACGCTTATATACGCTTTCACAATATGGGATTTTTTCCCGCCAGGTGAGGGTGGAATTGCCGAACTGTTCCACACTGTTGGTCCTGTGTGTATAAAAATAAGAAAATCTCAGGATCCAGCCGTCATATAATTCCATCTTGTGAGATGGCCAGGCATTCAGAGACATATCTTCGATCTGTTTAATTGTAGTTTCCATAATATAAGGAAGACTCCTTTCCATAATAAGTCCGCAGATATGAGCGAGGACAGTGATTTATTATACAAAGTTCCGGGAAAATGCGCAATAGCTTATCTGTTCAGGGATTGTTATCAATGTTTTGAAGGAGAGGGAACAGTTTCTCGGCCAGAAGCCTATGTCCATACAAAGTAAGATGAATCCCGTCTGTTGTTATGGTATCAAATCCCGATTGAGTTGCTTCCTTATTAAAATAGTCATGCAGAGGCAAAAATGGAAGTCTGAATCTGACAGAGAGCTGTCGGATAATATCAGACATAGTATGGACATAGGGAATCCATGTCTTATATTCTTCCGGATGTGGAAAGATAAAGGGTTCCATAAGGATTACCTGCCTGGCATCTGCAGTGAGCAGATTCAATAATTCATTGTAATGAGTGGCAAACTCTCTCATCATCTGTTCTTTCTGAGAAGCCGTCCGGTCTGTGTTCATTATCAGACCGATATCATTGATGCCGATCAGCAGAGTTACAACAGGAGAGTGATGCAAAGAAATACGGTGTTGGCGGATATTTTCAAGGACTCTTGTCACAGTGAAGCCATCTATGCCACAGTTCCTGAAATGTATGGCACCTGTTGATTTATCTGTTAACTGTACAGCGCTTGATGAGCGTCCGATAGTATCTCCGGATATGGAGAAAGAAGGAGTCTGATTACGGAACATTTCTGAGAGTATCTGTACATACCCATTTCCCAGAGGAAAATCTTCAAATAAATGATTACAGTCCGTAATGCTGTCTCCCAGACAAATGATTTGCATAAAAAACCTCCTGTTTGGTATTACCAATATAAGGATTGGTAAGTGCAGAGATATAAAATTTATATAAAAACCATATAAAATAATATCATCTGCTTACAGTTCGGTCAATGAAAATTGCCTTTTTTTCGTGAAAATGCATTAAAAAAATTATGAAAATACTATTTTCAATCAAAATGTCTGGATGAAATGCACAAAAAGAAAATCTATTTTTGCCAGAAATAGTCAAAATAATTGTTGACTTTTTAACGGATTTTAATATAATAATCTCAAAATCTTGAATCGATGGAAAGCTTATGAAATATTTTACAGACATAAGTTTAGGAATCCTGGCTGAGGCATCTGAGGCAGACAGCATAAAAAGCCAGAATATCTTCCGGAGATTTAAATAGAAAAAGGAGGGAAAAGAAACGGGTAATTTAGCAGACACGTTAATGGAAGAACTTCAATGTAAGACAGTTTTTACCATACCGGTGTTTGGAGGAATACCAGTTGCAGAGTCAGTAGCAGTGACATGGGTGATCATGGCAGTGTCTTTTAATTTTGTCATTGGTGCTCGTAAGAAACCTGAGTGTGGAAAACCCCGGTAAGAAACAGATTTTGTTGGAAACCGGTGTCAGTTTTCTTCATAACTTCTTTAAGGATATCCTTGGAGAAGAGGGAAAAATGTATATTCCCTATCTGATGACAGTTGTCATTTACATTGGAATTGCAAACATTTTCGGTGTGTTTGGATTTGTACCGCCTACAAAGGATTTGAACTGTACGATCGGTCTTGCGATCACAAGTATTTTTCTGATCGAGTATGCAGGATTTCATAAGAAAGGTCTGAAAGGCTTTCTTAAAAGCTTCGCAGAGCCGGCACCGATCATGCTGCCGATTAATATTCTGGAGGTCGTTATTCGACCGACATCACTTTGTATGCGACTTTTTGGTAATGTGTTAGGAAGCTATGTGGTTATGAAACTTCTTGAGTTTATATGCCCGGCAGTTCTTCCTATTCCATTCAGCCTGTATTTTGATTTCTTTGACGGATTCATTCAGGCGTATGTATTTGTATTCTTAACTTCTTTATTTATCAAAGAAGCTATTGATAAAAAAGATTACTGTTCATACAGGAATATGACACCTATATAAGACCTGAGACGCGGGACATAAGGGATAAGACAGCAGTTATGAACAGCACTTAAATGCTGTCCGGATATTCGGTGGGTCATAACGGTCATAAACAACCGTTGGTATAGACATCTGTTGCACAGACATACAAATGATCTCATCGGAATATCGACAGGATAGCATATTGTGAAGAAAGATTTGTAATATTTAGTTTATTTCAGTTAAACAACAGGAGGAAAAAGTTATGTTAGTAGCTATTGGAGCAGGAATCGCAGTTTTAACAGGTATTGGCGCTGGTATCGGTATTGGTATGGCAACATCCAAAGCAGTAGAAGCAATCGCAAGACAGCCGGAAGCAGAAAGCAAGATCAGCAAATCCCTTCTTTTAGGATGTGCCCTTGCCGAGGCAACAGCTATTTACGGTTTCGTTATCGGTCTTCTGATCGTTATCATGCTTGGCTAATTGATGGATAAAGAATAACTAAGAAAGGCAGGTGGGACAGGTGATCGAGATTAACATCAACCTGGTCTTTACAATTATTAACCTGATTGTTCTTTATCTTTTAATGAAAAAGTTCTTATTTGGTCCGATCCTCAATGTGATGGAGCAGAGAAAAAACATGATCGACCAGCAGTTCGCAAGTGCCAAAGATACAGAAGAACAGGCATATGAACTGAAAGGCAAATATGAAGATGCACTGAAATCTGCGAAAGACGAATCCATGCGTATTGTAAACCAGGCGAAGGATGAGGCAAAAGTACAGGCTGAGCGTATTGTAAAAGATGCAAACACACAGGCTGGTACAATGCTTGACAAAGCAAAGGCAGATATCAGGACAGAGCAGGAAAATGCTATGAAGGCTATGGAAAGCAGAGTGGCAGAGATCGCGCTGGATGCAGCCTCAAAGATCATGGGAGAGAAAAACAGCAGTCAGCAGGATTTGTCCCTTTATGACCAGTTTATAAAAGAGGCAGGTGATTCCAATGACGGAAACAAGCATTAATTATGCAAAAGCATTATATGAGCTTTCTGTCCCGGAAGAAGCTGTTTTGGAGACAGAAAAGATTTTCAGGGGTACCCCGCAGTTAAAAGGTGCCCTTGAGAATCCACTGGTTTCTTTAAAAGAAAAAGAACATGTAATTGACAGAGTCTTCCCACAGGAGATGAAAAATTTCCTGAAGGTGACCTGTAAATATCAGAAAATCAGCAGCATTTATGATATCCTGGAAGCATATGGCAATTACAGCCGCAAGCAGAAAGGAATTCTGAAAGCTGTTCTCACATATGTAACAAAACCGGAAGAAGCCCAGAAAGAGAAGATGGAAGATTTCCTTCGCAGGGAATTTGGAGCAAAGGAAGTAATCCTTACTCTCAGAGAAGACAAATCTTTGATCGGAGGCTTCATTCTTTCTGCCGGAGACAAAGAGTTCGACTGGAGTCTCCGCGGACGTTATAACAATTTAAGACAGAAATTGACACGGAGGTGAATAAAAGTTGGCTGCAATGAATCCAGATGAAATCATTTCGATTCTGAAAGAAGAAATTAAGAATTATGACGAAATCAGCAAGGACCAGGAAGTAGGAACAGTCATCTCCGTCGGAGATGGTATCGCCACGGTACATGGTATTGATCATGCTATGTATGGCGAGGTTGTAACCTTTGAGAATGGTCTGAAAGGTATGGTTCAGGATATCCGTGCAAACAGCATCGGATGTATCCTGTTCGGTAAAGATACAGGAATCAAAGAAGGAACAAAGGTAGCAAGAACCCAGAAGCAGGCAGGTGTGCCTGTAGGTGACGCTTTTATCGGAAGGATCGTAAACGCTCTGGGAGCGCCGATCGATGGTAAAGGTGAGATCAAGGCAGACGGGTATCGTCCGGTAGAGAATCCGGCACCTGGAATTATTGACAGAAAATCTGTAACAGTTCCTCTGGAAACAGGTATTCTTTCCATTGACTCCATGTTCCCGATCGGCCGTGGCCAGCGTGAGCTGATCATCGGTGACAGACAGACAGGTAAGACTTCTGTTGCACTGGATACCATTCTGAACCAGAAAGGCAAAGATGTAATCTGTATCTATGTTGCAATCGGACAGAAAGCTTCTACAGTAGCTAAGATTGTATCTACTCTGGAGAAACACGGTGCTATGGACTATACAACAGTATTCTCCTCTACAGCCAGTGACTGTGCACCGCTTCAGTATATTGTTCCTTATGCAGGTACTGCACTTGCTGAGTACTTCATGTATAAGGGAAAAGATGTATTAATGGTTTATGATGATTTATCCAAGCATGCAGTTGCATATCGTGCACTGTCATTGCTTCTGGAACGTTCACCGGGACGTGAGGCTTATCCTGGAGATGTATTCTATCTCCATTCCAGATTACTGGAGCGTTCCAGCCGTCTGAATGAAAAGGCCGGCGGTGGTTCTATCACTGCACTTCCTATCATTGAGACACAGGCAGGTGACCTTTCCGCATATATTCCTACAAACGTTATTTCCATCACAGATGGTCAGATTTTCCTGGAGAGTGACCTGTTTAACTCCGGTATGCGTCCGGCGGTTAACGTAGGTCTTTCCGTATCCCGAGTTGGTGGTGCTGCACAGGCAAAAGCCATGAAGAAAGCAGCAGGAAGTGTCCGTATCGATCTGGCTCAGTATCGTGAGATGGAAATCTTTACACAGTTCAGTTCTGATCTGGACGAGGCTACAACTCAGCAGCTGAAATACGGAAGCGGACTTATGGAACTTCTGAAACAGCCGCTTTCAAGCCCGTTAAGTCTTCATGAGCAGGTCATCACTCTTTGTGCGGCAACACACAAGGCAATGATGCACGTGGAAACCAAGAAGATGAAGAAGTATCAGAGAGATATGCTGGACTACTTTGACAGTGCTTATCCGGAAATCGGAAGAGAGATCGAGGAGAAGAGACAGCTTCCGGATGAACTGGCAGAAAAGATCGTGAAAGTGGCAGAAGAATTTGCAGATAAGAGCAGGTAGGTGTTGATATGGGCAGTACGAAAGAGATTCAGACTCGAATGAAAAGCATTCAGGACACCATGAAGATCACCAATGCCATGTATATGATCTCTTCATCCAAGATGCAGAAGGCCAAAAGAATCCTGTCCGATACAGAGCCGTATTACTATAATATGCAGGCAGCAATTTCCCGAATCCTGCGTCATATGCCGGATACAGGGCATCCTTTTTTCAGTATCCGTCATAAGATTGCGGAGGAAGACCGTAAGATCGGCTGTATCGTAGTTACCGGTGATAAGGGTATGGCAGGTGCCTATAACCATAATATCCAGAAAATGACAGAACAGTTTATGGCAGAGCATGAGCACTGCAAGCTTTATGTGCTGGGTATGGTAGGCCGTCAGTATTTCACGAAGAAACATATGGATATCGCAGAGAACTTTCCATATACAGTACAGAAACCGACCATGCACAGAGCGCGTCTGATCTCAGAGGAGATTGTCAGAGCGTTCTTGGACAGAGAACTGGACGAAGTCCGTATTTTCTATACGGAGATGCAGAGTGCAGTTGCCATGGAGCCGGTGAATATGCAGCTTCTTCCATTGAAGAAAGCAGAGTTCCTGCCAAATCAGGCAATGCTTGCGGACATGCCACAGGAGGAAATCGTGCTGTCACCATCAGCCGATGTACTTCTGAATACCATGATCCCAAATTACCTGACTGGTCTGATCTATGGATGTCTTGTAGAAGCCTATGCCAGTGAAAATAATGCCAGAATGATGGCAATGCAGTCCTCTACGGACAGTGCAAAGAAGATGCTCAGGGAGTTATCCATTGAGTATAACCGTGCGCGTCAGGCTGCCATCACACAGGAAATCACTGAGATTGTCAGCGGTGCAAAAGCACAAAAAAAGGAAGTGACGACGATGAACAAAGGTAAAATTGTACAGGTTATGGGACCTGTTGTAGACGTTGTTTTTGAAGATGGAAATCTTCCTGAGATCAAGGATGCCCTTGAGGTAGAGAACAACGGTAAAAGATGTGTAATGGAAGTTTCCCATCATCTGGGAAACAATATGGTACGCTGCATTATGCTGAGCGCAAGCGAAGGCTTACAGCGTGACAGAGAAGTCATCGCCACAGGAAGCGGCATTAAGGTTCCTGTAGGTGATAAGACACTGGGACGTTTATTTAACGTACTTGGTGATACAGTAGATGACGGTCCTTCCCTTGAGGGAGAACAGAAATGGGTCATCCACAGAGATCCGCCGGATTTCGAACATCAGAAACCGGCTGTAGAAATCCTGGAAACAGGTATTAAGGTTATCGACCTTCTTGCACCATATGCAAAAGGTGGTAAGATCGGTCTGTTCGGTGGTGCCGGTGTTGGTAAGACAGTCCTGATTCAGGAGCTGATCCAGAACATTGCCACAGAGCATGGCGGATATTCCATTTTCACAGGTGTTGGAGAGCGTTCCCGTGAAGGTAACGACTTATGGTCAGAAATGAAAGAGTCCGGTGTTCTTGAAAAAACAGCCTTAGTGTTCGGACAGATGAACGAGCCACCGGGATCCCGTATGCGTGTTGCTGAAACCGGACTGACAATGGCTGAGTACTTCAGAGATGAGGAACACAGAGATGTGCTTCTTTTCATTGATAATATCTTCCGTTTCGTACAGGCTGGTTCCGAGGTTTCCGCCCTTCTTGGACGTATGCCTTCAGCCGTAGGTTATCAGCCAACACTGGCTACTGAGATGGGTGAACTTCAGGAACGTATCGCTTCTACTAAGGATGGTTCTGTAACATCTGTACAGGCTGTCTATGTACCTGCCGATGACCTGACTGACCCGGCTCCTGCAACTACATTCGCTCATCTGGATGCAACAACCGTTCTTTCCAGAAAGATCGTAGAGCAGGGTATTTATCCGGCCGTTGACCCACTGGAATCTACTTCCCGTATCCTGGAACCGGATGTTGTAGGTGAAGAACATTATGAAGTAGCACGTAAAGTACAGGAAATCCTTCAGAAATATAAAGAACTTCAGGACATCATTGCTATTCTTGGTATGGAAGAGCTTTCTGAAGAGGATAAGAGCACTGTATTCCGTGCAAGAAAGATCCAGAAGTTCCTTTCTCAGCCGTTCCATGTAGCTGAGAACTTCACAGGTATCAAGGGTAAATATGTTCCTCTGAAAGAAACCATCCGTGGATTCAAGGCAATCGTTGATGGTGAGATGGATCAGTATCCGGAAAATGCTTTCTTCAATGTTGGTACAATTGAGGATGTCATCGAGAAAGCAAAGACTGAGATGGGTCAGGAATAAGGAGCGGATTTTATGGCAGATACATTTGGTCTTGAGATTTATGCCAGTAATAAGCTGGCGTTTGCAGGACGTGCCAAAACCCTGACAATCCCGGCTGTTGACGGTGAGCAGGCCTTTCTGGCACAGCATGAGAATATTGTTGCTGCTATCATTCCGGGAGAAATGCGTTTCGAGGAAGCTGATGGCACAAAGCATGTTCTGGCTGTGAGCAGTGGGTTTGTGGAGATGATCAATAACCGTGTGAAGCTGTTCTGTCTGACGGCAGAGAGTCCTGAGGAGATTGATATCCGCAGGGCACAGGAAGCGAAAGAGAGAGCAGAAGAGCAGATGAGACAGAAGCAGAGTATTCAGGAGTATCATATGAATCAGCTGGCTCTGTCCAGAGCTATGGCACGACTTAGGGTTACGAGTCATAAAGAAATTTAAAGAAACAAAATATATCAATAAAAAGCATCTTTGGTATGGTCTGATGAAGGCTTTCCGTAGATGCTTTTATTGCTTTGTACCATGTTCTGACTTATTTCTTGGCTGGTGAAAATTATTTTTGCAGAGTCCATTTTCTGTTTGAATTATTTACCAATTGGAGATACATCAGGTATTTCTTTTAAAACTAGCCCGGGTTCGCGGAAGACTTAATCCAATACTAATTCAGCAATATCACTGGTTTTTGTAGATATTCGTTTTTAGACTAAATACTCTCTGAGTTTTTTCTTATATTTTTCCTAAAAGGTTTTTTTGGTTTTTGTTTTTTTATTGACAGGAGTTTAATTTCGCTTCGTTTTTTATTCGCGTTGTTTTTATTCGCTTGTTTTTTATTTCG
>ENA-OQNC01000177-OQNC01000177.1-human-gut-metagenome-genome-assembly--contig:-NODE-177-length-10072-cov-2.291805_pt1 | contig 10072 bp, 8 predicted proteins | sample MGYA00242626_ERZ504874 | MGnify/ENA primary metagenome ERZ504874 (study PRJEB26092, sample SAMD00036411) | human gut metagenome | host: Homo sapiens | study: EMG produced TPA metagenomics assembly of...
TTGTTTAGTGTATTTGTTTTTTTATTATAATAGAAAAGAAAGATACCAAGATGTAAAATTTCGTGTTTATGTCAAAAAATTATTTTTAATTTATATATTTTTCAGTCTAAAGCTCTGGAAAATGAGAGTACAAATGCGCATTTAGGATAATCAAGGAGAAAATGAATGGATAAAGCAGTCTACATATTAAAAAAACGTATACCATCTGTATCATCTGGCAGGAAGGATTTTAAGCAGAGAAGGAAAATTTCTTGCAGTTCCTTTTGACGGTTTCCTGGATGAGGATCCGGTATTTAACAGTCCAAAGCTTTTACAAATGTTGATGGATTATGGGAGGGAACAGAAGACATACAAGGGGTGGAATGACAACGGGTATTGGTATTATGTGTTTCATGACCTGGGAGATTATGTTATTTGGGGACCTGTGAACACGGAGGAGCATTCTGAGAACGATTATTTATTGTATTGTAAACAGCATGGAGCGAAGGCAGGATATGTATGTGATATTCCCCTGATGAAAATGGGGGAACTGGAAGAAATAATAATGTTTGTACATGGCCTTTTGACAGATGAGTATGAAAATGTTGTCAAAATTGATAATGGGATAGATCCGGGACGATTTCAAGAAAGTTTACATGCCGGGCGTGTGGAATATGAATTAGGAAAATGAGGAGTGCGAACAAAAAACATTTTCCATTTGCCAGAGAAGATCAGATGTGGAAATGGATTATAGGAGGAGGGCAGGGGAAGTTTTCGTTTGGAACGGGTAAATCTTTTGAGGATTTGGTGGAAAGTGCGGGTGTTATGGCCCAGTCACAGAAAAAGAATCTGGAATACGGCATAGTAAGCGGAATCACTTTACTTACCAGATATGCTATTGCAACGGGTGTAGGAGAAAGTGCTGCATATATATTAAGTGATGTGCTTTTACAAAAACTTGCCAAAGCAGCGAATGTGATGGAGATGCGGAAAGTAATGGAATACGCGCTTGCTGAGTTTGGACGGCTGGGGAAAGGAGCAAAATCAGAGACGCATTCGATTTATGTGGAACAGAGCAGGGAATACGTAGCGAAGCATATTTTTAAGAAATTGTCATTACAGGAAATTGCAAAAGAGATTGGTGTGCATCCGGCGTACCTTTCAGGGATTTTCAAAAAACAAACGGGAATGACCTTGACGGATTATATTATGCAGGAAAAAATACAGGTTTCCTGTAATCTGCTGAAATATTCTAACCGGTCAATTGCCATTATTGCAGAATATATGAATCTTTCTCCTCAAAGTTATTTTACCAGAGTATTTAAGAAGGTGACAGGAGAGACACCGGCACAGTACCGAAGAACTCATGTGGTGAAAAATTTTTTGGATAATTAAAATCAGATAAAATATATTAAAATCAGACAATACAGAAAGGATAAATGAGGGTAAAATTTTCATAAAAGTAAAGATGGAATAGCAATATCGAATATAATGAAAGAAAGGATGGAGATTATGGAAAGAGATCTTAAGAAAATTATCTCTGAAATGACATTGGAGGAGAAAGCCGGGATGTGTTCCGGCGAGGATTTTTGGCGTTTGAAGAAAGTGGAGAGACTTGGTATTCCGGAGGTTATGGTATCAGATGGGCCTCACGGATTAAGAAAGCAGCCCGGCGAGGCAGATCATCTTGGGATTGGCGAGAGTATTGTGGCGGTTTGTTTTCCGGCAGCCTGTGCCACGGCTTCCAGCTTTGATACGGATTTGATGAACGAAATGGGAAAGACCCTTGGGGAAGAATGCCAGGCAGAAAATTTAAGTGTTTTGTTGGGACCGGCTGTAAACATTAAGAGAAGCCCTCTCTGCGGACGGAATTTTGAATATTTATCCGAGGATCCATATCTTGCAGGCAAAATGGCTGCTTCCTATATCAGAGGTGTACAGAGCTGGGACGTGGGAACGAGCATGAAACACTATGCCGCAAATAATCAGGAGTATAACCGTATGAGTTGTTCTTCTAATTTGTCGGAACGTACTTTCCGGGAAATCTATTTACCCACATTTGAGACAGCGGTAAAGGAAGCGCAGCCTAAGACGATTATGTGCAGTTACAATAAGATTAACGGAGTATACGCCTCTGAAAACAAACATCTTTTGACAGAGATTTTACGGGATGAGTGGGGATTTGAAGGCTATGTTATGACAGACTGGGGCGCGGTGGCAGACCGTGTGAAAGGGATTGTCGCGGGACTTGATCTGGAGATGCCGGGCAGCCATGGGGTAAATGATGCCAGGATCATTGCGGCAGTAAAAGATGGCAGTCTGGATGAGGCGCTGCTTGATAAGGCAGTAGAGCGTATTTTAAAGGTATTGTTTTCTTATGCGGATAACCGCCATCCGGAAGCTGTGTTTGACAGGGATGCAGATCATGAAAAAGCGGTAAAAATAGAGACAGAGTGTGCAGTTCTTCTGGAGAATAATGGAATACTTCCGCTGAAGGAAGGAACAAAAGTAGTATACATTGGCGAATATGCTGAAAAACCCCGTTATCAGGGCGGAGGTTCCAGTCATATCAATTCCAGTAAAGTGACTTCCGCGTTGGAGAGTGCAAAGGAAAAAGGCAGAACCGTATCTTATGTGAAAGGATTCCCCTTTGATAAGGATGAAGAAAACGCGGAAGAACTGGCGGCGGCTGTGCAGGCGGCAAAGGATGCCGAAGTGGCAGTTATTTTCGCGGGACTGCCTGATATGATGGAAGCGGAAGGCTATGATAGAAAGGATATGAAACTTCCCGCATGCCAGAATAAACTGATTGAGGAAGTTATCAAAGTACAGCCTAACACGGTTGTTGTGCTGCACAATGGAAGTCCGGTTGAAGTACCTTGGGCAGATAAAACAGCAGCTATTCTGGAAATGTATCTTGGCGGTCAGGGCGTGGGAGAAGCAACAGATAAACTTCTTTATGGAGAAGTAAATCCTTCAGGACGTCTGGCAGAGACATTCCCGCTTCGTCTGGAGGATAATCCAAGTTACCTGAATTTCCCCGGCGATGGAGTGAATGTGGATTATGCGGAGGGAATCTATGTAGGCTACCGTTATTATGATGCTAGAAAAATGCCAGTGCGCTGGGCATTCGGACATGGACTTTCTTATACGGAATATGAGTATAGTAATCTGAATATGCCTGCAGAAAGTCTGGATGATAAGGGTTGTGTAAAAGTAACCGTAGATGTTAAAAATAGAGGAAGTATGGTCGGTAAGGAAGTAGTACAGCTTTATGTCAGCGATAAAAACGGCACAGCAGGGCGTCCTGTGAAGGAACTAAAGGGCTTTGCTAAGGTGGAGTTGCAGCCGGGTGAGACAAAGACTGTAGAATTTGCACTTACTGCAAGGGATTTATCTTTCTACCATGAAGGGCTTGGCGATTGGTATGCACCTTCAGGAACTTACGAGGTGTTGATAGGGCATGCAAGTGACGAGATTGCCTTGAGAGGGGAACTTTCCTTCAAGACCGAAAAGCAGCTTCCTCTGTACGTCAGTGGAGCGACAACGATCGGAGAGCTTATGGCGCATCCTGTGACCGCGCCGATCATCGGAGGTTTGATGCAGAATATGCAGGGAGCAATGGGAGTCATGCAGTCAGATCCAACAGAAAATGTTGAGGATACCCTTGGTACGGGTGCAGAGATGATGAAGGCAATGATGTATGGAATGCCCCTAAAATCTCTGGCAAGCTTTGCTGGTGCAGAGATGGCAGCACAGATTGAGTTGATGATTCAGGGAATGAATCAGGCGTTAGGTAATAAATAGCGTTGTTTGTGATATTTATTATCAAGAGGTATTTGTTTTTTGAATATGGTTATGTTTGATAATGAGGCTGTCACCCTTGCGGGTTTTCACATTGTGTGGCAGTCTCTTTCATTCTGTCTTAGAATTCATTAATTTAAAAACATATTATGGAAAAAGTAAACACATAAGTAAAGGTTAAGCGGTAAAATATAATTAAATGAACAGGGACAGGAGGAACAAGCACATGAGAAAGATAACGGAATTAAAAGATAACTGGTTTTTGTAAAAAAATGCCGAGGATGTTCAGGAAGCGACAGCCGCAGAGGGGACAGGTGTTTTACTGCCGCATACATGGAATGCTTTAGACGGGCAGGATGGAGGAAATGATTATCACAGGGGAACCTGCTGGTACCGCCGCCTTCTGGAAAAACCGGAGTTAGAAGCAGGGGAGAAGGCTTATCTGGAATTTGACGGTGCTGCCATGACAGCGGACGTATACTTAAACGGAGAAAAACTGGCTCATCACGAAGGAGGATATTCACGGTTCCGTGTAGATATTACGGAGAAACTTACGACGGCGGAAAATGAATTGGTGGTCGCTGTCGATAATTCGGACAATGGAACTGTGTATCCGACAAAAAGCCGTATTTTACTTTTTATGGAGGGCTGTACCGCATGGTACGTCTCGTCATAGTGCCTGAGAGCCATTTTGCTATGGAGTATCACGGGGGAGATGGGATTAAAGTAACTCCTGTGGTCACTCTGGCTGGGGAAGGGAAAGAAGCGGCAAGCGCAACGGTAACTGTAGAAGTGTATACAGAGGGTGGTGCTGATGTGGTCACTGTAACGGTTGCGGAGGAGACAAAACAGGCTTTGGTTACAGAAGGATATGCAAAAGTGGAATTTGAACTGTCCAAGGTACATTTGTGGGATGGTGTGGATGACCCTTACCTCTATACAGCTAAAGCGGAACTGGAAAGCGGAGATGCGGTCACTGTAAGATTTGGATGCCGTCACTTCTCCATTGCCCCACAGAAGGGCTTTTTCTTGAACGGACGTTTCTATCCACTGCGGGGTGTAAGCCGTCATCAGGACTGCAAAGGAACGGGGAATGCCCTGAGCCGTGAGCATCATGTGCGCGACATGGAGATAATCAGGGAGATGGGGGCAAATACCATCCGTCTTGCCCACTATCAGCATGCGCAGGAATTCTATGATTTGTGCGATGAAAACGGAATCATCGTCTGGGCGGAGATTCCTTATATTACGATGCATATGTCTGGAGGAAGAGAAAATACATTAAGCCAGAATGCGGGAACTGGTTATCCAGAATTATAACCATCCGTCGATTGTCTGCTGGGGACTTTCTAATGAGATCACAGCAGCAAGCGCAGTAAATGAGAATTGATAGAGAACCATCGGGAACTGAACCGGTTAGTGCCATGAGCTGGATCAGACAAGGAAAACTGTAATGGCAAACGTGTTTATGCTGGAAAAGGTAAAGCCCATTGCTGGAGTATACCGGATATTAATAGCTATAATCTTTATTTCGGCTGGTATGTGGGAGAGATGATTCAGACGGATGAATTCTTTGACGAGTATCACAGTGCTTACCCGGATCGCTGCATTGGATTTTCAGAATACGGGGCGGACGCAAATCCTGCATATCATTCTTCCCAGCCTGACAGGGGGGATTATACAGAGGAATATCAGTGCCTGTATCATGAGCACATGCTGCGTATGATTGAAGAACGTCCATGGCTCTGGGCGACTCATGTGTGGAATATGTTTGATTTTGCCGCTGACGGAAGAGACGAGGGCGGCAAACATGGGGAAAACCAAAAAGGATTGGTAACGATTGACCGCGAGCTCAGAAAAGATGCATTTTATCTGTATAAAGCGTATTGGAGCAAAGAAGCTTTTGTCCATCTGTGCGGCCGGCGGTATGTAGACCGGGCAGAGGAAGTGACAAAGATTAAGGTGTATTCTAATCAACCTTCGGTGACGTTGTATGTAGACGGAAAACTTGTGGAAGAGCAGAATGGCAGCAGAGTATTCTGTTTTGAAGTTCCAATATCGGGTGTTCATACGGTTACTGCTCAGGCAGGCGAATACAGGGACGAAATTACTATAAAGAAGGTCGCTGAAGTCAATAAAGATTATCTGTTTGTGAAAGAAGGAGATATTGTTAACTGGTTTGACAAGGAAGATTTTCGTAAGGACTGTTATTCCATTGGGGATACTCTTGGCGAGATTGCCAAAAGCCCGGAGGCAAATGCAATTGTACAGAGACTGACGGATAAGGCATCGGCGAGCCGGGGAGATGTGGCAGAGAGTGTGAAGGATAATCCGGCGCTGCAGCGCATGATGCAGAGAATGACCCTGCAGAGTATGCTGAAACAAGCAGGAGATGTGATAAAACCGGAAGATATAAAGGCACTGAATGATGCTTTGCAGAAGATTAAGAAAGTTACCGATTGATGAAAAGACCGGAAAGGTGACTATGGAATTAGGAGGATATCGTAATGCCGATGAGAGCAGTACAGCAGATTATGCTTGGGACAGTGACTGCAAAAGAAAATCAGGCTGTGCAGACACTATCTGCTATCAAAAAAGCAGGATATGATGGGATTGAGTTAAATGGATTTATGATCCGTCCCACGTCCTTTATGGTGCGCATGATGACGAAGATGGCAGGGATGCCGGTAGGAAAAGGCGGGAATCTGGACTGGGCAGGTCTGGTGAAGGCGGCAGGATTGTCGGTGGTAAGTGTACATGAGGATTTGGGAACCATCCAGAGGGAGCCGCAAATTGTCATTGAAGAAGCGAAGAAATTTGGAACAAAATATGTGGTCATAACAGGGATGTACCGTTTTGATTACTCTGATGAAACGGCAGTCCGGAAACTGGCGGAGGATTTAAACGAAGCAGGAAAAGGACTAAAAGAGGGCGGCGTAGAACTTTTATACCATAACCATAATTGTGAATTTCGCAAGGTATCAAAAGACAAGACGGCATACAGGATGTTGATGGAAGAGACGGATCCGGCGTATGTGAATTTTGAGTTTGATTCTTATTGGCCTACGGAAGCGGGAGTGGATGCGTTACAGTTGATGCGGCAGTTGGGAGATAGACTGAGGCTTTACCATATCAATGACAGGGGAAGCAGAGTAACAGGAGCGTCGATGACACCTATCTTGAAATCAGACAGCATGGAGCTGGGGTATGGGAATATGAATCTGGAAGCTCTTGTAGAGCAGGCGAAAGCGGCGGGAGTGGATGCGGTGATACTGGAGAGCCATAAGAACTGGGTGGATAAATCACCAGTAAAATCCATACAGCTTTCAGCGGAATTTATGAAAAAGTATGTATAATTTCGTCCGACTGTCATGAGTATAGTTTACCACCTAGAAAGGATGAGTCAAAATGCAGGATTTGAAAAATTATTTTATTGCCATAGACAGGGAATATAAAGAGGGAGATGTGGCAGTTTTCCGCCAGAAATTTTCTGGAGAAAATGTTGTCAGTGCCGTACTTTATTCTACGGCACTGGGGGTAGTATGAAGCGGAACTGAATGGGAAGAAAGCAGGAGAGCAGATGTTTGCCCCTGGTTATACTTACTATCCGCGCCGGGTTCTTTATCAAGAGCATGACGTGACGGCATTTCTGAATACTGGGAGTGAGGAAAATGAGCTGGTCTTTTATCTGGGACAGGGTTGGTACTGCGGAAGATTTCTATGTGAGAACCAGACGCAGATATACGGAGAAAAGCCGGCAGTTTCATGGATACTGCAGCTTAAATTTGCCGATGGAAGCGAGAAAGAGATTCATTCCGGAATAGATGTGGATGAACTGGAATCTCCCTATGAATATGCCGGAGAATATGACGGAGAAATATACTTTGCAGATGGGCGAAATAATGTAATCGGAAATCCTGTTGCCTATACGGGAACAACAGATTTTGCATTGGAAAAAACCCTGACAGAAGTGCGTATACAGGAAGAGATGCCAGTTAAAAATGTAACAGTATCAGAAGGAAAGACCATTCTGGATTTCGGACAGAATTTTGCGGGAATTGTCGAGATTCACCCAGAGTTTTTTGAGGGTGAGACGTTAACAATCCGACATGGAGAAATCCTGAACCAGGACGGCAGCCTGTATACTGCCAATCTTCGGAAGGCAAAGGCGACTGTCATTTATCATGCAGGGGCAGAAAAAAAGACTTATCGTCCAAGGTTTACCTATATGGGATTCCGTTATGTGGAACTTTCCGGGGCGGAGTATAAGCCGGGGATGGTAAAGGCGTATGCCCTTTATACGGATATGCGGCGGACAGGGTTCTTTGAATGCGGACATGAGAAGGTGCAGAAATTATACGAGAATCAGGTATGGGGTCAGAAATCCAATTATGTGGAAGTTCCCACCGATTGTCCCCAGAGAGATGAACGCATGGGATATACAGGGGATGGACAGGTGTTTGCTTTAACAGGTGCATATAATTTTTGACACGAATGATTTCTGGAAAAATTTCCTGCGTGACCTTGAACTGGGGCAGCTTGATAACTCGGAGGGGTATGTCTGTGCCACTGTACCCCAAACCGGACCGGCAGGAATTGGATTTGTGAACATGCTGGGATGGGGAAATGCAGTAACGATTCTTCCGGAGCTGATGTACTGGCAGTTTGGAGATGAAAAGGCGCTTCCACAGCAGTATAGAAAGTATGAAGAAAATTTGTGGAGGCGGAAATACGGAAGATGGAGGGCAGGAATCTGTGGCTTGGGGTATCCTTAGGTGACTGGCTGGCGCTTGGAAAGGATATGGCATGGCAGGCACAGCATAATAATCCCATTTCCAATTCCTTTATCGTACATGACTTAAAGGTGGTAAGCGAAACAGCAAAGGCGCTTGGTTATGAGGAGGACGCGGCACGGTATCAGGCACAGTATCAGGCAACCAGAGATGCCTACCTTCAAATGTTTGTAAAAGAGGATGGTGATGTAGCGGATGATTATCAGTCTGCGTATATCATGGCGTTGAAGTTTGTCATTCCGGAAGGGGAACTGCGTCAGAAGGTTATGAAGAAGTTTGTGGAAAATGTCCGACGGGAAGGATTGACGACAGGATTTTTTGCTACGGAGCATCTGCTTCCTATGCTGGTGGAGGCTGGAGAGGCGAAGCTTGCTTATGATGTTCTGCTTCAGGAAGGATGTCCGGGGTGGATGTACCAGATTGACAGGGGGGCTACCACTACATGGGAGCGGTGGGATGCTATCCGTGAAGATGGTACAGTAAACGAAGATAAAATAACAGATGATAATATGGTCTCCTTTAACCATTATGCATTTGGCAGTGTAGGAGAATTTTACTATCAATATATTTTAGGGATAAAGCCTCTGGAGCCGGGTTTCCGTAAAGTAAAAATACAGCCTTATCCGGATGAACGTCTTGGAAGGGCAGCAGGGTCTTATCTTTCCAGAGCAGGGGAAATCAAGTCTGCATGGAAATATGAGGGTGAGAAAGTAATGATTACGGTAGCGGTGCCGGTGGAAGCAGAAATTTATCTTCCGGACGGCAGGATGGAAAAAGTTAGTGCAGGAGAATACTCATACGAAGTCAACAAGGCGTAGAGGTCATATCAGATAGTCGTTTTGTAGTGGCCATTTCATAATGATGTAAAGGAGTTCATAAGAAATGAAAACACAAGCATTTAATCCGTTTTTGCCGAGTTATGAATATATACCAGATGCGGAGTCTTATGTATTCGGAAACAGGTTGTATGTCTACGAAAGTAATGACCGGTTTGACGAGGAGGATTTTTGAAGGAATGATTATGTGTGCTGGTCAGCGCCGATTGATGATCTGGGGGCATGGAAAAAGATAGAGTTATTTACCGTTCCGTGCAGGACCCGCTAAACGAAGACGGTACATAGCATCTATTTGCATCGGATGTGCAGATAGGAGAAGAGGGCAGGTATTATTTGTTTTACTGTCTGCATCGTTCGCTCACTGTCTCTGTGGCGGTCTGTGACGAGCCAGCAGGGGAATATCAATTTTATGGACATATCCGTTATGTGGATGGAATTTTATATGGACAAAAACAGGGAGATGTATTTAATTTTTGATCCGGGAGTACTAAAAGATGATGACGGAAGAATCTATCTGTATACGGGATTGTCTTATCTAAAAGACGCACCCATGAGGAAATATCTTGCAGGGATGTTTCAGATAGACGGTTCATATTGTGTCGAACTGGATAAGGGATATGCTGACACTAAAAGAGCGATCCTGTAGTTGGCAGTTCCCGG
>ENA-OQNC01000178-OQNC01000178.1-human-gut-metagenome-genome-assembly--contig:-NODE-178-length-10065-cov-2.260817_pt1 | contig 10065 bp, 10 predicted proteins | sample MGYA00242626_ERZ504874 | MGnify/ENA primary metagenome ERZ504874 (study PRJEB26092, sample SAMD00036411) | human gut metagenome | host: Homo sapiens | study: EMG produced TPA metagenomics assembly of...
TTCTTATCTGTCATAATCGTCACCTATCTGTCTTTCCTCGCAGCTGTCTTATTACTCCCCAGACAATAGCATCCAGAGGTACACACCGCATTTTGTTATTATCTTATTACAGCAAAACCAATTCGTCAATAAAAAAAGAATTGACCTTTCCGTAGATTCCTTATATAATAAAAAACAGTTCCAGTTACACTTCAGAACTGTTTCTAATCTTAATATGGAGATGTACCCAAGAGGCTGAAGGGACCGCACTCGAAATGCGGCAGGCCGGGCAACCGGTGCGAGGGTTCAAATCCCTCCATCTCCGCTCTTTCTTTGTAAAATTCTTTATAATAAAAATGCACAATAAGCTTGACAATCGTTGCTTTTATATGTATAATTGCAACAGTAAAAGAAATTTTACAAGTTGGTTTTGATAGGGGATTGGTCAAATGGTATGATAGGGGTCTCCAAAACCTTTGGTGGGAGTTCGATTCTCTCATCCCCTGCTCTTAAAAACGCTCGAAAGCCTTGTATTTACTGGGTTTCGGGCGTTTTCGTTTTATCTCGGATGATCAAAAGTAATCATAGAAGTAATCAAAAAGATACTATATGAATCTATTATACTGATCCACATAGTATCTTTTTCAGGCAATCTACAATATTGTCAACAAATATTTCTTCTTAATCTTCTACTTTTCAATCTTCTCTTTTTTTCTGGGTCTTCTCCGCATTGCTGTATGCCATGGCATAAAAGATTTCCTGGGAATTGAGTTTGACATCATTCAGGCTTCTGTCTGCATAATTTCCTGTTTCTGTCAGTCTCTTTCCTTTTTCATCATCATTCATCATGGTCTCGAACATCCAGTCCAGACGTTCCTTTAATTTCTCATTAAGAACCGGAGCAGCCACCTCCACACGACGGACTGTATTTCTTGTCATAAAGTCAGCAGATGCAATATATATTTTTTCTCTTTCTTTTGTACCGAAGCGATAGATTCTGGAATGCTCCAGATAACGGCCTACAATACTTACAACCTTGATATTCTCTGTATATCCCTTAATCTCCGGAATCAGACAGCAGATACCTCTGACGACCATCTCTATCTTTACTCCTGCCTGAGATGCTTCCACCAGTTTATTGATGATCACCTTATCTGTCAGGGAATTGATCTTGATTCCAATATAGCCTTCCTTTCCCTGTTTCACCTGGTCGATTTCTTCCTGTATCATATCCAGAACTCTGTTCTGCAGACATTTCGGTGCAACCAGAAGAAGATTGGATTTCTCAACAACTTCCCCTTTCAGAAGAGCTGCAAACACTTCTGCTGCTTCTTTTCCGATTTCCTGGTTTGCTGTGATCAGCGACAGGTCTGTGTAAAGTGCAGATGTTTTTTCATTATAATTACCTGTACCGATCTGTGTGATATAGGACACACCCTTATCTGTTTTTCTGGAGATCAGGCACAGCTTGGAATGTACTTTATATCCATTCAGTCCATAGATCACTCTGCAGCCTGCCTCTTCCAGTTTTCTGGAATATTCAATATTGCTTTCCTCATCAAATCTGGCTCTCAGCTCTACAAGTACAACAACTTCTTTCCGTTTTCTGCTGCTTCCACCAGAGCATCTACAATCTGGCTCTTGTCCGCCAGACGATATAATGTCATCTTGATGGATACAACAGAATCATCCTTTGCAGCCTCATTCAGAAGATTAATAAAAGATCTGATATTTTCAAATGGATAGGATAACAGTACATCTTTCTTCATGATCTGTGGAATCAGAGCACTCTTGTCATCCAGCTCCGGTGTCATTCTGGGAGTTCTTCTCTGATAGAAAAGTTTGTCCTGGGCAGTATTCCTCAGATATCCCTGAAGTCCGAATACAAAGGACATATCAAGCGGAACCCTGGTCAAAAATACGTGTTCTTTATCCACATGAAGCTCCTTACAGAGTGAACTTATCATCTTTTTATTTAATTCTCTGGATAACTCCATTCTTACAGGATTCATTCGTCTTCTCTGCTTGATCAGATTCTCCATTGCATCCCTGTAATCCAGATCCTCATCATAAATGGTTTCTGTATCAATATCTGCATTTCTGGTAATACGGAGCAACGCTTTCTCCCTGATCTCATAACTCTTAAACATTTTCGGCAGAAAATGAAGAATCAGTTCCTCTGAAAGCATGAAAGTCCCTTTTCTTGTAGGAATATCGATCAAACGTCTGAATACAGTATTACTGCAAGGGATAATAGCTGTTTTTGTTTTTCCTACCCTTCGCTCATCAGTGATGCCACTGCATAAATATTTTATTTTCTAGGAATGGAAATGGCTGCTGTTTGCTCACAATATTTGCAGACAGATACGGTGCGATCTCCTGATCAAAATATGTTTCCAGAAGCTTGCCTTCCTCTGCAGATAATCTGTTAAAATTGATCAGACGCACTCCGTAAGGCTCCAGTTCTCCCATCAGCTGTTCATAGATAGCTGCCTTTTTCTGATCCAGATCTCTGGTGGCCTGAATGATTGCAGTTACCTGTTCTTCACTGGTCATGTTTGTTTTATTCTCACGTATTACTTCAGATGCTTCCATCTGATCCATCAGAGTTCCGACTCTGACTCTGTAAAATTCATCCAGATTTGACTGATAAATAGCAGCAAATGTCAGTCTCTCCGCAAGCGGAACTCCTGGATTTCCCGCCTCATTTAAAACTCTCTCATTAAACTTCAGCCAGGACAGTTCTCTGTTCATCATATATACAGGTGCCGTAATTTCTTTGTCTTTTTTTCTGTTGTTTTCTCATTCGGATAATTCCTCACTCTTTTTATTCGTGATATCAGTGGCAAAATTTATCAAACCTTTTGACTCTGACATCCCATAACATTTAGAATTATAAACTTTGAATATCAATTCCATGGAATGTCCATGTTATATTTACGTAAAATTTCCAGTCAAACAAATAAATTTATCTGTTTCTCAATAAAAAAGTGATTTCTGCTATTCTATAGCAGTCCTTTCGCTACCTGTATTTTCTGTACGCTTCCCAAGACTTACTGCCATACAAAGAACAGATAATACGAGTTTCGCTTATAGCATAGATGATTATCCAATAAAAAACAAGACCTGCCCAAGATTATACTTCGGACAGTCTCGCTTTTATTTACTCATTCACCGGATTCACATGAACCATGCAGTGTTTTACGTCTTTAAAATTCTTCTCTATACTATGATAGAACATTTTCCGCTAATGTCATCGTGCCTCATCCAGAGGAATCGTTCCATCTGCTGAAATTTCAATATCCACATACATCTTGGAACCGAAAAGTCGTGTCTGGAGAATGTCGATTCCCTTCACTCCTTTCACTCCCATGATCACTTCTCTCATGCTCTCTTCTGTTGCCTCATCGCAGGAATGGTCAACCATCTTATCAATGGCATCTCTGAAAATATCTACAGATGCTTTCACGATCAGTACACAGATTGCAACACTGGCAATCGGATCTAGGATCGGGAAGCCAAGTCTTGCACCAAGGATACCAATAAATGCACCAACAGAAGACATTGCATCTGAACGATGGTGCCATGCATCTGCCATCAGTGCACCGGAATTTATTTTCTTCGCAGCACTTCTGGTATACCAGAACATCCACTCCTTCACTACAATAGAAACAACTGCCGCAATCAGTGCCAATGTTCCGGGAATTGCAATGCTTGTTCCTGAAGTACTCTTAATAATGTTCTCAATTCCATTCATACCAATTCCGATACCGGTTGCCAGAAGTAACCCGGACAAAATAATGGAAGATACACATTCCATCCGCTCATGTCCATACTGATGCTCCTTATCGGATTTTTTGTCTGGATAAATTCACACCGACTATTACTACGAAAGTACTTCCCACATCAGATGCTGAATGAATCGCATCTGAGATCATGGCACCTGAATGTGCCACAATTCCGGCAAGTAATTTAAATAAGGAAAGTAACAGGTTTACTGCAATACTCACACCTGATACCTTCATTGCCACCTTATGTTCCCATGCAGGCTCTTCCTTCTTAGCTGTCATGTTACTGTTTGTCTTGTCTGACATTGCTGTCATGTTTAATTTTTTTGTCTGTTCCATAAAACAGGACCTCCTAAATTTTCTTTTCAAATATATAAGCTTTTGTACTTTCCTATATTTGAGTTTACAGGTTCTTCTTATGTCACATACATTGCGTCACAGTCAGAAAACATATTTCCTTTCTGCGACTTATCAAAGTGCGGTCTTACAGGGGTCTTTTTGTATTTCGGAACTGCACCTGTCTCAGAAAATCCTCCTAAAAAAATCCCTCTAAAAGAAAATCTTTCCAAAACATACTTTTCAGAAAACAAAAAGACACACCTGCGGAACATACACTGTCCCACAGATATGTCTGAAAATTTTCATATCTGCTGCCGCTTCATGCGGCCCGGCCCCACGCCCTCGAACACCTCGGGCATCGCCTGCTCAGTTTGTACTGTTGATCTCGCATTCTGTTGAATGTAATGCAGTGCAAAGAGAATTAATGTTACATATATCAATTCACAAATAGCATGATGTGAATCAAACAACAAGTCATATTATAATAGTTTTATAAGACTGTTTCTATTTGACTTTCACTGATGATACACTATAGTATATCGGTTAGTCAAGCCAAATATTATTGAAAATTTTTATCATGATGAAACAATATTCTGCAGCCACACACCCTTCTTAACCAGCACAAATCCAATCACACACTTAATCAAATCTGCCAGCTGCACACATGCATAAATCACAAGCACATGAATCCCTGTATAACGACTCAGCACAAACGCGATCGGCACACTGACGCACCAGATAAACACACTGTCAAACAGGAACGTAATAATCGTCTTTCCACCGGAACGCAGAGTAAAATAGGTTGCATGCAAAAACGCATTCTGCGGCATAAAGAATGCAGTGATCATAATCAGATACTTCGCCAGCTCCCTTGCCTCATCATTGGTATTATAAAGCATCGGAAACAGCGGCGCCATAACAAACATCACCATTGCCACACAGGTACAGCACATCACTGAGAACGCGATCATCTTGTTATCTGTATCTCTCGCTTTCTTCATATCTCCCGCACCCAGAAGCTGTCCCACAATAATCGCAACAGAATCTCCCAGCGCAATAAATACAATATTAAACACATTGTTGATCGTATTGGAAATATTCAGCGAAGCAACCACATTCAGCCCTCGAATCGAATAACACTGAGTCAGCATCGCCATGGCAGAAGCCCATAAAGTCTCATTAAACAACAGCGGTGTACCCTTGACCAGAATCTTCTTTGTCAGATTCGCAGGAACCTTAAGCGTGCTGTACAGCCCCTTTGCAAATGCATTCTTCTCCGTATGCCTGTGTGTCCAGCCTATTACAATTGCCGCCTCCACATAACGTGACAGCACAGTTGCGATTGCCGCACCTCTCACACCCAGTCTAGGGAAGAAAAATACACCATAGATCAACAGATAATTAAACAACAGATTCACACAGATTGCCACAACCCCGGCTTTCATTGGCAGAACAGTCTCTCCGCACTCTCTCAGAGTACTGGAATAAATCTGCACCATCATAAACGGCGGCAATCCCAACAGCATAATATCCAGATACTGCTTTCCATACTTAAGCGTATCTGCGATCTGCTGCGCAGTACCCTCTCCCTGAAGATACATACTGATCAGATTCTCTCCAACAGTAAAAAACAGCAAAATCGTTCCAATCGTCAGAATCACAGCCATCCAGAACTTATACCTGAATGTCTGCCTCACACCCTCGTGATCCTTCTGTCCAAAATACTGTGCCGTGAAAATACCCGCTCCGGATACCCCTCCGAAAATGCACAGATTATAGACAAAAATCAACTGATTCACAATGGAAGCCCCCGACATCTGCTCCGTACCGATCCGCCCGATCATAATATTATCCAGCAGACTCACGAAATTCGTAATTCCATTCTGAATCATGATCGGAACAGCCACAGCCAGAACCATCATATAAAACTTCCTGTCACCGATAAACTTCTTACGAAACGATGACCTTTCTTTCGTCCTCTCCATAAAACTTTTCCTCATCCTTCTTCACAAAAACAGACTGTCCCGAGACAGCCCTCGCCTTAAGCGTTGTATCACCTACATTACTATAAAAGCCCCAACATTTCAAGCCCATATCTGTAAAATTTATACTACCATTTTCTATTCCGTTTTTTCTCCACTCCATATCCGATAACACACTTCCATACTATCATTCACAGTCCCAGCCAGTTCACAGCGAAGAAAAATAAATGTTTTTAACCACATCTACAGGGGGTGTAGCAACTCTTAGTCTTTGGGAATTTGCGTTATGTCAGAAAAATTCACTGTCTGAGCGAAGCGAGTTTGAATTTTTCTGGCATGGTTTTAGCAAATTTCCAAAGGCTTAGAGTTCCTGCCCCCGCAGCCGTGGTTCAAAACATTTATTTTTCTTCGCGTCCCCTTTGAAATCATTAAAAAGCTGTCGCTTTCCAAATAAATGAAGAAAACGACAGCCTTTTCAAAAAAGTATTTGCAAGCCTATTTAATAGCACCCTCAACCATACCATTCATAATCTGCTTCTGAGCAAGCAGGAATACGATGATCATCGGAATCATTGCCAGGAGTGCTGCAGTAAGGATCAGATCCCACTGCTTAACATAAGAACCAACAAACGCCTGTACAGCAACCGGAAGAGTCTTAACCTTACCATTCTGTCCTAACATCAGAGAAGGAAGAAGGTAATCGTTCCAGATCCACATACCATTCAGAATAGTAACAGTAACAATAACCGGTTTCAGAAGCGGAAGGATAATGCGGAAGAAAGTTCCCTCAGGAGAACATCCGTCAATCGCTGCTGCTTCTTCCAGTTCATATGGAATACCTTTGATAAAACCAGTTAAGATAAATACTGTCATGGCACCACCGAATCCACAGTACGCAAATATGATACCAGGGATAGACTGCAGCATGCTGATTCCAAGGAATTTACCTACATCACGGAATGTAGAAACCAGAGGAAGCATAACTACCTGGAAAGGAATTGTCATGGATGCGATAAATGTCATATAAATAGCTGTAGACCATTTTGTCTTGTTACGGCAGATAACCCATGCAGCCATACCGCCCGAATAAAGCAAGTAATACAAGGGAAACAACTGTAATGGTCGCAGATGTTCCGAATGCACTCCAGAAACTGAAGTTAGAGTTGTTGACAACGTTTGAAATATTTGTCTTAAACTGTGCAAAGCTTGCACCCACAAAGCTTACAGGATTTGCAACAATACCGTTTGCATTCTTAAATGTATTAATAAGTACCAGATAGAAAGGAGATAATATGTACGCTGCGATAACAATCGCAACAGCTGTAAGCACTACCTTTGGAGTTTTCTTCGTAACCATTACATTTCAACCTCCTTCTTATTGGAAATTCTAACCTGAATAATAGATACAGCAGCCAGGATAATGAAGAACAGAATAGCTTTCGCCTGACCAAGTGCATAATTGTTCTTGGAGATCGCTGTATTATAAATATTCAGAGCCAGCATCTGAGTACCGTTTGTCAGATAATTTCCGAAGAAACTTGCAACAGAACCTGTACCATTTGTCAGAGCCATGTTAACATCGAACTGTTTGAATGCTGATGTTAAGGTAAGGAATGTACAGATTGTAATTGTAGCTGCGATCATCGGAATCTTGATCTTAAATAATGTTGTAACTGCATTTGCGCCATCGATCTGAGATGCTTCCAGTACATCTTTAGGTACCTGTGTCAGACCAGTTACATAGATCAGCATGATATAACCTGCATACTGCCAGATATAAACAACAATGATAGCCATCATAGCTGTGTTTGTCTTTAACAGAAGTGAAATATTATTTGTCATCTTGATCAGTACGTTATTAAATACAAACTGCCATACATAACCAAGTACGATACCGCCGATCAGGTTTGGCAGGAAATAGGAAGCTCTGAAGAATGAGAGTCCCTTAATCTTAGAGGTACAGAGCAATGCAAGCATAAACGCCACTACATTTACCAGAACCATGTTCAAAACTACAAACAGAATTGTGATGATCAGTGACCAGAGAAAACTTGGTTCACTGAACATTGCCTTATAGTTTGCAAATCCTACAAATCCTGTCATCTTGATTCCATTCCAGTCTGTAAAGGAATAAAACACACCAAGGCATAATGGAATAATAACTGTTACTACAAATGTAAATAACAATGGAAATACAAATATAAAGTTAACGATGCTTCTGTGATGTTTTAATGTCGGGAATAAATACATTCCCAGTAAAATGCCGATTGCACCAATGATCAGTGCCGGACCTCTCCAGCCTGCTCCGCTTCCGGAAATATCCTGAATCAATGCTACTGCCAGTAAAATAATACCGGCAATCAGGCATACCATGGAAATTGCTTTTTTACTAGCACTGTTTGTATTCATTTTGCCTTCATCCTTCCTATTTCTTATTTCAAAGCAAAAATCAATAAAAGTGGGCGGCAACATAAGCGCCGCCCATTAAGTTTCAATTATTAGTTTGCGTATGCACCCTGAATAACCTGTTCCAGTGTCTTAACAAATCCGGCTTCATCAAGGCTGCCAGATGCATAGTCAGCAAATACCTGACCTGTATAGTTCTGTGCAAGATCTTCTTTCTGCTCTAACCAATGCCAAGCAGATGTCTTTCCAGCAGATACATAATCAGTGATTGTCTGAGCAAATGGATCATCACCAACGATTGTGCAGGACTTGAACGGACTTACGAAACCTGCTTCTTTAACAAGAACTTCCTGAGCTTCATCTGTTGTCAGCCACTGAAGGAATGCTTCTGCTGCTTCTACATTACCATCTTTATATACTGACCACCAGGATGGAGAGTTTGTAAGGATTGTATCAATTCCGTCTTCAAATGCGTATGGAATCATACCAACTTCGAAGTTACCAGCTTCTTTATAAGCATCTGCATCATCACCTGTCATAGTTGCACCGATCCAGGAGCCCTGAGTAACGAATGCATATTTACCGGATGAGAAGTTAAGAATCTGCTGATCATATGTACCGGATACAAGAAGTGCCGGATCTGAATACTGATTCAGAAGACCTACAAAGTTAGCGAAATCTGTTAAACGATCTTCGTCAACCTTACCGCCATCCTTGAGCATATCAATATAAGTAGTGTCATCTCTGTCAAGACCTGCATCCAGATAGTTTCCAAATAAGTGGTTACCTGTTGACCAGTAAAGGTTAACTGGTTCTGCTGCATAACCTACAACTGCTGTCAGTCCAAGCTCATCTTTCTTGGAATCAATTGTCTCAAATGCTTCTTTGATTGCATCAGGACCTGTTAATGTAGAAGGATCAATTCCTGCTTTGTCAAGGATGTCTTTGTTATAAGCAAGACCGATTGCTTCTGTTGTATATGGGAAACCGATTGTACCCTGGCTCTCATCAACATAAGCTGCATCTGTGTCAGAAGCCCATTCCTGATCACTCATATCTACTAAAAGGTCTGTCCAGTTAGCGAAGTTTGCAGCACCGCCGTTTACGAAGATGTCAGGCATGTTATCTGACTGATAGTATCCTTTCAGAGTACCCTGAATATCGATTCCACCGCCCATGGATTCGATTTCTACTTTAGTTCCTGTTTCTTTCTCATACATCTCAGCTAATTTCTTTAACTGAGCGTCAACTTCGATCTTACCGTTTACAAGACGAATGCTATCTCCGTCTGCTGCCTGTACGGATACTGCTGCCGGAACCATTGATGCGATCATAGATACTGCTAAAAGTGTTGCAAATACTTTTTTCTTCATTTTCGTCACCTCGTCATTTTTTTAACTGTTTCTTTTACCTTTTGCGCATAAGGTTTTTTGATATTTGTATAATACCACTTTGTTTCTGAAATAGCAAGACCTTTTTCGCATAAGTTTGAATTTTTTTATCTTTCTTTTCGTCATTTGTTAAATATGCACAATTTCTTTTTCTTGTCTTATTACACAATGTCCAAAAAG
>ENA-OQNC01000179-OQNC01000179.1-human-gut-metagenome-genome-assembly--contig:-NODE-179-length-10059-cov-4.067056_pt1 | contig 10059 bp, 10 predicted proteins | sample MGYA00242626_ERZ504874 | MGnify/ENA primary metagenome ERZ504874 (study PRJEB26092, sample SAMD00036411) | human gut metagenome | host: Homo sapiens | study: EMG produced TPA metagenomics assembly of...
TTAACGTAAGAATTTTAAACTTTCGTCCTATTACAGGACGGAAGTTTTTTTTTATAAAAAAGCAAGGCAGCACAGAGTCCTGTACAGCATAGACAGCAACACGATAATGAAAAAGTAGTAGAAAGGAAAAGCGCTATGTACAAGAAAGTTTCCACGGATATGAATTTCGTAGGACGTGAAAAAGAAGTTGAAGCATTCTGGAAAGAGCATGATATCTTCCAGAAAAGTATGGAGGAAAAAGAAGGATGTCCGGAGTACACCTTTTACGACGGACCTCCGACAGCAAACGGAAAACCGCATATCGGTCACGTTCTGACACGTGTTATCAAAGATATGATCCCGAGATACCGCACAATGAAGGGATACAAGGTTCCTCGTAAAGCAGGATGGGATACCCATGGTCTGCCGGTAGAGCTGGAAGTAGAAAAGCTGCTTGGTCTGGACGGAAAAGATCAGATTGAAGGATACGGACTGGAGCCGTTTATCGACAAATGTAAAGAGAGCGTATGGAAATACAAAGGAATGTGGGAGGATTTCTCCAGCACGGTTGGATTCTGGGCAGATATGGAGCATCCTTATGTAACATACGACAACAATTTCATCGAATCCGAGTGGTGGGCATTGAAACAGATCTGGGACAAAAAGCTCCTCTACAAAGGATTTAAGATTGTACCTTACTGCCCTCGCTGCGGAACTCCGTTGTCTGCGCAGGAAGTGGCACAGGGATACAAGGATGTGAAAGAGCGTTCTGCAATCGTAAGATTTAAGGTAAAAAACGAAGACGCATACATTCTGGCATGGACAACAACACCTTGGACACTGCCGTCAAACCTTGCACTTTGTGTAAATCCAAGTGAGACTTATGTAAAAGTAAAAGCAGCAGACGGTTATGTATATTACATGGCAGAGGCACTTCTTAATACGGTTCTTGGAAAGCTTGCAGAAGAAGGAACACCGGCTTATGAGGTTCTGGAGACATATGTAGGAAAAGATCTGGAATACAAAGAGTATGAGCCATTGTACCAGTGTGCAGCTGACAGTGCAGAGAAACAGCATAAAAAAGCATTTTATGTGACATGTGATAACTACGTTACATTGACAGACGGTACCGGAGTCGTTCATATTGCGCCTGCATTTGGTGAGGACGATGCAAATGTCGGAAGAAATTATGAACTCCCGTTTGTACAGCTTGTAGATGAAAAAGGGGATATGGCAGCAGAGACTCCGTTTGCAGGAGTATTTGTGAAAAAGGCAGATCCGATGGTACTCAAAGATCTGGATGAGAGAGGACTTCTCTTTGACGCTCCGAAATTTGAGCACAGCTATCCGCACTGCTGGAGATGTGATACTCCGCTGATCTACTACGCACGTGAGTCCTGGTTCATCAAGATGACGGCTGTAAAAGAAGATCTGATTGCAAACAACAACACAATCAACTGGATTCCGGAAAACATCGGAAAAGGACGTTTCGGAGACTGGCTTGAAAACGTTCAGGACTGGGGAATCAGCCGTAACCGTTACTGGGGAACACCGCTGAATATCTGGGAGTGTGAATGCGGACATATGCACTCTATTGGAAGCATTGCAGAATTAAAAGAGATGTCTGATAACTGTCCGGATGATATCGAACTGCACCGTCCATATATCGACGATGTGACGATTACTTGTCCAGAGTGTGGAAAACAGATGCACCGTGTACCGGAAGTGATTGACTGCTGGTTTGACAGTGGTTCCATGCCGTTTGCACAGCACCACTATCCGTTTGAGAACGAAGATTTGTTCAAACAGCAGTTCCCGGCAGACTTTATTTCCGAGGCGGTAGACCAGACAAGAGGATGGTTCTACTCTCTGCTTGCGATTTCTACATTGCTGTTTAACAAAGCGCCATACAAGAATGTTATCGTTCTTGGACATGTGCAGGATGAGAACGGACAGAAGATGAGTAAGTCCAAAGGAAACGCGGTCGATCCATTTGACGCACTGGAGACATACGGAGCAGATGCGATCCGCTGGTACTTCTACAGCAACAGTGCACCATGGCTTCCAAACCGTTTCCACGGAAAAGCAGTTGTAGAAGGACAGCGTAAATTCATGGGAACTCTGTGGAACACATACGCATTCTTCGTACTGTATGCAAATATTGATGGATTTGACGCAACAAAATATACACTGGAATATGATAAATTAGGAGTCATGGATAAATGGCTTCTGTCCAAACTGAATACACTGACAAAAACAGTGGATGAGCATCTGGCAAACTACAGAATTCCGGAAAGTGCAAGAGCACTGCAGGATTTCGTGGATGACATGAGTAACTGGTATGTCAGAAGAAGCCGTGAGCGTTTCTGGGCAAAAGGAATGGAACAGGATAAGATCAATGCGTACATGACATTGTACACTGCGCTTGTGACAGTATCGAAAGTTGCTGCGCCGATGATCCCGTTCATGACAGAAGAAATCTACCAGAACCTGGTGAAGAGTGTTGATGCATCCGCTCCGGAAAGTATCCACCTTTGTGATTATCCGGAGGTTCAGAACGAACTGATCGATGAAAAACTGGAAGCAGATATGGACAATGTATTAAAACTGGTTGTCATGGGCCGTGCATGCCGTAACGCATCCAACATCAAAAACCGTCAGCCGATCGGACAGATGTTCGTGAAAGCAGGATTCGATCTGCCGGAATTTTATCAGGAGATCGTGGCAGATGAGCTGAATGTAAAAAATGTAAAATTTACAGATGATGTAAGAGACTTTACTTCTTATAGTTTTAAACCACAGTTAAAGACAGTCGGACCAAAATATGGTAAAATGTTGGGTGGAATCAAAGCTGCGTTAGACCAGCTCGATGGCAATGCAGCAATGGATGAGATTAACGAAACAGGTTCTCTGAAACTGGATATTAACGGACAGGAAGTAACACTGTTCAAAGAAGATTTGTTGATCGATACTGCACAGATTGAAGGATATGTTTCTGAAAATGACAATGGAATCACAGTTGTTCTGGATACAAATCTGACAGAAGAGCTTCTGGAGGAAGGATTTGTAAGAGAGATCATCAGTAAGATCCAGACAATGAGAAAAGAAGCCGGATTTGAAGTGATGGATAAGATCAAAGTGACCTACAAAGGAAGCGAAAAGGCAGAGGCAGTCTTCGCAGCGAACGGTACACAGATCTGTTCTGAGGTTCTGGCAGTTTCTGCAGAAAAAGCAGAGCCGGCCGGATTACGTAAAAGAATGGAAGATTAATGGAGAAGCTGTTTCATGGGAGTCGAAAAAGAAGGGAGATAATCGACATGTACAGCAAACGTTTTGAAAAGGAAACATTTAAAGAGGCAGTCAGGGAAAATGTAAGGACTCTGTATCGGAAAAATATTGCTGAAGCATCTCCACAGCAGATATTTCAGGCAGTTTCCTATGCCGTAAAAGATATTATTATGGATGACTGGATCGCTACGCAGAAGGCTTATGATGAAGCAGATGCAAAGGCCGTCTACTATATGTCCATGGAGTTTCTGATGGGACGTGCGCTTGGCAATAACCTGATCAATATGACAGCATACAAAGAGGTCAAAGAAGCACTGGAAGAGATGGACATCGATCTGAACGTTGTTGAGGATGAAGAGCCGGACGCAGCACTTGGAAACGGAGGACTCGGAAGACTTGCAGCATGTTTTCTGGATTCATTGTCCACTTTGAATTATCCGGCATACGGATGTGGAATCCGTTACCGCTATGGAATGTTTAAGCAGAAAATAGAAAATGGTTATCAGGTGGAGACACCTGATAACTGGCTCAAAGAAGGAAATCCGTTTGAGCTGCGCCGCGAGGAATATGCAAAAGAAGTGCGCTTCGGGGGAAATGTACATTTTGACAAAGATCCGGAGACAGGAAAAGATATCTTTGTACAGGAAAATTATGAATCCGTACTTGCAATCCCATATGATATGCCGATCGTGGGATACGGTAATCACGTAGTCAATACACTGCGTGTGTGGGATGCAAAGGCGATCACAGATTTCCAGCTGGACGCATTTGACAGAGGAGATTATCACAAATCCGTAGAGCAGGAGAATCTTGCAAAACTGATCGTAGATGTATTGTATCCGAATGACAATCACTATGCAGGAAAAGAGCTTCGTCTGAAACAGCAGTATTTCTTTATTTCCGCAAGCTTGCAGACAATGCTTGAAAAGTATAAAAAGAAACACAGTGATGTGCGTAAACTCTACGAAAAGGTAGCGATTCAGATGAATGATACCCACCCGACCGTGGCAGTGCCGGAGCTGATGCGTCTTCTCATCGATCAGGAAGGGCTCACATGGGAGGAAGCATGGGATGTGACAACAAAGACCTGTGCATATACGAACCATACGATTATGTCAGAAGCTTTGGAAAAATGGCCGATTGATCTGTTCTCCAGACTGCTTCCGCGTATTTATCAGATCGTACAGGAGATTGACAGAAGATTCCTGATTGAGGTGCGTGCAAAATATCCTGGAAATGAAGAGAAGGTACGCAAGATGGCAATTCTCTATGATGGTCAGGTAAGAATGGCACATATGGCGATCATTGCAGGATATTCTGTCAATGGTGTTGCAAAGCTCCATACGGAGATCCTCAAACACCAAGAGTTAAAAGACTTCTATGAGATGATGCCGGAGAAATTTAATAACAAGACGAATGGAATCACGCAGAGAAGATTTTTGCTTCACGGAAATCAGCTGCTTGCAGACTGGATCACGAATAAGATCGGAGACGGCTGGATCACTGATCTTGCCCAGATCGGAAAGCTGAAAGCCTATGTAGATGATGAGCAGGCGAGAAAAGAGTTCATGGAGATCAAATACCGCAACAAAGTCCGTTTGGCAGCGTATATCAAAAAACACAACGGAATTGAAGTAGATCCGAATTCAATTTTTGATGTACAGGTAAAACGTCTTCATGAGTACAAACGTCAGTTGTTAAATATCATGCATGTAATGTATCTGTACAATCAGATCAAAGAACATCCGGAGGTGAGCTTCTATCCGAGAACCTTTATTTTCGGAGCAAAAGCAGCGGCCGGATATAAACGTGCAAAAGAGACGATCAAACTGATCAACTCCGTAGCAGATGTAGTCAATAATGACAGAAGCATCAATGGCAAATTAAAAGTTGTATTTATCGAAGATTACCGTGTATCCAACGCAGAGCTTTTATTTGCGGCAGCAGATGTCAGTGAGCAGATTTCTACAGCTTCCAAAGAAGCTTCCGGTACCGGAAATATGAAATTCATGCTCAACGGTGCGCCGACATTGGGTACGATGGACGGAGCCAACGTAGAGATTGTGGATGAAGTCGGCATTGAAAATGCATTTATCTTCGGACTCAGTTCAGAAGAAGTTATCAACTATGAAAATCATGGCGGATACAATCCGACAGAGATTTACTTCAATGACTGGGAGATCAAGCGTGTGGTAGATCAGCTGATGGATGGAACCTATGCAAACGGAAACCACGAGATGTACAAAGATCTGTATAACTCACTTCTGAACACACAGTGTACAGACAGACCTGACACATACTTTATTCTGAAGGATTTCCGTTCCTATGCAGATGCACAGAAGAAAGTAGAAGAAGCATATAAAGATAAGGACAGATGGTCCAAAATGGCGATGATGAACACTGCCAGCAGTGGAAAATTCACCTCTGACAGAACGATTGAAGAGTATGTGGATGATATCTGGAAACTGAAGAAGGTGTTTGTAAAGCCGGTCGAAGAATAGGAGGAAGCCTATGGAATTTTACAGTGAATTGCCATATGAGGACTTTAGTTACTATAATACTCCGTCCACTCATGAGGTGGGAGGAAGTATTCTGACAGGAATTTTGATGTTTTACCTGATCATATTACTGGTTGGACTGACCGTTGCGGTCGTAAACTATATTTTCCGCGGAATCGGAATGTACAACATGGCAAAAAGAGAAGGAATGGATTATCCATGGCTGGCGTTTGTACCATTTGCCAGAACGTACCTTCAGGGAGAGCTTGGCGGAACGGTACATCTGAAAAATAAACAGATCAAGAATCCGGGAATCTGGCTGATCGTACTGCCATTTATTTCTTCCATCGTTACCGGTATCCTGTATGTGGTCATATGGGTAGTGCTTGGATTTGGTGTGGTTTTCTCATCTTACGGCGGCTTTAGCTTTTGGCGCAGTGACAGGAATCATTATCGTGACAGTTATCGTCATTGTATTTTTTACAGTGTACAATGCAGTCTACAGTGTGCTTCGAATTCTTGTAAACCGTCAGATTTATGAGAAATTTACAACACCGGGAATGGCAGTTGCACATGCGGTTCTGGGAGTATTACTTCCGCTGTATGAATCCATTTGTCTGTTTGTGATGCGGAATCGTCCGTATAATTCGGGAAAAGAACCGGATCTGGGAACACCGTTTATGACAACACCTCCGCCGATCGCGCCGGCACCTGAGATGCCCCGGCAGACATCGGAAGAGGCACCGGCTGCTCCTGCGCCGAAGCAGGAGGAAACGCCTGCAGAAGATCAGAATACAGCGGATCCGGTAGACGGAGAGTTTAAGAAAGTAGACGAAGAGATCATCCCGGGAGAATACCGCAGGGTGGAAGAACTGTCAAGAACGGAGCATGAGCAGATGACTTCCAGCTATACGTATGGCGGGACAAAAGAAGAACCGAAAACAGATGACAAACCATCTGCAGAAGAATAAAAGGATATCAGACCTCCATGGTGCATATACTGCATCATGGAGGTTTTTTATGAAGATAAAACATCAAAAACTAAAATCAGCGGGAGCGTTTTTGACAATCCTGTTATTGCTTCCCTATGTAGTCACAGTTTTTGTAAACGGAATCGATGTACTGGGAATGTCGCAGGAACCTTGTGTTCAGGCAGAAACAGAAGATCAGGACGGTGAGAAGACTGTTAGGACGGTTCCGTGGACAGAATACATGATGGGAATTTTAGGGAAAAACAATGCCAGCATCCTATGAAAAAGAGGCACTGAAGGCACAGGCAGTAGTACTTCGTACCATGCTGTATCAGCAGGCTGCACAGGATGTTGTGTTCAAAGAGGCATATCTGACACCGGAAGAATTGAAAGAAAAAGTGGGGAGCTAGTAAATTTTGAGAATTATTATAAGAAATTAAGAGAGGTGCTGGATAGAAACAGAGACACAAGTGCTTTTTTTATCAGGATTCTTATGCCTGGGTTCCGTATCATCAATCCAGTAACGGAAAGACAAGAAGCGGAAAAGAAGTGATCGGCGGGGATACATATCCGTATCTTGCGACAAGAGAATGTCTGGAGGATGTGAAGGCGGAAGACGAGATGCATGTGTATCAGTTTTCGTATGATGAGATCAAGAAAAAGTGCCGGTCGTTCCTGGAAGCGGCAGAGGGAGAAGCAGAAGCCAAAAAAGCGCTGAAATTCGAAGATTTTGAAATCCAGGAAAAAGATTCTGCAGGATATGTTTCCAAATTTCGGATTGGAAACACGGTCTGCAGCGGAGATGAATTTCGAGATGCGTTATCTCTTGCATCCAGTGCATTTTCCATACAGGAAGAATCAGGAGGACTCAAAATCACCACAATGGGAAAAGGGCACGGACTTGGGATGAGCCAGTGGACGGCAAATGAACTGGCGAAAAACGGTCAAAATTATAAAGAGATTCTGGAATTCTTCTTTGAGGGAACAACGATCACAAACTCCGAAGAAATTTTGGAAAAACCAGAATAAACAGCAGTGCTTCTGGCAAAAATATAGCCAGAGGTGATGAATATGAATAACAATGAAAAGCCTTCCTTAAAAAGTAAAGGAATGTCAGTTGCGATTGTGATCTGTTTCGTCGTTGTAGTATCTGTCGTGGGAGCCGTTGTATACAACAGCTATCACCGAAGAGCAACGGGAAGCCAGCTTGCAAAAAACAACACCGTTACAGAAGAGACCAGAACAACCAATACCAATGATATTGTTCTGCCGCAGGCCGAAGAAGATACATCCGCAGAAAATGGATCAGAGACAGGTACGAATGAAAGCGCAGAGACACAGACAGAGACAGCAGCACCGGCAAAACAAGTTTATTTTGATGAAAACAGTACACTTGCATGGCCGGCAAGTGGAAGTGTGATTCTTGGATACAGCATGGATAAGACGGTATTTTTTCAGACACTGGAACAGTACAAGTATAATCCTGCAATGATTATCGCAGGAGAAGCCGGAGAAATGATAGGAGCTTCTGCAGACGGAATCGTAACCAACATTGAAGAAACTGCACAGACAGGAGTGACAGTCACACTGGATATGGGAAACGGTTACAGTGCAGTTTACGGGCAGCTCAAAGATGTGCCGCTTGCAATTGGGGATTTTGTGGCACAGGGACAGACTGTAGGATATTTAAGTGAACCGACAAAATACTATAGCGTAGAAGGTCCAAATCTTTATTTCGAGGTGACAAAAGACGGAGAAGCGAAAGATCCGGCAGTATATATGGAATAACAGTCAGGGGGTGCGAAAAATAAAATGTTTCGTATCCCTTTTTATTTTCCATAACGATGCTTGATTTGGAGCACAAAAGAGGAGTAAAATAGAGGACATTGATAAGAGGTGACAAAATGAACTATACATATATCTTAAAATGCAAAGATGATTCTCTGTATACCGGATGGACCAATGATCTGAAAAAGCGGATTACAAGCCACAATGCCGGGAAGGGAGCCAAGTATACAAAAGCCAGAAGACCGGTGGAACTGGTCTACTATGAAGAATTTCAGACAAGAGAAGAGGCAATGAAAAGAGAATATGCCATCAAACAGCTGTCCAGAAAAGAAAAAGAGGCACTGATCAAGACCAGGCCTCTTTAAAGGTTCTATATTAAGATAGGAAAATCTTAGCCAAAGTATCTCTTTAACAGACCTTCGAAAGCTTTTCCGTGACGAGCTTCGTCTCTTGCCATCTCGTGTACTGTATCGTGGATTGCATCCAGGTTAGCAGCTTTTGCACGTTTTGCAAGATCGAATTTACCAGCTGTAGCTCCGTTCTCAGCATCAACTCTCATCTCCAGGTTTTTCTTTGTGCTGTCTGTAACAACTTCACCTAACAATTCAGCGAATTTAGAAGCGTGCTCTGCTTCTTCCCAGGCAGCTTTTTCCCAGTATAATCCGATTTCCGGATATCCTTCTCTGTGAGCAACTCTTGCCATAGCAAGGTACATACCAACTTCTGTACATTCTCCTTCAAAGTTTGCTCTTAAGTCAGCAAGGATGTCTTCGCTTACGCCCTGAGCAACACCTACAACGTGCTCTGCAGCCCAAGATCTTTCTCCTGTCTGCTCTTTGAATTTATCAGCTGGTGCATGACAGACTGGACATTCAGCCGGTGCAGCGTCTCCCTCGTGAACATAACCACATACTGTACAAACAAATTTTTCATAGTTCAAATCTCCTTTTCTTAATTGAATTTGACCGGAATGAGTCGGCCTTTGGTTAATATTATAATACGGAATCAGAAAACTTTCCATATTATGGACAAATTTAAGATTTTTGTATGCAGTTTCCGCATTTTCCATAAAAAGTACATCGTGCAGAAATCAATGATTCCATCAAAATCTTTAGTCAGCAATTTCATTTAGTCTCTGTGACATTTTGTCATATCCATGTTGATATCCAGAACCCTTTTGTCAGCAAGTGCAGAAAAAAGTAGGTTGTGAGGTCTCACATCACCGTCAAATCTGTCCCCGCCGTCAGGAGTTGTAATCTTGACTGCCTCACCGAGATCAGTCAGCAGATTTAAATTCCGGTAAACAGTTCCAAGACTGATATTCGGAAACTCCTCTTTGACATGCATATAGACCGTATCAGCAGTTGGATGCTCAGTGGTCGATGCCAGATAGTTCTTGATGGACTCTCGCTGTCTGCTATATTTCAAAGTAGCCAAGTGAGTTCTCCTTTCAAAACAATAATAGTAATCGTTGCTATGTTTAGACTATAATACAGTTTTGAAAGTTTGTCAATAGGATTTTTGAAAAAAGAATA